>Ga0193699_10000111_pt1 | contig 38668 bp, 36 predicted proteins | sample L3c2metaG_FD_160095 | JGI IMG/M metagenome (GOLD analysis project Ga0193699, IMG submission 160095) | Soil microbial communities from a riparian zone of the East river system, Colorado, United States - L3c2 | ecosystem: Environmental > Terrestrial > Soil > Riparian zone | place: USA: East...
ATGCTGATCGGCATCGTGGAGAAGAACGCCATCATGATGATCGACTTCGCCCTCGAGGTACAGCGCGACCGGCAGATGAAGCCGGCGGATGCGATCGTCGAGGCGGCGAGCGTGCGCTTCCGGCCGATCATGATGACGACGATGGCGGCGCTGATGGGCGCGTTGCCGATCGCCGTCGGTTGGGGCGCTGGTGCGGCCGCACGGCGTCCCCTCGGCGTCGCCGTCGTCGGCGGGCTCGCCTTCTCACAGATCGTCACGCTGTACGTGACGCCAGTGTTCTACACGTATCTCGACGAGCTGCAGACCTGGTTCGCCAACCGCGGCAAGCGGGCGCGCACGGATGCTCCAGTCGGGCTCTCGCCGGAACCGGCGAGCGACTAGGTCGTCGCGCGGCGCGTCCGCACGCGCGCGTCGAAGCTCGTGAACGCCTTCCAGGTGCCGACGAGCCAGACGATGCCGATGAGCAGCCCGCCGATCAGATCGGTGGGCCAGTGCACCGAGAGGTAGAGCCGTGAATAGCAGGTGACGAACACCATGAGCACCGTCACGACGAACGGCCATCGCCAGCCGCGCGCGCGCCGCAGCATCAACGCCGCCGTGAAATAGAGCGCCGTCGTGAGGATGAGATGCCCGCTCGGATAGGACGCCCACGCGTACAGGCCGCGCGCCGGAAAGAACGTGGGGCGATCACGGGAGAGCAGGTACTTCATCGTCCCGTTCATCGAGAGCGAGCCGATGCACACCACGAGCAGGTGCACCGCCAGGAGCGGGGCGTGCTTCACGCGCCAGAGCCACAGGCCGATCGCCAGGATCACCGGAAGTACGAGGATGTTCGTGCCGAGGTAGACCGAGCCTCTCATCGCGACGTCCAGCCAGTACGGCATCGAGTGGTGGAAGTCACGGAGCACCGTATACTCCCAGGGCGCGCCGCCGTCCCACCAGTGCGTCCCCTTCAGCCCATAGCCGAAGCCGACACCGATGGCCCAGGAAGCGGCATATGCCGCGGCGATCCCCTGAATGAGGCGGCGCAGCGCCCCGCCGCGGGGCATGGCGCCGCCGCGTGACAGGGCGCCGGCCGGGGGCAGGGCGCCCCCTACGTCAGCTGGCAGTGGGAGAGACTCCCTCGCCACCGCCGATCCACCGGCGGACCTCCGCGACCACGGCTCGTGGCTCAATGGGCTTGGCGAGATAGGACGTGAAGCCGATGAGGCTCGCCCGCTCACGGTCGTCGGCTAGCGCGTGCGCCGTGAGTGCGATGATGGGAATGTCTCGCGTCGCCGGGTCCGAGCGCAGGATCCTCGTCGCCTCCCACCCGTCCATCTCCGGAATCGAGATGTCCATCAGAATGAGATCGGGCAGCATGCTCCGCGCGAGCGCCACCGCCTGCAAGCCGTCGCGGGCCTCCACGACCTCGTAGCCGGTGTGGCGCAGAACGGTGGAGTAGATGATCCGGTTGTCCTCGTTGTCCTCCACGAGGAGAAGCGTCTGACCAACCGGAGGAGAGGGTTCCACGTGGCAGTCGAGGAATGAGGAGCGGCCGTGATTCACCGCACAATCGCAAGCCTGATGCCCAAGGTCGAGCGCGCCATGCCGATCGGTCCGGCCGCTAGCGACGTTCCATAGCCGAGATCTTTCCCAACCGCCGTCGGTGGCGTTCCGCACCGGAAAAGCGCGCGCCAAGGAAATCCCGCACGAGCTCGGCAGCCAGCTCCGCTCCAATCACCCTCGCCCCCAGGCAGAGGATGTTCATGTTGTCGTCTTCCACTCCCTGACGGGCCGAGAAGCTGTCGTGGCACATCGCGGCGCGGATTCCCACCACTTTGTTCGCCGCGATGCATGCGCCCACGCCGCTTCCGCATGTCAGGATCCCACGCTCGGCACGTCCCGTCGTGATCGCGCTCGCCACGGCCGCGGCGGCATCGGGATAGTCGTCGCCCGGTACCGGCTCGGGGGTGCCGCAGTCCACGAGCTCGTGCCCACCGGCCGCCAGCTCGTCCAGCACGCGGGCGCGCAGCAGCCAGCCGGCATGATCGGCGGCGAATGCCACTCTCATCGTGCGCCTACGGTGGCGGGCGTCGTCGCGTGAGTCCACACGAGTCGCGAGATGTCCGCGATGAGCGCCCGCGCCGTTGCCTGACTGGGAATCGCTCGCGTCAGGACGACGAGTACGTAGGGCGCCCGTCCCGCCGGATAGACGATGGCGGCGTCGTGCAGCGTCGCGGTGATCGATCCCGTCTTGTGGGCGACGGGCGTACCCCTCGGCACGCCGGCGGGAATCTCGTCGTTGAACTCCTGCCGCAGGAGGATCTCCCGCATGACACGCGCGGCGTCGGCGCTGAGCGCCTCGTTTCGTTCGATGCGTTGCAGCAGGACCGCGAGATCGGCTGACGTCGTGGTGTTGTTCATCCCCGCCGCGTAGGCCTTGCCGTCCTCCACGCCCCGTCGCACGCGAATGCGCGTTGCGCCGAGCGCTTGCGCGAAGGCGTTGGCGCGATCCGCGCCCACCAGCGCGATGAGGGCATTGGTCGCGAGGTTGCTCGAGCGCACGATCATCCGCTCCATCAGCTCGCGCACGGTGACGCGCACTCCGACGTGCGCGTACATCGAGGAGTCGCTGTCGTCGCTCGCGTCCAGCGAGTACGGCGAGCCGTCGACGATGGAGTGGAAGCGGTTCACGAGCAGAATCTGCTGATCGAGGCCGAGCCGTCCCGCCTCCGCCGACCGCAGGACCTCGAGCATGACCGGAATCTTCATCGTACTCGCGGCGTGAAAGTCCACCGCGGCATTCACGTCCAGCGAATCACCCGTCTCCAGGTCTCGGTAGCTGACGGCCACCTCCGCTCCCGGCACGGCCCGAACCCGTTCCGCCACCTGCGACGCGAGCACCGTCGTCGACGGTCGTTGGGCAGCACCCGGAGCGGTGACGCACATCACGGAGACGAGGCCGACGAGAGGCCGCTTCAAGATCGGACGCATGATGGCCGAATATAGGCCGCGTCCCGAATGAGGAAAGTTAGCGAGCGTTACCGTTTGTGATTTCGGTCGTTATCAGACGCGGGCAACGTCGCCCCACACCCCCGTTTTCTCTCGGCCCTTACCCTCACCGAGATGCCTGCGATGCCCGATCGCGAGGCCGGCGCTCCCCGCGCTGCCAGCAGTACAGTCGTACGGCGCGAGCGCCTCCGATTCACCGGATTCTCCCTCGAGCGGTCTCCCTCGGGCCGCGTGTCCTGTCAGGTGACCCTGGAATTCTCTCCCGGCGAGTCGATCACGGGTCGTGCCGAAGGACAGGCCAGTCCGGCCGGTGACAGCCGGCTGGGCGCCGAGGCGGCGATCCGCGCCCTCGAGGCCTTTACCGAGCGGGCGATCACCTTCGAACTGGTTGGCGTGAAGGTGGTTCGTGCCTTCGACGCCAACGTCGTGATCACGTCCCTGATCCAGCGGGGCGACGACGGGCCGGATCGGCTGCTGGGCTGCTATCTGGCCGATGGCGACATGGTTCGTGGGGCCGCCCTGGCGGTGCTCAACGCCACCAACCGCATCCTCGGCAACTACATCACCGCCCGGTAGTCCAGCTCCTTACTTCAGGGGGGCGGCAGTCGTCTTCAAGGCATCGGGTTGCGCCAGCATGAGCGCGCCCGACGTCGTATCATTCGAGCCAGCCCTCCTGAGTCCTTCCCGCGCCGCCGCGCCAATTCCTACCCCGGCGACGCCGTAACCGGAGACCGCAGTTGCGACCATCGTCGACGTTCCTCGGCACACTCGTGCTCGTGGGATGCCTCCTGCATCCGGCCCGGACCCACGCCCAGACTAGCGCCTCCAGTCCCGGCACGGTCGACCCCAATCTGCGTCCCACGGTCATCCCGGCCGGGGCGCCACGGGACATGACGGTCAAGTCGCCGGTCTCGCGCTCCGAGGTCTCGCGCCGCGCCGTGGAGGTATTCGGCGACTCGCTCATCCTGCTCACCCCGCCCGTCCTGGACTCGGCTGAAGCCGAGCCGACCTGGGACATGGATGTGCGGTCCTACGAGACGCAGGAGCGCGTGGCGCACTACGTCACGATGTTCACCGGTCGCTCGAAGGACCGCATCGCGGCGCAGCTCGAGAAGGGCACCCGCTACGAGCCGATGATCCGCGCGAAGATGAGGGCCGGCGGCCTGCCCGAGGACATGTATTACCTCGCGCTCATCGAGAGCGGCTTCGACAACAATGCTTACTCCCGCGCCGCGGCCGTCGGCATGTGGCAGTTCATGACCTCCACTGCGCGCGGCATGGGCATGCGCGTGGATTGGTGGGTCGACGAGCGTCGCGACCCCGTGAAGGCGACGGGAGCGGCGGTGCGCTTCATCAAGGGCATGCGCGACCAGTTCGGCTCCCTCTACCTCGCCGCCGCGGCGTACAACGGCGGTCCGGGCCGAGTGGCGCGTGGGCTCGCCCGCTACGCGGACGACCTCGAGAACGCCAAGGGCGACGACGCGTTCTTCGTCCTCGCCGAGAAGGACTATCTCCACAACGAAACGCGCGAGTACGTCCCGCAGCTCATCGCCGCCGCCCTCATCGCCAAGGAACCGAAGCGATACGGCATGACGCTGCATCCGCGCGAGCCGTTCGCCTACGACTCAGTGAAGGTGCCCGCGAGCACGCCGCTGGTGGCCATCGCCAAGGCCGCGGGCAGCTCGATCCCGGAGATCCGCGACCTCAATCCGCACCTGTTGCGCGGCATGACGCCGCCGCGCACCAGCTACCTCGTCCGAATCCCGCCAGGCAGCGGCGAGACCTTCGACAGCCTGTTCGCCGCGATCCCGAAGGCGGCCCGGGTGGCGACGCGCGTCGTCGAGTCCAAGAAGGGCGACACGGTGGACCGCCTCGCCGAGAAGAACCGCATCTCGTCGCGGTCGCTCCTGGCGTTCAATCCCAACATCCGGCGGCTCAAGCCGAGCGGGCGCCTCGCACCGGGACAGGCGATCCTCATTCCGAGCCCGTCGGTGGCCTCGGCCGCGGTCGACGTGCCCGATCCGTCGATCGAGAAGTACGCCAGCGGCAACAAGCGCATCAAGGTGCACACGGTCAAGCGCGGGGAGACGGTGCGATCGATCGCCGACCGGTATGACACCACCCCTGAGCGCATCATGAAGCTGAACGGGATGCGCAAGGCGGTGATCTTCGCCGGGCAGAGCATCGTGGTGTCGTCCAAGGGAGGAAAAGCGCACGGCGGGCAGGCGTCCCGCTCCAAGCGAAAGAAGGCGTAGCCACGGGGCGACTGACGTAGGACCGTAGGAATACACGACGGGCGCCGGCTGATAGCCGGCGCCCGTTCGTGTGCCATCCACACCCGCGGGCGTCGTGCCCGCGGCGAGGAGCCTACTCGACCGTCCCTTTGCCGCGGTAGCCCTTCGTGAGGATCCGGTCGTAGCCGTTGGAGGGATTGTCTCCCTCTGCCCGAGCCTTCTGCACCGCCACCGGGCCGCGGTTGTAGACCAGGAGCGCCAGGTTCACGTCGCCCTTGTACTCGGTCACCAGCCCACGCAGATAGCGGAAGCCGACGCGGAGGTTGGTGGGCGGGTCATAGAGCCCTTCAGCCGTGATCCCCTTCACGTAGTAGCGCGCCGTGGCCGGCATCACCTGGGTGAGGCCGATCGCGCCCACCGGGCTGGTTGCGCGCGGGTTGAAGTCGCTCTCGAGCTTCACCAACCGGAAGGCCAGCTCGGGGTCGATCCCCTCGGCCGACGCGACATCGAGGATCGTCGTGGCGAGGTCGGCGCGGAGGCGGTACTGGGTCGAGTATCCGATGATCTTGTTCGCCCGGTCGAGCTGGGCGTGGGCGAGTTCGAGCTCCCCCCGCGCCGAATCAAGCTGGGTCGCGAGGTTGTGGTCGCTGCTCAGGCTGATGCGGAAGCTCGGCGTGCTCTCCACCGATGCAGCGATGGCGTCAGGGGAGACGGGCTTCCTGTTGCCGAGGAGGAAGGCACTGACGCTGAGGAAGCTCACCGCCAGGACCGTCTGCTTGAGACGGGTCCGGCGACGATGAGCGTCTCCACGATGCACGTAGGTGCCTCGGAGATTTTTCATAAGTTGAACCCTGGTAAGGGGTTAGCTACTTCGGTCCAGCTCGCTGCTCCTACAGGGTACATGGCAATGGACGGGCCATCAAGCCCTTGCGTACGGACCGCCTGCACCACCTGTTTTTTCGGCCAACGATATATCGTTGAGTACCATCGACTTATCCATCGCCTTCGCCATGTCGTACACCGTGAGAAGGGCAATGGTTGCGGCCGCTAGCGCCTCCATCTCCGCCCCGGTCCGTCCGACGCAGCGGACAATCGCCTCAACACGCACCCCGGGTAGAGTCGAGTCCGTCACAAAGGTCACGGCCACATCGGTCAGGGGCAGGGGGTGGCAGAGGGGGATCAGCTCGGCGGCGCGCTTGGCCGCCATGATTCCCGCCACGCGGGCGACTCCCAGGACGTCTCCCTTCGCGATCGTATTGCCAACGATCGCCTCCAGCGTCGCAGGCGACATCGTGATCTGGCCGGTGGCCCGCGCCATCCGCGACGATTCGGGCTTCCCGCCGATGTCGACCATCCGCGCAGTGCCGTCGGAGGCGACGTGAGAGAGCTGGCCGGCAGATTCGGGGCGAGGGCTCATGCGAGATGGGACTCGAGTTGGCGAAGCAGCTCGGCGGTGATGAGCTGCGGGTTCACGTTGCCGGTCGCGCGCTCCTTCGCCTGCTCCACGCAGTCGAGCGCGCGGGCGGCGGAGCCGGCGCCCCGCGCATTACCGCGCTCGGCCGCCGCCCGCACCCGCTCGTGCAGCAGGGTCGTCAGGGCGTCGAGCGAGGTGCTGAACGCGCCGCGGGCCTTGCTGGAGCCCTGCATCAACGACGTCCTGATCTGCTCGCGGCGGTCCGCCGACGAGGCGGCGTCGAGCATGCGGCGGGCCCGCGCCAGGGCATCTCCCCACTCTGCGCCGCTCAACAGCGCGCCCGGCGCACCGCCGGCCAGTCGCTGCTGCTCGGATGGATTCGTCGGGCCACCGGCCGCGACGACGGCGTCGCGCATCGCTGGCTCAGCCAGCACAGCGCTGACATCGGTGGCGCCGAGCGCCGGCACGCGGACGGCCACCAGGCGGGAGCGGATGGTCGGGATCAGCGCGCCAGGCTCGCTCGTGGTGAGAATGAGGTTGGCCCGCGCCGGCGGCTCCTCGAGCAGCTTGAGAAACGCCCCTGCCGCCTCTTCGGCGCCGTCGCGCAGCACCATCCGCTCCGCCTCTCCCAGGATGTAGATCTTTCGCGCCGCGAGGGCAGGGGCCATGGCCGCCGAGTGGACGATGGCGCGAATGGTGGAGACGAAGATCCCCTCTTCGGGGGGAGGCGGAGCGTACGCGCCCGTCTTGAGTCGCTCGCCGATTGCCTCGCGGAAGTCGTCGTCGATCTTGGCCGGCGACGCGTCGCCGTCCTTCAGCCGAGGCCGCGGAAAGTACCAATGAATGTCGGGATGGGTGCCGGCGAGCGCATAGCGACAATGCTGGCAGCTTCCGCATGGGCGCGGCTCGGGGCCGGTGCAGAGTAGCCTCTGCCCGAGCCAAAGTGCCAGCCGCTGCTTGCCGACGCCAACTGGGCCGTGCAGCAGGAGCGACCCGGGCAGCGCGTCGCGGCGGATCGCGTCGTCGAATCGGTCGCGCAGCGCGACGTGGCCATGAATGGGAAGGAGGGGCACGGGATGAAAGTGTGTACCCGGAGGACGGGATGGTAGAGGGCGCGTGGTTGACGGGACGCCGCGGCGGGCACATTTCATGACCCGAGGAATGCGACGCGATGAGGAGCCGCGTGCCGACGACGATGGGTCGGCCTTTCTGAGGAGGTTTGCGTGAATCCCGGACTGAACGGACGGCGGATCGCCATCCTGGCGACCGATGGCGTGGAGCAGGTGGAGCTCGAGGTGCCGCGCCGGGCGCTGGAAGATGCGGGCGCCGTGACGCACCTGATCGCTCCGGACGAGGGCTCCATCCAGGCGATGGATCACGACGAGAAGGGCGCACGAATTCCGCTCGACCGGGTGCTCGGCGACGCCCGGCCCACCGAGTACGACGCGCTGCTGTTGCCGGGCGGCGTGGCCAATGCGGACCGGCTGCGGATGAACGAGCGCGCCGTGCATTTCGTCCGTGCATTCATGCTCGCGGACAAGCCGGTGGCGGCGATCGGTCACGCGCCCTGGATGCTCGTGGAGGCGGACTCGGTGGCGGGACGCACGCTGACGTCGTGGCCGAGTCTGCGCACGGACATCCGGAACGCGGGGGGCACCTTGGTCGACGAGGCGGTACACATCGACGATCGTCTCATCACGAGTCGCAAGCCCGAGGACCTGCCGGCCTTCTGCGAGACGATGGTTCGCGAGTTCGCGAGCGCGATCGCGGTGGATGAGCGTCTGGAGCTGGTCGGCCAGGAGAGCTTCCCGGCGAGCGATCCGCCGCCGGGCCCGACGGCGATTGGTGGGGAGGGGGCCGCGACACAACAGGGGTAGCTTTATGGCGCAAAGCACTTGACAGACCGCATTGGCTCTGCCATTCTCCACCCCATGACGCGCGTCCTGCCCCTCCGACCGCCCGAACCGCCCGAGATGCAGGCGCGGGCGATGGACAACCTCCGGTTCATCCGCGAGACGATGGCCGCGGCATCGACGTTCACCGCCGTGTCCGGCTGGGGAACGATGCTGATCGGCATCACCGCTCTCGTTGCGACCGCGCTCGCCGCCGCGACGGGCAGCACGACGCGATGGGTCTTCATCTGGATGTGCGAGGCCGTGCTCTCGGTCGGCATCTCGGTGTACACCATGACCCTGAAGGCGCGGGCGAATGGTCTGCCGCTCTGGTCGGAGCCGGCGCGGAAGATCGTCTTCAGCTTCGCCCCGCCGATGGCCGTCGGCGCCCTGCTCACCCTTGTGTGCTATGAGCATGGGCTGCTCGGACTGTTGCCGGGCGTCTGGATGCTGTTGTACGGCGTGGGCGTCGTCGCCGCCGGCACCTTCTCGGTGCGGATCGTACCGGTGATGGGCGTGGCATTCATGGCGGTGGGCACGGCGGCGCTCTTCGCGCCGCCCTCCTGGACGACCGCCTGCATGGCGGCCGGGTTCGGTGGACTGCATCTCTTCTTCGGCGCATTGATCGCGCGGAGGCATGGTGGCTAAGCATGGAGCAGCAAAGCGCGCGACGGACGGTACGGGGGCGCGCGCAGGTGATGGACACGGACTTCGGTCGGTGGACGGCGGCGAAGCCGCGGCCCTCGGCGTTGAGGCGGAGGGCGCGCTCGCCCTCGACCGACTGATCCACGAGCGGATGCGGCTGGGCATCGTGAGCGCGCTGGCGGTGAATGACACGCTGACCTTCAACGATCTGAAGCGTCTGATGCACACCACCGACGGCAACCTCAGCGTGCACGCCCGCAAGCTCGAGGATGCCGCCTACGTCACGTGCACCAAGTCCTTCGAGGGACGCATGCCGAAGACGGAGTACCGGCTGACGGCAACGGGACGCCGGGCGCTCGAGCGGTACCTCGACCATATGGAGGCGCTCATCCGCGCCACGCGGGAGCGCTAGACCGCCATGTCGAGCTCACGACACGCCGCGCCGTCTGCTTCGCCCCACGCGTTCGACGGCCCGCACCTCGCCGTGATCATGGACGGCAACGGGCGGTGGGCCACCGCGCACGGGCTCTCGCGCTCGGCGGGGCACGAGGCCGGTCTCCGCACCGCGCGCAACATCGTCGAAGCCGCCGTCCGCGAAGGGGTGGGCACCCTCACCCTCTACGCCTTCTCCTCCGACAATTGGAAGCGCCCGGGCGCCGAGGTCACGGCGTTGATGCGGCTGTTCCGGCGCGCGCTCCTCGGCGAGGCGAAGCGCTGCCTGGAGAACGGCGTCCGCCTCACGATCCTTGGCCGACGCGACCGACTGCCGTCGTCACTGCGCCACACCGTGGACCAGGTCGAGGCGCTCACCGCGTCGGGCTCGCAGATGCACCTGCGCGTCGCGGTCGACTACTCGGCGCGTGACGCCGTGCTGCGCGCTGCCGCGGCGGTGCGCGGCGACGCCGTGACGCGCGACGGGTTTGCCGAGCTGCTCGGGCGCGTCGATCACGATCGCTTGCCGGCGCCCGACGTGGATCTGGTCGTGCGAACGGGTGGCGAGCAGCGGCTGAGCGACTTCCTGTTGTGGGAGTGCGCCTATGCGGAGCTGCTGTTCGTGAAGAAGATGTGGCCGGAGTTCAGCGCCGATGACCTGTCCGAGGCCCTGGCCGACTTCCGCGGGCGCAATCGGCGGTTCGGGCTCGCTCCCGAGCAGGTGGCCTCCTGAGGCTGGACTGATCGGCGAGCGGTGCGCCCGTGATGCTTTGGCGCTCCGCGGCCGATAACTGTTGGCGAGGTCCCTGTTCTCTCGCCCACCTGCATGACTTCTCACACGCGCGTGCTCGTCGTCGACGCCGATGGCACGCGTGCCAGGGCGCTCGTCGAGCTGCTCTCACCCGCCGGACACGAGGCACGCCACGTCGCCGGCGTCCTCGACGCGGCCGATGTGTCGGCGGACGTCCTGCTGGTGTCGGTCGACGACGCGGAGGACGCGACGATCACGCGCCTGGCCGCGGCCGTCCCCGACGCCGACATGGTGGTGCTCACCGATGCGCGACGGCTGGCACAGGCCCGCCATGCGCTGCGCATCGGCGCGCGCGAGGTGATCGACCGTGAGGCGGGCGCCGAGGCGCTCCTCTTCTGTGTCGAGCGCGCGGCGCGCGACGCACGGGCCCGACGCGAGCTGACCGCGCTGCGCGCGCGCGTCGGCGACGAGGCGCGTGGCGTCCTCGTCGGCCGCTCGTCGGCGATGGAGATCGTGCGCGAGCTGGTCGGCCGCGCCGCCGGCTCCCGGCGCACCGTGCTCGTGACCGGCGAATCGGGCACGGGGAAGAGCACCGTCGCCCGTCTGGTGCACGATCTGTCCGAGCGCGCGGCGCGTCCCTTCGTGGTCGCGCGCTGCGATGGGACGGCGCCCGAGACGCTGGAGGCGGAGCTGTTCGGCGCCGAGCGGGGTGGCCTGTTCGAGTCGGCCCGTGGAGGCACGCTCGTGCTCGACGAGGTGCGCGCCCTGCCGCGCTCGCTGCGCGCGCGTCTCGGCGAGACGCTGGCCGAGCGTGTCGTGCGTCGTCACGGCGCTTCCGGCGGCGCGGCGGTGGACGTACGCGTCGTGCTCACCGTTCGCACCTCCGACGACGCTCCGTCGCTGGAGCCGGATGATCTGCTCGGCGATCGCAACATCCTTCCCATCGCGCTGCCGCCCCTCCGCGAGCGGCGCAGCGACATCCCGCTGCTCGTCCGCCACTTTCGCGAGCGCATGACGCACGAACGAGAGGGTAGTCAGCCGCCGCCGCTCGGCCCGGAATCGATGACGGCACTCCTCGGACATCAGTGGCCCGGCAATGTGCGCGAGCTGGAGCACTGGATGGATCGCATCGCGTTCGTCGCGTGGGGTGAGGCGGCGGCGCCGACGCGGTCCGTTCTCGCGCCGGGCGCCGACTTCGCACCCTTCGACGCGGCGCGGCTCACGCTGGACGCGCTGGAGCGGAGGTACATCCTGCACGTGCTCGCGCAGGAGAGCGGCCACCAGAGCCGCGCCGCCGACCGACTGGGCATCGACCGGCGGACGCTCTATCGAAAGCTCAAGGAGTATCGCGAGGATGGCGTGTTGGTGCGCGTCGCCGGCTAGCGATCAGTTCTTGAGGAGGCGCACCGTGCCGGAGCCCGCCTCGATCTTCACGCGCCCACGGCCGTCGCCCACGGTGCCGCGCAGGGCGCGACGCTCCATGCGCTGGACCTTCACTTCGAAGTCGGTATCGATCCCACCGCTTCCCGTCTCGATGTCGATCGTGGCACCAAGGCTGGCCGGCAGCCGCAGGGTGACGCCGCCGGAGCCGGCCTCGATCTGCACGTCCTCCACTGGCGCGAGCAGCTCCACGTCGCTGCCGCCGCTTCCCGTCTCGAGATGCAGGCGCGGTGTCCTCACGCCCGACAACCGGATGCCCCCGGACCCGACGTCGGCCACCAGCTCGCGCACGTCGATGGCGCGACCGCGAAGCGAGCCGGAGCCGATGTCCATGTTGAGCTTCCCGCCGCGCACGCCGTCCAGTACCGCTCCGCCCGAACCGCTGTCGAGGTTCAGGTCCCCCGTCATGTCGACGATCTCGACGCCCCCGGAGCCGGTATCGAGCGTCATGACGCCGCGCACGTGGTTGGCGCGAACGTGCGAGGCGGCGACGCTGACATTGAGCCGTCCATCAACGTTGTCGATCGTCGTCTCACCCATCCCGTGCCGAAGGAAGACCGCCCTGCCCTTGGGCACGATGACGCGCACGTCCGCATAGGCCTCGAGGCCGCTGCCGCTGCTGCGCACCTCGATGCGCCGGCGGTCGCGGTTCCCGCCGCGATTGTCGTCGTCCCCGAAGGTGCCGTCGTCGCTCACCGAGAACGTCGATCGATTGTCGTGGCCCATGCGCGGGTAGACGATCCGGTCCTCGGGATACCTGATGCGGAGGGCCGGCCGCCCGCGCACGTCACCTGTCTGGATCGATAGCCGCTGCGCATCGCGGCCGCCGCGAGTGACCTCGACCACCACCTTGTCTCCGCTGCCGCCTTCGACCTTCAACGTGCCGACCAGGTTGTAGACGGCCACTTCGGGTCCGTCGAGGGTGAAGCGCTCCGTCTGCGCGTGTGCCAGCGCCGGAACGAGGAGCGCGGCAAGAGCGGCGCCGCGAAGCAGAGGGCGTGTAGGCATGGTGGGGTCCTCGGAGGTCAGTACGGGCGCGCACCGGACGGCACGCACCCGGTCGTAGGACAACGGCCGTCGCCGGGAGGTTTGAATCTCGCGGCGCCACATTCCCGTACGGGCGCGGAACCGATACCGGTTTCCGCATTCTGGACGCGGCCCGGCCCGCGTCACTTTGTGCGACCCACCCCGGCGCGTCCTCGCGGCGCGCCATTCGTATAACCACCAGGGGCCGTCGGCCCGAGGCTGACGAACATCATGCGACGATTGCTGCAGGCTCTTGGACTCGTGGCGGCCGGCGCGGCCGCGCTCATTCTCATCGCGGCCGCCGGTGTCTATGGCTTCTCCGAGGTGCGCTACCGGAAGCAGTACGCTGTCGCCGAGCGCTCGATCGCGGTCCCCACGGACAGCGAGACGATCGCGCGTGGGGCGCACGTCGCGCAGACGTTCGGTGGCTGTGTCGAGTGCCACGGCGACAACCTCGCCGGAAAGATGGTGTTCGACGATCCTGCCATCGGCCGCGTGTACGGCGCGAACCTGACGCGCGGCAAGGGCGGTGTGGGTGCGGTGCTGACCGACGCCGACATCGTGCGCGCCGTGCGGCACGGTGTCGGACGCGACCAGCGCGCGCTGAAGGTCATGCCGTCCACGGATTACGTGCATCTCACGGAGACCGACCTGGCGGCGATCATCGCGTGGGTGAGGACGCGCCCGCCCGTGGACACAGTGCAGCCGGCGGTACAGGTCGGACCGGTCGGTCGTGCGCTGTTCGTGGCCGGCAAGCTTCCGATCCTGCACGCCGAGCGGATCGACCATGCGCGGCCGGCGACGATGTCGGTGAGCGCGGGAGCCACCGCGGAGTACGGCAAGTACATCGCCGCGGTAGGCTGTCAGGGTTGTCACGGCCTGGCGCTGGCGGGTGGTCCCATCGAGGGGGGCGCGCCCGACTGGCCACCCTCCGCGAACCTCACGCCGGCGGGATCTCTCAAGCGCTGGACGGAAGCCGGGTTCACGTCGTTCCTCCGCACCGGCAGGCGACCCGATGGCACCCCAGTGAGCGACGTGATGCCGATCCGCCTCACGAAGGGGCTCACGGACGAGGAGGTCCACGCGCTCTGGCTGTACCTGCAGACGCTGCCGGCCACGGCGACGCCGGGCATCCAGACGGCGTCACGGTAACGTCGGCGTGCGGCGGGGCGCGTACGGCGGCGGCCACGCGCCCCGCCGCACGCTGTCCCTCACCTCACATGATCGATCGCCCACGTCCAGTAGATCGCGTCCTCGGCTGACATCGCGCCGCGTGGCGCGAGCCGCGCGTCGGCGTAGCCGTACTGGCCGATGTCGATGAGGTATTGCGCGCGGCTCACGAGCGTGCCATTGCACACCTGCTCGGCCGCTGCCGCGTTGCGCAGATCGGCGTGTCTCGCGGCGAGGTCGTCGAGCACCGCCGCGGGCAGGCGATGGATGTCGCTCGGGTACACGAACGAGAAGAAGACGAGGTACGCATAGAGCAGGGGCCAGCGCTCGCCGAACCGCGCCATGAGGCGACTCCAGTCGAGCGTCTCGGCTCGCGCGCGCAGGATGTGCATGAGGTCCGCGCCGTCGAAGCGCTCGCGCTCCATGATGAACGACTTCTGCCAGATCAGCTCCTCGCACGGAACGATCTTCACCGGCATGCCGAGCACCTGCGTCTCCACCGCGTGCTCGAACCAGGCGTCGTCCACCGGGCACACGCCGTTGCCGGAGTTGAACACGAGGTCGACGAAGACATCGTGCTGAAACGCCTTGCCGAGCCAATGGCGAAAGGTGAGCTCGGTGCGGTAGCCTGCGTCGGTGAGCGCGCTCATGGCGCGATCCAGGTCCGTCTGGCGCACGAAGAGATCGAAGTCCTTCGTATTGCGCACGATGCCGGTGTACTCGAGAAACGCGTGCGAGCCGCCGACGAGGAAGGGAACGCCTGCGTCGCTCAGCACGTGCAGCGTCCGACGATAGAACGCGTTGGTGTCCTGTGCGGATTCGTCGAGCGTTGACTGGCCGGACATTCGTTCGAGGGAATGAGGGTGGTGCGGGCTTTTGCAATTCCGGGGCTACTCCGGCGGCCCGGCGGCCCGGCGGCCCGGCGGCCCTCCGGGCCGCCGCCTCTGGCCCGAATCCTTCAGTAGCGATCGTGCGCCACGCCACGCCACGCCACGCCACGCCACGCCACGCCGCGGCTCGTCTTCCCGTCTTCCCGCTATCCCGTTCCTCGCCATGCCGACGAGCGACACCGTTCGAATCGCCACCGTAGGCGACGTCCACTATGCCAAGACATCGCAGGGGCTGCTCCAGCCTTTGTTCGCGCTGATCAACGAACGCGCCGACGTGCTCGTGATCCCTGGCGACCTGACGGACTACGGCTTTGCCGAAGAGGCGAGGGTCCTCGCGCGCGACCTCACGACCAGCGTCACGATCCCGGTCGTCGCGGTGCTGGGCAACCATGACTTCGAGTCGGGGGAGCAGGAGGAGATCCGGCGCATCCTGGTGGATGCGGGCGTACACGTGCTCGACGGCGACGCGATCGAGATCCAGGGCGTCGGGTTCGCCGGCGTGAAGGGATTCGCCGGCGGCTTCGGCCGCGGGGCGTTAGGTCCTTGGGGAGAGCCGGTGATCAAGGCGTTCGTGCAGGAGGCGCTGAACGAGGCGCTCAAGCTCGAGACGGCGTTGGCGCGCCTGAAGACGACGCAGCGCATCGCCGTGCTGCACTACGCGCCGATCCGCGAAACGGTCGAGGGGGAGCCGGTGGACATTCTGCCCTGGCTCGGATCGAGCAGGCTCGAGGAGCCGCTCAGCCGATTCGGCGTGACGGCGGTCCTGCACGGCCATGCGCATCGTGGGGTGCCTGAGGGCAAGACGTCGACGGGGATTCCCGTCTACAACGTGGCACTGCCCGTGCTCAGGGCGCACTATCCGGATCGGCCGCCGTTTCGCATCATCGAGCTCCCGCGAGAGCAGGTGGAGGCCGATCACGCGCCGCGGCCCCATGGGCGACGCGCCTCCGATCGGGAGCCGCTCGTGGCGCGTGTGGCGGACGCGTCCCCTGGTGGCGACGGCGGCTGACCACTCAACTCTTCAGCGGGGCGGCCGCAGGGCTCGCGACGACGGTGTCGAGGTACGGGCCGAGGCGGAGGACGTCGGCCTCGAGGTCGCGACCTCGCCGCGGCGTGGCCAGGGCGGCGATCGCATCGGCCAGCGATCCATCGACGACGCGGTAGGTGGCGTCGAGCTTCACGCAGGTATCCCGCCCCTCCGGCACGAAGCGAACCCGGGCGCTCGTCTCCACCGGCGAGCCGGCCACGCTCGTCCATGCCACCACCCGGTTCGGGATGTACTTGGTCGTGACCGTGTCCCATTCGATCGTGCCGCCGGTCGGCGTCGATGCGCACCAGTGCGAGCGTCCATCACCGTAGTCCCGGACTTCGCGCAGCGCGCCGATGATGAGGGGAAAGTTCTCGAAGTCGCGGCAGAAGGCGAAGACGACCTCCACCGGATGCGGCACGAGGAAGGAGATGGCGATCCTTCCGGCCCGTCGACGAGTGCCGGCGCGTCGCAAGACGTCCGCGAGAGGGCGGTGCGCCGCGGCGCCTATCAGCGCGAGGCCGCCGATCGTCGCCGCGGTACGAGCCTGGGACGAGAGGCGCCGGCGGGCGCCGAACAGGGCGCCCCCGACGATTCCGAGGAGCAGCGAATACAACGGCGAGGGCGCTGAAGTCGCGTCCAGTGGGGCGGATCGTGAATGCATGGCCCCGTCACGAGCAAGCGCGGTGCCGCGCGGACAGGCGTCGCTCTCGCCGACGCCCTCCGCATTCGGCTCAGAGCCGCGCGGCGGCGTCCCGAGCCCTCTGGAGCGCCTCGCCGGGGGTGTCTCCGGTGGCTCCGAGGTGCCCCATCTTGCGGCCAGGCCGCGCGTTGCGCTTGCCATACAGAAAGAGGCGCGTCTGGGGGACGGTCAGCGCTGCCGCGAAGTCCGGCGCGCCACCCTCGGCCCAGAGGTCGCCGAACAGGTTCACGATCGCGGCAGGTCGGCTGGGCTGGACGGCACCGAGCGGCAGGTCGCACACCGCCCGCACGAGCTGCTCGAACTGGCTCGTGGGCGACCCCAGCTCGGACGCGTGATACGAGTTGTGCGGCCGCGGCGCGAGCTCGTTCACGAGCAACCGTCCGTCGCGGAGCAGAAACATCTCCACCGCGAGGATTCCCTCCAGATGGAGCGACTCGGCGATGCCACGGGCGATGTCCTGAGCGCGGGATGCCACGCCGGTCGGGAGCTCGCCTGGCAGGACGCTCCAGGTGAGCACCTGCCGCTCGTGATGGTTCACCGCGGGCGGATACACGACGATCTCCGCGCCGCCCGCCCGCCGCGCCACCAACACCGACAGCTCGAGGGCGAGATCGAGTGCCTGCTCGGCCACCGACTCACGCTGGCCCAGCTGGTCGAACGCCTGCCCGGCGTCGTCGCCGGCGGCGAAGCGGAGCTGGCTGCGGCCATCGTAGCCCCCCTGGCAACTCTTCACGAAGAGCGACGGGCCGATCGACGCCGCGGCGTCGGCGAGCGCGGCGGCCGACGTCACCAGCGCGTACGGGCCGACGGGGAAGCCGTGCTCGGCGAGCCACCGTCGTTGACGGCCACGGTGCTGCACGATGCGCAGTACCTCGGCGCCCGGCCGCAGGGGTGCATGGGCGAGCGCCGCCTCCAGCGCTGCCGGGCCGATCTGCTCGATCTCCAGGGTGATCACATCGCAGGCCCGCGCGAGCTCCGCGGCACCGGCGGGGTCGTCGAACGGTGCGGCGACGACGCGGTCGACGACGGGACGAGCCGCACAGTCGGCATCGGGGTCGAGCACCTGCACGCGGTAGCCCATCGCTCGCGCGGCCAGCGCCGTCATGCGACCGAGCTGACCGCCGCCGAGAATGCCGATCGTGGCGGGCGGCAGGATGGGCACCGTCAGCGCGCTCCTCCGGAGAGGTCGGTATCGTTCATCACCTCGGCGGTGTGCGCGGCGCGCCAGGCGCGCAGCCGCTCGCGCACCTCCGGGTGCCGCGCGCCGAGGATCGCCGCAGCGAGGAGCGCGGCGTTCGCCGCGCCCGGCTCGCCGATCGCGAGGGTTCCCACCGGCACCCCCTTCGGCATCTGCACGATGGCCAGGAGGGCATCCACGCCGTTGAGCGCCGTCGCGGGGATGGGAACGCCGAGCACCGGCAGCGTCGTCTTCGACGCGACCATGCCGGGCAGGTGGGCCGCGCCCCCGGCCGCCGCAATGATCACCTCGAGCCCGCGCGACTCGGCCGTGCTCGCGTACTCGAACATCCAGTCCGGCGTGCGATGCGCCGAGACTACGCGTACCTCGTGCGGGATGTCGAGCGCCGCGAGCAGCTCCGCGGCGTGTGACATGACCCGGAGGTCACTGCGACTGCCCATGATGACACCGACCCAGGGAGCAGGGGCGGACCCGGGGGAACCGGAGGAGCTGGTGGCCATGCGCGAGCGGGAGAAAGACGACGACTGGGCGGCGGCGCGAAAGATAGCCTCCGCCGCGCTGCATGCCACCGAGGGAGCGGCCGATACTTCTGGCGTAGGTCATCGTCTAATAGCCGGTGCGCGCATGCACCTCATTCCTCGGGGGCGACGCTGCCCGCGAACTCGCCCCCTGTCCCGTCGAATGCACCTGCTCCTCCGCCGGCTTCGCGATGCGGCCGATCCTCGCGCGATTCTGCGTCCCCTTCTGCTGGTGACGCCGCTCATGATCGTCGGCTGCGGCCCGCGTAGCGGCGCCCGCAACGAGATCGGCATCGCGGTCGCGCTCAATCCGCAGCGCACCGGCATGCAATCGATCTACAATGGCACTCAGCTCGCCGTGAACGAGCTGAACAAGCAGTCCGGCGGCCGGCTCGGCAGCGCTCGGTTCGTGATGGTCAAGGGCCCCGCCGACGTGACGGACCCGATCGCGATCGCCGACACGCTGCGGCAGGATTCGCGGGTCGTCGGCGTGGTAGGCCATCCCGAGAGCGGTACCACCCTCGCGGCGATCGATCAGTACGCCGACGCGGAGAACGGGGGCAGGAACGGCGTCGTCGCCATCACGCCGACGGGAACCAGCCCGGCGCTGAGCGGGGCGAACCGGTGGCTGTTTCGGGTCTGCCCGAGCGACGTGCAGGCGAGCCGCGCCGTCGCACGCTACCTGCTCGATTCACTCAAAGTGCGCCGCGCGAGCGTCATCTACCGCAACGACTCCTATGGAAAGGACTGGGCGACGTCGTTCGGCGAGGCGTACCGCGCCGGCGGGGGCGTGGTGGTGCAGCGCGATCCGTACCTCCAGGGCGCAACCCCATGGGACGCGTACGCGGAGTACCTCAGGCTGCTCAAGCCCGACGTGCTGCTCTTTCCGGGCAGTCAGGAAGATGCGCTACTCGCCCTGCGCGCCATGCGCGCCGCGGGCGTGACCACGCCATTCATCGGCGGTGACGCGACGTCCGGTCTGGAGGCCAACGCCGACGAGTTCCCCGCGGTGCGCTACACGGCGTTCTTCCTGCCGCATCACGCCACGTCGCCGGAGGCGAAGGCATTCGTCGCAGCGTACACGGCGGCGTTCAAGGAGGAGCCCGACCAGCGTGCGGCGCTCGCCTACGACGCGGCGATGCTGATCGGCCGGGCGGCGGTGGAGGTCGGCACCGATCGCGCGAAGATTCGCGACTACGTGGAGTCGATCGGCCGCCAGCTGCCGCCGGTGGCCGGCGCGGCCGGGCCCATCGCGTTCGACGTCAACCACGACGCCGTTAACAAGCCAATCGTCATCGCGCGGGTGGGACAGTGAGGATCCTGCGCACGATTCGCGGCCGACTGTGGCTCGGCTTCGGCATCACGGTAGCGCTCATCCTCGCCGCCGGGCTGCTGGCCGGGGTCGCGCTCCAGCGCGCGGGACGGCGTAGCGACGCGATCGTCGGCCAGATGCGGCAGGAGCAGGAGAGTGTGCAGCAGGTGGCGTATCGCCTGCTCCAGGAGGTGGCGGCGGGGATGCGCTACCTGAACACGGGCTCGGAGGCGGACGGGACGCGATACGCCGCGCTCGCCGACGAGGCCGACCGGCTGCGCCGCAACACGGTGAAGCTCCCGTCGCTCTCCAGCGCCGAACGGCAGCGGCTCGAGGAGCTCGGCACGCTCCAGGGCACGGTGGAGGTCGGGATCGCCGTCGCGCACGCCTATCACGCCGTCGGCAAGCCGGCCGAGGCGGCCCAGGTCCTGGCGAAGAACTCGAGGGCGCTCGACCAGGTGGACCGCGCGCTGGAAGGGCTGCGCGCCGAAGGGCAGCGACGCATGGGCGAGCGGCAGAGCTCCGCCGCTAGCATCCTGCGGCAGAACGAGAGCCTGTTGGGGTTCGTCGTCCTGCTCGCCGTCGGGGTCGGCATCCTCTCCAGCATCACGACGTCGCGCGCCGTGACTCGCCCGCTGCAGGCGCTCACGCGCGACATGGAGGCGATCGGGCGCGGCGACCTGCGCCGGAGCGACCTGCGCCGACAGGCACTTGGCGCAGCGGAATACGAGGCGCTCGCCGCCGCGTTCGATCAGGCGCGCGAGCGACTCCGCAGCCTCCTGTCGGAGATGCAGCGCCAGTCGGACGACGTCGCCGCGGCGGCGTCCGAGCTGGCCGCGTCGGCGGGTGGCGCGTCGGCGAGCACGCAGCACGTCGCCACGGCCGTGACGGAGATGGCGCACGGCGCCGGCCAGCAGCTCGACGTGCTGAATGGCGCCGGCAGCGCGGTGGAGCAGCTCGCCGCCTCAGGCCGCACGATCGAGGAGGCGCTGAAGGAGAGTCAGGCGCGCGGGCGCGCGATCCGCACGTCGGCCAACTCGACGGCGCAGGAGATCGGGCACGCGGTGGACAGCCTGCTCGCGGCTCGGGAGGTGTTCGACCGTAGCGTGAAGGAGATCGCGACGCTGCGCGAGAGCCTCGGCGTCGTCGACACGTTCGCGACGACCATCTCGGAGATCGCGTCGCAGACGAACCTGCTCGCGCTCAACGCCGCGATCGAGGCCGCACGCGCCGGCGATGCGGGGCGCGGCTTCGCCGTCGTGGCGGAAGAGGTGCGGAAGCTGGCCGAGGAGAGCGCGCGTGCCGCCAATCAGGTGACGACCAACGTGGGCCGGATTCGCGAGGGCGTGCTCGGCACGGCGCGGGCGGTGGAGAGCGGGACGGCGCAGATGCGCGACGTGACGAAGATCGCCGACGCGGCACGGCAGGCGCTCGCGGAGATTCAATCGGCGGTGGAGCGGGTGGAGGAGGCCTCGGCGCGCGTGTCTGAAGCCGTCGGCGGTAACGCGACCGCCATCGCGTCGGTGGAAGAGGCGATCGCCAAGGCGGGCGACACCGCGCAGAGCCACGCGGCTTCCGCGGAGGAGGTGGCGGCTGCTACCGAGGAGACCTCCGCTTCCGTCGAGGAGCTCGAGGCGACGTCCAACATGCTCAACGAATCGGCGCGGCGCGCGCGCGAGCGGGTGCTCGAGTTCCGGCTGGAGTAGCGCCCGCGCTAACGCACGAAGACGTAGTTATAGAAGTTGTCAGACAGGTTGAGCGAGGAGTCGGTCGCCGTACCCAGGTAGAGCACGCCGTTCTGAACGCGGAAGCTCACGTTGTTGCCGGAGCGCGTCCAGACCCCGGACAGCATGAAGCTCTCGTTGGTCGTCGCGGTCGTACCGACCGTCTGGCGATAGTTCACGACCTCGTTCCATTCGCCGCCGTCCGTCATGAGGATGACGTCGGTGTCGAGCTGCACTGTGGTGTCGTGGGACACGAGCGTGAACGGCAGGGTCGTGCCATTCAACGTCCTCAGAGAGTACGAGCCAGCCAGGCTGCCGACTAACGGCTCAGTGGTGCTCGTGTCGCTGCTGCAGGCCGCGGTCGCCACGAGCGCGGCGAGGGCAATGAGCTGGCGCATGGACGGCTCCCGGTCTTTTGGATGATATGAACGTGACGCGAGGCGTGTGCCGGCGCAACGCCGATTCCCCGACTCGCGACACCGACGCGCGCACGCCGGTGATGCACATCACCGAGTTGCGCGCACGGGCTCGGAACTGCTCGATGGCGACAAGTGCGCCGCTGCATCCGCGCGATCGCGAGAAGGCGACTCGCGCGTCCGGAAGCTGCTCAATCAGGCGGCAGCCATTGACATAGGGTTAGGGGGTATATAAGCTGATACCCTCGGAGGGTATACAACCCCAGCCTCCCCGACCGCCGCGCCGAGCTCAACGCCCGCTCCCACGTCCTGCTGCGGTGGACCGCGGTCGCAGCGGACCTCGAAGGCATAGCTCACGCACAGATCGACTCGAACAGGGAGGCACAGGATGAACGCCACCGATTGGCTCGTCATCGCCGCGGGTCTCGGCGCTGCGCTCTGGGTGAACTGGTACTTCTTCATCGCCGAGCGCGGAAGCGCGCACGCGACCGCCGTCGCGTCTGGAGGCGGCGGAAGGCAGGAAGTCCGCATCACGGTCCACGGCGGCTACGATCCAGCCACCATTCGCGTCGCGGCTGGACGGCCGGTGCGCCTCGTCTTCGACCGGCAGGAGACGTCGAGCTGCTCGGAGGAGCTGGTGTTTCCGAGCTTCGGGCTCCGGAAGTTCCTGCCCGTCAATCAGACCACGACGATCGAGGTCACGCCGCCGGCGCCCGGCACGTACGACTTCACCTGTGGCATGGGCATGCTCCACGGGCGGTTGATCGCCGAATGACGCGGGGCACACCACGAGCCGCTGCTCTGCGTCGGCCGACTTCCTGACTTCACAGTCCGCACCATGGCTACCACGACATCGACACCCGCGGCCGCTGACCGCACTGAATCAGCCGCCACCGCGAACGAGAAGGTCGTCATTCCCGTCACCGGGATGACATGTGCCTCCTGCCAGGCCCGCGTGCAACGGTCGCTCGCGAAGACCGCGGGCGTGTCCGACGCGACCGTGAACCTGATGATGGGCAATGCGACGGTCGCCTACGATCCCGCCACGGTGAATCCGGCGGTGCTGGTCGAGACGATCCGCTCGGCCGGCTACGGCGCGGAGCTTCCGGTTGCCGACCGCTCCGCTTTCGAGGAGCAGGCCGCGCACGATGAGGCCCAGGCCGAGGAGTTCCGCGACCTGCGCGTGAAGGCGATCGTGAGCGGCGTCGCGGGCGTCATCGCGATGATCGTCTCGATGCCGCTCATGGGGCGACTGGGCGCCGAGGCGCATGCCGCCGCCATCGCCGGCGTGACCGACCCGTTCATGCGCTGGGCGATGCACATGTTCGATCCGGTCCATCGCTCCTGGCTCCGCTGGGCATACTCGCTGCCCCCGTCGGCCCTGGCGTGGGGATTGTTCGCGCTCACGCTTGGCGTCATGGGGTGGGCCGGTCGTCACTTCTATTCACGTGCCTGGGCCGCCTTCCGGCACCACGCGGCGAACATGGATACCCTCGTCGCCGTCGGCACGGGCGCGGCGTTCGTGTACTCCCTCATCGCCACGGCCGCGCCAGGCTTCTTCCTGAGCCACGGCATCGCGCCGGACGTCTACTACGAGGCGGTGATCATCATCATCGCGCTCATCCTGACCGGCAACGCCTTCGAGGCGCGCGCCAAGCGGCAGACGTCGTCCGCGTTGCGGGCGCTCGCGCAGCTCCAGCCGAAGACGGCTCGCGTGGTCCGGGGCGCCGACGAGATCGACGTGGCCGTCGACGACGTGAAGCCGGGCGACGTCGTCGTCGCCCGGCCCGGCGAGCGACTCCCCGTGGATGGCGAGATCGTCTCCGGCTCCAGCGCCGTCGACGAGTCGATGCTGACGGGCGAATCGCTTCCCGTCGCCAAGGCGGTGGGCGACCGGGTGATCGGCGGCACGATCAACGCCATGGGCAGCTTCCGCTACCGGGCCACGACCCTGGGCGCGGACAGCACGCTCGCGCAGATCGTCACGCTGATGCGCGACGCGCAGGGCTCGCGCGCGCCGATCCAGGGCCTGGCCGATCGGGTGAGCGGGATCTTCGTGCCGGTCGTGATCACGATCGCCATCCTCACGTTCGTCGTGTGGTTCGTCTCGGTGCATGCGACTGGGGGGCTCGCCGGTGCAGCCGCCGTCCGTGCATTCGCCGCCGCCGTGGCGGTATTGATCATCGCCTGTCCGTGCGCCATGGGACTCGCGGTGCCGACCGCGGTCATGGTGGCCACGGGCAGGGGTGCCGAGCTCGGGATCCTCATCAAGGGCGGAGAGGCGTTGCAGCGGGCTGGCGAGGTGACGACCGTCGCGCTCGACAAGACCGGCACGATCACCGAGGGCAAGCCGACCGTCACCGACGTGACCGTTGCCCCAGGGACGGAGCTGCCCAAGGGCGAGGTGCTCACGCTGGTCGCCTCGCTCGAGCGCTCGAGCGAGCATCCGCTCGCCGGTGCGATCGTCCGGTATGCCGTCGACCACGGCGCGCGCTTGCGCGTCGCCGAAGGCTTCGAAGCGGTGATCGGTCGCGGCGCGCGAGGCGTGGTCGATGGTCACGCCGTGCTGGTCGGCAACGAGCTGCTCATGCGGGACGACGCGATCGACGTCGCCGCGCTGAGGCTCGAGGCGGAGCGACTCGCGGGCGAGGCAAAGACGCCGATGTACGTCGCCGTGGACGGTCGCCTCACCGCGCTGCTGGCCGTCGCCGACCCGATCCGGCCGACCTCTCCGGCGGCGATCGCGCGGCTCCACGCGATGGGGCTCGAGGTCGTGATGCTGACGGGTGACAACCAGCGGACCGCCGATGCCATCGCGCGCGCGGCGGGCGTGGACCGAGTCGCGGCCGGTCTGCTTCCGGACGGCAAGGCCGGCGAGATCGCACGTCTACAGGCGGAGGGCAAGGTCGTCGCCATGGTGGGGGACGGCGTCAATGACTCGGTGGCCATCGCGAAGGCCGATCTCGGTATCGCCCCGGCGTCCGGGACCGACGTTGCGCTCGGCGCGGCCGATGTCGCGCTGATGCGCAATGATCTGCTGGGGGTGGTGCACGCCATCGAGCTCTCGCGGCGCACGATGCGCACGATGAAACAGAATCTCTTCTGGGCGTTCGTGTACAACGTGGTGGGCATCCCGATCGCCGCCGGCGCCCTGTACCCCGCGTTCGGGTTGCTCCTGAGCCCCATTCTCGCCAGCGCGGCGATGGCGTTCAGCTCCGTGAGCGTGGTGACCAACAGCCTGCGCCTCCGCCGGGCCCGATTCGCATGAATGCCAATGCGCCCGTAGGGGCGCTCCTTCTCAGCCGCACACATTCGCGAGGAATCATCGGTGACACCAGCAACGAGGACGAATAGCCAGGGCGCGAAGACACCCGCGATCCCCACGATCGAGTGCGGCTGCGGCATGCCGGGCGACGACGCCACCGGGCGCAAGGCGATCGCGGTGGATCCCGACGCCAAGGAACGGAACGTGAAGCGGCTCCGCCGGATCGAGGGCCAGGTGCGAGGACTTCAGAAGATGATCGAGGAGGATCGCTACTGCGCCGACATCATGACCCAGATCTCGTCGGTGCACGAGGCGCTGCGGTCGGTGGGGCGGGAGCTGATGCGCAACCACCTCAAGCACTGCGCGACCTCGGCGATTCAGGCGGGCCCCGAGCAGGCGGAAGGAATGTACGACGAGCTCGTGGACCTGATGTACAAGCACAGTCGTTAGCGGCGGACGCGCGAGCTTTCTGCGGCCCACACCCGGTGAGGGCGGACGGCGCACAGGCGAGGCACGCGATCGTCGTGGAGATCACGCCGCGTGTGCGCGCACGTCACCCCAGCTGGACGGAGGAATGCCTGACGATGCTCGAGGCCGCGAAGCAGCGCATCCGGGTGAGCGTGACGCGCGCGCGACAGGGAGTCGGCAGCTGCCCATACAGCATCCGCATGATGGCTCACGTCGTCGCGTGCAGCGGCGTGATGGCGGTGTCGGCATCGACGACGGCGGGCAGTCAAGCTCCACCCTCCGGCCCGGTGATCTCCGGCCGCGACCTTGCGCTGGTCGCCGGCGCGACCGCGGGCGCCGCGGTGATCTCGCTCTGGGACGTTCGGATCGCCCAGGCCGTTGGCGACTCCGGATTGCATGCGCGCTACCCCGGCCTCACGTCGGCGTCGCATCGCGGTAGTCTCGCCACCGAGACGGTGCTCATGATCGCCGGCGGGACTGTTTACGTCATCGCACGCATTCGGAAGCACGACGGAACCGCTGACGTCGCCCTGCACGCGACGGAATCGGTCGCGTCGGCGGCGCTCTTCATTCAGCTCGTGCGGGGAGTGCTTGGCCGTGCCCGACCATGGGTGATCAACGAGGGGGGGGAGATACGCGACGGAGACCCATACGACTTCAAGGCCTTTCGCGGCTTCACCAGCTACAACTACCGCTCGTTCCCCTCGATGCACGCGATGGCGAGCTTCGCCGTCGCCTCGGCGCTCGCGCAGGAGATGCGCCGGCGAGACACGCCGCATCGAGGCGTCATCGCGCCGGCACTCTACGTGGGCGCGACGATACCGGCGTTATCGCGGATGTATCTCGACGAGCACTGGGCGAGCGACATCGCGATGGGCATCTTCATCGGCGTACTGGCCGGACAGAAGGTAGTGATGTACAGCCACGATCACCCGGACAACCGGATCGACAGGGCGCTGCTCCATCCGCGGCTCACGCTCACCGTGACCGGCGATGCGCGAGGTTTTGCCCTGTCCGTGCTCCCGTTCTGAGCGCCGGCTCGTGTCACCGACATCATGCCCTCGGCGTGGCGGCCGCCATCTCCCCAGTGGGCGCCAAAAAAGAGCGCGCCGCGGAGCACGAGGCTCGACGGCGCGTTCATGGGAGAATCGTGGCGAGCTCCCCAGGTAGGACTTGAACCTACGACCCTCCGATTAACAGTCGGATGCTCTGACCAACTGAGCTACTGGGGAATGGATCTGGTGCAGACCCCGAAATTTACGCGCGCGAGGGGCGAAGTCAACCGGAATCGGCGCCGCTACGACGCCCTCGCGCGCTGCCGGTCAGCTGTCGTGGCGATGCTCGGCTTGCCGGCATGTGCGGCACGGCGCGCCCCGGACGGCTTGTCCCAATCGGGCAGCACGGTACGTAGCCACTCGCCCGTGTGCGATCCCGTCACGGCTGCGACTTCCTCCGGTCGTCCCATCGCCACCACCTCGCCCCCCCCCGCGCCCGCCTCGGGACCGAGATCGATCACCCAGTCGGCGAGCTTGATGACGTCGAGGTTGTGCTCGATCAGCACGAGCGTGTGCCCCGCATCCACGAGCCGGTCGAACACCGCCGCCAGCTTGCGGATGTCCTCGAGATGCAGACCGGTCGTCGGCTCGTCCATGATGTACAGCTTGCGTCCCGCCCTCTTCGCGCCGAGCGCCAGCTCGCGCGCCACCTTGAGCCGCTGCGCCTCGCCGCCCGAGAGCGTCGTTGCCGGCTGCCCGAGCCGCAGGTAGCCGAGCCCCACCTGCTGGAGCTGCCACAGCGCCTGCCCGAGCTTCTCCTCGTATGGAAAGAACCGGATCGCCTCATCGACCGTCATCTGGAGGACGTCGGTGATGCTCTTGCCGAAGTACTTCACCTCCAGCACCTCGGGCTTGAAGCGGCGGCCGGCGCAGTCGTCGCACGGGACGAAGACGTCGGCCATGAACACCATCTCCACCTCGAGGTAGCCCGCGCCCTCGCAGGTCTCGCAGCGTCCGCCGGCGACATTGAAGCTGAACGTGCCCGCGGTGTAGCCGCGCTGGCGGGCGGCCGGCAGCGACGCGTAGATGCGACGGATCTCGTCGAACGCCTTCACGTACGTGACGGGATTGGAGCGCGGCGACTTCCCGATCGGGCTCTGGTCCACGAGCACCACGTCGTCGAGCGCCTCGTAGCCGGTGAGGGTGTCGTACTCTCCGACGCGCTCGCCGAGGTGCTGCTTGGCCGAGTGCTCGCCAGTGAGGTTGGTTTCCAGGGCGCGCATCAGCACGTCGTGGATGAGCGTGCTCTTGCCGCTGCCGGAGACGCCGGTCACGGCCGTGACCGCGCCGAGCGGGATGCGGACGTCGACATCCTTGAGGTTGTGCTCGCGCGCGCCGGTGAGGGTGAGCCACTGCGGACCCAAGCGACGCCGCATGGACGGCACCGGGATCGTCCGCTCGCCAGTGAGGTACTGGCCGGTGAGCGGGCTCTCGCTCACGCGCGACATCGGGCCGGCGAACACCAGCTCGCCCCCCTTCTCGCCGCTCTGCGGACCCAGCTCCACCATGTAGTCCGCCGCCCTGATCGCGTCGAGGTCGTGCTCGACGACGAGCACCGTATTGCCGCCGTCCCGGAGCCGCAGGAGAAGCCGGAGCAGGCGATCCATATCGCGCGAGTGCAGGCCTATCGACGGCTCGTCGAGCACGTAGAGCGTGTCGACGAGGCGCGAGCCGAGCGAGTTCGCGAGCCCGATGCGCTGCGCCTCGCCGCCCGACAGCGTCCGCGTTGCCCGGTTGAGCGACAGATAGTTGAGCCCGACGTCGCACAGGAACCGGACGCGATCCCGCGCCTCCTTCAGGATGTGCGCGGCGATCTGCCGCTCCATTGGCGACAGCTGCAGCCCGTCGAGCCACTCCGCGAGCGTGCCGATCGGGAGGTCGCTCACCGCGGCGATGTCGCGGCCGTCGACCTTCACCTGCAGGGATTCCGGCTTCAGCTTCGTGCCGTGACAGGTGGGGCATTCCTGCGCGGTCTGGTACTGCCGCAGGAAGACGCGGATGTACTGCTTGTAGCGCTTCTCCTCGAGGTCGCGCAGGAAGGGAAAGATGCCCTTGTACCCGCGGACGCTGCCGTGCAGGAGCTTCTCGCGCTGCGCCGCTCGGAGCTCCTGCCAGGGGACGTCCATCGGGATCCCCTCCTTCTTCGCGAACTCGGCGAGGGCACGACGCTTGTTCTCGTAGCGCGGTTTCGTCCACGGGTCGATCGCGCCGTCGCGCAGGGTGCGGTCGGGGTAGGGGACGATCAGCGCCTCGTCGTATTCCAGGACGGCCCCGAATCCATTGCACTGCGGGCAGGCACCGCGGGGCGAGTTGAACGAGAAGAGTTGCGGCGACGGCGCCGGCATCGTGGTGCCGTCGTTCGGGCACTCGAAGCGCTCGGTGAAATGCAGGCGCGTGACGCGCTGTCCGTCGAACGGCGACGCGATGGGCTCGGTGAACAGCACCACCGCGTCACCATCCCCCTCGCGGAAGGCCGTCGCCAGCGCGTCGGCGAGGCGGCTGCGCGCTTCGTCGCCGACGACCAACCGGTCGACGACGACGAGCAGCTCTTTCGCGAACGTCACGTCGACGGCCTCGGTGAGCAGCTCGTCGAGGTGCTTGATGACACCGTCGACGCTCACGCGCACGAAGCCCTGTGCCCGCAGGTTCTCGACGACCACCTCGTGGGACACCTCGTCCGAGAGCTGCACCGGCGCGGCGACGTAGAAGCGGGTCCCGGCCGGGAGGGCGAGCACGGTGTCGGACACGGATTGCACGGTGTCGGGCTTGAGCTCGCGCCCGCAGACGGCGCAGATCGTGTGGCCGACGCGCGCCCAGAGCAGCCGCAGGTAGTCGTAGATCTCGGTGGCGGTGCCGACGGTGGAGCGCGACGTCTTGGTGGGGTTCTTCTGCTCGATCGCCACGGCCGGGGAGAGCCCGTCGATGAGATCGACGTCCGGCTTCTCCATGCGCTCGAGGAACTGGCGTGCGTAGGCGCTCAGCGACTCGACGTACCGCCGCTGGCCCTCGGCGTAGATGGTGTCGAACGCGAGAGACGACTTGCCCGACCCCGACGGCCCCGTGATGACGGTGAACGACCGCCGCGGGATCTCCAGATCGAACCCCTTCAGATTGTGCTGCCGCGCGCCGCGGACGATCAGCTTGTCCTTCATCAACAGCCGGAGAATCGGTGAGACGGTGAGTCGGTGTCGCACCGGTTCACCGACTCACTGAATCTACTCGAGCGCGCCCCGAATAAACACCGCATCGCCAGGCAGCACGACCGAGCCCCGCTTCCTGGTGTCCGGGAGGCGGGGCTCGGTCGTCGACGGTCCCGCGAACCTACAGCGTGGTGCTGCGGTTCCGCGTGGTGAGGCGATAGATCCAGAGGAGGAGCATGGCGCCGACGACGGCGAGGACGATGCTCCAGAGCGAGAAACCGTTCAGGCCAGACCCGGTCAGGGTGTTGCCGATGAATCCCCCGATGAATGCGCCGACGATTCCGATGATCATGGTGACGATCAGGCCACCCGGATCCTTCCCGGGCATGAGCGCCTTGGCGATCGCGCCCGCGATCAGACCCAGAACGATCCAAGCAATGATGCTCATAGCACTGCCTCCAAAGGTGGAAGTGGACGACGCCCGACCTAACGCAACGGGCGTACCAGTTACGGCCGAGGGCGGCACGGAGGCAGGCTGAAGAATGTCCGACACCAGTCCGGCCGTTAGAATTCTCTCCCATGGCCGCCACGCTCTCACCGCACGCCGCCGACGAGGACGCCACCGCGAAACGCTATGACCGGCGCCTCGTGCGTCGGCTGCTCGTCTTCGTCCGGCCCTACAAGCGCCTGGTGGCTGGCGCGCTGCTCCTGCTCATGACCGAGGGGCTGCTGCAACTCGTGGGCCCCATCCTCACCCAGCGAGTGATCGACGTCGCGCTGCCGGCGCGCGACGGTCAGATGGCCGTGCATGCGGCGTTGCTGTACGCCGCCTCGCTCGCGATCGCATTCGTCTGCTCCTACGGCGAGACGATGCTCACCGCGCTGCTCGGCCAGCGGGTCATGCGCGACCTGCGGCAGCAGCTGTTCGAGCATGTGCAACGGCTCTCGATCGCCTTCTACGACCGTACGCCGGTGGGTCGGCTCGTGACGCGCGTGACGAGCGACGTGGAGTCGCTCAATGAACTGTTCACCGCCGGCGTCGTGGCCGGGCTGGGTGACCTGTTCACCCTGCTTGCGATCGCAGTGATGATGGTGGTCATCGACTGGCGTCTCGCATTGGCGGCGTTCGCCGTGATCCCGCTCGTCTACCTCACGTCGCACCTGTTCCAGTCACGTGTCCGCATCGCCTACCGCGACATTCGCACGCGACTGGCACGCATCAATGCCTATCTCCAGGAGCGCATCACGGGGATCCGCGTCGTGCAGCTGTTCGGCCGTGAGGCCGGCGAGACGCAGCGGTTCGCGACGCTGAACCGGGCGCATCTCGACGCGAACCTCCGCTCCATCACGATCTACGCCCTCTACTTTCCGGCCATCGAGTTCCTGACCTCCGTGGCGCTCGCCGTGCTGCTGGTGGCCGGCGCACAGCGTGTGGGCGTGGGCAGCTTGTCGGTGGGCGTGGTCGCGGCATTCCTCCAGCTGCTGCGGCGCTTCTATCAGCCGCTCCAGGATCTCGCCGACAAGTTCAACACCCTCCAGCAGGCGATGGCGGCATCGGAGCGCATCTTCCTCCTGCTCGACACCGAGCCGACAGCGGACGCCGGCACGGCCGAGGGCCGGGTGTCGCTCGACCGGAACACGCCGGTGACGATCGCGTTCGAGGACGTCTGGTTCCACTACGGCGAGCGCGACGTCGGCGCGCCGGCGTGGGTGCTGCGCAGGGTGAGCTTCGTGGCGCGGCCGGGCGAGACGGTGGCGCTGGTGGGGCACACCGGTGCGGGCAAGACGACCATCGTCAACCTCCTGCTGCGGTTCTACGAGCCGCAGCGCGGCCGCATCACGGCGAACGGCATCGACATCCGCGATCTGCCGCTCGACGAATGGCGCCGGCTGATCAGCTACGTGCAGCAGGACATCTTCCTGTTCGCCGCCGACGTGCGCGCCAACGTCCGCCTCGACGCGCCACTCGACGACGCGGCGGTGATGGCGGCGGCGGCGCGCGTCGGTGCCGACCGGGTGATCGCCCGCCTGCCGTCGGGGCTCGACCAGGTGCTGGGCGAGCGCGGCGCGTCGGTGAGCGTCGGCGAGCGTCAGCTGCTGTCGTTCGCGCGCGCGCTCGCCGCCGACCCCGCGGTGCTCGTGTTGGACGAGGCCACGAGCGCGGTGGACAGCGAGGCCGAGGCCGAGATCCAGCGCGGCCTGGCGGCGCTCGTGCGTGGGCGCACCACGATCGCCATCGCGCATCGGCTGAGCACCATCGTGGCGGCGGAGGAGATTCTCGTGCTCCACCACGGCGAGGTGCGCGAGAGGGGAACGCACGCGCGGCTGCGCGCCCGCGGAGGGCTCTACGAGCGCCTCTATCGTCTGCAAGCGGGGGAAGGGCCGGAGCCGGATGTGCGCGCTGTCACGCTTGCCAGCCTTCCGAGCGGCGGGTAGTTTCCGCCCTTCGGGTCCCAGGAGCGTCCGGCGCGAGACCGTCCGTGCCGTTCGTGCCGCAGTCCGACCGCGCTACGCCCCAATGCCCGTCCTACAGCTCAACGATCAACAGTTCCCGCTTCTGGCGGGTACGACTCGCGTCGGTGCGGGTGGGGAAGCGGACGTCCCGCTACCCGCCGACCCGGGGCTGGGCGTGCTGGCCCTGATCGATCGGACGGGAGCCGCGTCGATGACAATCCGCCGAGCCACCCCCACCGCCGCGATCCGCCTCAACGGCGTCCTGCTGGGCGCGGAGCCCTCGCCACTCATGCACGGGGATCGGCTGGAGATCGGCGGTATCGAGCTGCGCTTCGCCGACGACAACAAGGGAGGCGCCACCCAGTTCGTCAGCGCGGGGGATATCGCCGCGATGGCCGGCGCCAGGCGCGCGGGCGTCGCCCGCGCCACAGCAGCCTCCGGCGGGCGGCTCGTCTCCCTCGTGGACGGCAAGGAGTACACAGTGCCGTCCGGGGGCCTCGTGTTCGGTCGCGACGCCGCCTCCGACGTGGTGGTCGCCCAGGACGAGGTGTCCCGCCGGCACGCCGAGATCGCCCCGACCGAGCAGGGCTACGTGGTGCGCGACATGAGCGCCAACGGGGTATTCGTGAATGGCGACCGTGTGCAGGGCTCGCACCGCCTGGCCCGGGCGGATGTGGTGCGGATCGGCGGTGAAGAATTCCGCTTTTACGCCGATGTGCTCGCCGCCGGCCCAACCCCCGTGGTCTCACTGCCAGCCACGCCGTCGCCGGCCGAGCCGCCCAGCATGCCGAAACCGACCCACCCTGCGATGATGTCCGCGCCGACGCCCCTCGCGCAGCCGGCGTACGAGGACCCGCGCCCCGTCCTGGCGACGCTCGAGATCCTCAACGAGGGCCCGACCAAGGGAACGAGGTTCTCCCTGCGCACACCGCTCGCCCACGTCGGTCGAGGAGAGCACAACGACGTCCGCCTGAACGATGAGAGCATCAGCGAGACCCACGCGAAGCTCCAGCGGCGTGAGGACGGATGGTACGTCGTCGACATGGGCTCGACGAACGGGACCTACGTCGGTGGCACGCGCATCAAGGGGGAGCGTCGCCTCGACGGCGCGCCGGATGTGCGGTTCGGAGGGATGAAGATGCGGTTCGGCGTCACGAGCGCGCCCAGCTCGGCCGAGGGGGAGGCGAAGGGCACGCGCGCCATCGCGTCGGTGGAGCGGCCGCGCAAGCCGGCGGCGAGCGCACCGGCCGCGGTGCCCGCTCCCTCCGGCCCGGCGAAGACCGGCGTCCCCGTGGTGGCGTGGGTGATCCTCGCGGTGATCATCGCCGCGGCGGCCTTCTTCATGCTCCAGGCGCGCGCGTGAAGCTCATCCACGCGGCCCGGACGGACGTCGGAATGATCCGGTCCGGCAACGAAGACAACTTCACCGTCGACTCCTCGCCGACGCGCGGAATCTTCATCGTCGCCGACGGGATGGGAGGACACGCCGCCGGCGAGGTGGCGAGCGAGATGGCGGTGCAGATCATCCAGCGCGAGCTCGCCGGCGTGAAGAACCTCGACGGCGACGACGTAGTGAAGCTCGTCTCCTCGGCGCTCAAGCGCGCCAACCGCGCGATCCACGACCGCACCCTGACCGAAGTCGACAAGCAGGGGATGGGCACGACGGCCTCCGTGCTGCTCGTCTCGGGCAACCGGTATCTCATCGGCCAGGTGGGCGATTCGCGGGTGTACCTGCTGCGCGACGGGGGTTTCTCGCAGCTGACGAAGGATCACTCGTATGTCCAGGAGCAGGTGGACGCGGGATTCCTGACGCCGGAGCAGGCGCGCTACCATCCCTACAGCAACGTCATCACGCGCTGCGTCGGCGCGGGCCAGGACGTGGAGCCGGACATCTACCGCGGCGAGGTACGGCCGGGCGATCTCTACCTCGTCGCGAGCGACGGCCTGACAGGGATGGTGGACGACCGCCGGCTCGCCCAACTGCTCGCCTCGCGCGCCGAGCCGGAGCGCAAGGTGCAGGCGCTGATCTCGGAGGCGAACGGGCGCGGGGGCCTCGACAACATCACGGCCATCATCGTCCAGGTGGTCGAGGTCGGCCCAGGGTCGGCCGATCCGAACCTGACGACGGAGTCGCGGTCGCTTGGCTGACGAGACGGTCGCCTCGCTAGCCCAGCTCTACCTCGGGAACATCCTCTACGCGATCGAAGTGGCGGCGACGGCGATGGATGCGGACGGCAAGGCGGAGAACGCCGCATTCTACCGCGGCATCGCACGAAAGCTGGCGGAAGCCCACGGTCGGGAAAAGAACGCCGAGCAGGCCAGCTCATAGCTGAGTGTCCGAGCGCTCAGCTCAACAATCGCCCCGCGGCGAGCCTCCCCCGCACTTCCTCCGCCGGCAGCGTCGCGAGCTGCACGATCTGCTCGCGGCGCACGGACACCCGCCGGCAAGCGAACACCCGCAGCCACCGCGCCGACCCGTACAGCTCCTCCGACAGCTTGGGCAGATTGATCGCGCCCTCCCACCCGGCGGCGGTCAGCCGGCGCACGCCGCCGTCGCGGCGCAGCACGGGGATGTCGAGCCCCAACATCTGCGTCTTCGTGGGGTAGTCGAGAAGCAGCTCGCCCGGCGCCAGGCCGAGCTCGCGCGCGAGCAGGTCCTCCACCGCCACCACGAGGGCACGGTCGTCGGCGATCCACTCGCCGCCGTCGGCCGGGAGCTCGGCGGCCGGGCACTCGAAGATCCGCTTGTACAGCCGCCGCTCGCGCAGCGCGGCGAGCAGCGGCGTCGGGGCCCGCCGCGCCAGCTCGTCCAGCAGCCCCTCGTCGGTGAAGCCGGCCAGGGCCTCGGCGCTCAGCGAGCCGGCGCGCAGCGCCCCGTCGACGAGCCGCTTGTACATCGCCGTGGCGCTGCGGACCGCGTGGTGCCAGTACACGTTGCGGTACATCTGGTACTTGGCGAACAGCAGCGACTCGAGTGCGGACAGTCCCTTCTCGGAGATCCCGACCGTCGGCGTACCCCGCTCGGGATCGTCGACGAGGACGAGCGAGTTGAGGAGGCGGTCGACGTCGATGTCGCCGTAGTTCACGCCGCACATGAACGCATCGCGCTTGAGGTACTCGATCTTGTCGAGGTCGAGCGACCCCGAGATGAGCCCTTGCAGCGGACTGTCGCTGGTGCCCCGGATGAGCGCCATGATGCGCTCAGGAGCGTCGGCGCCGAGGCCGGCCCGGAGCACCTCGGCCACGGCGCCCGTCGTGATGAGGGGGCGAGCGACCTCCTCGTGGTGCAGCGCTCCGATCTCCTCGAGCGCATGCGAGTAGGGATAGTGCCCGATGTCGTGCAGCAGCGCCGCGCAGCGGACGATCGGCGCCGCCTCGCGCCGCAGGCCGCGCGCGCCGTCGCGTTCGTCGAATGTCGTGAGGGCGCGGCAAGCGAGATGATAGGCGCCGAGCGCGTGCTCGAAGCGCGAGTGGCTGGCGCCCGGATAGACGAGATACGCGAGCCCGAGCTGCCGGACATAGCGCAGCCGCTGGAATGCCGGCGTGTCCACGAGCTGCAGCGCGAGCGGGTCGACCCGGATGTTGTTCCAGAGCGGATCGCGGATGATCTCGTAGGACACGGACTTCGACTCCGCGTGAGAGAAAGCGACACACCGAGGTCTGACGACGGTCAGACTGTTCGACCGCCCTGCTCAGCCCTGCGGTCCCGCCTCTCGAATCTTCGTCGCCACGGTGCCGAACTTCTCGAAGTTCTTGCGGAACATCTCGGCCAGCTTCTTCGCCTGGGTATCGTAGGCGGCCGGGTCGCTCCAGGTGGCGCGGGGGTCGAGGATCTCCGTCGGCACGTTGGGGATGGCCTGGGGCACGGCCAGCCCGAACACCGGGTCGGTGCGCGTCTTGATGCCGTCCAGGGCGCCGCCGAGGGCCGCGTGCACCATCGCGCGGGTGTAGCCTAGCTTCATCCGCTTGCCGACGCCGAACGGCCCGCCGCTCCACCCGGTGTTCACCAGCCACACCTGCGACTTGTGCTCGTCGATGAGGTCGCCGAGCAGCTCGGCGTACTTCGTGGGGTGCCAGACGAGGAAGACGCCGCCGAAGCAGGAGGAGAACGTCGCCTGGGGCTCGGTGACGCCGCGCTCGGTACCCGCCACCTTCGCCGTATAGCCAGACAGGAAATAGTACATCGCCTGCTCGCGTGACAGCTTCGCCACGGGCGGCAGGACGCCGAAGGCGTCGGCGGTGAGGAAGACGATGTTCTTCGGGTGCCCGCCGCGGCCGTTCGGGACGTGGTTGGGGATGTAGTGCAGCGGATAGGACGCGCGGGTGTTCTCGGTGATGCTCTGCTCCTCGAACTTCACCGTCCGCTTCGACGGGTCGAGGACGACGTTCTCGAGGATCGTGCCGAACATCTGCGTCGTGCGGTAGATGTCGGGCTCGCCCTCGGCCGAGAGGTTGATGACCTTCGCGTAGCAGCCGCCTTCGTAGTTGAAGGTGCCGTCAGGCGTCCAGCCGTGCTCGTCGTCGCCGATCAGCGAGCGGGCCGGATCGGCGCTCAGCGTCGTCTTGCCGGTGCCGGAGAGGCCGAAGAAGAGCGCGGTGTCGCCGGCGGGGCCGATGTTCGCCGAGCAGTGCATCGAGAGGATGCCCTGCTTCGGCATGTAGTAGTTCATGACCGTGAACATCGACTTCTTCAGCTCGCCCGCGTAGCGCGTCCCGCCGATGAGGATCGTGCGCTGCGCGAGATCGAGCACGATGAACGTTCCCGTGCGCGTGCCGTGACGCGCCGGGTCGGCCTGGAACTCCGGCGCGTGCAGCACGGTGAAGTTCGGCGTGAACGTCGGCAGCTCGCTGGTGTCGGGGCGGATGAACATGTTCCGCACGAACGCCATGTGCCACGCATTGGGGGACACGTACCGCACGGCCAGCCGGTACTTCGGGTCGGCGCCGCAGTAGAGGTCCTGCACGAACAGCTCGTCCCGAGCGTCGAGGTACTGCTGCACGTCGGTGCGGAGCGCGGCGAAGTGGGCCGGGCTGATCGGCTGGTTCACCTTGCCCCAGTCGACATCGGCTTCCGTGCTCGCATCCTTGACGACGAACTTGTCGTTCGGCGAGCGGCCGGTATGCGGCGCGGTGATGGACACGAACGGCCCCATGTCGGCGAGCTGGCCCTCGCCGCGGCGGATCGCGTGCTCGATCAGCATCGGCGGAACCAGGTTCCAGTGCACCTCCCCCGAGGGGGCAAGGCCCTGGCCGTCGAGGCTTCCCTGGAGTCCCGCGTCGTACTGTGGCTTGGTCTGTGTCGCCATCGCTGTCTGCCCTCGGGTGTGGTCGCGGCTGCGCGGTGCGCGGCCGGTCTAGAGTTTCGAGAAGATGGTCGGGGAGGGGCTCGCCGCGGCGAACGCCGACTCCATCGACTGACTCCGCTCCTGCGCGTCGACGACGGCCACCGCGGCCATGTTGACGATGTCCTGGACGTCGGCGCCGCGTTCCAGCACGTGCACGGGACGGCGCATGCCGACGAGGATGGGGCCGATCGCCGTCGCGCCACCGAGATGATGTAACAACTTGTAGGCGATGTTCCCCGCGCTCAAGTTGGGGAAGATCAGCACGTTTGCCTGCTCCTTCAGCGTGCTGAAGGGGTAGTCGCGCTGGAGGATCTCGGCATTGAGGGCGGTATCGGCCTGCATCTCGCCGTCCACGACGAGGGTGGGGTCGCGCTCCTTGAGCAGTTGCGTGGCCCGGGCCATCTTCTCGGCGTCCGGGTGCTTGACCGATCCGAAGTTGGAGAACGACAGCATCGCGATGCGGGGCACGATCCCCATCGTCCTCGTGATGCGGCTGGCGGCGTACGCGATCTGCGCCACCTGCTCGGCGGTGGGGTTGATGTTCACGGTGGTGTCGGCGCAGAACACGACGTGCCGCTCCGTGACGAGCATGTACATGCCGCTGACGAGCTTGGCGCTCGGATGCGAGCCGATGACCTGGAGCGCCGGCCGGATCGTCTCCGGGTAGTGCATCGTCACGCCGGACAGCAGCGCATCGGCGTCGCCGCGGGCGACCATGCACGAGCCGAAGTAGTTGCCGTTGAACAGCTGACGGCGCGCCTCATCGAGCGACAGGCCCTTCCGCTGGCGGAGCTGCCACATGTAGTGCGCGTAGTCCTCGCGCCGCTCCGACGTCGCGGGGTCGTCGATCGTGATGTCCGTCAGCGGGACGCGATGTTCCTCGGCGAGCCGCTGGATCTTCGCGCGGTTGCCGAGCAGGATCGGATGCGCGATGCCGTCGTCCACCATGATGGCCGCGGCGCGCATGATCTTCAGCTCCTCCCCCTCGGGGAAGACGATGCGCTTCGGCGCGCGCTGGGCCCGGTTGATCAGGCCACGCATGATCCCGCGCGCGCGGCCGAGGCGCACCTCGAGCCGGTCGCGATAGCCTTCGAGGTCGATGAACTCGCGCGCGACCCCGCTCGCGACCGCCGCCCACGCCACCGCCGGCGCCAC
>Ga0193699_10000112_pt1 | contig 38463 bp, 39 predicted proteins | sample L3c2metaG_FD_160095 | JGI IMG/M metagenome (GOLD analysis project Ga0193699, IMG submission 160095) | Soil microbial communities from a riparian zone of the East river system, Colorado, United States - L3c2 | ecosystem: Environmental > Terrestrial > Soil > Riparian zone | place: USA: East...
CACGACGACGCGCTCGGTGCCGTTGATGATGAACGTGCCGCGCTCGGTCATCCACGGGAAGTCGCCCATGAAGACGGACTGCTCGCGGATCTCACCGGTCTCGTGGTTGATGAACGCGACCGTGACCGTCAGCGGGCGCGAGTAGGTGAGGTCCTTCTCGCGGCACTCGGCGATCGTGTTCGGCGGGTCGTCGAACACGAACTCGCCGAAGTTCACGGCCAGGTGGCCGGTGTAGTCCTCGATCGGCGAGATGTCGTCGATCGTCTCGCGGAGACCACCGGTCTCCGTGTCCACCAGCCACTCGAAGGAGCGGCGCTGGATGTCGATCAGGTTCGGAAGGTCGAGGACCTTGTCCAGGCGCGCGAAGCTGCGGCGCGTCCGGAGGGCGTCGAGGGCAGGCACTACGGCGACTCCTCGGGGGGTCGAGGCGGGCAAACAGGAGGGGGGCGTTCGCGCGGTGGCGCGAGGACGCGACCTATCAATCTAGCACAGGCCGAAGCGGACCCCCTCGGGGGCGGTCGACACTCACGGACCCCGCCAGGGCTCCCGCGTATGTGGCGCGGGTCGCGTGCAGTAGGCGGCTACGACTATCGGTCGACGCGCGGCAGTGTAGCGCTGCCCGGGGGCGAGCGCCAGCGCGGGCGTCGGGTGACGGTACGGCGCCGTCGCGGATACTGGAGTCCATGCCCGACGCCTTCCTCGTGCGCCTCGTCGTCCAGTGCCGCGACCGGCCCGGGATCGTCGCAGCGGTCGCCCGGCTGCTGGCCGACAGCGGGGCGAACATCACGTCCTCGGCGCAGCATTCGACCGACCCAGAGGGAGGCTGGTTCTTCCTTCGCCTGGAGTTCGACCTGCCCGGCGGCGACGTCGAGGGCCTGCGGGCGCGGTTTGCCGCCGACGTCGCCGAGCCGTTCGCGATGCAGTGGCGGATGGCGCCCGCCGGGGAGCGCCAGCGGATCGCCCTGCTCGCCTCGCGCGAGGAGCACTGCCTGCTGGACCTCCTGTGGCGCCGGCGCCGGGGCGAGCTGCGGGCGGAGATCGCGATGGTCATCGCCAACCACCCCGACCACCGCGCCGACGTCGAGGCCTTCGGCGTGCCCTACGAGCACGTGCCGGTGGCGCGCGGCGGGAAGCCGGCCGCCGAGGAGCGCATGCTGGAGCTGCTCGCCGCCGCCCGCGTCGACCTCGTCGTGCTGGCGCGCTACATGCAGGTGCTGTCGGCCGGCTTCCTGGAGCGCGTCGGCGCGCCGGTGATCAACATCCATCACTCGTTCCTGCCGGCCTTCGCCGGCGCCGACCCCTACGCGCGAGCGCGCGAGCGCGGCGTGAAGATCATCGGCGCCACCGCGCACTACGCGACCGAGGAGCTCGACCAGGGGCCGATCATCGAGCAGGACGTCGCGCGCGTCGACCACCGCCACACGGTCGGCGAGATGACCGCGATCGGCCGCGACATCGAGCGGGTCGTGCTCGGCCGCGCGGTCGCCTGGCATCTCGACGACCGCGTGCTGGTGCACGACAACCGCACGGTGGTGTTCTGAGGGTCAGGTCGCCGAGACCGCGGCCTCGCCGGGGCCGGCGCCCTCGCGCTCGATCCGGCGGTCGCGCACCAGCGAGGCGATCACGCCCGTGCCGAGGATCGCGGCGATCACGGGCAGGCTGATCTCCGGGCCCAGCTTGCCCCACAGCTCGCCGGCGGCCATCTTGATCCCGATCGCCACCAGCAGGAACGCGAGCGCCGTCTTGAGGTAGTAGAGGCGCTCGACGAGGTCGGCGACGAGGAAGAACAGCGGCGCGAGGCCCAGCAGCGCGAACGCGTTGGCCGCGAAGACGATGAACGGGTCGTCGGTGATGGCCAGGATCGACGGCACCGAGTCGATCGCGAACACGATGTCGGCGACGACGAGGGCCGCGAGCGCGGCGCCGGCCACCGAGCCGCCGGGCAGCCGATCCTTGAGCTTCTCGACGAACGCGGTCTCCCCCGCGCTGTCGTGGCGGTGGCGGAACATCCGCCAGCCCGTCCACACCAGCAACGCGGCGAAGATGTAGGCGATCCAGCTGGCCTGGTGCAGGGCCGCGGCGCCGACGACGATGAACAGGCCGCGGAGCACGAGGGCCGCAGCGATGCCCCAGGTCAGCAGGCGGTGGCGCTGCACCTCCGGAATGCCGAAGCTCGTGAGGATCAGCAGGAAGACGAAGACGTTGTCCAGCGACAGCGACTTCTCCACGAGGTAGCCGGCGAAGTAGAGGCCGGAGTCGCGGCCGCCGAGCGCGACGAGCATGACGCCGCCGAAGCTCAGGGCGACGATCACCCAGCCGATGCTCTGCAGGGTGGCGCTCTTGACGCTCATGCCGTGCCGCTCGCGGCGGGCGAGCCAGAGGTCGAACGCCAGGAGGGCGATCAGGGCACCGATGAGGGCGATCCACTTCACGGGCGTGCGGTTCCTTTCGCGGGTCGTACGGGACTCGCGAAGGTTTGACCGCCTCGAACCTGAGGCCGCGCACACCGGATGCCGTGGGCACCGTGTTGACGATGTACGCCGTCGGGCTACTTCCCTTCGACGCCGCCAAGGCTAACAGGAACGACGAAGGGCGCCCGCCGGATCACGGCCCAGAGGGCCGCGATCCGGTCGCGGGTGTCGGCCCAGGGGGCCGAACCCGCAGCGGACGTCGCTTCGATGCTTCCTTACTTCAGCTCGACGGACCCGCCGGCCTCCTCGAGCTCCTGCTTGAGCTTGTCGGCCTCGTCGCGCTCCAGGCCCTCCTTGATGGGCTTGGGAGCCTCGTCGACGAGCGCCTTGGCCTCCTTGAGGCCCAGGCCGGTCGCGGCACGCACGACCTTGATGACCTGGATCTTCTTGTCGCCGGCGGCGGTCAGGACGACGTCCACGGTGGTGGACTCCTCCTCGGCCGGAGCGCCGTCACCGGCGGCGGCCGGGGCGGCGGCGGCGACGGCCGTCGCCGAGACGCCGAACTCCTCTTCGAGCGCCTTGATGCGCTCCGACAGCTCGAGCACGGAAATGCCCTTGAGCTCCTCGATCCACTCTGCGGTGCTGGTAGCCATGTTGGTCAGTCCTCCTGGGTCTCGGTGGTGGTGTCGGCGGCGCCCTCGGTGGGCTCCTCCGGGGCGGCCTCGGCCACCGGTGCTTCGGGTGCTTGGTCGGATGCTGCGGGTGCCTCCGCGGCGGGTGCCTCTGCTGCGGGTGCCTCTGCGGCGGGGGCGGCAGGTGCGTCGCCGGACGGAACCTCGCCCGACTCCTTCTTCTCGAGGACGCCGCTCAGGGCGATCGCGAGACCCGACACGAGGCCGTTGAGGCTCCGTGCGAGGCCGGTGATCGGCGAGGCGACCATCCCGACGAGCTGGCCGTAGAGGACCTGGCGCGACGGGAGCTTGGAGATGGCGGTGATCTGCGCGGCGTCGAGCGCCTCGCCGTTCATCAGCCCGCCCTTGAACGGCAGCAGCTCGCCGCCGGTGGAGCGCTGGTAGTCCGCGATCGCCTTGGCGGCCGCGGCAGCGTCACCCCGCACGAACGTCAGCGCCGTCGGGCCTTCGAGGAGGGCCTTGAGGACCTCCGCGTCGGCCTGGTCGGCCGCGCGCTCGGTGAGCGTGTTCTTGACGACGCGGAACGTCGAGTCCGACTCGCGCAAACGCGTGCGGAGCTCGGCGACCTGCGCGACGGTGATGCCTCGGTAGTCGATGGCGAAGACCGCCTCCGACCCCTGGATCTGCTCAGCGATCTCTGCGACCGCTGCTGCTTTCTGGTCCCTGTTCACGGGCCTCCTCTGCCGGGCTTCCCACGGATTGCGCATCCGCGTGCCGGCGGTCTCAGGACGGCCTCGGGTGTCGAACGTGATTACGCGGCGGCAACCGCGGTCTCAGCGTTCTCCAGTCCGAGGATGTCGCGGGTACGGGACGGGTCGACCTTGATGCCCGGCCCCATCGTCGAAGCGATGGTGACCGAGTGCAGGTACCGACCCTTGGCGGCCGAGGGCTTCGCGCGGATGAGCTCCTCGATGACGGCCGCGTAGTTCTCGAGCAGGGCGCGCTCGTCGAAGGACGTCTTGCCGATGTTCAGGTGAACGATGGCGGTCCGGTCGGTGCGGTACTCGACCTTGCCGGACTTGGACTCCTCGACGGCCTTGGCCACGTCCATCGTGACCGTGCCGACCTTGGGGTTCGGCATCTTGCCCTGCGGGCCCAGGATGCGGCCGAGACGGCCGACCACGGGCATCATGTCGGGCGTCGCGATGGCGACGTCGAAGTCGGTGAAGCCCTCTTCGATCTTCTTGGCGAGATCGTCGGCGCCGACGATGTCCGCACCGGCCTCCTCGGCCTCGCGGGCCTTGTCGCCCTTGGCGAAGACGGCGATCTTGACGTCCTTGCCGAGGCCGTTGGGCAGCGCGATGGTGCCGCGCAGCTGCTCGTCGGCGTGGCGGACGTTCAGGCCGGTGCGGATGTGGACCTCGACGGACTCGTCGAACTTCGCGCGCTTGAGGTCGCGGACCATCTTGATGGCCTCGGCGGGCAGGTACTCATGCTCGCGGTCGACCTTGGCCTTGACCTCGACGTAGTTCTTGCCGTGCTTGCCCATGTCAGACGACCTCCACACCCATGCTGCGGGCTGTGCCCTCGATGATCTTGCTGGCCTGATCCACGTCGTGCGCGTTCAGGTCCCCAAGCTTCTTCTCGGCGATCGCCCGGATCTGGTCCTTGGTGATCTTGCCGACCTTGTCGCGATGCGGCTCGCCGGAGCCCTTCTCCAGGCCGATGGCCTGCTTGATGAGCACCGCGGCGGGCGGCGTCTTGGTCACGAACGTGAACGAACGGTCCTCGTAGACCGTGATCACGACCGGGATGATCGTGCCGGAGTCCTGCTGGGTCTGGGCGTTGAACGCCTTGCAGAACTCCATGATGTTGATGCCGTGCTGACCGAGCGCAGGACCGACCGGCGGAGCGGGGCTCGCCTGTCCGCCGACGGCTTGCAGCTTGATCTGGGTGAGGACCTTCTTGGCCATACGGTTATGCCTTCTAGATCTTCTTGACCTGGTCGAAGCCCACCTCGACGGGCGTCTCTCGACCGAAAATGGATACCAGCACCTTCAGCTTCTGCGCGTCCTGGTTGATCTCCGAGATCTCGCCGGAGAAGTCGGACAACGGGCCCGAGATCACCTTGACGGATTCGCCGATCGAGAACTGCGCCTTCGTGGCGACCTTCTGCGCGACCTCGCGGTGCAGCAGGCGGTCGACCTCGGGCTGGGTGAGCGGAACGGGCTCGTTGGAGGCACCGACGAAGCCGGTGACGCCGGGCGTGCCCTTGACGAGCTGCCACGAATCCTCGTTGAGGTCCATGTTGACCAGCACGTACCCGGGCATGGTCCGCTTCTCCTGCGAGACCTTCTGCCCGTCCTTCATCTCCGAGACCGTCTCGGTCGGGACCACCACGGAGCGGATCGCGCGACGCTGCCCGAGGGAGCTCGCGCGGTGCTCGAGGTTGGACTTGACCTTGTTCTCGTGCCCGGAGTATGTGTTGACGACGTACCAGCGATACATGAAGTTTCCGTACTAGAGGATGACGTCGACGACTTTTTGGGCGACCCAGTCGGCGAGACCGAGGTAGGCGCCGGCGACGATGACGAAGCCCACGACGACGGCCGTGGCCTGCGCGACCTGACGGCGATCGGGCCACTGGACCCGCTGCAGCTCGGCCCAGCTGGCCTTGAGGAAGACGAAGAACCGCGGGCCGCCGCCACCGGACTTGGCCGGCTCGCGCCCGCCGCGGCGAGCGATCGCCCGGTCCTCCTCGTCGACGTCACCGTCGTCGTCGAGGTCGCCGACCGCTTCGGTCGCCGCACGCTCGAGCTCCGCGTCGGTGGTGGTGCCGTCCGGCGTGCCGTCGGCGCCGCTGACCAGACCGGCCTCGAACTCCTCGACCTCGCCCGAGGCGTGGTCGAGCTCGCCCGGGACGTTCTCCCGGTGCGGTTCGGTCGGCTCGGGGCCGGGGTTCTTTCGATCAGGGGCCATGAGGGGCGTGCCGCTCGGTGGGGACCTAGCGGGTCTCCCGGTGGCTGGTGTGGCACCGGCACCACTTGCAGAACTTCCGGAGGGTGATGCGATCCGGCGTGTTCCGCTTGCTCTTGTTCGTCTGGTAGTTGCGGCGCTTGCAGTCCTCGCATGCGAGGGTCACTGCGATGCGCACGTCTCCGCGGGCCATGGGCCGGCTCCCGTCGAGGATGTACTGAGGAAGTGGGTATCGACTGCTTGACCCGGGGCAAAGAAACGACTCGCCCCGGAGCGAGTCGACTTCGCAGGATAGCGCGGTTGCGCCTCCGACGGAGGCTCGTGGCTCAGGCTCGAGCCGATGCGGCAGGGTCGAGTCGCGTCCTCGAGCGCGATCGTGGGTAGCGTGACGCAATCGAGTGGCGCTAGCATGGCGTCGATGCTCGGTCGGACCTATGAGTCGCAGCGCTGCTCGGTCGCTCGCACCCTCGAGCTGGTGGGCGAGCGCTGGACGCTGCTGATCGTTCGCGACGCGTTCCTCGGCGTGCGGCGCTTCGGCGACTTCGCCGACCGCCTCGGCGTCGCGCGCAACGTGCTGCAGGACCGGCTGGAGCGCCTGGTCGAGGCCGGCGTGCTGACGAAGGTGCCCTACCAGGAGCGCCCGCTGCGCCACGAGTACCGGCTGACCGACATGGGGCGCGACCTGTGGCCGGCGATCGTCGCGCTGCTGCAGTTCGGCGACAAGCACCTCACCTCGGAGGCCGGGCCGCCGATGCTGCTGCTGCACCGCGGCTGCGGCGGCGAGCTGGACGATCGCCGCGTGTGCACCAAGTGCGGCGCGGCGCTGGAGCTGCGCGACGTCGAGACCGTCGCGGGCCCCGGCGGGGCGCGCATGCCCGCCGCCGCATGAACGAACGCGCCGCGCTCGTCCTCGAGCACGAGGCCGACACGCCGGCCGCGCTGCTGGCCGAGTGGGCCGACACGCGCGACGTGCCGATCGAGGTCGTGCGCGCCGGTGCTCCGATCCCGGATCCCGCGGACCGGCCCTTCCTGGTCTCGCTCGGCTCCGAGGCCTCGGCCTACGACGACGCGGTGCCGTGGCTGGCCGCCGAGCGCACCGCGCTGGACCGCGCGCTGGCGGTGGGCGTGCCCGTGCTCGGCATCTGCTTCGGCGCCCAGCACCTCGCGCGTGCGCTCGGCGGGACGGTGGCGCCGGCCGCCCGGCCGGAGGTCGGCTGGCTCGGCGTCGAGACGCTCGCGCCCGAGACCGTGCCGCCGGGCCCGTGGCTGCAGTGGCACCGCGATGCGTTCACGCTGCCGCCGGGCGCCGACCTGCTCGCGCGCTCGCCGGTCGGCCCGCAGGCGTTCCGCGCCGGCCCCCACCTCGGCGTGCAGTTCCATCCCGAGGTCACGCCGGCGATCGCCGCCGACTGGGCGCGCAGCTTCCCCGACTCGGTCAGGGGCGCGCAGACGACGGTCGCCGCGGTCCTGGCCGGAAGCGACGAGCACGCGGCCGGCGCACGGGTGCGGGCGTTCGCGCTGTTCGACGCGTTCCTCGCCACCGTGCGCGCCCCGATCCTCGGTTGACGCGGCGGGGCGCCGGGTACGTCGCCTCGCGGCGCGGACTTCGCCCCACGCCGTCTCCGCGGTCGGCGGCGTCCTAGGCGAAGCCTCGCCCAGGGGGCTCGTTTCGCTGCGGGTACTCGCCCAGGGGCTCGTACCCGCGGTCCAGTAGGGACCCACGCTCCTACGGCGCCGCCGGCTGCGCGGGCGCGGGCGCGGCCTCGAGGTCGCGCGCGACGTCGTGGTCGAAGACGTAGACGGTCAGGCGCCCGAACTGCCCGGCTGCGACCGGCTTGCCCGTGCCTCGCGGCAGCATGTCGAGCTGCGTGAAGCTCGCGGGCGGATGCTCCACGACGAACGACCGAGTGCCCGGCCGCTCCCGGTACCACGACGAGACGGTCATGATCGGAAAGCGGCACGACTCCATCGGGCAGCCGAAGCCGGCATAGACCGGGAACACCTGCAGCGCCGCGCGCGTGCCCCACGTGAGGACCTCGGCGTCCTGGTAGCCCGCGTAGCCGACGCTCGCGCCGTTGCGCTGGACGAACGCGTGCACGGCCGAGACCTCCGCCGCCGTCGGGCCGCCGCCGAACTCCTCGGGGCCCTCGACGACGTGGGTGCCCAGCACGACGACGCCGAACGCCAGCACGCCCGCGGCGACGTACGCGCGCGCCCGCCGTGAGCCGACTGCGAGGGCGGGCAGCAGCACCGCGACCGCGTAGAACGCCGGGACGAGGTAGCGCCCGGTCCCCGGGCCCTGCGGCAGGTCGCTGGCCAGGTACGAGGCGACCGACAAGCCGAGCGCCGCCCCCCAGAACACGATGAACGCGATCCGCTCGGGGCGCTCCCGGCGGGCGAGCCGGCGGTCACCGGCATAGGCGTGCAGGCGCGTGAACGTGAACCAGAGCCCGGCGACGAAGCCGGCCACGACCGCGCCGCCGGCGACCACGCCCAGCAGCGAGCTCACGGTCACCTTCTCGCCGAAGGTGTGCGCGCCGCCGAGGTAGGCCAGGCCGTCGAGGAGCAGCGAGAAGTTGTGCTGCAACCGGTCGGTGGTCGCGAACTGCACGCCGAAGGTCGGCGTCGGCGCGATCCCGTCGGCGCGCATGTGCGCGGCGAACAGCCGTCCGAGGACCGTCGCGGCGCCGCTGACGATCACGGTGAAGGCGGCCAGCCGCCGGTGCGTGGCGTCGCCGCTCAGCAGCCAGGTCGCGACGCCCGCCAGCGCGAACGGGGCGACGCCGGTCAGCAGGAGCAGCAGGTCGGGCGTGCCGGGCGCCACCAGCGCGACGAGCGCGAGCCCCGACAGCACCCAGGTCACCGCCGACCGCGGCGGGCGGCGGGCGAACGCCACGAGGACCGCGCCGAGGACGATCACCGAGAACAGCGAGAAGGCATGGGCGTTGATCCCGAACAGCGTCATCCGCAGGCCCTCGCTGGTGACGGCGAGGGTGGCGACGGCCGTCGCCGCGGCCCAGCGGCCCCAGGTCGTCCAGACGCTGCGGGCCAGCACGAGGAGCCCGGCGCCGGCCATGGCGAACGGCAGGGCCTGCCACAGGAGCCGATGGATGCCCCAGCCGGCGGTCGCGCGCAGGATCGTCAGCGACTCGTACTCCGGCGCGTTGGACAGCGTGACGACGCGGTCACCCGGCGCGCCCTCCAGCAGCGTCGCGAGGTGGGGCATCGACGCGATGTCGGGGTTGAGGAAGAGCGCCCGCACCAGCGCGGGGGCCTGGATCGCGAAGACCACCAGGGCGACGGCGGCCACCACGGCGGCCGCCAGGCCGGAGAGGCCGAGCCCACCGGCGTCGACCGCGGCAGGCGGCGACAGGCGCCGGCGGCGCGGGCGGCGCGCGCCGCGCGGGCGCTCGAGCGGGCGCTCGCCCTCGATGACGGGGATGTCGTGCGTGGGCATGGTGTCCTCGGCGCCCTCCGGCGGCGATGCTCCCAGGTCGCCGCCGCCCGATCCCGAGAAGGCGCTGACAGAGCGGCAAGGTGAGTGCTCGGGGTCCCTCAGCCGTCGTCGAAGAGCCCCTGCACCGGGCCCAGCAGCCGCCGTGAGCGCTTCGAGACGCCGGGCAGCGCGATCAGCCGGTGGCTGGGCGGCTGTCCGGCCTCGCGGCGGCGCAGCTGCTCCATCGCGGTCGGGCGCCAGCGGCGGTCGATCAGCTCGACCGGATCGGCGCCGGCGATCGCGGCGGCCGGGAGCTGGAGGTGCTCGGACCACAGCCGCTCGCGGGTCGCCCGGGCCAGGACCGCGTCGTCGGTGACGACGTTCATCTCGGTGTCGTTGAGCAGCGAGTGGCTGTTGAGGTTGGCCGAGCCGACCGTCATCCAGCGGTCGTCGACGATGCCGACCTTCGCGTGGACGTAGAGCGGGTCGTCGCGGCGGCCGCTGAGCGACCGGATGGTGGCCGCCAGCAGATGCGGGTTGCCGGCGGCATCGGCGTCGGCGAGCACCGCGAGCTGCCCGCGGGTGTCGTCCTGGCCGTTGTTGGCGTTGGCGGGCAGCAGGACCACGAGGCGGAACCCGGGCGACGGCGGGCGCTCGAGCTTGTCGACCAGCAGCGCGACGATCTCCGGCGACCACAGGAACTGGTTCTCGAAGTAGATGAAGCGCTGCGCCGAGCGGATCGCGCGGACGTAGGACTCCATGATGCGGAAGTCGCCCGTCGGCACCGCGTCGTACATGTCCTCCGCGACGGTGCGGACGACCTGCACGGTGCTCGTCCCGTCGCCCTCCAGCGGCGCGGGCCGGACCGCGGGCGGCAGCGTCTCGCCGGCCACCTCGCGCCAGCGCATGGCGAAGTGGCCGGCGACGTCGGCGACCGCCGGACCCTCCAGCCGGGTGCCGACGTCGTGCCAGCCGAGGCGGCGGCGGGCCTCGTGGTCAGACGTGTCGAACCGGTCGCCGGCCAGGTCGGTCAGGTCGATGCCGCCGACGAACGCGACCTCGTCGTCGACGACGATCGTCTTCTCGTGGTGGCAGTGGACCGGATGCTCGCGCGGGTCGCGCCGGCACTGGATCCTCGTCCCCCGCACGAGCGTGTCGACCCCGGCCTCGACCTCCTTGCGGGTCGGGTGAAACACCGGGACGGGCGCGCCCGCCCACACGATCACGCGGACGTCGATCCGCTCGGCCAGCTCGGCCAGCAGCGCGCCGATGACGGTCGGGTGCTCGCCGCGGACGAGCTCGAAGTGCGCGGCGAGGTGCCAGCCCGTGAGGTGGACGTGCGAGCGCGCGCCGCGCAGGGCCTCGGCGATGGCGGGCAGCGCCGTCGCACCGTCGACGAGCACCTCGAGGCGGCAGCCGTCACGCGGCGGCGGGTCGCCCGTGGCGAAGAGCGACGACGCGGGCGGCGGGTCCAGCACGCCGCGGTGGCCCAGGCGACGCAGGCGCCGGCGGTGCTTGATCTTGATGGTGGACTCGATCGCGGCGCCGAGCAGCGCGTCCGCGCGGGCGACGGGTGCGGGCGGCATGGTCGGTGGTGTTCCCCGCCGGCCGCGGTTCACTCATCGTGCCGACGCGGCGATGGTCAGCGCGCGCCGCAGCGAGCGCTCGCCCTCCAGGCGGAAGACGCGGCCGTCGCGCTCCCAGATCAGCGCCGGCCCGGAGCGGACGAGCGGCCCGGTCGCGTCGAGCCACTGGTAGGCGTGGGACGCGGCGAGGAAGAGCCCGGGTGCCCCCGCGACCCGCACGGAGCGAGCGTGGGCGTCGACCGCGATGACCTTGCTCAGGACGTCGCGGTCCAGGCGCCCGGCGGCCTGTGCGAAGAGCAGGCGATGGTCGTAGGCGAGCGTGACGATGCCGTCGCGGTAGAAGATGCGGTCCGGCGGGCCCAGGGCGGCCGGCACGCGGGGGGCGAAGCCGGCCGCGCCGGCGGCCCGGGCCAGCGTGGTCCGCTCGCCCAGGTGCGGGTCGCGCGCGGCCGGCGGCAGCGGCGCCGGGCGGCGCTCGACCGTGACGTGGCGCAGGCCGAGCGCGTCGAGGATCGCGTGGCGCGGGCCGGGGAGCGCGAGCGCGCCGGCGGGGACGACGAGCAGCGCGGCGACGAGGGCGACGACGAGGCGGCGCGGAGCGCGCCGGAGTGCCGCGCGGCGCCGGCGGGGAGCATGGGCGGCGGGCGCCTCGCGCGCAAGGCGCGCGGCCACCGCGGCGGCGAGATCCGGCGTCGGCGGCCAGGCGGCCTGCGCAGCGAGGGCGCGGAGCTCGTAGGGGAGGTCAGGCGCGGGCATCGGGCTCCTCGGAGTTGTCGTCGAACTCCTCGCGCAGGCGGCGCAGCGCGCGGGCGTGGCGGGACTTGACGGTCCCGACCCGGCAGCCGAGCACCGCCGCGCACTCCTGCTCGGAGAGGTCGAGCAGGTAGCGCAGCACGAGCACCTCGCGGTGATCGGGACTCAGCCGGTGCAGGGCGCCGGCCAGCACGGCGCGGCGCTCGCGGGCCAGCACGGCGACGTCGGCGCCCGCGCCCGCCTCCCATGCCCCCGGATGGGCGGCGGCCAGGGCGGCAAGGTGCTCGCGCCGGCCGGCCGACCGGCGGCGGTTGCGCGCCTCGTTGGCCACGATGCGCAGCAGCCACGGGCGGAACGGCGCGCCGTCGCGGAAGCGCGCGAGCGACATGTAGGTCTTCAGGAAGCCCTCCTGCGCGGCGTCCTGCGCCTCGGCTGCGTCGCCGCAGATGACGTAGGCCGTGCGGAACGCGAGCTGCTGATGGCGCGCGACCAGCAGGCCGTAGGCGTCCCGGTCGCCGTCGCGCGACCGGCTGACGAGATCGGCTTCGGAGGTCTCGGCGACCGTCACCCGATCGCGGGCCTCCCGGAGGCGCCGTGCCGGCGGCGCCACAGCGCGACGGCGGTCAGCGCGAGCGCCACCGCCGCGCCGGCCGCGGCGAGGAGCACGCCGGACGGCCCGCCGTCGTCGCCCAGGCCTGCCACCGCCGCGGCCGGCGCGGGTGCGACCCACGGGCGCGCCTCGGGGACCGGCGGCCCGCTGGTCTTGTGCGGCTTCAGCGCCTTGGCCGGCAGCGGCCGCACGTCGCGCGTGAGGCGCCTGAGCAGCGTCGCGGCGTCGGGGTACGGGCGCAGCCAACTGCCCTCCTCGTTGCGCCACAGGCCCCAGCGCGGCACGTAGATGAGGGTCGAGGTCCCGAACGTCTTCCCGCCGTCGCCCAGGTGCTCCTTGATCCGCACGAACGGCGCGCGGCCGGGATCGGCGACGAGCGCCCCGCCGTCCAGCAGCGGCGCCAGGGAGCCCGGGTCGCCGGAGTGCGAGGTGCAGCCGTCGGCGCCGCACACCGACACGCCGGTGAGGCCCTTGGCGCCCGCGGGCGCCGCGGTCAGCGCCGCGGCGGCGGCGACCAGGAGGAGGATCAGGACGGCGGGGACGTGGCGGGGGTGGCGCAGCGGCATGGTGGTGCTCGTTTCGGTCGCGATGCCACCTTTACACCGCCGGCCCGCCGCAGGTTCCCGCGCAGTGGCCTACCCGTGCAAGCCCTTCTCGCAGCGCTTGAGCTTGAAGGCGCCGTTCATGCGCGCGCGGGCGGCGTCCTTGCCCGGGCCGCCGTGGCCAGGCGCCCGGTGCGCGGGCGTTCGTGGCGCTCCGTTCGGACCGGTGGCTGGTGCGGCACGTGGTCGGGCATCACCGACGACAGCGAGTCGGGGTGGTGGCGCCGGCGCCTGGGGTCGTCCGCGGGCGTCGCGGGGGCGGGTCGTTCGGAGGTGAACGGCCGTGCTTCGACGGCCGATGGCGAACAGCCGTTGAACGTCAACGGGTAGTCGCCATCCGTCTCGCCGCCCCCGCGCAGCCGCCCTGCGCCCCTCCGCGCTACGCGATTTCGAGGACGAGCTTGCCGTGCACGTGGTGCCCGGAGAGCCGGTGCTGGGCCTCGGCGGCCTGCTCGAGGCCGAACGTCCCGGCCAGCACGACGCGCAGGCGCCCCTCGCCCACGAGCTTGGCGAGCTCCCCGAGCTCGGTGGCGCTCGGGCGCACGAACACGTAGCGGGCGTGCAGGTCGGAGCGGTCGCCAGCGGGAGCGGTGTCGATCAGCGAGGCGATGCGGCCGCCCTGGCGCAGCGATTCGCGCAGCTGGGTGAGCGTCTCGCCGCCGATGGCGTCAAGCGCCGCGTCGACGCCGCGCGGGTAGGTGGCGCGCACCTGGTCGGCGACCGAGTTGTCGTGGTAGTCGAAGACGTGGTCGGCGCCCAGGGCGCGCAGGGCGTCGTGGTGGCCGGGCGACGCGGTGCCGATGACCGTCGCGCCGAGCGCCTTGGCGATCTGCACCGCGAAGTGCCCGACCCCGCCGGCCGCGGCGCTGATCAGCACGACGTCGCCGTCGCGGACCTGCAGCGCCTCGGTCAGCGCCTGGTAGGCGGTGAGGCCGGCGAGCGGGATCGCGCCCGCCTCCAGCAGCGAGATCGTGCGCGGCACGCGGGCGACCACGCCGGCCGGGACCGTCACGCGCTGGGCGTAGGTGCCCTCGCACACCTCGGTCTTGCGGCAGTAGGCGTACACCTCGTCGCCGGGCTTGAGGTCGACCACCGCCGGGCCGACCGCCTCGACCACACCGGCGGCATCCCAGCCGGGGATCAGCGGGAAGTGGTGCGGGAAGAACGGCTCCAGGTGACCCTCGCGGATCCCGATGTCGACCGGGTTGACGCCCGCGGAGCGCACGCCGATCAGGACCGAGTCGGGACCGACCTTCGGATCGGGGCGCTCCGTGAGCTGGAGCCGGCCGGCGTCGCCGAAGGCGTCGATCGTGATGGCACGCATCCCGGAGGTGTGCCCGCGGTCGGGCCGCCGCCAACGTGGCTCAGCCGAGCCAGGCCTGCAGGAGCAGCGCGAAGCCGGCGAGCGCCGCGAGGGCGATCACGACGGCGTTGACGAGCAGGAGGCGGCGGGGGGCGTGGCCGGCGGATGCCGCGGGCGCGGGCGCGGCCGGGTGCGCGGGCGCGTCGGGGTCCTGCCAGCCGACCGCCGCGGCGAGCGTGCCGGCGATGAACGTGTTGAGTGGGACGCCGTCGTGCGCGGCCGCGCTCGCCAGGTCGGCGTGCAGCGAGCGCGGGAGGCGGAGCAGAAGGCGGCCACTGCGGCCGTCGGGGGTGGCGGCCGTGGACGTCGCGGCGCCCGGCTCGCGCTCGTCCGCGCCGGCCTCCGCCGCCGGATCCAGCGCGGCGCGCAGCCGCTGCAGCGCGGCGCGCAGCAGGCGCGACACGTGGGCCTGCGACAGCCCGAGCTCGCGCGCGATCTCCGACTGGCTGCGGTCCTCGCGGTAGCGCAGCTCGAGCAGGCGCCGCTCGCGGTCGTCCAGGATCTCCCAGCCGGCCTCCAGCAGCACGCGCGCCTCGGCCGCCTCGGTGTCGGCCTGCGCGGCCGGAGCGCGGCGTCCCGCCTCTGTGTCGTCGAGCGCGACCGGCCGCACCGCGTCGTGCGCGTGCAGCGCGCGGGCGACCTGCTGCTGGTCGACGCCGACCGCCATGGCGAGCTCGGCGTGCGTCGGCGGCCGGTGCAGCCGCGCCGTGAGCCCGGAGGCGGCGGCCCGCACGCGGACGGCGAGCTCGCGGTCGGTGCGCGGCACGTGCGGGCCGGCGCCGCCGTCGCGCAGGTGATGGCGGATCTCGCCCTCGATGGACGGGCGGGCCAGCGCGGCGAGGTCGACGTCGCGCGCCGGGTCGTAGCGATCGACGGCCTTGATGAGGCCGACGGTCCCGGCCTGCACGAGATCCTCCAGCGGCTCGCCGTGGCGGAGGTAGCGCCGCGCGATCGAACGCACGAGCGGGAGATGTGCCTCGATCGTCTCGGAGCGGGAGGTGGCCGCGGGGGCCATGCGCCGAAGCTACCCGGCGCTCACCGTCCGGGGCAAGCGACGCGCCCGCGACGAACGGCCAGGATGGCCCACGCATGCATGCGCGATACCGGCCACGCGGCCCATGCGCATGGATCGAATCGGGCGTTCGGTGGCACGGGACGGTGCGGATGTCCCATCTCTCGCGCCTGCTCCGCGGCACCCTCCCGGCCCTCGTGGCCGTGGCGCTCGTGGTTCCCGCTGCGCGCGCGGACGACACGTCCGCACCGCCGCTCACGGTGCCGGCGTCGGCGATCACCGCGGTGCCCGAGACGGGCGGCACGCCGGCCGGGACCGCGGCCGCGACGGCGGCCAACGGCGGGACGGCCGCGGCCGCGTCGCAGCAGTCGCCGACCAACGTGACGGTGCAGGTCATCGTCAACAGCCCGGGCGCGGTGGCCAACGCGAGCCAGGTCAACGCGGCGGTCGCGGTCGCCGTCGCGGCGCCGCCGCCGGTGCCATCGGCGCCGCACGTCCCGGAGGCCGCGATCGCGGCCGCGGCCGGCACCGCCACGCCGGCCACGCCGGCGCCCCCGACGGCCAGCGCCGCCGCGGGCGCGCCGCAGCCGTCCGGCTCCCCCACCGCGCCGGCCGTGCCGGCCGCGGCCGACCTCGCCCCGGTGCCTGCAGCGGCGAACGCGACCCCCGAGGTCGCGACTCCTCAGCCCGCCGTCGCGGGCGCCGGTGGCGAGGCCGCTCGTCGCACCCCGGCGGCGCGCCGCCACCGGCCGGTCGCGCCGGGCCCGCGCGCGCATCGCGCGCCGGCCCACCCGGCCACGCCCGCCGCCGCGCCGGCGCCGCGCTTCGCCCTCGTGGCGCCCGTGACGGCGACGACGTCGGGCGCCACCGCGGATCCGGCCGCGCACCGCCCCGGCGCGACGCGCGCCGCCGGGGCGCGCCGGGTCCGCTCCTCCCAGATCACCCCGACCCCCTCGCCGCTCGCGCCTGCCGTCCCCGGCGACTCGCCGGTCGCGGCGGCGGCCGCGGGCCTCGGCGGCGGACCGGGCGGCGGCACCATGCTTGCCCTCACCCTCGTCGCAGCGCTGCTGCTCACCGGTTCGGCGGGACCGTTCGAGCTCGTCGCGCTGCTGCGACGGCGCGCACCGTCCGGTGCCGGAGGTCGCCTCGAGCGACCGGGCTAGTTCCGACGTCGTGCTCCAACCCGCGCCATGGGCCGGATGTCCGCGGCGCGCTGAAGCCAACACCGACACGACAAGGAACGAACCAAATGCGCAAGACCATGATGGTGTGGTCGGCCTGCGCGGCAGCGGTGCTGCCCGCCCTGGCCGCCTCCACCGCCGTGGCCGACGGCGTCCCCAACCAGGACGTCGGTCAGGCCGCGATCAGCAGCCAGTCCGCCACCTCGGCGGCCACCTCCACGCAGCGCAACCCGACCAACCAGGCGATCAACGTCGCCATCCTCAGCCCGGGCGCGGCCTCCGGCGCGGTGTCGCAGAGCAACAGCTCCGCGGCGCAGTCGGCGGCCGGCAACGCCAACAGCACCGCCCAGGGCGCCGCGCAGTCCGGCGGCGCCGGTGGCGGCGGGGGCGTCCAGGCCATCGGCCAGGGCGCAGCGAGCGAGCAGACCGCCGATTCCACGGCGACCTCCACGCAGAGCAACCCGACCAACCAGGCGATCAACGTCGCCATCCTCAGCCCGGGTGCGAGCTCCGGCGCGGTGTCGCAGAGCAACGACTCGGCGGCCAATTCCGCGGCCGGCAACGCCAACGGCACCAAGCAGGACGCCGTGCAGTCCGGCGGCGGCTCGGGCGGTGGCGTGCAGGCCATCGGCCAGCAGGCCGACAACGAGCAGGAGGCCGACTCGACGGCGACGTCGACCCAGTCCGGGGCGACCAACCAGGCGATCGGCGTCGCGATCCTGAGCCCGGGTGCGAGCTCCGGCGCGGTGTCGCAGAGCAACAGCTCGGACGCCGACTCGACGGCGGGCAACGCCAACGAGACCAAGCAGGACGCCGACCAGTCCGGCGGCGACGGTCATCCGATGAAGCCGCAGCCCAAGGACGGCTGCGAGAGCTGCCATCCTTCGTACCCGACGGTGCAGGGCATCGGCCAGGCCGCCTACAACGACCAGTCGGCGACCTCGACGGCGACGTCGACGCAGGCCAACCCGACCAACACGGCCATCCAGGTGTCGATCCTGAGCCCGGGTGCCTACGGCGGACCGGTCTCGCAGAGCAACAGCTCGAAGGCCGACTCGATGGCCGGCAACAGGAACGAGACGACCCAGCACGCCGCGCAGCTCGGCGGCGGCCGGGGCGGCGTGCAGGCGATCGGGCAGCTGGCGACCAACGCGCAGTCCGCGCTGTCGTCGGCCACTTCGACGCAGTGGTGCCCGACCAACCTCGCGGTCGGCACCAAGGGCGGCGTGCGCCAGTCCAACGACTCGTCGGCCGACTCGGCGGCGGGCAACGACAACCGCACGAAGCAGGACGCCCTGCAGACGCTGGCCGGCTTCCGCTGGCCGGTCGTCGTCATGTAGCGACCGAGCGATGACGCGGTGCGATCGCCGGCGGCCGCCGCGGCCGGCGATCTCCCGCCGTTGACCTCTCGGGGCCGACCGGCGTACCGTTGCCGCAACTCACGGACAGGAGTGCACGGGGTGAGCATCAGCCAACGATGGGCAGGATGCATCGCCGGCCTCGCGATCGGTCTCACGACCGCGGGCCCGGCCGTCGCGCAGGCGCCCGACGCTCTGCGGCCGGATCCGAGCCCGGCCCAGGTACCCGCACCCGATCCGGCGCCGGCGAAGGCCACCGCCAGGGTCATGCCGCGGACGGCGTCGCCCGCGCCGCCCGCCGCCACCGCTCCCGCGCGACGGTCGCCGTCCGCCGGGGCCAGCACGACCGTGGCAGCCGCGCCGTCGCGGCGCGCGCGGCCGACTCCCGCGCGCACCGGCGCTCACCGGCGCGCCGCCGCACGCCCCACGTCTTCACCACCGCTGCTCCTCGCGCCGGTCCGCCGCGCGCTCGCCTTCCTCGCGCCCGTGGCCGTGCGCCCCCACCCGGCCGACGACCGGCAGCGCGTCATCCTCACCCTCGCCGGAGGCGCCCTCCTGGGTCTCGCCGCCGCCGGAGCGCTGACCCTGAGCCGCGTGCGCGAGAGGGCGCGGGCGTGAGGGGACGCGCCATGCTGGTCGCCTGCGCGCTGGGCTCGGCGCTCGCCGTCGCCCCGCCGTCCGTGGCCGCGCCGCCGACCATCACCTACACCTTGGGCGGCGCCGCGGGGGACGCCGGCTGGTTCCGCGGCCCGGTCGACCTCACGTGGATCCTCAGCGGGACGATCACGCGGTCGGACGGATGCAACCCCACCAAGCTGCCCGACGACACGCCCGGCGTCCAGCTGACGTGCTCGGCGGCCAACGTGGACGAGACCACGTCGGTGACCACCAAGGCCATCAAGATCGACCAGACCCCGCCGACCTCCGTCACGGCCGTGCCCGCGCGCCCGCCCAACACCCCGCCCTGGTACACGGCCCCGCTGCCGATCTCGTGGTCGGGCGCCGACGCCACGTCCGGCATCGCCGCCTGCACGACGCTCACCTACGCGGGGCCCGACGGGCCGTCCGCCGCGCCGGCCGGCACGTGCCGCGACGTCGCCGGGAACACCAGCGCCGCCGTGCCCCTCACGTTCGCCTACGACGCCACCGCGCCTGCCCTCTCCGACCTCGGCGTCACCCTCGCCGCCCGCGTCGCGACGCTCCGCTGGACCCCCGGCGCCGACGCCACGCAGGTCACGGTCGTCCGCCGGCCCGGCGACGGCGGCGAACCCGCGCGCACCGTCGCCGACGGCGCGCCGGGCGCCACGCGCGAGCTCGCCGACGGCCTCCTGGCGGCCGGCACGGCCTACACCTGGACGGTGAGCGTCCGCGACGTCGCCGGCAACGCGAGCTCGGCGACCGCCACCGCGACCGTGCCGACCGCCGCGCAGGCGCTGGCGACGACGACCGCGGCGAACGCCAAGGCCAACGCCGCGCGCCGCGCCCTGCGCTGGCGCGCCCGCCGCGGAGCCAAGTACTACAACCTGCAGCTCTTCCGCAACGGACGCAAGATCCTGAGCGCGTGGCCGACGAAGCCGCACTACACGCTGAAGACCACGTGGCGCTACCGCGGCCGTCGCCACCGCCTGGCCGCCGGGCTCTACCGCTGGTACGTCTGGCCCGGGTACGGCACCCGCGCCCAGCACCGCTACGGCAAGCTGCTGACGCGCGGCCAGGTGCGCCTGCGCTGAGCTACTTGCCGCCGGAGATGCGCGACGGCGGCCAGTAGGTCGCCACCGCCTTCCCGACGACCCACCCGTCGGGCACCGGTCCCCAGAAGCGGCTGTCGTCGGAGTTGCCGCGATTGTCGCCGAGCAGGTACACCGACCCGCGCGGGACCGTGATGGCGTTGGGGAAGTCGCAGCCGCCGGTGCCCGGATCGCAGGGCGCGGCGAACGGCTCGCTGGTCGGCTTGCCGTTGCGGATCACGTGGCCGTTCTGGAGCGCGACGCGGTCGCCGGCGACGCCGACCACGCGCTTGATGAACGACTGCGAGGAGCGCGTCGCGGTCGGCCGCGAGCACGGCGTCGGCGTGCCCTCGCCCTGGCCGGCGGCGCCGCAGTGCGGCGACGCCGCGTCGTCGGCCCCGTGCGGCGGGTGGAACACGACCACGTCGCCGACCTTCGGCTCGTCGCCGAGGATGCGGTGCGAGAAGCGGTCCACCAGGACCCGGTCGCCGACCTGCAGCGTCGGCTCCATCGACCCGCTCGGGATCTTGTAGGGCTTGACCGCGTAGGCCTGCAGCGTGATCGCGAGGCCGACCGCGACCGCCAGCAGGAACACCGTCTCGAACACCGTGGACCGGCGAGCCTGGCGCAGCGCGTTCATCCCCTCATCCTAGGAGGGGCTGATCAGCTCCCAGGGATCCGCGAACCCGCCAGGCGCCACATCCGCAGCGCCAGGTGCGCCCGCAACCGGTCGTCGCCGTCGGCCATCCGCACGCCGGTGAGCTCTTCGGCCCGCTCGAGCCGCCGGTAGAGCGTCGCGCGGTGGACGTGCAGGTCGCTTGCGGCCGCCGCGACGTCGCCGCCCGCGTCCAGCACCGCCTCCAGCGCGCGCGCCAGCTCGACGCCCGACCGGTGCGCCAGCAGCGCCGGCAGCGGCGCGGGCGCCGACGGCCGGCCCGCCGCGTCCCACAGGCGGGCGACCAGCGGCCAGCTGCCCAGCTCGTCGTACGCCGCGGCGGGCCCCAGCGCGGGCACGCGCTCCAGCGCCACCAGCGCATCGCCGGCGCCGCCCAGCGCCTCACGGGCGGCGGGCAGCTGGGCCAGCGGCGCCGACGCCGCGGCGAACGTGGCGCCCGCGTCGACCAGCGCCCGCGCCAGCGCGGCCGCGTCGTGGCCCGGCGTCAGGTGCGCGATCGCCGTCACCACCTCGCCCCGCGCGCGCCAGACGAGGTCGTCGGCGTGCCAGCGCCGCCGGGCGCGCTCGGCGACCTCGGCGGGATCGGTCGCGCCGCAGGTGCCGACGGCGACCGCGAACGTCGCGCCGCGCGCCCAGCCCTGGCGAGCCGCCAGGTCGCCGGCCGCCCGGGCGCGCAGCGCGGGGTCGGGATCGTCGAGCAGCTCGCCCAGCAGCGCGGCGATCCGCGCGTGCGCCTCGCCGCCGCCGGCGCGCAGCTGCCAGAGCGTCTCTGCGGCCTCGGCGGCCGCGGCCACCAGCGCGCGGCGCTCGGTCGCCTTCAGCGGCGCGGCGCCGGGGATGACCCAGAGGAACCCGAGCACCACACCGTCGTGGCGCACGGGCGCACACGTGCGCGGACCCATGCCGATCGCGGGGTTGGCCGGCGTGTCGACCAGCTCGCCGGCCTGCTCCAGGCCGAGGGTGTCCAGCCAGGCGACGACGTCGGGCGGCGCGCCCCGCGCGAGGATCGACGCCTGCCGCACGCGGTCCTCCTGGAGCTCGGTGTGGGCGCTGAACGCCAGCAGGCGCCAGCGGCGATCCTCGAGCGCGACGGGCCGTCGCACCGCCTCGGCCAGCTCGTCCACGAGGTCCTGGAGATCGACGGCCACGCACGCGACGATACGAGGTGCGACAGATGTCGCAGCGACCGCGCCGCAATCACGACTCCAGGACGCTGCCGCGGGCCCCGGCCGGGAAGAAGATCAGGGAATGCTCATGGACGCCGACACGACCCACGACCTCGAGCCTGCCGTCAAGACGATCGGCGCCCGGCTGGCGGACGCGATGCCCGGCGCCCGCCACACGCCCCGCGCCGCCGTCGAGCGCCGGGTGATGGGCGCGATGGTCGCCGATCCCGAGCTCCGCGCGGCGGTCTTCCGCTTCGTCGACGTCCGCCCCGCCTGCGCCGATCCGGCCGACCTCGCGCGCCACCTCGGCGAGCTGCTGGCCGAGGCGCAGGACTCGCCGCTGGCCCGCCGCGGGGCCGCGCTGGCCGGCGGCGCGCTGACCCGGCGCCCGCTCGCCCACGCCGCCGCGGCCGGCGTCCGGCAGATGGCCCAGCGCTTCATCATCGGCGCCGACGCCCGCGCCGCCCTGCCGGGCGTCGAGAAGCTCTGGCGGTCGGGCGCGGCGACCACCATCGACCTCCTCGGCGAGGCGACGGTGACCGAGGAGGAGGCCGACTCGTACGCCGCGCGCTGCGAGGCCGCCCTGCTCGTGCTGCACGAGGCGTCGCAGCGCTGGGATCGGCGTCCGCTGCTGGAGGCCGACGGCGCCGGGCCGATCCCGCGCGTCAACCTGTCGGTGAAGGTCTCGGCGCTCACGCCGCTGCTGCGCGCGCTCGCCCCGGAGCGCGGCATCGCCGGCGCCGAGCCGCGCCTGCGCCGGCTGCTGCGGGTCGCCCGCGACACCGGCGCGCACCTGCACGTCGACATGGAGTCCTTCGACACGCGCGAGGCGATCACCGAGCTGACGCTGCGCCTGCTGGGCGAGCCCGAGTTCGCCGATGGACCGTCGGCCGGCATCGTCCTGCAGGCCTACCTCACCGAGTCGCCCGAGCACCTCGACCGGCTGCTGGACTGGGCGCGCGAGCACCCGCGCGCCCATCCGCTGACCATCCGGCTCGTCAAGGGCGCCTACTGGGACCACGAGACCGTCGAGGCCGTGCAGCACGGCTGGCCGTCGCCGGTCTTCTCCGAGCGCCGCGCGTGCGACCGCAACTTCGAGGCGCTCAGCCGCCGGATCATCGACGCGCGGGGCATCCGCGCCGCGATCGCCTCGCACAACCTGCGGTCGATCGCGCACGCCGCGGCCTACGCCGACGCGCGCGGCCGCGACGTCGAGTTCCAGGTCCTGCGCGGCCTGGGCGACGACACGCTGGCCGCGCTGCTGGCGGCGGGGCGCCGCACGCGCTGCTACGCGCCGGTCGGCGACCTAGTCGCCGGCATGGCCTACCTCGTCCGCCGCCTGCTGGAGAACACCAGCAACGACTCCTTCCTGCGCGCCCAGGCCGAGGGCGTCGACCTCACCACCCTCCTGGAGGCTCCATGACCGCCGTCGCCGAGTTCGTCAACGAGCCGCTGCTCGAGCTGCGCCGCCCCGAGGTGCGAGCCGCCGCGCTGCAGGCGCTCGCCGCGCTCGACGCGCAGCTGCCGCTCGAGGTCCCGCTGCTGATCGGGCCCGAGCTGGTCCGCGGCGAGGCGTTCGCGTCGGTCGACCCGAGCCGTCCCGACCGCGTGGTCGCCTGGGCCCACGCGGCGAGCGCCGAGCACGTCGACGCCGCGGTGACGCGTGCGACCGAGGGCCAGCGCGAGTGGTCCTCGCGCACCGCCGAGGACCGCGCCGCCACGCTGCGCCGCGCCGCCGACCTGCTGCGCGGCCGCCGGCTGGAGCTCGCCGCGCTGGCCGTGCGCGAGTGCGGCAAGCCCTGGCCCGAGGCCGACGGCGACGTGTGCGAGGCCATCGACTTCCTGGAGTACTACGCGGCCGGCGCGCTGGAGCTGCACCGCGGCCGCTCGCTGATCCAGCTGCCCGGGGAGCGCAACACCATGCGCTACGTCCCGCGCGGCGTCACCGGCGTGATCGCGCCGTGGAACTTCCCGCTGGCGATCGCGGCGGGCATGACCAGCGCCGCGCTGGCGGTCGGCAACGCCGTCGTGCTCAAGCCCGCCGAGCAGGCGCCGGCCTGCGCCAAGGCCGTCGTCGACGCGCTGCACGCCGCCGGCGTGCCGCATGACGCGCTGAGCCTGCTGCCCGGCGGCGACGAGGCGGGCAAGGCGCTCGTCGCCGACCCGCGCATCCACACGATCGTCTTCACCGGCTCGTGCGCCGCGGGCCTGTCGATCCTCGAGCGCGCCGCCAAGGTGGACCCGGGCCAGTTCCACATCAAGAAGGTGGTCGCCGAGATGGGCGGCAAGAACGTGGTGATCGTCGACGCCGACGCCGACCTCGACGAGGTCGTGCCCGCGCTGCTGTCCAGCGCGTTCGGCTTCGCCGGGCAGAAGTGCTCGGCCGCGTCGCGCGTGCTGGTGCACCAGGCGGTGGCCGACGCGCTGACCGACCGGCTCGCGGGTGCGGTGCGCACGCTGCGGGTCGGGCCGGCGGAGGACTTCGCCACCGACGTTCCGGCCGTCATCGACGCCGCGGCCCAGATGCGCGTTCGCCGCTACGCCGCCCAGGGCGCCGCGTCCGCGACGCGCGTCGCGGCGGCCTCCGAGGCGCTGCCGCCCGGCGAGGGGTTCTACGTCGCGCCGACGCTCATCTGCGGACTGCCCGACGAGCACCCGGTGATCCAGGACGAGATCTTCGGCCCGGTGCTGGCGCTGCAGGCGGTGCCGGACATGGCGGCCGCGTGCGCGAGCGTCGAGGCGTCGCGCTTCGCGCTCACCGGCGGGCTGTTCTCGCGCTCGCCGAAGACCGTCGCGGAGGTCGCCGCGCGCACGCCGGTGGGCAACCTGTACGTCAACCGCGAGATCACCGGCGCGATGGTCGGCCGCCAGCCGTTCGGCGGCGGGCGCCTGTCGGGCACCGGCCCCAAGGCCGGCGGGCCGGACTACCTGCTGCAGTTCGTCGAGGCGCGCGCCGTCTGCGAGAACACCGTGCGCCACGGCCTCGTGGTCTGACCGCGACGCGTCACCACGTGCGCGGGGCGGCGGGGACCGCGCTAGGGGAACACTGGCCCAGAGGGCCAGGTTCCCTTGCGGGTCTTCGCCCAGGGGGCGAAACCCGCGGCGGGTTAGGGGCCTGCGTTCCTAGCGACGCGTGACCAGGCCGAAGACCGCGTAGTCGGCGCCCGGCGCGAACGGCCAGCGCCAGAGGTGCGTGTCGACGACCCGCGCGCCCGCCGCGCGCGTGGCACGCCAGGGGTCGCAGCCGTAGGGCAGCGAGCCGCGACGGGCCAGCGCGAGCGCCTGCGCCGGATCGTCGCGCCCGCGGGCCAGCAGCTCGTCGAGCGTGAACGGCTGCCCGTGGCCCTTCCACCAGCCCAGGATGTCGTGCAGGATCACGACGGTCCCGCCCGGCGCGGCCGCGTGGAGCCGGGCGACGACGCCGTCGGTGAGCCGCTGGCCGTCGCGCAGCAGCACCGCGTCGATCTCGCTCCCGGTCAGGTCGCCGCCGCGCAGCGCCGGATAGAGCAGCTGGGTGAGCACGAGGTCGCAGACGACGGCGTCGTAGGGGCCGTCGCCGACGGGCTCGGGCGGCACGCGGGGCGCCGGGTCGAGCGCGGGCGCCCGGGCGAGCGCGGCCGCGACTACGGCGTCCGCGGCGCCGCCGGTGACGTCCTGCTCGAGGCCCCGCAGCACGCCGCCGCCCGGTGCGTCCACGCGCCGGCACGCGCCGCGCAGCGCCGCGGGGTCGAGGTCGATCAGGTCCACCCGCCCCGCACGGCGGGCCAGCTGCGCCAGCGGCACGTCGTCGCCGTTGCCCGCGCCGGCCACGGCGACGGCCGCGCCCTCGGCGACCAGGCCGTCCAGCAGCGCCCACGCCGCGTCGCGCGCCGGGGCCCAGCGCCGGTGCCGCGCGTCGTCGCCCTTGGCGTTGTTGGCGGCGTTGGCCGCGAAGGCCGGGCGGCTGCGCTGCTGGTCCTGTCGGGCCATCCGCGGGCAGGGTACGTCCCCGCGATGGATGCCTGACACGCGCCGCCCGAGCCCTACTCGGTCTCGTCGAAGAAGTCCGGGTGCTGCTCGCGGATGTGCGGAAGGCTGGAGAGGACCATGCGCAGGTGGTGGCGCAGGGTCGCCTCGGCGTGGTCGGGATCGCGGTCGGCGACCGCGGCGACGACCTGGCGGTGCTCGGCGACCATCTCGCCGAGGTAGCCGGGCTCGGGGAGGCTGAGGCGGCGCACGCGGTCGAGGTGGCCGTTGGCGCGGCGGCTCAGCGTCCAGGCGATCTCGCGGCCCGACAGCTCGCAGAGCCGCCGGTGCAGCGCGTCGTCGAGGCGGTCGAACGCGTCGGCGTCGTTGGCCTCCTGGGCGCGATCCTGGGCGACGAGGTTGGCCTGCAGCTCGGCGAGGTCCTCGTCGCCGGCCCTGCTGGTCGCCAGGCGGATCGCCGCGCACTCCAGCGCCTCGCGCACGAACGCCGCGTCGGCGACGCCGTCGTCGCTGATGAGCGTGACGAACGTCCCGAGCTGCGGGACGATCGCGACCAGCCGCTCGTCGCGCAGACGCACGAGCGCCTCGCGCACCGGCGTGCGGCTCACGCCCAGGCGCTCGGCCAGCTCGTTCTCCGAGAGGCGGCGCCCCGGCTCGAGCTCGGCGCTCACGATCGACTCGCGCAGGGCGAGGTAGACCTGGTCCCGGGCCGATCCGCCGGCCGCCCGTTCGCCGAAGCCGATGCGCATGCCGACCAGTATGCGTCAGCCGCGCACCGGGCGGGCCGGCGACCGCGACGCCTGGAACGGAGCGCTCTTGGCGTAGACCGCCTGGGCTCGCCAGGTGCCGGGCTCGAGCGCGATGCGCAACGTGAAGCTCCGCTTCGCCGGCTTGGTGTACTTGTGCGCGACCTTCCAGCGCGAGCCGACGCGCTTGCTGTAGAGGACGGTGACCTTGCCGGTCAGCGCGACCGGCCGGGCCTGCGGCACGACGCGCACGGTGACCGGGGTGACGCCGTTGACCGGACGTCCGCGCCGGAGCGTCGTCGCGGTCTTCACGGGCGCCAGCGCCGACGGCTGCACCTTGACCACGTTCATGGTGGCGACGGTCTGGTTCTGGGCGTGGTCGATCGCGATCGCGGTGACCGTGTGCGGCCCGAGCGGCAGCTTCTTGGCCCCCTGCCAGTCGATCTCGCCCCGGACGCTGGACGCCGACCGGGCAACGAAGTTGCGGATCTTGACGCCGTCGCAGAACAGCGCGACGCGCCCGAGCCGCTGCTCGTCGACGCCCCGGACCGTGATCGGCAGGCTCGCGGTGAACTGCTGGCCCTCGCGCGGCGAGGTCACGGTCAGCCGTGGCGCGAGCAGATCCACGTGGCCGCCGCAGCGCCGCGGGGCGACCGGGCCCTTGGTCACCTGCTTGAAGGCCTTGGCGGCGGGCTTCTGGGCGCCATTGCTGCGGAGCAGGCCGTAGCGCGTGTTCGGCGTGTCGGCCGCCGATGTGTCGATGACCGTGAACCACGCGGCCATCTTCACGTAGGGGTCGGCGGCCAGGCAGCGGTACGCCTCGGCGAGGTAGCCGGCCTGCTTGGCCTCCGTGACGCCGCCGGCCTTCTGGCCCTTCCACAGGCCCTGGTCGCATTCCCGGCTGGAGGTCGACCAGCCGAGCTCGGTCATGTAAATGTCCTTGTCGCCGTCGCCGTGGGCCACCATCGTCTGGTGGACCTCGCGGTAGCCGGTGAAGGAGTACTGGCTGATGCGCCCGGTGAGGTCGCGGTAGTAGTGATCGGCCGAGACCAGGCTGCAGGCGACGTCGCTGTGGACGGCGACGCCGTCGAACGATCCCTGCCCGCCCGCCGCGTAGATCTGCTCGAGGAACTGGTGGTCGCTGCCGGTGAGCCCGCCGACGAGCACGGTGGCCGCCGGGTCCGCCGCCTTGACCGCGGGGTAGCCGGCCTGGAGCAGCGCCGTGTACGCAGCGGCGTCGGGCGCGCCCGTCCACCATCCCGGCGAGTCCTCCTCGTTCCACAGCTCGTAGGCGACGACGTTGCCCTTCAGCCCCGGGTAACTCGCCAGGTGGCCGAGGAAGCGGGCGTAGTCCGCGGGGTCGGCGGGCGGCGCGTGCGGGTCGGCGCTGCCGCTCGCCCACGACGGGGCGAGCACGACCGTGAACAGCGGCTTGAGCCCGTGGGAGCGCAGCGCGGCCGTGCTCGCCGCCAGCGCGTCGAGCACCTTGGTGTTGTACTGGCCGCGCGCCGGCTCCAGCTCGTTCCAGCTGACGAAGTTGCGCGCCCACTGGGCGCCGCTGCCGGCGACGTACGAGCCGCTCGGCTGCCGCTCGTCGAACGGCGCGGGCAGGTTCAGCCCGGGCTCGGCGGCGCCGGCCACCGGCACGGAGACGACCCCGAGCGCAAGGACGGCAAGGACGCAGCGGACGAGGGCAAGCGGGCGCATGCTGTCGGAGTGCACCATCGGCCGGCGCTCCAGTCGCCGGCGAGTGCCGAACGAGCGAATGGCGTCCGCGCTCAAGCCGGCGAGACGCCGGGACGCGGGGCACGGCGCCGGCGCGCGGGCGCCGTGCGCGGCGACGCCGGGTGCTCGTCGCCGGCGGCGGGCCTCGGCTCGTCCGCGTCGAGCGCCTGCTGCACCTCGACCAGGCGTCGGACGAGCTGGGCGCGCTGCTCCTGCAGCTCGCCGGCGTCGAGGAGCCGCGGCCCCCGCGAGCGCTTGGGCGGCGCCGCGCGCGGCGGCACCGGCGGCGCTGCCGGCAGCGCGGACTCGAGGTCGAGCACGACGCGCTCGAGCACCGCGATCTCGTCGCGCAGCGCGCGGCGGCGCCGCGCCTCGGCGTCGGGGGCGACGGCCGGCGGCCCGGTCACGTACAGCGCCGCCGCCAGCTCGCGCGGCCCGACGCTCGCGTCCCGCGCGGCGCGGACGACCTCCTCCAGCAGCTCGGCGTGGCGGGCGTGCGCGGCCACGCCGGCGGCGACGAACGTCCCGGCACCGTGCCGCGTCTCCAGCACGCCGTCCGCCTCGAGCTTGGCGACGGCCGCGCGGACGGTGTTGTGGTTGACGCGCAGGCCGGCAGCGACGTCGCGCAGCGCCGGCAGGCGCTCCCCCGGCCGCAGGCGGCCCGAGGCCACCGCCGCGCGCAGCGACCAGTGCAGCTGCACGCCGAGCGGGACGTCGGCGTCCGGGTCCAGCGCGATCCCCACCTCTGCGGCCCAGTCCCCCGGCATGGACGTCAGCGTACCGGTGGGCGCGGTCTACCGGGCCGCAGTTGCCTAGAGTGCCATCACACTGGTACTTTGCTGCGCCATGGCCGCTGCCCACCCGCTCGCGCGACGCCTCGCGCCCCTGCGAGGCGTGCTCGACGAAGCGGGCGACATGATGATCTTGACCGGCAAGACCATCGTGTCGGCCGTCCGCTCGCCGCACCCCTACGGCGGTGAGCTCGTCACCCAGTTCCTCTTCGCGCTGCGGCTCTGCTGGCTGCCGCTGAGCGTCACCGCCGTGACGATCTCCTACGCCGCGCCGGGCGTGCAGGGCGCGAACTTCCTGGAGATCCTCGGCGCGCTGGACCGCCTCGGCGGCATCTTCGTCGTGGCGGTGATCCGCGAGTTCTCGCCGCTGGTCTGCTCGATCATCGTCTCGGGCGTGGCCGGCACCGCGATCACCGCCGACCTCGGCGCGCGCAAGATCCGCGAGGAGCTCGACGCCCTGCAGGTCCTCGGCGTCGACCCCGTCAAGAACCTCGTCGTGCCGCGCTTCCTGGCGCTGATGATCGTCACCGCCCTGTTCGACGTCTTCGCCATCTTCTTCGGCGTGTGCGGCGGGCTGCTCGCGACCGTGGCCCATCACGCGTCCGCGGGCCCGTTCCTGGTGACGTTCTTCGACAACGCCTCGACCACCGAGATCTGGGCGTCGCTGGTCAAGTGCACGCTCTTCGGGGCGATCACCGCGATCGTCTGCTGCTACAAGGGCATGACGGCGTCCGGCGGCGCCGAGGGCGTGGGCCGGGCCGTCAACCAGGCGGTGGTGATGACCCTGCTCCTCGTGGCGTCGTTCAACTACATCTTCACGCAGACCGTGCTCGCGACGCACCCCGAGATGACGGTGCTGCGCTGACCGTCACGTCGAGCGCGCCAGGCCGCCGCCACCGCGCGGTTGGTCACGCCGCCGATCCCGTGCTCGCCGATGACCTCCAGCGTCGCCCGCAGGATGCGCTGGCGGACGCTCACGCGGCCGCGGGGTACGGCGGGCGCCGGTCGGCCCAGCGCTCGACGGCCTCCAGCTGCGCGGCGAGCGCGACGAGCTGCGGCTCGCTCTCGGCCGGGCCGAGCAGCTGCGCGCCGATCGGCAGGCCCGAGCCCGTCAGCCCGGCGGGGACGTTGACGCCCGGCCATCCGAGGACGTTCCACGGCCACGCGTACGGGCACGCGCCGACGATGACCTTGTCGGTTGCCCATCCGCCGAGGCCGTCGATCGCGCCGACGGGCAGCGGCGGCTGGGCGGTGGTCGGCGCGAGCACGACGTCGGCGCGGCGGAACACGCGGCCCACCTGCGCCTGGAGCGGGCGCTCCAGGGCGCGGGCCAGCGCGAGGAGCGGCCCCCCGACGAAGCGGCCGAGCTTCGCGTTGTGGCGCGTGCGCTCGTCGAGCAGCGCGGCGTCGGGCACGCGCGTGGCCCAGTCGGTGAGGCCGGCCATCGACCGCGGGATGAACGTCGCGCCGATCAGCCCGTAGGTCGGATCGGCGTCGACGATCTCGTGGCCGAGTCCTTCGAGGACGGAGGCGACGCGCTCGACGGCGGCGCGCACCTCGGGATCGAGCGTCGCCGGCGCCCCGCTGAAGGGGATCTTGAAGGAGAGCGCGATGCGCAGCCGGCCGGGATCGCGCTGCGCGGCGGCGGCGAACGGCGTCGCGGGCGCCGCCGGGGTGTGGCGGTCACCGGGGTGCGGGCCCGCGACCGCGTCGAGCAGCAGCGCGGCGTCCTGCACCGTGCGCGCGAGCGGGCCGCAGCAGGTCAGGCCGTTGAACGACTCGGGGTCGGGCCAGGTCGAGATGCGGCCGCGCTGCGGCTTGATCCCGACCAGGTGCGTCCACGCGGCGGGGATGCGGACCGAGCCGGCTCCGTCGGAGCCCATGGCGGCGGGGACGAGGCCGGCGGCGACCGCCGCCGCGGAGCCGCCCGACGAGCCGCCCGGCGTGTGGTCCAGCGACCACGGGTTGCGGGTGACGCCGAAGGCCTCGCCCTCGGTGATCGGCCACTGGCCGAGCTCGGGCGACGTGGTCTTGCCGACGATGACGGCGCCCGCCGCGCGCAGCCGCCGCGCGACCTCGCCGTCGGCCTCCTTGCCGGCGAAGGCGCCGGAGCAGCCGAAGGCGGTCGTCTCCCCCGTCAGGTCCATGTCGTCCTTGATGGCGACCGGCACGCCGAGCAGCGGCGCGCGCTCACCGGCGGCGCGGCGGCGGTCGGCCGCGCCCGCCTCGACCCGCGCGGCCTCTGTGCGGACGCAGCGAAACGCGTTGAGCTCGGGCTGGGCGGCCTCGATGCGGGCGAGCGCGGCGTCGACCAGCTCGACCGAGGACACCTCGCCGGAGGCGACCGCCTCGGCCTGGCGCAGGAGGCCGGCGAAGGCCAGGCCGGCGGACTCGGGGGGAGCGGGATGGGCGGTCATGGACGGGTCCGGACGGGGCGTTCGTTCGAACGACCAGCTTACGGTGGACCGCCAGGGGTGCCGTAGGCGGCCAGCGAGGCCGAGGCCCACGACGGCCAGCCGTCGCCGCCGGAGGTGGGTCCCCAGTCGCGGCAGCGACACAGTCTCCTAGCGGCGCGGGCGAGATCCCGTGCCGCCGGGCAGGTCCGGCCCGTCGCCGACCGCGTCCTCGCCGTCGGCCAGGCCGCGGGCGCGGTCGCGCGCTCGCACGTACGCGCGGAAGACCTCGTTGCGCGCGTCGCGCACCTGCTCGACCACGCGGGCGTTCACCGCGTCGCCGCAGGGCTCCTGCTCGTCGTCGTCGCGTCGCTGGACCACCACCCCGCAGATACCGCGGCGCGGCGCGCCGAAACCCCGGCGGTCCGATCGACGCCCAGGGCAGGCTCAGCGGTCGCCCAGCCGACGCTCAGCGGGCCGTCCCATGCTGCAGGACATCATGAACTCGCCAAAGCTCCGCAAGGTCGTCGTCATCGTCGGCACAACCGCCCTCTTCGGCGCCACCGCCGCCGGTTGCGGCTCCAGCTCCAGCGCCGCCACCAACCCGACCGCCGCCAGCGGCACGACCCAGCAGCAGCAGGCCGGCGGGCCCCGCGGCGGCGCTGGTCCGTCGGCCGCCGACATCAGCGCGATGGCGTCGAAGCTCGGCGTCACCCCGGACCAGCTGCAGAAGGCGATGCAGGCCGCGGGCGCGCCGGGCTCGACGACCGGCGGCACGCCCGGCGACCGGGCGGCGACGATCGCCAAGCAGCTCGGCGTGTCGACGTCCAAGGTCCAGGCGGCGCTGCAGTCCGTCATGCCGGCGCGCGGCGGCCGTCCGGGCAACGGCGCACCGCCGAGCGGCGCGGCTCCGCAGGCGGGCTCGTCCTCGTCGTCGGGCGCGGCGACCTCTTAGAACGTCTTTCAGAAAGAGCACGGTCATAGCGGGGCGCCTCGCGGCGCCGCAGTCCCCGGCCGCGGATCGCCGGGCCACCAGCACGACTCACCGCGGCCAGGACCTGCGGCATCCACGAATGCGCGCCGCTCAGCCGGCACGCTGATTCTGAAAGACGTTCTTAGTGGGTCACGCCGAGGAACCCCGTCAGTCGCTCGCCGTGACGCTCCCGCGACGTCGCGGCTCGCGCCCCCTGGGCTGCGAGGGGCGCGGGCGCTGCGGGGCCGGCGGGATCGCGCGCGACTGTGGCTCGCCCGCCCGCACCGTCAGCGTCTCGCGGTGGTGGGCGAGCTCCAGCTGCCGGCCCTCGGCGAGCGTGTAGGTCGCCGTGCCGTCGACCACCTCGACGTGCAGCCGCGCCCCGCGGACGTTGAGCCGGAACGCGAGCCGCTGCAGCGCCGGCGGCAGGCGCGGCGCGAACGTCAGCACGCCCCCGTGGTCGCGGAAGCCGCCGAAGCCGGCGACGAGCGCGAGCCAGCTGCCGGCCAGCGAGGCGATGTGCAGCCCGTCGCGCGTGTTGTGCTCCAGGTCCTGGAGGTCCATCAGCGCGGCCTCCCCGAGGTAGTCGTAGGCCAGCTCGAGGTGCCCGGTCTCGGCCGCGACGATCGCCTGCACGCAGGCCGACAGCGACGAGTCGCGCACGGTGAGCGCCTCGTAGTAGGCAAAGTCGCGCACCTTCTCGGCGTCGGTGAAGCGGTCGCCGCAGACGTACAGGGCCAGCACGAGGTCGGCCTGCTTGACCACCTGCTTGCGGTACAGGTCGAAGTAGGGGAAGTGCAGCAGCAGCGGGTACTGGTCGGGCTGGGTGTGCTCGAAGTCCCACACGGCGTGCTCGGTGAAGCCGCGGGCCTGCTGGTGGACGTCCAGGCGGGTGTCGTAGGGGACGAACGTCGCCGCCGCGGCATGCCGCCACGCGGCGACCTCCGCGTCGTCGACGTGCAGCTCTGCGGCCTCGTCGCCCCAGCGGTCGGCCGCGTCGGCGGCGCCGAGGAGGTTCAGCCGCGCCATCAGGTTGGTGTAGACGTTGTCGTCGGCCAGCGCGCTGTACTCGTCGGGCCCGGTGACGCCGGGGATCCGGAACGAGCCGCGCAGATCCTGATGGCCGAGCGAGTGCCACAGGCGCGCCGTCTCCACCAGCAGCGGCAGGCCGACGTCCCGCTCGAACGCAGGGTCGTCGGCGGCGTGTTGGTACCGCAGCACCGCGACCGCGATGTCGGCGTTGACGTGGAACGCCGCGGTGCCCGCGGGCCAGTAGCCCGAGCACTCGCGCCCCGCGATCGTCCGCCACGGGAACGCCGCGCCCGCCAGGCCCAGCTGATGGGCGCGCTCGCGCGCCTGCTCCAGCGTGGTGCGCCGCCAGCGCAGGGCGTAGGCCGCCGCGTGCGGCGCGGAGTAGGTGAGCAGCGGCAGGACGAAGGACTCGGTGTCCCAGAAGGCGTGCCCGTCGTAGCCCGAGCCGGTCAGGCCCTTGGCCGGGATCGCGCGGCCCTCGCCGCGCGCGCTGGCCTGGAGGACGTGGAACAGGCTGAAGCGCACCGCCTGCTGCAGCGCCTCGTCGCCCTCGACCTCGACGTCGGCGCGTTCCCAGAACGCGTCGAGGTAGGCGCGCTGCAGGTCCAGCAGCCCCTGCCAGCCGGTGTGGCGCGCCTCGGCGAGCGATCCGTGCGCCTGCGCGCGGACGGACGGCAGCGAGCGATGGTGCGACCACCCATAGGCCACGTACTTGAGGACGCGGAGCGTCTCGCCGGCCCCCACGTCGGCCGCGATCGTCACGCGGCCCATGTCGGCGCCGCACTCGGACCCGGTCTGGACGTCCGGGCCCGAGATCTCGTGGTCCATCGTCGCGCACATCCGGATCTGGCTGTGCGCCGTGCGGTGCACGAGCGAGACCCGCAGCCCGTCCACGTAGGACTCCTCACCGTGCAGCGGTGCGCGCAGCGCCGCCGCGGCGCGCGGGTCGTCGTCCGGGGCCACCACCTGACCGTCGTCGTTGGCCACCAACTCGGACTGCACGACCACGCGCGCGCTGATGCCCACCGGCTCGACCTCGTAGAGGATGGCGACCGCGCCGCGCTGGGCCAGCGAGACCAGCCGGGTGGAGCGGATCCGCACCTCGCGCCCCGACGGGCCCCGCCAGTGCACGCTCCGGCGCAGGACGCCGGCGCGGAAGTCCAGCTCGCGCTCGTGCTCGAGCAGATCGCCGTAGCGGACGTCGAAGAGCTCGTCGTCGACGAGCAGGCGCAGGAGCTTGCCGTCGGTGACGTTCAGCACGGTCTCCCCCGCCTCCGGGTTGCCGTAGGCGGTCTCGGCGTAGGGCAGGGGCCGCACCTCGTGGAAGCCGTTGAGGTAGGTACCGGCCAGGCCGCTCGGATCGCCCTCGTCGAGGTTCCCGCGCAGGCCGATGTGGCCGTTGCTGAGGGCGAAGACCGACTCGGACTGCGCGAGCGTGCCGAGGTTCAGCGCGGTCTCGCGGACCGACCACGGGTCGACGTCGTAGTTGGGGTGGTCGATCATGCCGCACCGTCCGTGTCGAGCAGCTCGGAGAGGTCCTCCACGACGACGTCGGCGCCGTGCTCGCGCAGCGCATCGGCCTGCCCGGCGCGGTCGACCCCGATGACGCGGCCGAACCGCCCGGCGTGCCCGGCCTGCACGCCGGCCAGCGCATCCTCGTAGACCGCGGCGCGCGCGGGCTCGACCCCGACGGCGCGGGCGCCGGCCAGGAACGTGTCGGGTGCGGGCTTGCCCTTCAGGCCCTGCTCCTGCGTCGTGTGCCCGTCGACGACGTGGTCGAAGAGGTCGAGGATGCCCGCGGCCTGCAGGACGTCGCGCGCGTTGGCGCTCGACGACACGACCGCGCACCGCAGGCCCGCGTCGCGCGCGGCGCGCACGTAGGCGACCGAGCCGTCGTAGACCTGGACGCCGTCGCGGTCGATGATCGCGAGCACGAGTTGGTTCTTGCGGTTGCCGAGCCCGTGGACGGTCGTCGCGTCGGGCGAGTCGTCGTCGGCGCCCTCGGGCAGCGTGATGCCGCGCGACGCCAGGAAGTTGCGCACGCCGTCGGCGCGCGGCAGGCCGTCGACGTGCTCGTCGTAGTCGGCGTGCTCGTCGAACGGCACGAACGGCTCGCCGGTCTCCTTCGCGCGCGCCTGCAGGAACTCGTCGAACATCTGCTTCCACGCCTTGGCGTGGACCTTCGCGGTCTGGGTGAGGACCCCGTCGAGGTCGAAGAGGCAGGCCTGGGTTCCGTCTGGCAGTCCGAGCACCTCGTCATCTCTACCCGGTCAGGGCGGCGGACGGCGCCCCATCGGGTGCCCGTTGTTCTGGAACCGTTCCATTCTTCGTCTGATTCCTGATACGTTGCCGGCATGGGTGTCGACCCCTATCCGGAGCTTCTCAGGGACGCCGGACTGCGTGTGACCGCCTCGCGCGTCGCCGTGCTCCGCGTCCTCACGGAGGCGACCGACCACCCGCGCGTCGACCAGGTCATCGACCGGGTGCGCGGCGCCGGCGTCGCGATCTCGACCCAGGCCGCCTACGACGTGTGCGAGGCGCTGCGGCGTGCGACGCTCGCCCAGCGGATCGAGATCGCCGGAGGTCCCGCGCGCTACGAGGCGCGTGTGGGCGACAACCACCATCACCTCGTGTGCCGCCGCTGCGGCACCGTCGTCGACGTGAACTGCGCCGTCGGCGCGGCTCCGTGCCTGACGCCGAGCGATCTCGCCGGCTTCACGATCGACGAGTCCGAGGTGACCCACTGGGGCCTGTGCCCCGCCTGCCAACCCGAACGACGAGAGGCCACCATATGAGCGACGAGCGCGACGACACCCTGACCACCCGACAGGGCCATCCGATCGCAGACAACCAGAACACGCGCACGATCGGCGATCGTGGTCCGGCGACGCTCGAGAACTACCAGTTCGTCGAGAAGCTGGCCCACTTCGATCGCGAGCGCGTCCCCGAGCGCGTCGTGCACGCCCGCGGCGCTACGGCCTTCGGCTACTTCGAGAGCTACGGCACCGTCGGCGGCGGGGAGCCCATCTCGACCTACACGCGCGCCAAGCTCTTCGAGCCGGCCGGCAAGCAGACCGAGGTCGCCGTCCGCTTCTCCACCGTCGCCGGTGGGCGCGACTCCTCCGAGGCCGTCCGCGACCCGCGCGGCTTCGCGGTGAAGTTCTACACCGACGACGGCAACTGGGATCTCGTCGGCAACAACCTCGGCGTCTTCTTCATCCGCGACGCCATCAAGTTCCCTGACTTCATCCACTCCCAGAAGCCGGATCCGGTCACGTTCGAGCGCCAGGTCGCCAATCGCGTGTTCGACTTCGCGTCGCAGACCCCCGAGTCGCTGCACATGTTCAACCTGGTCCTGAGCCCGCGCGGCGTCCCGGCGTCGTATCGCCACATGCAGGGCTTCGGCGTCAACACCTACAAGTGGGTCAACGCCGCCGGCGAGACCAAGCTCGTCAAGTACCACTGGCTGCCCAGGCAGGCCGTGCAGTCGTGGACCGAGGCCGACGCCGGCGTCCAGCAGGGCAAGGAGCTCGGCGTCCACACCAAGGACCTCTACGAGGCGATCGCCAAGGGCGACTTCCCCGAGTGGGAGCTGGCCGTCCAGATCATCGACGACCACGACCATCCCGAGCTGGACTTCGACCCGCTCGACGACACCAAGGTCTGGCCCGAGAACGAGTTCCCGGTCCGCAAGATCGGCAAGATGGTGCTCAACCGCGCGCCCGAGAACTTCTTCGCCGAGAGCGAGCAGATCGCCTTCGGCACCGGCGTCCTGGTCGACGGCCTGGACTTCTCCGACGACAAGATGCTGGTCGGCCGCACGTTCAGCTACAGCGACACGCAGCGCCACCGCGTCGGGCCGAACTACCTGCAGCTGCCCGTCAACCACCCCAAGAACGCGCAGGTCACGACCAACCAGCGCGACGGCGCGATGACCTACAGCGTGGACGGCGGCGCCGGCAACCCGTCGGTCAACTACGAGCCGTCGATCACCGGCGGCCCGCAGGAGGCCCCGAAGCCCGACCACACGGAGCAGGGCCCGGTCGTCGAGGGCCGCCTGACCCGCGCCAAGATCGCCCGCACCAACGACTACGTGCAGGCCGGCGAGCGCTACCTGCTCTCCGAGCAGTGGGAGAAGGACGAGCTGGTGTCCAACTGGATCGGCAACCTGTCGCAGTGCGACCGGCCGATCCAGGAGCGCATGCTCTGGCACCTGTTCATGGCCGAGGACGAGCTGGGCGCCCGCGTCGGCGAGGGCCTCGGCATCACCGCCGACGACGTCCGCGGCCTGGCGCCGCTGGCGACGCAGACGCTGACCGAGGAGGAGCTGGACCGCGCGCGCAACCTGGGCGACAACGGCCCGCGCGACACCGGCGACCTCGTCATGACGCACTGCGTGCCCAACGAGCGCATCGCGCTCGCCGACGACGACGACCTCGTCGCCACCTCGTAGCACCCCGCGCCGCGCACGGCTGAGGAACACCGCGACGGCCCCGGCAGTGCCGGGGCCTTCGGCGTTGTTGGGGGCGGGCGGGGGCGGGTGGCCGGTGGCGTTCAGCTCGGGCGCTGGTCGTGCCGCGGCGCGTGGTTCGGGGGCGATGACGACGGAGGTTCGATCGGGTGCCGGCGCGGTCGGTCTGCCGCCCGCGCCGTGAGGCGATCATTCGGGCCTAAATCGCTCCCGCGCGAGGTCCGGGTCGATTCGTGATGGATATGTCCTCATGAATCGACCCGGACCCTCGGCGGCGGTGATCCGCGCCGCCGCGCGCGGGCCGGCCCGGGCCGTCGTCGTTCGCCCACGAACAGCAGACGCATGCTGGATCGACCCCGCATATGGGGGTCAATCGCGCACGGATCGCCCGCACCCCGACGCCGGCGGACGCCCGGCGGCGCTCGCGCCCCCACCCACCTCCCCGTCATCGCCGCCGCACCACGCGCCGCGGCACGACCCAACGCCCGAGCTGAGCGCCACGGCCGCCGCGCGCGGGCCGGCCCGGGCCGTCGTCGTTCGCCCACGAACAGCAGACGCATGCTGGATCGACCCCGCATATGGGGGGTCAATCGCGCACGGATCGCCCGCACCCCCGCGCCGGCGGACGCCCGGCGGCGCTCGCGCCCTCCACCCACCTCCCCGTCATCGCCGCCGCACCACGCGCCGCGGCACCACCGGCGCCCGAGCGGAACGCCACCAACGCCGGCGCCCACGAACCGACGCATGCTGGATCGACCCCGCATATGGGGGTCAATCGCGCACGGATCGCCCGCACCCCGACGCCGGCGGACGCCCGGCGGCGCTCGCGCCCCCCCACCCACCTCCCCGTCATCGCCCCCGAACCACGCTCCGCGGC
>Ga0193699_10000113_pt1 | contig 38097 bp, 59 predicted proteins | sample L3c2metaG_FD_160095 | JGI IMG/M metagenome (GOLD analysis project Ga0193699, IMG submission 160095) | Soil microbial communities from a riparian zone of the East river system, Colorado, United States - L3c2 | ecosystem: Environmental > Terrestrial > Soil > Riparian zone | place: USA: East...
CCGTCGCTTTTTCTCGCGCAATTTTTGGAGAAATCGACATGAGGATCGGGCAGAAGGCGGCGACGAGCCAGATCAAGACGCGACCCGCGCCGCCGGCATCGCTACGCCGCGTTGTCGCGAAGCCCGAGCACGGCGACGAGCCGTGGGTGCGCACGGGCGAAATGCGCGACCCGGCGACGCTGAAACCGCATCCGAAAAATTCCCGGCGGCACACGGCGCGCCAAATCGACATGCTCGCGGCGTCGCTGGAACAATTCGGCTTCGCCAAGCCGGTGCTGATCGATGAGAACGACACGATCATCGCCGGGCACGGCGCGGTGCAGGCGGCGCTCAAGGTCGGCATGGGCCAGGTGCCCGTCGCCATCACGGTCAACTGGTCCGACGAGGACAAGCGCGGCTATCTGATCGCCGACAATCGGCTGCACGACTTGAGCGCGTGGGACAAAAATCTGCTGGCGCTGGAAATCGGCTCGCTGCAGAAAATCGGCGTCGACTTGAAGTCGATTGGCTTCGAAAAAAAGTCGGTCGAGCAGGCGTTGCGCCGAGCCACGTCGGCGGGCGACAGTTCGATGCAATTGGGCGACGGTCTCGGCTACTCGGTGCTGGTCGCGTGCACGTCGGAACAGCATCAGCGCGAGGTGCTTGAACGTCTGGAACGGGATGGACTGAAATGCCGAGCATTGATCTCGTAGTCGAAAGCCAACTTTCGCAGTCGGCGCGCGCTCGCCAGCTTGAGGCGATGTTCGATGTGCCGAGCGCCGAAGCGGTCAAGCTGGAATGGCACGGCGAATTGCCGATCGATGAGCGCGATTGGAGCGTCGGCCTGATCGTCGGGCCATCGGGCTCGGGCAAGTCGACGATCCTGCGCAGCGTGTTCGGCGCGATGCCGTCGCTGATCTGGGGCAAGCCGAGCGTGGTCGACGATTTCGACAACACGCTGTCCATGAAGGAGATCGCCGCGACCTGTCAGGCCGTGGGCTTCAACACGATCCCGGCATGGCTGCGGCCTCACGCCGTGTTGTCGAACGGCGAACAGTTCCGCGTCGATCTCGCGCGGCGCATCCTCGAGATCGAGGGCGCCATCATCGTCGACGAGTTCACCTCGGTCGTTGATCGCCAAGTCGCCCAGATCGGCGCGCATGCCGTCCAGAAGATCGTGCGACGCACCGGCAAAAAGTTCGTAGCGGCCTCGTGCCATTACGACATCGTCGAGTGGCTGCAGCCCGATTGGGTGCTTGAGCCCGCGACGATGACTTTCCAATGGAGGTCGGTTCAACGACGACCAGCCGTGGCGGTCGAGTTACGGCGCGTCGACATCCGCACGTGGGAGCTATTCGCTCCGTTTCACTATCTGACGCGCGAGCTCCACCGCTCGGCGGCCTGCTGGTGCTTGTTCGTCGACGAGCGCCCGACCGCGTTCGCGGGCGTGCTGCACCGGCCGCACCGGGCGCGGCATGACATCAAGGGCGTGTCGCGGCTGGTCACGCTGCCCGACTGGCAGGGGCTCGGTCTCGCGCTCGCGCTGGTCGACAAGCTGGGCGGGCTCTATCGCGCGGCCGGGCTTGAGTTGCGCACATACCCCGCGCACCCGGCGCTGATCCGATCCTTCGATCACTCGCCCGTATGGAAGCTCGAAAGCAAGCCGGGCCTCAAGGGCAACGTGTCGCGCTCGGCGCTCGGCCAGGGCGGCACGATGGGCGGGCGCCCCAACGCGGTGTTCTCCTACTGCGGCGAGCGCTCGACGCCGGCCGAGGCGGTCGCAGCGGGCCTTATGACCGCTGCGGAAGCTGCGGCTTGAGCGAGATCAACTTGACGTGAATACCGGCCAGCATTTGCCGCGGCGTGAACAGCGCGAGCGCATCGGGGCCAACCTTCTCGGCTACTGAAAATTCCAGCCTGACGATGCTGCCGTAAAGTCGAGCGCCCGAGTAGCCGTTCGACAGCGTGACCTTGCGGCCGACAAAAAGCGTCCGTTCGTTGTAGCGCTTGCCCAGCTTGCGCCATTCGATGCTCTTGCGGCCCTCGACGAAGGCGCGGAAGTATTCGGCTTTCAGTGGCAGAAAAAGCGGGGGCGTCTTGTCCATTGTCGGCAACACCATGTTGTGAGGGGACGGCACCATGCCACGACGCAAGGCGAAAACGCCAGCGGTTGTTGCCAAGCTTCGAGGCAATCCGGGCCATCGGGTGATCCCCGACGAGCCGCCCGGCGTCGGCGATCTCTGGGCCTGCCCGGATGATTTCGATGACGAGCAACGGGCCGCGTGGCGCTACGCGGTCGACCACGCGCCAATCGGGCTGCTGTCGGGCACGGATCGCGATGTGATGATCGTGTGGGTGCTGGCGAACGTCGAGCATCGCCGGGCCGCGCGCGAGGTCGCACGCTTGGGGCAAGTCGTGCAGCGCAGCGACGGCTCGGTCGGGATCAACCCGTATATGCGAGTGATGAACGCGCAAGCGCAGATCATCTTGCGCACGTGCGCCGAGATCGGGTTCTCGCCAGCGTCGCGCGCGCATCTTGGGGCAGCGTCGCAGCAACTCCCGCCGGGCGCTCGGGGCTCGCTGATCGAGGGCGACTTAGCGGCGTATCTCGACGAGAAGCCCGACAAGCTCAACTGAAAGGACTGTCGACATGGATCGAGCAAAGCGACGCGACGCGCCGAGCCTTCGCACGGCCGGCTTCTATCGTCCCAAGCCCAACCCGCGCTCGACCTCGCCGGACGGCAGCAGCCCGTTCGTGTGGCCGCGCAACGGCAACGAGCTTGCCCAGACGCTGCAGAGCTTCGCCGATCAGTGCTACGTCGGCATGCTCGACCCGCGCACCGCCGTCGAGCTGGATCGCACGATCACGATTGCGCAGCCCAATCACGAGGGCAGCCCGTGGGGCGTCAACGGCAACTATGGCAAGGTGAATTGGGTCGGCCCGGTCGGCGACGACATGCTCGTCTATCGCGGCACCAAGGGCTGCGGCAATCGCAATCTGGTGATCGAGAAGTTGAGCTTGTTCGGCAACGGCTACATGGGCCGGCCGTGCGGCGATTGCCTCAAGCTCTATGCGCCCGAGGGCGACCCCGGCTGCATTTACAAGTTCACCATGCGCGATCTCTACTTGAGCTATGGCGCGCGCGGTCTCGTGTTCCAAGGCGCAGTGTTCGAAGGCATGGGCGAGAACATCCACACCGAGAACCATCAGGGCGACGGCATCGCCATGGAGCACACCTACACCGAGGGCGAGCATCAGGGCATCGTGAGCAACGTCATGTTGATCCACCCGAACAGCAGCCGAAATCTCGGCGCAGGCATTCGCGCGGTCAATTCGTGCAATCTCATTCTGGGCAGCTTCATCCTGAACGCCGAGGGCGGCGTCGTTGCCCCGGACGGCCTGCGCTACGCTGCAGCGTGCAACGGCGAGAACACCGGGGAGAGTGTCTTTGTCGTGCCGTATGCCGGCTGGGGCTCCGAGGTCTCGTCCAACTCGGGCTCGACGAACGGCGAGACGGTCGCCAGCAAATGGGAAAACAACGGCTGGGTGCCGGTCGGCAAAGTCGCCAAGTTCCTGCTCGACAACAGCGCGCGCGACGTGCCCCAGCAGCACAACTCAATGGCCAACTACGGCAAGCCGACAGTGCCCCCAAGCGACGTGCTCAAGCCCTGACAGCAGCCCAAAAAAAAGCCCCCGCGAGGGGGCTTTGAGTTGAGGGGGCGAGCTTACTTGATCATGTAAATCTGGCCGCCCCGATCAGTGTTGAAATCGCCGTCGACGATCTCGTGCGACTTGCGCACTTGATCGCGCACGAGCGCGCGGACTTGCGCCTTCGGCGACTGATGGGGCGCGTCGCCCTTCGACTTGATCTTGAGCTTGTCGGCGATCTCGCTGTATGTCGCGCCCTTCACGGACTTCAACAGAGCGATCATGTCGGAGACGAGCTTCGGATCGACTTTCGCGCGCGGGGCGCGCTTCGCTGCCTTCGCCTTCGCGGCGACTTTCTTCGTCGCGGCTTTCTTCACAGCGGCCTTGGGGGCGGCAGCGACGGGGGCGGGCTTCGTCGTGTCAGTCTTGGTAGCCATCGGTCAGTTCCTTCTGTGGTGTTAATCAACGCAACAGCGCGTTGACGAGCACTCAATATGCAGGAGACGGCGTAAGCCGTCGGCACCCATCCCATGAAACCTGTCCGCAAAATGTCGCACTTAAAACGCACGCCGGCTTACGGGAGAAGGAAACCCAGCGTTGCGGAGCGCGCGGGACAAGACGAAGTGACGAGTTGGGCGCGTGCGGTTGTCGCTGGTGAGATCGTCGCCTGTCGCTATATCCGGCTCGCCTGCGAGCGACATATGCGCGACTTGATCGATGGGCCAGCGCGCGGATTGAAATGGGACAGCGCAGCGGCCCGACATCGCATCGCGTTCTATCCGCGATTTTTGCGCCACTCAAAAGGCGAGTGGGGCGGCAAGCCGGTGCACCTGTCGGGCTGGCAAAAGTTTTCAATCGGCAGCGTGTTCGGCTGGAAGCGTGCCGATGGCACTCGACGCTTTCGCTACGTCTACGAGGAAGTGCCGCGCAAAAATGGCAAGTCGACCAAGCTGGCGGGCGTCGGGCTCGACATGCTGGTGTGCGACGGCGAGCCGGGCGGCGAGGTCTACGCGGCAGCGACGAAGCGCGAGCAAGCGCGCATCATCTTCGACGAAGCCAAGCGCATGGTCGCGGCATCGCCGACGCTGCGCAACGCCGTGGCGCGCTTCAAGCTCAATCTCAGCATCGAGCACACGTCGTCGAAATTCGAGCCGCTGTCGTCCGACAGTCGCACGTCGGACGGGCTCAATCCGCATTGCGTGCTGATCGATGAACTGCACAAGCACCGCTCGCGCGCTCTGCTCGACGTGCTCGACACTGCGCTGGGCGCCCGCCGGCAACCGCTGTTGTGGATCATCACGACGGCGGGCGACGATGATCCCGAAAGCGTCTACGCGCAGGAGAACGACTACGCCATCAAGGTGCTGGAAGGCACGGTGCTCGACGATGCGTGCTTCGCGTTCATCGCCACCATCGACAAAGACGACAAGTGGGACGATCCCATCGCGTGGGCCAAAGCCAACCCCAACCTCGGCATATCGGTGAAGCTCGACGACCTCGAACGACAGGCGCTCAAGGCGTCGCGCTCGCCCGGTGCGCTGGCCGCGTTCAAGCGACTGCGGCTCAACGTGCGCTCGCCGATGACCGAGCGCGCAATCGACATGGACCAGTGGAATGAGAACACGCGCGGGCCGTTCGATCAGGACAAGCTCGACCGCTGCAACGTGTGGGGCGGGCTCGACATCAGCAGCAAGATCGACATTTCGGCATTTGTGAAACTCTACGAGGCAGACGACGCCGGCATCATGCGCGTGGCGTGTCGCTTCTGGATGCCGAGCGACACCATCGAGGAACGCGCCGACCGCGACCGCATGCCGTATCGCCAGTGGGTCGACGAGGGCTGGATCGAGGTCACGCCGGGCAACGTCATCGATCACGGCGTGATCCGCGACGCCATCCTGGCCGATGCCAAGCGGCTCGACATTCAATCGATCGGGTTCGACCCGTGGAACGCAACGCAAATTTCGGTCGAGCTTCAAAGTCACGGCGTCAACATGGCCGAGTTCATCCAAGGCAGTCGATCCTACAGCGGGCCGACCAAGGAGCTCGGGGCTTTGCTGGCGGCGCGACGCCTCGACCACGGCGACAATCCGGTGTTGCGGGTGATGGCGTCGAATTTGAAAGTGCAGCGCGACAAAAACTTGAACGAAATGCCGCACAAGGCGCAGTCGACCGGGCGCATCGATGGCATGTGCGCGCTGATCATGGGCATTGGGCGCTTCGTCGACGCGGCACCCACGCCGTCGCTGCACATCATCTAGTGAACCGACTGGCGCTGGCCGCGCAGATTGAGAAACGTGGCGACGAAGTGATCGCCCTCGGGCACGACATCGGCCATCAACAGACCATCGTCGAAAGCACCGCGACCGGCCCGTGAGACGGTGGCGACAATGCCGATCAAGTCGAGCGGCGACGGCACTTCCATCACCACGACGAACCATCCCTCGGGCGCGCCGTCGAACACCTCGCGCGCATCCTTCGCCGCAATCGGCCGCATCGTCTGCAGCGCTTGCACGACGGGGAACACGTCATCGGCAAATCGCAAGTGAGCGAGGTTCATAGCCGATCTCCCTTCGATCTCAACTGTAACACCGCGTTGCCCACCAACACATCGAGGAAATCAATGCCCACGAAACAAGGAAGCGCGCGCCCACGCGGCGTGCACGGCTCGATGACGAGCGACATGCGAGGCGACCGCCAGATCAACAAGTCGGCGAAGCCCGCGCGCAATCGCAATCGAGTGTCGTCGGCCAAGCCCGCGCCGGTCGCGCGGCAACAGCGGAGGGGCAAATGAAGCGTGAAGCACCGCAGAAGGGCGAGCGCGTCTACCGTGCCGCCGAGATCACCAAGGCCGACAAGCCGCGCACGATCAGCTTCGTCGCCAGCGATGAAACCGTCGACCGCTATGGCGACATCATCCGCGCCGGCGGCTGGGACCTCACGGCCTACAAGAAAAATCCCGTGATGCTGTTCGGGCACAACAGTCGCGAGCCACCGATTGGCACGACCGACGTGCGCGTCGAGGGCACGCAATTGCTGGCCGATGCCACGTTCCTGCCGGAAGGCGTCTCGGCGTTCGCCGATGAAATCTGGCGCATCGTCGACGCGGGCGCGCTGCGCGCCATGTCGGTCGGCTTCCTGCCGACTGAAATGCCCAAGGCGATCTGGGCCGACGACGATCCCGAACACGAGGGATGGCCGACCGGCTACGAGTTCAACGGCCAAGAGCTTCTCGAAAATAGCGTGGTGCCCGTGCCTGCCAATCCGGCGGCGCTCGCCCTCGCTCGGTCGGTCGCGAGCGACACGACCATCCGTCGACTGTTCCACCACGAGCCCAGCGCACTAGCGCGGGTCGCGGCGGAAAGCCGGCGGCGTTCACTCACACTCGCCCGGCTGCGCGCTGGGTAGGGGAGACTTCAATGCGAAAGCACATCGAGGCGCTGCGCAAAAAGCGCAACGCCCACATGGATGCCATGACGGCGCTGTCCGATCTGGTGGCCAACGACAATCGGCTGTTCACCGAAGATGAACAGAAGGCGTGGGACAAGGATCAGGCCGAAGTCCGCGACATCGATGCGCAAGTCGTGCGCCTCGAGGAAGCCGAGCGCCAGGCCGCGAGCAGCGCGCGTCCCGCGCCGAACCCGCTGCTGCCGGCGGGCAGCGAGGCGCGCAAGTTCAAGGCGTTCCCCGGTCAGACGTTCACCCGCTTCGTCGGCGCGCTCGCGCTGTCGAAGGGCAATCTCATTCAGGCGCTTGAGATCGCCAAGCGCTGGGAGCACGAGACGCCGGAAGTGCTGCAGGTGCTGCGCCATGCGGCGACCATCGGCAACACCAACGACCCAGCCGCGTGGCTGCAGCGCGCGGCGGTCGCGGTGGGCAACACCACCGACCCGGCATGGGCCTCGCCACTGATCGTCTATCAGGTGATGGTGCAGGAATTTATCGATCTCCTGCGGCCGCTCACCATCTTCGGTCGCTTGAGCGGCTATCGGACGGTGCCGTTCAACGTGAAGATCCCGCGACAGACGGCGGGCGCGTCGGCCGGGTGGGTCGGCGAAGGGCTCTCGAAGCCCGTCAGCCGGTTGAGCTTCGATGACGTGACGATCCCGTGGGCGAAAATCGCGGTCATCGTCGTCATCACGCAGGAGCTCGCGCGCTTCTCGACGCCCAGCGCCGAAATGCTGGTGCGTGACGACATGCTCGCCACCATCGCGCAGTTCATGGACAACCAGTTGCTGGACGACACGGTGACGGCGATTGCCGGCGTGCGCCCGGCATCGATCACCAACGCGGCGCACAAGGTGCCGTCGACCGGCTCGACCGTCGCCGAAGTGACGAACGATCTCGCCACGGCGATGCTCTACATGACCGCGCCCGCCAACAACATCCCGTTGACGCGGCCGGTCTGGCTGATGTCCCCGGCGGTGTCGATGTTCCTTGCCACGCTGCGCACCGCTCAGGACGTGTTCGCGTTCCCCGGCATGGGCATGGGCTCGACCGGCGGCATCCAGCCGGGCGGCGGTTCGACCCAGGCGGTGTCGCAGGGCACCGGCCAGAACCTCATGGGCATCCCGGTTATCACGTCGGGCAACGTGCCGGCGAGCGTCATCGATCTGCTGGAGCAAAGCCAGTTGATGGTGGCCGACGACGGCGAGGTGCTGATCGACACCAGCACCGAGGCGTCGGTGCAGATGGACAGCGCGCCGGCTACGCCGCCGACCCCGCTCGTGTCGTTCTGGCAGCAGAACTTGCTGGGCATCAAGGCCGAGCGCTTCATCTATTGGATGATGCGCCGCGCCGCCGGCATCGTCGAAATCACCGGCTTCCCGGCACCGTAAGAGGGGGCGACGCGCTCACTCCGTCGCGCGTCGTCTTTTGACAGGGAGCGTGGGCCTTGCGGCTCGCGCTCCCTCTTTTTTGGGAGGGACACATGGCGAAGCGCAAGAGCGAAGGCGAGCGCGAGATCGAGATGCGAGCCATCGCCGGTTTCAAGCATCGCGGCATCTTCATTCGCACGGGCGAAGTCGTGACGATGACCAAAGCCGAAGCGGCGGACATGCGCGCGCTCAACATGGCGCGGCCCGTCGAGCGCGAGCCGATCGATGGCTGATCGCCCGACGCTCCTGCAGACGCTGGGCGGCATGCTCGCCAATACGATCTTGCGCGCCACCGGGCAATCGCGCGGCGCGGGATGGCTGTGGCCGTCGCCCCCGTGGGGCCACGGTGATCGCGGCCAGATCGGCGCGTGGCAGATGAACCGCAACGGCGCGCATCGCGGCTTGGAGCTTGTGGCCTTCTCGGCGGTCTATGCGTGCGTCAACACGATTGCGACCGACATCGCCAAGCTGCCGATCCAGATTTTCGAAGTCGACCTCGACGATGGCGCGCGCACGCTGCAGCGTCGCGACTACTACGCGCAACTGTTCCGCCGACCCAACAACTTCCAGACCGGCGCGGACTTTCTGCTGGCGTTCGTTCAATCGTATCTGCTGCAGGGCAATACCTACTGCTACATCAGCCGGCGCAACGGCCGCGGCGAGCCCACCGAGTTGCACGTGCTCAACCCGTACCGGGTGAAGCCGATGCTGACCGACGATGGGCAAATCTTCTACGAGTGCGGCGAGGACTTTCTGGCCGGGCTGGTGCCCAACACCGTCGTCCCCGAGCGCGACATGATCCACCATCGGCTGGCGCTCATGCCGGGTTATCCGCTGCTGGGCGTCACGCCGATTTTCGCCGCGTCGGCGTCGAGCGGCCTGGGCCTGCAAATCCTCCGCGACAGCCAACAGTTTTTCGGCAACGCCTCGCGCCCCTCGGGCCTGCTGTCGAGTGATCAGCACATCAGCGACGATCTCTCGAAGCGCTACAAGCAGGAGTGGGACGAAGCCTATCGCGGGCAGGAGTTCGGCAAGACCGCGTTGCTGGGCGGCGGCATGCGCTGGCAGCCGCTCACCATCACGGCGCAGGACGCGCAACTGATCGAGCAGTTGCGCTACAGCGTCGAGGACGTGGCGCGCGTGTTCCGAGTGCCGACCTTCATGCTCGGCGACATGAGCAAAGTCACCTATCGCAACACCGAAATGTTGACGCGCGCCTATCTCACCGGGTGCCTGTCGGGCCATCTTGAAGCGATCCAGCAGCGCTTCGAATACGCCTTCGGCTTCGAGCAGCAATTTCAAATCCGCTTCGATCTCTCGGCGATGCTGCGCACCGAGATCGACATCCGGTACGCCGCCTACGCGCAGGGCCTCAATGGCGGTTGGCTCGCCGCCAACGAAGTGCGCGCCGAGGAAGGCTTGCCGCCGGTCGACGGCGGCGATGAGCCGCGCGTGCAAATGCAATACGTGCCGCTGTCGCAGGCCGATGGGCAACCCGCCGAACCCGCGCCCACACCAGCGCCCGACACGGGCGAGGGCGCATCGATCAGTCCCGCGCGCGTGCGCCTGCTGCTGGATCAACGTCTACGGAGGGCCGCATGAACCGCGCCGATCTCGACACGCTGGTCGCCGACGTGCTGGGCGAACACCTCGAAAAGTTCCGCGCCGACATCGAGCGCCTTGTGGCCGAGAAAGCCATCCCGCCATTCACCCCGCCGACCCCTTGGGCCCCTGCACGATACGGTGCGGGGGCCACGGTGCGCCATCGGAACGGGCTGTTTTGCGCACGTCGCGACACCAGCGACGCGCCACCGTCCGACGCTTGGCTGCCGCTGCTGGTCGGCATCGCGTCGGTCGGCTTCGCGTGGGCCGATGATCGTCACATGACGTTGCGCGTCGAGTTGAGCGACGGCACGACGGTCGAGACCGAGCGCGACTTCGCCGTGCCGATTGCGCGCGGCTTCTGGTTGCCCGACGTCGAATACGTCGAGGGCGACCGCGTGTTGCGCTTCGGCGACTGGCAGGCCGCCAAGCCGTCGAAGGGCATCATGCCGAACGGTGCGGAAAACGACGGTCATTGGATCAAGGTCACGGGCAAGACCGCGCGCGCCGTGTCGTTCAAGCTCGACGATGACGGCACGCTGTTCGAAAACGGCCACGAGATCGGCACGATCAAGCCGCTGGTGGCGAACCTCTTGCGCGATCTGGTGCCGGCATGAGCGCGCCCGACATCCTCGACGAGATCAAAAGCGATCTCGGCGTCGCCACGGGCGACACCACCAGCGACGAGTGGCTGAACCGACGCATCGCCGGCATTTGGGCACGCATGGAGGCGTACACCTCGCGCGCGCTCTGTGCGCCGCCACAAAAGTTCGTCGACGATTGGGGCAACATCGTCACCACCCATCGCTACTACATGGAACCGCCGATGCTGCACTATGCGCCGCGCGGCTCGGTGTTCCTGCGATGCTTCCCCGTCGTGTCGATTGACGACGTGACCATGCACGGCAACGCGGGCGACGCCGCCGTGGTGCGCTTCGATCAGCGCACCGGCAAACTGTTCACGCTGATCGAAAACTCGTGGGTGCACGATCTGTCGCAGACGCTGCGGCAGAGCCAAGCGCGCATCACCTACACCGCCGGCTGGGCCGACATTCCCGCCGATCTCTACGAAGTCGTGCTCGGCGCGATCCAGCCGCTGTGGGCGACGAAGAAAGCTGGCGGCGCGGGCGCTGGGCTCATGGGTGCCATCAGCGACATCACCGTGGCGGACGTCGGCCAGGTGAAGCTCTCCGAGGCAAACCTGTTCGTGTCGAGCGCGGCGAAGGCGGGCGGCGGCACCGCCGATCCGCTGCTCGGGCCTTATGTGAACATGCTCGACCTCTACATCGATCACCGCGTGCGCATCGGCAACGAGGGCCAGCCCACGACCGAGCCGGTCGCCGCGCCGGCACCGCCGCCATGAGCACCGGCGTCGACATCGCAGCGGAGGCGTGGCGCTCGCTGGTGAATTTTTTCGGCGACGCGGTCAACTACGAACAGCCGGACGGCGGCGGCATCGTGTCGGTGAAAATGTTCATTCGCGGCATGACGGGCGTCGACGATACGTGGGGCGCCGCGCTGCAGTCCGACCAGCTTGGCGTGGTCGATGCGTCGGCGTTCGCTCTGGCGTTTCCCGCGCGGCCGCGCCCGCTCAAGTTCGACAAGGTGCGCACCGCCGGGCCGATGGCGGCCAATTACACCGTCGAGGAATGGCGGGCCGCACCCGCCTATGGTGGGGCGCCCGTCGTGCTCAAGCTGCTGTTGCGCGGGGGCCATCAATGAAGCCGCTCGACCAGTTCATCGCGCGATGGCGCGCCAACACGCCGCCGCTGCCGCTGTTCGTCGAGGTGATCAATCTCGCCGTGGTCACGGACGGCCTGCCCGACACGTGGGGATCGGCGCTGCTGACCTCGACGGCGCGAACCGATGTGAGCATGGGCGGCAATCCGCACGTCGACGAGGCGGGCGAGATCATCGCGGCTCTGTTCGCCAAGTCGGGCACCGGGTCGGCGGGGCTCGACGCTGCCGTGACAGCGCTGCGCGACATCTTCCACGGCTACATGACGGCCGACAACACGCTGCAGTTTCGCGGCGTCGTCGGGCCGCAAGACATCGATCCGATGGCGGACGGCGAATGGTGGCGGCTCGCCTTCATCGTGCCCTACGTCGTGTGGTCGAGGCGCGTCGAGCCCGTGGTCGTGACGAGCGCGGCCGATTGGCGGGGGACGCCGGGTGGCTAGCTTCAATGCCGGCATGCGTGTCGTCGGCATCGCCAAGGCAGTGAAGAACCTCAAAGACATGGGCGACGCCATCGAGAAGCGCGTGGCGCGCAAGGCGGTTCGCGCTGCCACGAAGATCATCGCCGCTGCGGTCAAGGGGACGACCTATGGCGGGCCGCGCCACAAGATCACCGGCCTGTTGCAGCGCTCGCAGGGCATCAGCGTGTCGAGCAAGGGCAACATCATCACCGGCAAAATCATCATGCGGCCGGTCGACGTGTCAGGGAACACCAAGGTCGCCCGACTGGTGCGCCACCATCGCAAAGCCAAAGCCAACAACGTCACCGAAATGGCGGCGTTCTACTGGCGCTTCCTCGAGAAGGGAACAAACCGCCGCACGACAGCGAGCGGAGCCAATCGCGGCGCGGTGCCCGCGATGCCGTGGGTCGTGCCCGCGTTCGATGCCACCGACAACGCCGCCGTCGATCAGTTCGCCAAGGTGTTCAACGCCGAGACCGAGCGCGAGGCGGCACAACTCACCAAGTGAAGGAGCGAGATATGAGACTGTCGAGCCAGGGCACGAAATTCTTCGTGCAATCCGGGTCGGGCGCGCCGACCGCTTCCGTGACTGCCGTCACCAAGGCGGCACCCGCCGTGCTGACGTTTGCTGCCGCGCCTGTCGGCATTGCCGAGGGCGATGTCGTGGTGCCGCAGGGCTTCACGTGGCGGACGCTCGACGGGCGGCCGTTCAACGTCGGCAACGTGACGAGCGCCGACCCGTTCACGGTCGAGCTTGTCGGCAGCGACACGACGGGCGAGTTGAACGCCGCGACGCTGGGCAAGCTCGTCGAGGTGACGTTCGGCGAAAGCTGCATGGCGACGCTCACCTTCACGTCGCCCGCCGGCACGGTGATCGATGTCACCACGCTGTGCGATGTCGCGCGCGAGACCATGACCGGGCTGCCCGCCGTCTCGACGTGGCAGGCGACCGGCTTCTGGGACGCCGCCGACCCGATGCAAAAGACCATGCGCGATCTCTACAAGTCGGGGCAGAACGTCGTTTTCAAATGCGTGTTCAACGACGGCAGCGGCTTCATGTTCAAGGCGTCGGTCAACTCGTTCGACGTCCGCGTCGGCGTCGATCAGGCCGTGGCCTACACCGTGGGCGGCAATATCTCGGGACCGATCACCGATCTGCCGATCGATCCCACGATGCTGCCGCTGGAGGCCGCGCCCGAACAGCAGCCCGCCACGCTGCAGGCATAGGTGATCGATGACACGAACGATTGAATTGCCGCTGGGCGAGCGCACGGTCGAGCTTCGCCCATGCGGCTGCGGGGCCGCGCTGGAAATGAACAACGTCCGCACAGCGACCGACGACAACTTTGCCGCCACGGCAGTCATCCTCGCCGCGTCGGCGTTCTGGCTCGACACGGGCGAGAAGGTGTTCGCCGACTGGCGCGCGGTGATGGCGTGGCCGATGTGCGACATGCCCGACATCATGCCGTTGATCATGGGCGCGCAGGAGGTGAACACGCGCGCGCCCGCGCAGCCCGCGCAGCCGAACGGCGTGGGGGAAGTGACACACCCTTCCCACTAAAGCCCGAGCGTGTGCTGCTGCACCGGCTGGCGCTGGCGCTCGGGCGCACCGTGACCGAGATCGAGCGCGACATGCCCATCGCCGAATATGTCGACTGGCAGTCGTTCATCAATCAAGGGCATCCGCTGCCGGCTGATCTCGCCGACATCCACAACGGCATGTTGATGTCGCTGATCGCCAATGCGTGGGCCGGCAAGGGCTCGCCGACCTACGCGCCCAAGGATTTCTTCGTGCTTGGGCGCTCGCTCGTGAAAGCGGCCGAACCGCGCACCATCGCCGAGCGCATGCGCGCGGTGCTGAAACAGTAGGGGGCAACATGGCTGCAAAAGTTGCCTCGCTGCTGATCGATGTCGCCGCCGACGTTGCCAAGGTCCGCAAGGACTTCGGCGACATGAGCCAGGTGGTCGAAGGCTTCGGCCACACGGTCGAGAAGGTCGGCGATCTCCTCAAAACCGCCATCGGCATTTTCTCGATTGAACAGGGCATCGATAAAATCCGCGAGCTTGTGCAAGAGGTCGGCGATCTCGGCGAGAAGGCCGAGACGATGGGCCTCGGCGCGGAGCAAATGCAGGCGTTCACCATCGCCCTGCAGCAGAGCGGCGTGGCGGCCGATCAGGCGGGCGCCCTGCTGGGCAAGGCGGCGCGCACGGTCGGCACGGCGCTTGAGGGCAACAAGGAAGCCATCGACTTTTTCAAGCAACTCAATGTTGGCTTGCTCGACGCCAAGGGCAACGCGGCCGAAATGGCCGACGTGGTGCAGCGCACCGCCGTTGCCATTCTCAAGGTCGAAGATCCCGCGCGGCGTGTCGCGCTCGCCTCGACGTTCATGGGCAAGTCGGGCCGCGATGCCATCCCGGCGCTCCGAGAGTTGGCGAGCGGCGCGGAGGAACTGCGCAAAAAGTTCGCCGATGCGATCATCCCCGACGAGGTGATCAAGCGCTTCGATGCGTTCTCCGACGCGCTGCTGTTGTCGAAGCAGAAGGCGAAGGCGGAAGCCGCCATCGCCATCAATGATTTCTTTTCGCCGAACCTCGTGGCGGCGATCCAGCAGACCATCGACCTGATCGGCAAGGTGATGGGCTCGCTCAAGGGCTCGACCGACGCCGCGACCACGGCGGGCGATCAGTTCGCCCTGATGGTGACGCGCACCAACGAGGAGTTGAAGTCGCTCAACGAGTGGCTGTCGGGCGGGACCGGCTGGGTCCACGACATGATCAAGGCGTGGACCGAATGGGGGATGGTGGGCGACATCGTGCTCACCGACCTGATCGGCAAGTTGCGCGGCCTGTTCGGCGCGGCCAACGCCAAGGACTTCGAGAAGGGCGTCGAGGACAAGCTGGTGGCGCTCAAGCGCTTCCGCGAGGGCTTGGGGCCGGTCGGCGAGACCGGCGGCTCGCCGTTGATCGCGCCCAAGGTCACGGTCACGGCACCGCGCGACTTCAACCAGTTCCCGACCGCGAAGTCGACCGGCGTCGACAAGTATGCCGAGGCGGTCAAGCGGCTGAACGAAGAATTGGCGGCGACGCAAGCGGGCATCGCGGCGTTCGTCGCGTCGAGCAATCTGCCGACCAAAGAGGCCGAGCGCATCGCCAAGTCGGTGCAGGACGTCGGCCTCGAAATGGCGAAGTTCAAGGACATCCCGATTGCGCAACGGGAGCTCCTGCGACCGCTCGTGCAGCAACTCGTCGATGCCAAGTTTGCCTTCGATGATCTCAAGCAGACCCAGCAGCAGGCCGACACGGTCAACGCCAAATACGCCGACGGCTCGAAGGCGCTCGCCGATCAGGTCTACTATCTCGATAAGGCTTACACCTCCGGCAAAATCAATCTCGACGCCTACACCAAGGCGACGCAAGACGCGACCAACGCCGCCGCGCTGCAGGCCCAAGTCAACAAGGGGCTGGGCGACGGGCTCGACGCGGTCTTTGCCGGCTTCAACCACGCCGCGCTGGCGATGGCGCAGGGCACGAGCGCCTTCAAGATGGGCGAGCAACTGTTCACCAACTCCTTCCAGATCATGTCGTCGGCGATCAGCGAGTTCGTGCAGAACGGGACGATTGATTTCGGCAAGCTGGCGCAGAGCTTCGCCGTGATGCTCGCCAACATGGCGGCGCAGTATGCCGCCGCTGCCGCGATCAAGGGTTTTCTCGGCATGCTGGGCGGCGGTGCGACCGCGAACGTGTCGGGCTTCGCGCCCGGTGGCGGCCCGCTGGGGCCGAGCGGCGGCGCGGTCGTGTCGGGGGGCGGCGGGCTGTTCGACATGATCAAGGGCCTGTTCTCGGGCCTTGCGGACGGCGGGCCGGTCAACGCCGGCAATCCCTACATCGTGGGCGAGCGCGGCCCCGAGTTGTTCGTGCCTGACGCGGCGGGGCGCATCGTGCCCAACGGCCAGGGCGGCAGCAGCGTGGGCGACGTGACGGTGAACGTCGCCATGGGCAGCGGCGGCACGACGACCTCGACGCAAGACGGTGTCGAGTTCGGTCGGCGCATCAAGCAGGCGGTCGTCGGCGTGATCGCCAACGAGCAACGCCCCGGCGGGTCGCTCTATCAACGCAAGACCGCGTGAGGTTCGCCATGCCGCAAACGCCCTACTGGTCGTGGTGCCCGATGGCGGGCGCGGCGCGCTCGACCAAACTCGCTGTCGACCAAGTCGATTTCGGCGACGGCTACATTCATCGCCTGACGCGCGGGCTCAATCCGGTTCGGCCGTCGTGGTCGCTGCAGTTTCCGTTCCGCAATAAGACCGAGCTTGCCGAGCGCGACAACTTCCTGCGCACGAACGCCTCGGGCGGCTTCTGGTTCACGCCGCCGGATGCGGTCGATGATGTGTTCGTCTACGTCGACGCTTGGGCGGCGACAGTGGTCGACCGCACCGCAGGCGGCGACATGGCGGGCACGCTCACCGTCAACATGGTGCAGTGCTTCAACCCGCAGCCGCAAGGCGTGATCCCGCCATGACCGAAAGCCAACTCAACACCGAGGGCTTGATCACGCTCTATCAAATCGACACGGCTTTCATGAATGGGCCGGTGCACTACTTCACCAGCGCCAGCGACTTCACCACGACGATTGAGTGGGGCGGCAATCTCTACATCCCGTTGCCGATGCAAGCCGAAGGCTTCCAGATGACGAGCAAGGGCACGATGCCCAACCCGACGATCACGCTGTCGAATGTGTTCGGCGCGGGCAACGCGCTGTTGGATACCTACAACGGCCTGATCGGCGCGGAGGTGACGCGCATCCTCACGCTGCGCCGCTTTCTCGACGATGGCGCGTCGCCCGATCCCAACGCCTACATCACCAAGGACATCTTCGTGGTGGCGCAAAAGACCGGGCACAACGCCAAGCAAATCGTGTTCAAGCTGGCGTCGCGAATGGATCAGGAGGGCTCGCAGATCCCGCGTCGGCAAATCATGCGCGACGTTTGCGGCCATCAGTATCGCTTCTGGGACGACACCATCGGCGCGTTCAACTATTCGAAGGCGACGTGCCCCTACACCGGCGGCAATTTCTTCAACACGCTCGACCAGTACGTCGGCACCAACATGCGCGAGGATATGTGCTCGCGCTCGTTCAACGGCTGCACGCTGCGCTTCGGTCGCTGGTCGCCGTTGCCCGCGCGGTTCTTCCCCGGCGTCGGAAAGGTGAAGTGATGCAACTGCCCGAACGTCGCGAGACCTCGCCCATGTCGCCCGTCTTTCCCGAGACGTGGACGCGCGAGATCGCCGAAGCGGCCTACACGCACGCCGCCGAAGTCTATCCCCACGAGGCGGCGGGCATCGTCGAGGGCGGGCGCTATGTCGCGCTCGACAATCGCAGCACGACGCCGGCCGACGATGTGCAGTTGAGCGACGACGAGTTGGTGCGGGTGGCCCAGGCCGACTTGTTCTTTCACAGCCACCCCGACGGGCTGGGCGTGCCGAGCGAGCACGACATGATTTACCAGAAGCAACTCGGCATCCCGTTCGTGGTGATGTGCTTGCCGACCTACGATTGCTTTTGCTGGGGCGACACGCTGCAGCGTCAACCGCTGATCGGGCGCGGCTTCCGCCATGGCGTGCACGATTGCTACAGCCTCGTGCGGGACTGGTATCGCGAGGCCGGCATGGTCGAGTTGCCCGAATGGCCGCGCGGCTGGGAGTGGTGGATCGGCGGGACAAAGAACTTCTATCGCGACAACTTCGAGGTGCTCGGCTTCGAACCGATCCCGGTCGGCGAGGCGACGCAACGCGGCGACGGCATGCTGTTCGCCTTCAACTACAAGACGCCGATGCACGCCGCCATCGTGGTCGACCGTGACTTGCTGGTGCATCATGCGTCGGGCGTGAAGGGCGTCGACAGCACGCGCCTCTCGACGCTGGTGCCGCGTACTCGATTGGTGCGCCACGCCACGCTCGCCGTGAGGCGACGCGCGTGATCCGCGATGTCTACTTGCACGGCGCGCTCGGGCGAAAGTTCGGGCGGCGCTACAAGCTCGACGTGGCGTCGCCCGCCGAAGCGGTGCGCGCAATCTGCACCTTGCGGCCCGGTCTGCGGCAGGAAATGCGCGGCGGCTACTGGCGCTTTGTCGTCGGCCAGGGCCACATCGCCAACTCAATCGAGACCCGCCACATGGGGATGAACTTGGGCGCGCAGCCGTTGCACATCGTGCCGGCGACCGCGCCTCGAGGGGGCGACGCGGGCGGCATCGGCAAGATCGTCGCGGGCACCGCCATGGTGGCGGCATCGTTCTTTGTCCCGTTCGCTGCGCCGTTCGTGTTCTCGATGGGCCTGTCGATGGTCATGGGCGGCATTTCGGGCTTGCTGACGCCGCACCCGCAAGCGCAGCCCGGCCAGCAGGCGACCGATCTCGCGCCGCGCCCCGAGGATCGTCCGTCGTTCTTTTTCCAAGGCGTCACGAACAACAGCCAGCAGGGCGGCCCGGTGCCGCTGGTGTTCGGCACCCACCTCGTGGGCAGCGTCGTGGTGGGCGGCAGTCTCAACACGCAGGACATCGCATGATCGTCGAGCCCGTGCGTTCCGAGATCATCGCAGACCCGCGCGGCCTGCCCAAGATCGCGCGCAAGGGCTCGGGCAAGGGCGGCGGCGGTTCGTCGCCCACGAGCCCAGCGCAGCACCAGCCGGTCGAAAGTCCCAACACGCTGGTCAGCCGGCAGTCGGCGCGCATCATCGAAGTGTTGAGCGAGGGCGTGGTCGCCGGCATGCACACCGCCGCGCTGGGCGGGCCGTTCTGGAACAGCGTCTATGCGAACGACACGCCGCTGATGGACGCCGCCGGCAACTGGAACTTCAACATCCTGCAAGGCGACTTCCGCTACGGCTACCCGAGCCAAGACCCGATCCCCGGCTTCCCGCTTTCCGAAACCGAGTTCTCGGTCGGCATCGCCAGCATCTATCTCACGCCCATCGTGCGCGCGCTCACCGATCCCAACCTGACGACGCTGCGCATCACGTTTCAAATTCCGGCGCTCTACACGCAGGAGAGCGACGGCGACGTGATCCCGTCGAGCGTCGCCTATGCCTTCGATGTGCAGATCGATGGCGGCTTTTGGACGAACGTCATCACCGAGCGACTGCAGGGCAAGACGATGTCGCCCTACTACTTCGCGCGGCTCGTCTATCTGCCGGCGGCGACCACGAGCATCAACATTCGGGTGATCCGGCTCGACTTCAACAACGTCACCAACAACGCCAACGAATTGGTGTGGTCGAGCTACACCGAAATCCTCGACGGGCAAATCTCCTACGACGACACGAGCGTCGTGGCGATGACGGTCACGGCGCAGGAGTTTCCGAACCTGCCGCAGCGCTCCTATCTGCTCGACGGCATCATGTTGGAAATCCCCAACAACTACGATGGCCGCACGCACGGGCTGCGCTGGCCCGATTGGGATGGCACGTTCTACATCCAGTGGACCAATAACCCGGCGTGGATACTCTACGGCCTGTTGACCAACGATCGGTGGGGCGTCGGTCGCGACATTCGCGCCGACATGGTCGACAAGTGGTCGTTCTACGATGCCCAGATCAACAACGACTATCCCTGCCAAGACGGGCAGGGCGGCATCGAGCCGCGCTGGACTTGCAACGTCGTGATCAACACGCGGCAGGATGCGTGGCAGGTGCTCGCGGCGGTCGCGTCATCGATGCTCGCCACGCTCTACTTCGCCAACGGCACGATCTTCCTCGTGCAAGACCGCTTTCAGTCGTGGCCGCAACGCCTGTTCGGGCCGGCCGATGTCGAGGACGGAATTTTCTCCTACGTCGGCACCGACGTTCGCTCGCGCTGGACGGCAGTGCCGGTCGGCTGGGTCGATCCTGATAATCAGTACAACGCCGTCGTGGAGCTCGTGCCGGACGCGACGCTGATCGCCACGCAAGGCTATCGCGAAGCGCCGCAGCAACAGGCGTTCGGCTGCACGTCGCGCAGTCAGGCGATCCGCGTCGGGCGCTGGTTCATCTACACGAGCCAATTCGAAACCGAGACGGTGACTTTCACGGTCGGCTTGGAAAACGCCGACTTGCGACCGGGCGACTACATCAACGTGAGCGACCCGAGCCGCGTCGGCGTGCGTCTTGCGGGGCGGCTGCTGGGCGACGATGGCCCGAACACGGTGACGCTCGACAACTTGGTCGAGGGCGGCGACTACAGCAACGGGCTCTGGCGGATTTACGTGACGCTGGGATCGGCTGCGCAGCCCGACGCGCCCTACACCGGGCCGACGATCATCAGCCTCGGCGTGGTGCAACGGCTGCAGGGCAATCAGTTTCAGGTGAACAACAAGCCGGCCAGCGGCATCCCGCCCGGCTCGACCTGGCTGCTGCTGCTGGGCGGCTACATCGAGCCGACGTCGTGGCGGGTGAACAGCATCACCGACAAGGGCGCTGGCAAATACGAGATCATGGCGACGGAGTTTCACAACGAAAAGTTCGACTATGTCGACAACGGATGGTTGCGCCCGACGCCGCCGACCTCGCTGCTGCCCAAGGGGCCGTTGATCGGGCCGACCAACGTCACCCACACGGAATATATCTATCGCGACGCGAGCGGCATCGTTCAGTTCGGCGTCGTGCTGTCGTGGACGGCATCGAATGATCCGCGCGTCAGCAACTACCAGATCGAAATGGCGGGGCCGCGCGGCGAGTATAAGAAATTCGGCTTGATCCAAGGCGTCGTGCAGGACGTGCCGGCGATGAGCCAAGGCGCGTGGATCGTTCAACTGCGGGCGTTCGACAACATCGGCCGACGCTCGGGCATCGTCGAGTATGACTTCACGCCGATTGGGCTGACGGCGAAGCCGCTGGCACCGACCGCGCTGTTCATCACGCCGCAGGGCGGCAATCTCACGACGCTGATCTGGACGTCAACCGGCGAGATCGATGTCGCCTACTATTGGGTGAAGTGGACGGGCAAGACCGTCGGCGCGACGTGGGAACGCGCCACCACCAGCATCGCGCAAGTCGACTACAACACCACGCAGGTCAACACGCCGACGCGCTCGGGCACGTTCATGGTCAAGACCATCGACAGTCTCGGGCAGGAAAGCGACGAGTGGGCGGAAGCAATCCTCGAGGCGCAGCAGACCGAGACCTCGATCTTTTTCGACGAAGCACAACAGCCGGCATGGGCGGGCGATCTCGGCGCGGCGCTGACCGAGCGACTGCGCGTCACCGAGAACGACAACACGCGCATCACCGAGGACGGCAATTCGCGCATCGTCGAGCCGCGCGTCAACACGATCTGGCATCGCAATCTCGGCGAGCTTTGGTTGCCGCCACCGCTTGCGCCCGAGCCCGTGCCGCCCGGCATCTTCCCCGGCGATCGCGCCACCGCGCTCAACCAGACACCGACGCGCGTCGGCGTCTACGGCTTCGATGCGGGCTTCGATCTCGGCGCTAAGACGCTCGTCACCATGACGGGCTACGTCGAGGGCTATGGCACGAAGCTCGGCATTGTGATGGCGCGATGGGTGCCCATCGCCAACCAAGTCCCGCTGGCGCAGGGCGCGCACAATTCGATGTCGAATTGGATACCGTTGGCGAGCGCCGTGCCGCTCGCGCAAGGCGGCTCGCAGGCATGGGATGCGCACATCGAGGCGCGCGTGAGCCAGGACGGCGTCACCTACGCCGATTGGTTCCCGCTCAAGTCGACCGTGATCACCGGGCAGGCTTTCGAGTGGCGCATGGTCGGCTCGGTCTACGATCTGCAGACGACGTTGCGCGCGGTCGAGGCGGGCGTGCTGATCGAGGTGCCGTTGCGCTCGGTGCAGGGCAGCGACAAGGGGCTCGACGGCACCGGCCATCTTGTCGTGACCTACGCCGCGCCCTTCCTCGTGACGCCGACCGTGCAACTCACCGCGCGCCAGTCGCTCGCGCCGGGCGGCAACATCGTGTTGATCGAAAGCGACCGCGATCACTTCAAGGTCGAGAACCGCGACGCGGCGGGTGCGCCGCACGGCGGCGGCTCCATCGACTACTTCGTCCAAGGCTACGGCGGACACGCCTAGAGGTGATTGATGGCTGACACACCGACGAAAATCACCGATCTCCCGATTGCGTCGGTGCGCAACAGCAACGACGTGGTCGAGGTCGCGCAGGCCGATGGCGTCAGCCGCAAGATGCAACTGGCGTTGCTGGTGCCCGCGTTCCCCGATCTCTCGTATCTCGCGCCGCTCGCCAGTCCGACTTTCACGGGCGACCCCAAGGCACCGACGCCGGGCGTGGGCGACAACGACACGACGATCCCGACGACGGCTTGGGTGAACGCGGCCATCGCTGCAGCGCTCGCACCGTTCGGGCGCGTCGGCGACTTCTGGGCCTACAACAGCGCGGCCCTTTCCGGCTTCGCGGCAGCGGTCGCGCAAATCAGTCCCAACACGGTGGGCAACGGCAACGCGGGCGGATGGTATGTGCCCGGCACCGGGCGCTACACGCCGCCGGCCGGTCGCTATCACATCTTCGCCACGTGCGCTGCGGCGGCCGGTGCTGCGGTGCAGTTCACTCTCCAACTGCGCAAGAACGGCGTGAACATCCCCGGCGCGTGGTCGATGGAGACGCCGGCCACCAGCGGCTACTACTCGACGGCAAAAATCGGTGTGAACGTCGACGCGAGCGGCAGCGACTACTTCGACCTGACGATCTTTCCGAACGCGGCCGGCACCACCGTCAACGTCGTGAACTTCGGCGCGTTCGCGGTGCGCTGATCAGCGCGCGTTCAACTTCCTGAAAAAGCGGGGCAGACCCTATGAGCCAGTTCGATTTCGGCACAATCGATCCGTATGTCGTTGACGGCGTCGAGCTTGCCGACTTCCTCAATCAGTGGCGCGATGCGCTGCTATCGATGCACCGAGGCGCGGCGCGTCCGCCCTACGTCGTGCCCGGCATGCTGTGGATCAGCGACGCCGCAGGCCCGACCGGCTGGGTGATCAACTGGTATGTGTCGCCCACGGTCGGCGACAAGCCGCTGTTCAGCCTCAACACGGTGACGGGCGACGTGACGATCAGCGCAGCGCAGGGCGGCACGCTCGGTGCGGCGACGTTGCTCGCCCAGGCCGCAGTGGCACCTGCGGTGCAGTGGAACGCGACCGGCAATCCGATCGATCAGAAGAATTGGAAGATGTCGGTGAGCGCGGCCGACGGGTCGCTGCAACTGCAATCGCTCAACGATGCCGGCGTCGTGCAACAGACGTTCACCTTCAATCGAGACGGCAGCATCGCCACGCCGGTCGGCTCGCTGTTCATGACAGGCGAGTGCAAGGATCTGATCGGCTTGCTCACGGTCGCGCCGGCCGGCTGGATACTCGCGATCCCCGGCACCATCGGCAACGGTGCGTCGGGCGCCAGCATCCGGGCCGCGGCCGATTGTCAGAACCTCTACGCCCATATGTGGACGCTGCCGAACGCCTACGCGCCCGTGACCGGCGGTCGCGGCGCGAGCGCGCTTGCCGACTTCAACGCGGGCAAGCCCATCGGCGGGCTCGACTTGCGCGGCCTCGTGCGTCTCACGCGCGACGATCAGGGCGGCGCGGCGGCTGGTCGAGCGCCGGGCTTCACCGCTGGCGTCACGGGTGGCGAGCCCAGCCACACGCTGTCAGTCGGCGAGCTTGCGCTGCACGCTCACGGCATCGGCATCGGCCTCAACCCGGCGGGCTTCTACAGTCGCGTGACCGGCGGCGACGGCACGAGCATCTCCGAAATCTCGACCAACAACCAGTACGGCGGCGGCGGCGGCGCGCACAACAACATCCAAATGAGCCGCGCCGTCACGACGATCATCAAACTGTAGGAAAGGATTGCGCCATGTCGATGAGTTCAAGCGCCGTGTTCACCTGTGATCGCGACGGCGTCGTGTCCGCCTCACAACCGGGCTGGCCCAATCAGCCGATGGTGCCGCTGCCCGATGGCTGGTCGCGCTTCGGCGTCGACAATTCAACCGGGGGCGGCAACGTGCAAAGCCACGTCGGCCACCTGTGCCCGCAATGCACGGCCGCCTTCCAGCAATTTCTGGTCGATGGCGGGGGCGAGGCCATGTTCACCAAGCCGGCGGTGATCCCGGTGATGCCGGCTCCGCAATCATAGGAGGAAACCATGACACGAGGTCTCGCGTTCTGGGTGCTCATGCTGATCTGGCTGGTGATCGGCATTGCGTGGCACTTCGCTTTGCTCGGCGCGGCCGGCATTTGGGGCGTCGCGTTAATCCCGTTCCTGCTGTTCGCGCTGCTGGGCTGGCAGGTGTTCGGGCCGCCGCTGCGATGACGATGCACTGGCTCGTCGTCCTCGCCGCCCTGCTCGTGTGGCACGGCATCATGTTGGCGGTGCTGTGGTTTCTCCCGCTGCCGCCGCGACTTGAGCGATACAAGCCGTGGCTCATGGGAGCCGGCGTCGTGGTCGCAATCCTGTTGGTCGTGCACCACTCCGGCGTGCTGTGAACAGTTTGAAATAAAAAATGTGATGATCGGCACTATGCAACGTGGTGTTGCATGCTATGAAGCCGGCCGGCCGGCGGATAGGCCGTCGTCCGGTTTCACCTCTGGGAGATCCACTTGAAGAAACTTCTGCTCGCTACCGTCGCCCTGCTGGCCCTCTCCGGTCCGCTCATGGCGGCCTCGCTCACCCTCGCCACCGGGTCCAGCCAGACCGTCAGTCAGGGTGCCAGCAACTCGAACAGCGCCTCGGTGGGCGTCACGGCGATTGCCGGTGTCACCGCCGGGACGACCACTGGCGCGGGCCAGAATACCGGCACGGCGACGGGGACCTCGCAGACCACGCCGGGCGGCACGACCGGAACGTCGAGCCACACCAACACGTCGCAGACCCAGGCCAACAACGCCTCGTTCGCCATCGGCGGCGCGGCGAACTTCAGCGGCTCGACGGCCGGTGCGAACGGCAACTCCGGTGCGGCGACGACCGGCAACTTCTTCACCATCGTCCTCTCGCCGCTCCCCTAAGCCTGACGGCCTGACACGTCAGGCTTCGGGTGCTGCCGCCGCCCTCGGGTCTAGGACCGGGGGCGGCGCGTAGCGAAGGTCTCGCTTCAACCCTTCGGTCAGGATCAACCACGATGACAATTCTCAAGAGTTTCGCGGCGCTTGCCGTGACGGCGCTGGTGCTGCAGGCGATGCCGAGCAAGGCGCAAACCTCCGGTTCCTCGTCCACCTCGAGTTCGGGCTCGACTTCGAACAGTTCCAGCGGCAGCGCCTCCGGCGCCTCGACGACCTCGGGCACGTCGAGCAATTCCCAGCAGCAGCGCACCAACCAGCGCGTCAACAGCACGACCAACAACACCATCCCGATCACGCTCAACACGGGTGGTACGGGCGCCGGCAATGGGAGCAATGGGACCAACGCGGTCGACCCGGCCGGGGCGAACGGCGCCAACGGCAGCAACGGCGGCGGCAGTGGGCCGAGCAACAACAACCCCTTCTACAGCCAGTCCGACATCACGGTGCGCACCACGCCGACCGTCTATGCCCCGCCGGTCAGTGGCGGCAATCCGTGCACGCTCGCCGTGTCGGGTGGCGTCTCGGTGATCGGCTGGGGCGCGGCAGCGGGCGGCACCTTCGTCGACGAGGACTGTGCCAATCGCCAGAAGATCGCGATGATCCACAATACCGGCTATGCTGCAGCGGCGCGCGAATTGATGTGCAACGACAAGGCGACCTATCTCGCCTTTCGCGGCACCGCGACGCCGTGCGCAGCGCGTCCGCAGTTCGATGGGCCAGCGCCCGTCCAGCAACAGCCGGTGCCGGTGCAGCGCACGACGAGCACGCAACCATTCCAGCCGGCGGGTCGCTTCGCCTGCATGGATGCGCGTGGTCGCGAGGTCGCGAGCGGAACGCCCGGAGCTTCGTGCGGCTACATTTGATGACGCTTCGACAGGGCCTGTGGATTGCGCTGGCGCTCGCGCTGATCGTGCTGCTGATCACGTCGAGCATGGCGCAGAACGCGGTGCCCTGTCGCTACGTGCCGAACGGCGTCAACATCACCATCGCCTGCGCCAACGGGTTCTGGCAGACGACCACGCCCGAGGGCGAAGTGATCACCGGCAATGGCGTCGGTGATCCAAGCGCCGATGCGCAGGGCTCGACCATCGTCATCAATCCCGCGACCGGCGGGCCTGCGGTGGGCGCGGGGCCGACCGTGACGCCGCCGACGCAAACGCTGCCCATGCTCGCGCCATATCAGGCCGAGCAATTCGGTCTCCAGCCACGTCAATAGGAGCTCGTCATGCTGTCTTGCATCGTCGGCGCGTTGCTCGCCTGCGGCCAGTCGGTCGCCATGCACATCCCCGGACCAGTCGCCTATGCCCCACAGAGCAACACGGCGTGGCAATACTACGCCCAGCCGCTCCAGTTCGTGCCGGCGGTCGTCATCATCCGTCGAGCGTGATCGAGTTGTCATGCGCCCGCCCTTCGATCCGGTTCGGGCGGCGTTCTATCTCGTCGCCCTCGTGCTGGTCGCTCACATCGTGGTGGTGCTGATCGCGGTCGGCACGTGCGTCTACCACGCCGACGCCATCGTCGAGGGGCGGTGGAAGTGCGACGCTGACGGCCACCTGTTCGAAGTGTTGGGAGCGGCCCTGTCGGCCGCGCTCGCGTTCGCGGGCGGCATGATGCGAGGTCCACCGCCACCACCACCACCACCGACCAAGGAGTGATTGATGCCAGCAACGCCGCTCACCATCGACTGCCGCGCCGCCGCCAATCGCATGGCGCAGATCAGCAACATCGGCGGCAACACGCAGATGATCCATAAGCTGGTCTACGAGGACAGCCGCAAGCTCTATGACCTGATGGCGTTCCTGCTCGCCATGGGCAATGACGCCCCGGACGAAAGCGGCCCCGGCGGCTACTACTCGGTCACTCTCGCGCAGAAGCGCGTGTCGAGCGTGATGGAAGGCGAAGGCAACCTGCAACTCCATCCGCTCCTGATCGCGTCGTCGCTCGATGTGATTGCAGCGTGTGACTTCGCCGATGCGGCGCCGTCGCCGCCCGTGCTGCTGGGCAGCATCGTCGCAGCGCAAACGCAAGCCGCTCCCCTTGTGATGCTCACGGCCGCTGGTCAGCCGTTGAACCCGCTGGCGGTGAGCGGGTCGAAGGTGAGGGTCGAGGAAAGTCAGTGGCTATCGATCAACGATCAGACCTTCCTCATCACCGTGGTCGACCGGCCGTTGGCTCAATTCAATCTGAACGGGGCCGACACGACCGACGAACTTATGACGGCGGTCGGCGGCTCGGTCTGGCTGATCGCGCCGTGAGGCATCAGCGCGTCACGAGCAACGACGACCAGAACGAAATGGTCGCGCGCCGCCTCGTGCTTGAGCTTGACGGCATGGTCGCCGATCAACTTGACCGCTGGGTGCTCGTGCACGTCTTGACGCGCCGGCTGCAGATGGAGCCGATGCACGTGCGCGGCGCGATCCAGCGCGGCCAGGAGCGCGGCTGGTTCGAGATCGATGCCCACAGGCGCGTGCGCTTGACCGATCTCGGGCGCGCGCTGATCGGCGGCGCACAGCGGCATTACACGCACCGGCCCGTCGAGCGCTCGCCGCATCGTCGAGGCGCGTCGCAGCATCATCGGCGCCGCATGTCCCATTCGAAGCAACGTCACTGGTAGGAGGGATCATCATGCCAATAAGTCGCGAGCGGAGCGCGTTCGACATGCTCAACAAAGCGGCGTCGCTGATCGAGCGCGCGCGCAATCTGCTGGAGGACAGTCAGGGCGACGTGCCGGACGATCACCTGTCGCCGCACTTCACGCTCGCCGAGTTCATCGCGAGCGACACCGCCGCCATGCAGGGCATCGACAACACGCCCGACGAAGCGGCGCTGGAACAACTCGAGGCGACCGCCGAGTTGATGGAGCTCGTGCGCGCGCAGTGCGGAGGCAATCCGGTGCTGATCTCGTCGGGCTACCGTTGCCCAGCGCTCAACAGCGCGGTCGGGGGAGCGAGCAATAGCGCGCACCTCTACGGCTGCGCGGCCGACTTCACCATCCCGGCGTTCGGATCGGTGCTCGACGTCTGCAACGCCATCGGGCCGTTTCTCGTCGAGTGGAACGTCGATCAACTGATCTATGAAAATGCCGCGTGGGTGCATATCGGGCGGGCGATCCCGCCGAGCGAGCCACGCGCGCAATGTCTCACGATCAACAGCGGCGGAACCTATAACGGTATCGTCGCCTAGAGGGCGTATAGACGAAGCGTTCAACCCCGAGAGCCAAGGAGCTATGACATGCCAAAATTCTATTACGGCGAATTGCACGAAGTCGGCGGCGGTCGTCCCGGTCACTTCCCGAGCTTCGGCGGACGACCCGTCGATCCGGGCTATGGCGTCGAAGCAGGCGGCGAGGGACCCGATCAGGGCCTGCCATCACCGCCGGGCACGCCGACACATCCGATCCAGCCGGCCCCGCCGGAAATTCCACCCGGCACGGTGTGGCCGCCGCTGTTCCCCGAAATGCCCGGACAGGGCCTGCCGCCGACGGCTGGTCAACTGCCGGGTCATGTGCCGGGCGCCCCGGGCGCTCCCGATCAGGGCTTGCCCGGTGGTGGCGGTGGTAGTGGAGCGCAGACCAAGAAAGTCTGGGCCTTCGTCTGGATCCGTGGCTACGGCCACCGCTGGGTCGTGCTCGACGTTTCGGGTCGACCGCTGCCGCCTCCGGGCACGCTGCCCGAGCCGAAGCCGCCCACGGCGACGCCCAAGGTCTCCTGATCGTTGCGACGCTCGCCGGCCCTTCACGGGGTCGGCGGGCAACGCTACGGCGCGCGAGATCGTTCACCAATAGATTTACCCAAATCGACCCACGGAGGGTGACATGGCAGAGCAAAAGCCGATGACGACCAAGCCCAAGGCACCGACGTTCGACGCGGCAGCTTTCGAGAAAGCGAGCGCCGAGGCGAAGCGCCAGCACGCCGAGGTCGTCAAGCAGATGACGGATCACCGCCTCTATGAGCGGGTGCGGGCCTTCCACCCGCATGCCGACACCGGCCCGGACGCGCTCAAGGCGATGGTCGAGGACTACAATCGATTGAAGGCCGATCAGGAAAAGGCCACAGCCGGGACGGCTGACAAGCTGATGACGACCGCGTAGGGTCCGACCTCCCAAGCAGCCCTTCTGATCTCGTTTCCCACGCACGAAGCGCCGGCCCTCAAAAGGGGTCGGCGCTTTTTTGCGTCTGGCGGTTTCGATTGGTGAGTGATGCGCCGCAGGTGGAGATCGAGGCACCTTTCGAAAGTCGCAGCCAGCCGGGTAAATCTGGCCGCTGGATCGAATTGCGGCCCGGCCGGCACCCCGCACTAGCCGCGCGAGCGACGTGGCGTGGCGGGCAACTGTGGGGATTTTCGGCGGCGCTTGCCACGTGGTGTTTCACGTGAAACATCGGCAAGGATCACCGCCTCGCTGGGGAGCGGCTTGCCGCCCAGCGAGCGATAGACCGCCAGCAGGGCCTTGGGGGTGGCGACCTTGACGCCCTCGCTCAACACGAGAAGCAGGGCCGCGCCGATCTTGTCGGGCATCTTGAGTTGATGCGCCAGCGACCACAGGCCGGTGACGCCGCCGATGAACAGTTCATAGGCCCGATCAGCGCCGACCTTGTAGACCCGGCCGGTCTTGCGATCTCGCGCGCGCACCGAAATAGGGCGGGCCTTTCGAGCCCGCCCCTTCGTGCGCCGCGTCTTAGTGCGCGGCGTGGCCATTGCTCAGGGCCTGCGCCGGAAAGAGCGCCTTGGGGAGCTTGAGCGCTTCGATCAGCGGCCCGCGATGTTGCTCGGCGACCTCGCCGCCGCGCTGCCACTTGTTGACGACCGAGACGTGCAGGCCAAGATGCTCGGCGAGCGACCGATCGGTGAGCGCCGCCTTGATGCGCGCCGCCCGGATCGCCTTGCCGATCTTGCCCTTGGCGGGCTTCGCCTTGTCGGGCCGCAACACCGACTTGCGCATCGACAGCGACACAACCGGCGCATCGCCGACATGACGGTCGCCCAGCATCTTCGCCGCGTTGCGAAGATCGATGGCGCTCAGATTGTGCTTCTGGGCGAACGACACGAGCAGGGCGCGTGCTCGGTCCTTTGCGCGCTCGACGGCGAGGCGCTGTTCAAGCTCGCGCATGCTGTCGAGTAGTCGCTGGGTGTTCTCGCTCGGGCCGAGGCCGGCGGCACGTCGGCCGGCAGTGGGGTATCCTCTTGGCATCCTGATCTCCTTTTTCAGTTGGCGGGTGGTTCGTTCTTTCGCGCATCGTCGCGCACGTCGACAGTGTGATGGATGATGCCGCGCCGGCGCTTTGGCCCGCTGCGGACTTTCTTCGCCGGGCGATAGCGTGCCAGCACGTGCACGGGCGGCGGCGAGAAATCGATCAGTTGCGGCACGAAGCGGCCGCCACGATCAAAGGCCACGATCTCGCGCGTGGCATATTCAGGGACCGTCCAGCGTCGCCAGCGGGCCTGCCCCTCGAATTTGAGATAGAGCCGCCCCTTGTGAACTTTGGCGGCGACGACGTTTTTGACTTGGCGAATACACGCTCGCGCGATGGCGCAGGCATTAGGGTTCATCGGCTGGCCCTTCTCAATGTCGGCGCGCGTGACCTCGACGCGCAGACGTTGCATGCCGTTCGCGACCGGCTCCCCGTCAATTCGTTTCATCGCTTCTCCTCTTGTTGATTGAGCATCCTTGGCTCCCTCGTGTTGCAGCATGCCCGATTGTTGCCGGCGCATGCAAGACAACGTCGCGTTGTCTCGCGTGCAATCTAGCAGAGCAATCAAAGCGCGTGCGCTGCAGCGACGATGCGAATTGACACGCTTAGGGACGCTCAGGGAAGCCCCCTCAGAGCGATCTAGGGGCGATGTGCTGTCGTCTAGCGCGCTGCGGGGGCGTGCTGTAGCGAGCTTCCCAGCGCGTTCTAGCGCACGTGCGCTGCAGCGCTGGCCCTGCTGCTGTTCTAGCGCTTTTGCCCGCTCTTTGCCCGCGTCGTGTAAGTCATTGAATTACAACAGCGCGTTGTCGTTGTCGCAAAGAGCGCGACTGTTGAAAGATCAACGACTTACGCTTGCCCGATTTTGCCCGATGCTGCGATCTCTCGTCATTCTCGACACTGCGGGGCAGCGGCTAAGTGCACAAAAAGCGGGGCCGGCTTGAACACCACTCCAAGCCGACCCCTACGGGCAACGCCGTGTTGGGGGATGCTAACCCTTCGGCGGACCCGATGACAGTTTGCGTAGCACGTCGAAAGCATCCTTGGCAGTGTCAACGTGGAGCACGTCGACGATGGTCGTGGCGGCAATCGTCTTGGTCGAGCCGTCGGGCATCGTCATCGTGACGGGCTTGTATTCGCCGAACGCCGGGCGCTCGCTCAGGGTCGCCCCGAGCGCCGCCGCTTTCTCGCGCAGAGTGCGCGGCATGTCGGCCCCGATCTCGCTGCCGTGCCATGCGACTTCGTCACGCCCCGTTGTGGCGGGCGGGAACAAGACGCCGCCGCTGTCGCGGCTGCCGTAGCGCACGAGCACGGGCACCGTCTGCCGCATGACGTAGCGGATGAACACCGGCGACTTGTAGGCGTCGCGATGCGCCGGATCGATCCACACGACGATCACCGGCATGGTGTGCACTTCGCCCGTCGTGTTGTCTTTCGCCCGGATCACATCGGGCATCATGTCGACCACGATGTGCGAGCGGTCGGGCCGCGGCTGATCGGCCATGTCATCGTCGACCAGCCAGCGGCAACTCCAAAGCTGGCATGACATCGGCCGATTGGGATAGATCGTGCAGCCACAGTAGGACTTCTGGTGGCGGCAGCGCTGGTTCTCGGGCTTGCCGATTTCCTCGGTCGGCAGCAGGCGACAGCACAGTTGGCAGTCGCCGCATTGGCGCTTGGTCGTCATCGTGCGCCCCTCGTTCTGTTGAGATCGCGTTTCGGCGGCTGATCGCTGTCGACCGTGATCAGCAGCCAATCGATGCCCTGCGAGCCCAGCCGCTTGCCGATCTCGCTGCGGTCGAGCACGTCGCGGACCGAGGTCGCGTCGACCGTCCAATCGTCCATGAACGTCGCGCCGAGGCGACAGTAAATGTGGAAGCGCTTCATGGCAGCACCTCGTCGAGCCGGGGCAGGTAGTGCTCCTCGAGGTCGCGGCGGGCCTCGGGGGATTGCGCGTCGGCCTGGGCGCGCAGGATCGGCAAGCCGCTCGTGATCGATGCCTCGACCTCGGCGCGGGTCGCCGCTCGCCCCTCGCGCCACCACTCGACGCGCTCGGGCTCGCCGACCGTGATCAACTCGCCCGTGCCCGCGCCGTGATGCTCGGCGCGCCATGTCTTGTAGTCGCGGCAGACCCACAGCGCCGTCACGCCCGGATTGCGAGTGATCGTCATGCCGGGCGCCCAATGACCCTCGGGCATGTCGTCCTCGTTGCGGCGCATGCGCGGCCGCGACAGGAAGGGGCAGACGATCACGCCATATCGGGCGCACTCGTAGTGCCCCGGCGGCTCCATCGTCGTGCGCGTCGCGGCGCACATCGGGCCAATGGCGAACACCATGAAGCGCCCGAGCTTCTGGCCGCACAGCCAGCACAGCCGATCTCGCTTGCACTTGAGCATGCGCGACGGCGACAGGATGCGGAAGTCGGGCACGCCGTTGGGCGGCTCGACCTCGTGCTGTTGCTCGTCGAGCCACGCGACGAAGTAGGGCACGACAAAGCCGCGATGATCTCGCGGCAGTCCCCGCATGCGCATCGGCAGCGGCACGTCGAATTGCGGGCGATCAGTGGTCATCGGCGCGCCTCCCGCAAAATCTCCAGCCGCTGCTCGACGCGGTCGAGCAACATTTCGACTTGCTGTATCGGCAGTTGGCGTTGCGTCAACTGGTCGAGATCGGCGCGAATGTCGCGCAGCAATGATTGCATCCGTTCCATTCTCTCTCTCCGTTCATAACACGACGTTGTCATGATCTCACCGCCTGCGCCAGCTTGCGCAGTGAGGGGCGATGGACTGCCCCGTGCGTGACGACCTCGCGCGCTGCCTTCTCGACAGCGCGCAAGCGCTTCAACTCGACAGCGCGCACCGGCACGTAGGTCGTGCCCTGCACTGTCAGCGTGACTTTGGGTGGCTTCATCGCTTGCCCCCGAACATGCCGTGCACCGCTTCCGGCAGCAGATCGTGCTCGGCCATGCTTTCGAGGGCACCAGCCACGAACACGATCAACAGGATGCCGAGGGCGATGCGCGCCACGGCTGCGACGATGCGCGATGTTTTCTCAAGCATGATCGGCTCCCTCGGTGACGACGTGCAGATTGAGCCGACGCACGTAGGCGACAGCGCGCGGGTCGAACGGCACGTAGCCGATCCGCAACAGCAATTGAACGATGGCGCGCAAGCAACATGCCGTCGTCATGTCGACGTGCTGGCAGTCTCGCGTCTGAAGGTTCGTAAACAACATGGTGTTAGCATCCTCTGACAAGTGAACGCCGCGACACTCGGTCGACAGCGTCGTGCGGGGTCGCACGGGAGAAGGGCGACGCTGGCGCCGCCCTTCATGCAGTGCGGCCCCGATCAGACGACGAATTGCGCCCCGGCTTCCATGAGCTTCGCCTTGTTGACGCCCTTCGTGTAGCGAACGACGTTGCGGATGTCGCACCAGCCGCCCCACTCGGCGATCAGATGCGCCGATGCCCCGTTCTGCGCCATCGTGTTGGCGGCAAAGTGCCTGATGCCGTGACACGTGAGATCAGCGTCGAGCCCGGCCTTGCGCGCTTGCTCGTGGATGCGCGTGCCGAAGTGATTGGACGTCAGCGGGCGGCCGTAGCGATTGCCGCGCGCAATGACGAACGTGTCATGCGCCATCGCCTCGGGCGTGCTGTCGAGTATCGCCTGCAACTGCGGCAGGATCGGAATGATCCGCTCCTTGTTCTGCCGCCGCTCGGTGCGCGACTGACTGCCCTTCCACTCTTTGAACACGAGCGCGAGCTTGGGCCGGTTCGCGCCGCGCGCTGCGATGTTGCGGATATTCTCCGGCCCCAGGCGCACGGCATCAGAGCGACGCACGAAGGCGTAGCGCATCAACGCCGCGCCCAAGAGATCGCCCCAGCGCTTCTCGCGCTGCAGATACGCCATGAGCTTGTCGAAGTGCGCTTGCTCCCACGGCCGATGGCTCTTGTCCTCGTTGTCGAGCCTGCCGAGGCGCTGGAACGGGTTGGCGTTGAGGCGCCGCGTGACCTTTTCCTCGCGCCACTTGTAGGGCTTGTCGACGGCCCACGCGAACATGGCGCGCATGGCGCGGATGTGAGTGTCGCGCCAGTTGTCGAGCACGCCGGCTTTTTTCAACGATGGCCCGCCGCGACCCTTCTCGTAGACGAGCGCGCCGCGCAGATCGCGCGCCACGTCTTTCGTGATCTCGTCCAGATGCCACATCGAAAACTCGGCGGGCTGGCCGTCGCCCATCGGCTCGGGCAGCATCGTGCGCAAGCATCGCTCGATGTAGAGCCGACGCATGTAGCCGGTGCGCTTGTGCAGCCGTTCGAAGGGCTCGCTGGCGAAGTAGTCCTTGGCGAGCGCGCCGACACTCGACGCGCCGCTGTAGCCCAAGTGCCGCTCGTGCGCCGGCTTGATCGGCAGCGACAACGTGTTGTTGGCGACGCTCGACATCAGCTTGTGATACGACGCCATGAAATCCTCGGCGTCAGCCGAGGGCATCGGCAGCTTGCCCGACTTCGGGTGCTTGAAGAAAAGTCCGCCACTCTTTTTGGCGTAGACATAGCGCGGCAGTTTGCGTGACATCGTGTTGTGCTCCTGTGTTGAGATCAGAACGAGCGACGCTTGACGGCGGCGCGCCGGGCCTTGCGTCGAGCGAGATTGATACGGGTGATCGTCGAGGGCGCTTCGGCGTGCTCGTCGAGTAGCGATGACGATGCGCCGGGCGTAGCGCCCGCGATGTTGTCGCGGTCGGGCTGCAGCGCGTGCCACTTCGCGTCGATCACGGTCGGGTAGTATTCCATCGAGCCCGGCTTGTCGGCCCACTCGGCCTGTTCGCTCGCGCTCAACTCGCGCCAGCAAGTGGCAAGCTCGTCGGGCGAATACTCGGGCTCGCGCTGATCGCGCATCGATGCGGCGAAGTTGCCGAACGGCGTGAGAGACACCCACACTTTGCCGGAGCTTTCCGGCTTGTGCGGCGCTCGGCCGCCACTGACAACGTAGTGATCGCCGCGTGACGACGTGCGCACGTCGCGCTCATTGATCGGCTGCAGCGTCGTGGCGTCGACGAGGGTCATCGTGCGGCCGGCGTAGTCTTTCGAAGTGATGGGCTTTGTCATGTTGAGCATCCTTTGGCGTGAGACAGAAAAAGAGCCCCGACGCCGAAGCGCCGGGGCGTGGCGTTAAAGTTTGATCGTCAGCATGGCGACGATGTCATCGCGGCCGACCCTGTCGTCATCGAAGAAACAGGCGATTGCCGTTTCATCTTCGTGCAACTGCACTTGGAAGTGATTGGCTTCCTCGAGTGCGGCGACAATCTTGTGCGCGAGCTTGCGCTTGAGCTTGTCGGCTTTTTCCTTCGGCATTGAGCATCCTTTCGAATAGTTAAACAGTCAGTTGGGTGTTGTCGCAACGCGACGTTGCTATTCTACAGCATGTAGAGCGCGGGGCATAGTCGAGCGCGCACGCTTAAAAGCGCGCTATTGCAGCGCTATTGCTGCGCGACAATGCGCGCACGGCTGCAACGCGCTGTTATGACGAGCGATTGATCGAAGATGCGGGGCGCAACGCCACGCCCGCGACGCGGCCCGGAGCGCGCTGCGCCGACGAGCGCAAGTCGTCTGGCAACTGGCTGAAATAGATGTCGAGCGCTTCGACATCCCAGCGCCGAATGTCATCGATGCGCTTGGGCGGCGGCATGCGACCGTCGGCCAGTAGTTCCTTGAACTTGTTCACCGACACGCCGACGTAGAACGCCGCATCGGCGAGCGCGAGTGCCCGCCGATCCCTGATCTTGCGCCGCGTCGAGTGGCCGTCGCTCATACCGTGTGGTCGATCTGCAGGATGGCGACCTCGCATGCCTCGCGGGTGCGCTGCAGGTGGACGCCGGCCGTGGCGATCACGTTGACGCCCGACACGGCGCGGCCCTTCGGATAGAGCAACACGACGAAGTCGGCGGGGGCGCCCTGCAGCGTGACGCCGTCGAGCGCTTGGCGAACACGCAGGGCGACGCGGTCGTCGTCGGTGTCATCGTCGGGTCTCATTGGGATCTCGGCGGCATGTCGCTCGTCCAGAGCCAGCCGAGCGTGCCCGACCAGCCGGCTTTGACGAGCGTGGCCGCGCGCTCGCACTCGGCGATGAGTTCGTGCGCGAAACTTTTGCGCGGCGGCGCGACGTGCTCGCGGTTGAGGGCATCGCAGTGCATGCCGGCGCTGTGCTCGTCGATGAACGGCCCGGCCAACATGACCGGCCCGGCCGCCGTGTCGCGCACGACGATCCACTGCAGATGGTTGAGCACGTGATTGGCGACTACTCGATACATCGTTCCCTCCGTCACAAAAGTTTTTTCATTCACTCCTTGGCCTTGCCGTCAGAAGTTCCGGCGTCGTCCTTGGCCTCGTCGGCCGGGGGAGCGGACGACGCCGGGCCGCCATTGCTGGGTGGGTTGGGGAGAGGGCCAGCAGCGGCGGAAGTCTCGTCACGTCTTGAGGGCTCGGGCGGCGGCGGCAGCGGCCACGTCTCGTCGATGGACGAGAAGCCATCCTCGATGGCCGAAAGCTCGGCATAGATGGCGGCGATGTCGGTCGCCATCCACTCGCCCTGCTTGCGCGAATAGACCTGCTCGACACGCGCCACGATGTTGGGCACGCCGAGCTTGTTCAACTCGGTGGCGATCACGGTGCGGGATCGCGCGATGTCGCGGCCGATCCTCTCGACCAGCGAGCGCTTGGCGGCGACGAAGCCGCGTTGCACAAACTCGCCCATGGCGGCGACGCACACGTTGCGGCGCGACTTCGATTGCCCGACGTTGTGCGCGATCGCCAGCCGGCGTTCCTCGTCCTCGCCGCCCAGCGTGGCGCTTCGGGGCACGAGTTGCCCCATGGTGATCGAGACGCCGTTCTCCCAATCGCAAAACCGGCTGTAGCAAACGTAGGTGTTGGCGTCGCCGGGCAGGGCGATGGTGCGGCTCTCCACGGCGGCGTTTTTGTAGCGCATCAGCACGGCGTCGGTGCACTTCACGGTCGGGCCTTCGATGTGATCGGTGGTGCCCTTGCGCCGGTTCTTCACGGGGTAGCGATAGAACCAGCGCGAGCCGGCGCCGGCGGCCAGGATGTCGATGCGCTTTAAGATGTCGGCTTCGTTGCGCGACACCTTGATCGGCTGCGCCGTGACGATGTCGCCGAACAGGCTGCGCTCCTGCGTCACCGTGAGATTGGGCGATTGGGTGGCAAGCTCGCCGAGCGACTGCGCCGCCTTCAACATCGGGTCATCGTCGAGGCGTTCGGCTTCGAGGGTCATCGTGGGTCGCGTGCCGGGTTGGCGGGCCATATCGAAATCCTTTCAGGAGGTGAGCCACAGGCCGAACGTGCCGAGCGCCAGCACGAGCGCCACGATGGCGAGCGAGATCGCCACGCCGATCTGGAATTTCTGCTGGTGCAGCCACGTCTGCTGAAGGGCGATCAGATCCATGTGCGTGTCCATGACGTTCGCCGCGTCGCGCATCGCCTCGCGCATCGTGGCGGGCGTCGTCTTGGGATCGTCGGCAGCAAGGCGCAACTG
>Ga0193699_10000114_pt1 | contig 37773 bp, 34 predicted proteins | sample L3c2metaG_FD_160095 | JGI IMG/M metagenome (GOLD analysis project Ga0193699, IMG submission 160095) | Soil microbial communities from a riparian zone of the East river system, Colorado, United States - L3c2 | ecosystem: Environmental > Terrestrial > Soil > Riparian zone | place: USA: East...
AGTTCATCTCGAACAAGCTCAACTCGGCCAACTGGATGATCCAGGCGATCGAGCAGCGCCGGCAGACGATGCTGAAGGTGATGAACTACATCGTCGAGCGGCAGCGCGAGTTCTTCGAGAAGGGAGTGCAGTACCTCAAGCCGCTCACGCTGCGCGAGGTGGCCGAAGTCATCAGCATGCATGAGAGCACGGTGAGTCGCGTGACGAACGAGAAGTTCGTCCAGACGCCGCGCGGCGTGCTGCCGCTCAAGTTCTTCTTCTCCTCGGGTCTCTCCACCACCGCCGGCGAGGACGTGTCCGCGCGCGGCATCAAGGCGCAGATCCAGAAGCTCGTCGCCGACGAGAACCCCAAGCATCCCCTCACCGACCAGGCGATCGTCAACATCCTCAAGGAGACGGGCGTGCAGATCGCCCGGCGCACGGTGGCGAAGTACCGCGACCAGCTCGGGGTCCTCTCCGCCCGGATGCGCAAGCGAGTATGACGATCAGCCACCGCGCCGAGTCGAGTGCCGCGCTCGTCGCGCGCCGGGCGTCTGACGTGGACGTCTCCGTCCTCGTCCCGGCGAAGGACGAAGCGGAGAACCTGCCGCTGTTCATGCAACTCGCCGCGGACGCGTTCGCGACGTCACCCGCCGTGCGGTACGAGGTCGTCGTCATCGACGATGGCTCCGTGGACGACAGCTGGAGCGTGCTCCAGCGCCTCGCGCGCGAGTATCCCTTCCTCCGCATCGTTCGGCATCGCGCCAGACGCGGCATCGCCGACGCGCTGCGCACCGGATACCTCAACTCGTCGGGCAAGGTGCTCGTGTTCTATCCGGCCGATCTCCAGTTCAAGCCGGAGGACATCCCGCGCCTCGTCGCCCCCATCCTGGACGATGCGGCCGACATGGTCACCGGATTCAAGGAAGGGAAGTACGAGAAGGCGTTCGTATCGGGGATCTACAACGGCTTGAGCCGCACGCTGTTCGACGTGCCGGTAAAGGATCTGAACTCGGTGAAGGCCTATCGCCGCGAGATCATGGATGCCCTGCCGGTACGCCCCGACTGGCATCGCTACATGATCGTGATCGCCGCGGCGCAGGGCTACACCGTCACCGAGATCCCCATCCCGCTGTATCCACGGCACGCGGGAAAGTCGAAGTTCGGCCTGTCGCGCATCCCAGTGGGAGTGCTCGACATGCTCTCGGTGTGGTTCGAGCTCAAGTTCGGCAAGAAGCCCTTGCTGCTGTTCGGTATGCTCGGTGCGGGGCTGTTCGCCATCGGTCTCCTCGCCGGCATCGTGGCGCTGATCGCGCTCGCCGTCGACAATGTCGGCTACCGATGGGTATGGACGCTGGTGCAGACCTGCCTCATCCTCGGCAGCATCCTGTTCGCGACCGGCTTGCTGGGCGAGCAGATCGCCGGACAGCGGGCCGAGGTGCGGGAGCTCCGGCGGCAACTCGACGAGGTTCGCGCGACGCGCCAACCCGACGCGTAGAGATGCGCGTCCTCTTCCTCACGCATTCGTTCCCCCGGCACCCGGGGGACGCGGCGGGCTCGTTCGTGCTGCGGCTCGCGACCGCCCTCGTCGACGAAGGGGTCAGCGTCCGCGTCGTCACCCCCTCGGCGTCCGGTCTCGCAGCCGTCGAGCAGATGGGACCCGTGGAGGTGCATCGCTTCCGGTACGCGCCGCGGGTCCTCGAAACGCTGGCCTATACCGGTAACATGGCCTCGCAGGTCCGCGACTCCTGGGGCGCACGGCTCGCGCTGGCGGGCCTGCTCGGTGCCGAGCTCACGGCCACGCTGTGGGCGTCGCGCCGCTTCAAGCCGGACCTCCTGCACGCGCATTGGTGGTTTCCCAGCGCGCTGGTCGGCGGCTGGGCGAGCGTCCTCACGCGTGCGCCGATGGTCACGACCTTTCACGGCACGGACATCCGAATGGCCCGGGCGTATCCCGCGTCGCGGCCGATCTTCCGTCAGGTGCTGCGTCGCTCGGCCGCCGTCACCGCCGTGTCGCGCTGGCTGGCGGCGGAGGCCCAGGAGATGTCGGGGTTGATGCCGAAGGTGGCCCCGATGCCCGTGGAGACGGCCATCTTCACGCCGGACGGCGGCCGGCCGCGCGGCGAGCGCCTGCTCTTCGTCGGACGCCTCACGCGGCAGAAGGGGGTGGATCTGCTCCTGCACACCATGGCGCTGCTGCCCCCGTCGGTCAGCCTCGACATCGTGGGCGATGGCGAGGAGCGGAGCGCGCTCGAGGCCCTCGCCCAGTCGCTGGGCATCGCGCATCGCCTCACCTGGCACGGCGCGCAGCCCGGGCCGGCGCTGCCCGCCTTCTATCGCGCCGCGACGGCGCTCGTCGTGCCGTCGGTGGACGAAGGCCTCGGTCTGGTGGCGGTCGAAGCGCAGCTGTGCGAGACTCCCGTGGTGGCGTTCGCATCGGGAGGGCTCATCGACGTGGTGGAGCATGGCGTGACCGGCATGCTCGTGGATCAGCGCGATCCGGCCGCGCTGGCGGCCGCCGTGACTCTCGTGCTCGCGAGCCCCGACCGTGGCGCCGCCCTGGGACGCGCGGGTCGCGAGCGCGCGCTGTCGCAGTTCGATCCCGGCGTCGCCGCGCGCCGGTACGTCGACATCTATCGGACCGCTCTTGGCCGCGCCGCGCGGTAGCCGGGCCTTCCGCGTGGCGGGCTGGGTGCTCGCCGCCGTCGTCATCATCCTCGTCGGCCGGGTACTGCTCCACGACCTACGCGAGCTGCGGACGCATCCCCTCCCCACTAGTCCCGACTGGGCCACGATCGCGCTTTCCGGAGTGGTTTTCCTGGGCGCGCACGCGGTGCTGGTGCAGACCTGGCGCAGCGTGCTTGGCTGCTGGGGAGCGCGGCTCCCATTCTGGACGGCGGCCCGCATCTGGAGCGTCTCCAACCTGGGCCGCTATGTGCCGGGCAAGATCTGGCAGATCGGCGCCATGGGGGCCATGGCGCGCGACGTCGGGGTCTCGCCCCTCGCCGCGTCGGGCTCGGCGATTCTCGGCACACTCGTGAACGTCGTGGCCGGATTCGTCGTCGCTCTGCTGGGCGGGCGTGCGCTGCTCGATCGCTCGTCCGCTGGCCACGGCGATCTCGCCATCGCCTTCGTCGTCATCGCCGCCGTTGCGCTGCTGGCGGCGCCCGCGCTTCTGCCACGCCTCGCGCCCTGGCTCGGCCGCGTGGCGAGGCGCCCCGTGGATCCAACGCTACCCACTCGTGCCGTCGTATACGCATTGCTGGGCAACATCGTGGCCTGGCTGCTCTACGGCGCCGCTTTCCGCCTGTTCATGGTCGGGCTGCTGGGTGGCGCCGCTGGCGGCTATGCGGAGTATCTGGCAGCTTACACGATCTCGTACCTCGCCGGTTATCTTGCCCTGTTCGCGCCCGCCGGTCTGGGCGTGCGCGAGGGAGCGATGGTGACCGTTCTGATCTACGCCGGCTTGGCGACGCGGCCGCAAGCCGCGCTCGTTGCGCTTGCGTCGCGGGTCTGGCTGACGCTGCTCGAAGTCGTCCCTGGATTCCTTTTCTGGGCGCACGCCGCTGTGCGCCGTCGCCCGCCGACTACCGACCCTTCGGATGTCCCGACCTGATAAGTCCCCCGCGGCGCCCACCGACTCGGCGCCGCGCTTCGCGATGGGCTGGGCCGCCCTGGTGTACGTGATCGCGACGCTCGCGCTCGCGTATCCCGTGCTGTCCGGGCAGTTCCTCGTCAACCCGAGCAGCGACCAGTACATCGCCGGCTTCGCCTTCCGGGACTTCGCCGCGCAGGCGCTGCGCGCGGGGCAGGGCATCCCCCAGTGGAATCCCTATCTCTACGGTGGCCTGCCGTACGTCGCCGCCATGCACGGCGACATCTTCTATCCCACGGCGCTGCTGCGGATGGTGCTGCCTACCGACGTCGCGATGACGCTCGGCTTCGTGATCCACCTGTTCGTCGCGGGATTGTTCACGTATGGCTTCCTGCGCGCCTGGGGGCTCGGATTCTACCCGTCGCTGGTCGGCGGGCTGGCCTACATGCTCAGCGGCCCGATCGCCTCGTACGCCTCCCCGGGTCACGACGGCAAGCTGTTCGTGAGCGCCCTCCTGCCTCTGGCGCTCTGGGTCCTCATTCGCGGCATCCGAGACGGCCGTGACTGGGCATGGGGTGCGTTCGCGCTCGTGGTGGGACTGGCCGTGATCGCCCCGCACCCGCAGATCCTTCAATACCTGCTGCTTACCTCCGGATCGTTCGCGCTGTACCTGGCACTCGGGACGGACGCGGCAGGGGTCAAGCTCGATCGTCGAGTCGCGATGCGGCGCCTTGCGCTCGCACTCGGCGCTGTCCTCATCGGCATGGCGATCGGCGCCATCCAGTTCGCGCCGGTGCGCGAGTACGTCCCGTGGTCGCCGCGCTCCGGCGGCCGAGACTACGCCTACGCGACCAGCTTCTCGTTCCCAATCGTCGAGCTGGTCAACCTGTACCTCCCGCAGTTCACGGGCATCCTTGACCGGTACTGGGGACCGAACGGGATTCACCTGCACAGCGAGTACATCGGCGGCACCGTCCTGATGCTCGCCGGGGCCGCATTCGGTGGGGAGTCGCGTCGTTCCTTTCGCCGCTTCTGGGTCGGCGTCGGTGTAATCGCATTCCTGTGGATGCTCGGCGGCAACACGCCCTTTTTCCGCCTGGTCTACGAGCTCGTGCCGGGCACGAAGTTCTTCCGCGCCCCCAGCACGATCATCTACGTCTTCGCCCTTGCCGTGAGCGTGCTCGCGGCCCTGGGGACAGAGCGCATCCTGGCGTGCCAGGTCCCGCGCCGCTACGCCTTCGCCTGGCTCGGTTTCGGCCTCGTGGTCGCCCTGCTGGCCACGAGCGGTGTGGTCACCTCGATCGCCGAGAGTACGGCCCGCTCCACGGGCGAATCGCTCGTGGCGGCCCGGGGGATCGATCCGCAGTACGCGTCGCAGGTCGGCGACCAGTATGCGCAACGCGCCAACGCCAACGCCGCCGAGGTCATCCTCGGCGCGTGGCGAAGCTTCCTCTTCGTTGCGCTCGCGGCGGGCGCGCTGCTGGCATATCTGCGCGGCGCGGTCACGACTCGCGTGTTCGGGCTGGCGTTGGCGGCCATCGTGGCGACCGACCTGTGGACCATCGCGCGTCAGTACTGGCTCTTCTCCCCACCGGCCAGAGCGCTGTACGCGTCCGATCCGGCCATCGAGCTGCTGAAACGGGAGAGCCAGCCCGGCCGTGTGCTCGTGGCGGCGCGGAGCGACTCCGGCCTGGCGCACCCCGATCCCTACTTCGGCACGGACGGCCAGGGGCGCGGCACCGGATTGATGGTGCACGGCATCCGCTCGCTCACGGGATATCACGGTAACGAGCTGGGTCGGTATCAAACCATCGAGGAGGCACGGCTGCCGAGCGGCGCCCCGGCGCTCGTCACCCCCATGTTCTGGCGGCAGGAGAACGCTCGATACCTGTACACGAACCAGCCAGTCGGCGACACCGCGCTCAAGCTGATGATCGGTCCGGTGAAGAACTCCGCCGGCTCGACGGTCTACCTCTACCGCCTGCCGGGCGACAATCCGTACGCCTGGGTTGCGACTGCCATGACGAAAGCGCCCGACCAGGACGTCCAGGCCGCCGTGCTCGATCCCCGCTTCGACCCACGACGCATCGCCGTACTGGACACGGCGGCGCCGATTCAGCTTCCGCCCGTGGCGGCGCTGCCGGAGCCGCTGCCACTCACCACCACGACCTCGAACTACGCTCCCGGACACGCGACCATGACGCTCAGCGGCCCGGCGCCGGCCGGCTCGGCGCTGGTGGTGTCCGAGAACTACTTCCCGGGCTGGCGGGCGACGGTCGACGGCAAGGACACGCCGACATATCGGGCAGACTACAATCTGATCGGCGTGCCGCTCGCGGCCGGCGCTCGCACCATCGAGCTCACGTTCCGAGACGCGGCCATCGCGACGGGTAAGACGATCACCATGGTCGCGCTGTTCCTGGCGCTGGCGGCGCTGGCGGCGGGGCTGGTCCTGGATCGGAGGAGGGCGCGCCTTGCCTGAGCGTGCCCTCGTCATCGTCCCGACGTACAATGAACGGGAGAACATTCGGCGGCTGATCGATACGGTGCTCGTCCAGGACGCCCGGATCGACATGCTGATCGTCGACGACGGGTCGCCTGACGGAACGGGCGCCCTCGTCGATGAGATCAGGGCGACGAACGACCGCGTGCACGTGCTGCACAGACCCCGGAAGATGGGGCTCGGCACAGCCTACATCGCGGGCTTCCGGTGGGCGCTCGCGCGCGACTACGAGTACGTGCTGGAGATGGACGCCGACTTCTCGCACGACCCCATCCACCTGCCGCAGTTTCTGCGGGCCGCCGAAGACGCCGACCTCGTGCTCGGCTCGCGCTATCAACAGGGTCGCGTGACGGTGGTGAACTGGCCGATCGCGCGGCTCATCCTCAGCTACTGCGCGAACATCTACGCGCGGGCGGTAACCGGCCTGCCCGTGTGGGATGCGACCGGCGGGTTCAAGTGCTTTCGCAGGTCCGTGCTGGAAGCGATCGACCTGGATCGCGTCCGCTCGAACGGCTATGCCTTCCAGATCGAGATGAGCTTCCGCGCCTGGAAACGCAACTTCCAGATCACCGAGATCCCCATCATCTTCGTCGACCGGACGGAAGGGACGAGCAAGATGTCGAAGTCCATCGTCCGGGAGGCGGTGTGGATGGTCTGGCGCCTGCGGTGGTGGGCGATGCGGGGCACGATCTAACCACGCCGCTGGCGGCGGTCCCGACCTACGAGGCAGCGATGCTCCCGACCGGGCGCACCTTCTACAAGATGAGCGGCTCGGGCAACGACTTCGTCATGGTCGACGCCATGCGGGAGGGGCCGGGCGCCCTGGCGGAGGCCGGGGTCGTTCAGGCCGTATGCGCGCGCGCCACGGGGATCGGGGCGGATGGCATCGTCTTTCTCGAGCCATCCGACTCGGCCGACTACCGGATGACGTACCTCAACAGCGACGGCTCGCGCGCCGACCTCTGCGGCAACGCCTCGCTGTGCTCAGCGCGCCTCGCGGCGGAGCTGGAGATCGTCCGCGGTCCGGAGTTCAGGGTCGAGACGGACGCCGGTGTTCTGGCGGCTCGGCTCCTCGATCAGGGGCCTGAGGTGGACCTCCAGCCGGTCACCGACATCCGTCCCAACCTGCCATTTCGGCTCGAGGCCGGGGAGCGTTGGATCGGCTTCGCGCTTGCCGGCGTGCCGCATCTCGTGGTGCGGGTGGACGACGTCGCCACCGTGGACGTGGTGGGTCGAGGTCGTCCACTGCGTCACGATCGCTCGCTTGCTCAGGGCGCGAACGTCAACTTCGTCAGTCCCGACGGGTCGGGTGGATGGCGAATTCGCACCTTCGAGCGCGGCGTGGAGGGGGAGACGCTGGCTTGTGGAACAGGCTCGGTGGCGTCGGCCATCCTCCTCGTCGAGGCGGGTGAGGCAGCGGACCGGGTCCCGTTGACGACGCGATCCGGCAAGCTGCTCGTCGTCCGCCTTCGCCCGAGTCCGAACGGCTGGCGACCATCGCTTTCCGGCGAGGCGCGGGTGGTGTTCCAAGGTCGATTCGGCGAGCTCTGAGGCCGCTTTTCGGCGCAGTCCGCCGAAGATGACAGCGACCGCGACAGTGAGATCCTTTACCGAGCCTGCCATGTCCGTCCAGCAGGGCTTGGTCAGGCAACCTCATGCACAGGACGAGATCGTGTCCGGAAGTTATTGCCCGCGCAGCGTTTGGCCGGCCGTAGAGTCCGCGGCGAGAGGAGTTCTCCACAATTCTCCCCACCCATTGGTTTACATAATACATCTTATACGTACTAATATAGACGAACACGGCGCGCGTATGACGGGATGATGGCGGCTGCCCGCCACCCTGTCCGCGCCCGGCCATGCTGTAGCCCGGGACGGTTTCGGCCGTCGGCCCTGACCTCAGTCCGCGCGGCGGCTCATCTGACTACGGCCCAAAAAAGAAAGGCGGCCCCGTCCGCCTCCATCTACCTCAAGTGTTCGTCCTCCAATCTGCCTCTAAGAGCGCCCTAGACGCCGGGTATAGTTACGTGCTCTAAGCCTCGGGTTCGCCACCAGCTCGCCGAGCCGCACCAGGGCTCAGCCACCCAGACTCGGGCTCTCCTGGTTCGCCGCGAGACCCCGCGCATGCGGCGAGCTTCGGAGATGCTTTCCAGCCGCCATGTAGGGGTGTCCCGCCTTGGACGATAGATGCGCCTTCTCGTTCGGCATGCTCGTTAGCCTCGCCGCCCGCTCGTACTCGGCTGCCGCATCGGCAGGCTTTTCGACTTGAGCATAGGCGTCGCCAGCAGACCCCGCACGGCCGACGCGTTCGGGCCGGACGAGAGTTTGTCGGCCAGCCCCTTGAGATATGTGACCGCGCCTTTGAGAGTTGCCGTTCTCGAGCTCGAGCTGGCCCAGGAGCATCCCCGCCCGGGCGCCCGCCGGCGTGCCGGCATAGCGGTCGGCCTACTCCCAATACCCTCGCACGATAGCCTTTTCGAACTTCCAGCCGCCCTCCGGTCGCGAGAGAATGTAGTCGCTGGCCTCGGCATTGATGCCGCCGGGACCCGTCGTCACCAGGATCACGCGCGCGGCCCAGAACTGCCCATCGGGCAAACTATCCCCGGGCATAACAGAATACGGACGGGGCATCGACACCGCCGCCACGGTGCGCCACGATTTGGGACAGCCCTCGTGTTCGGGCCTGCCCGGGACGTCGGGCGACATCGTTCCCGCACAGTTCGCGGGAAACGCTGCGTCACCGCCGGCCAGGCCGAGCGCGAGCATGGTCACGCTCCGCGCCTCGAGCGCCCCGGGCGAAGCCGGCAGCATCTCCTCGGGAGTTACCGTTATCGCTCCAAATCGGATTGGCCGCGGGTCAACGCGCAGGGTGTCGATGTTCTGGCTGCGCGCACGCAAGGCACGAAGCACGGTGGCAAAGGCCGTCGTATCCCCGCTGGCGATTGCGTGCTGACCGGCGACCGGCGGGGCCGAAACACACCCCGCAAGCAATAGATAACCGACAGCCAAGGACACTACAGCACTGCACGGTCGGATAGTCATCAGAAGCCCGCGCACCGCTGCGAGTTGATCGTCAAGTAACTCCCTCGGGCCTGATCGATGTGCCCGCGGTTCCTCAGATGGTCCAGCTCGTGAGCGAGCGCGTATTGCAAGTTGACCTTGATTTGGATATCAGAACTTGCGCCGTCCACCCTAGTCGTCTGTTTTTCAAACTTCTGATCGTCATAGTAGTAGTCGGTCCACGCATCCTTCAACAATATGCTGCCGCCTGCGCCGGCACCCTGCGTCGCCCATCCACCCCCGAGATAAGGGGACTTTGAACTTGGCGTATAGACTCGAATATGACCGTTGTTCAAGAGTTCGTACCCGAGAGCTGCGAGATCAGTACACGGTTCATGACCCGAAAATGACAAAGCGAGCGGCACCTGGCCGCTCGCTTTGCTTTCCGTATCCGACCGTCTGGCGACCTGACGTTCGCCTCTCGACTCTGCTTGGTGAAGCGCTTTCCGCTAGCTACGCGCCGGGCTTGCGACGAGCTCCCCGAGCCGCACGCGCGCTTCGGCCGCGAGGCCGGGGCTGTCCTGATTGGCCGCCAAGCCCTCCCAAATGTGCCGAGCCTCCGGCAGCTTGCCAGCCGCCATGTAGGCGTGGCCTGCCTTCGACAAGAGGTAGGCCTTCTCGTTCGGCATCGCCGTGAGACCAGCGGCACGCTCATACTCCGCCGCCGCTTCGGCAGGCTTGCCGAGCTGAGCCAGGGCGTCGCCAAGGAGACCACGAACGGCGGCCGCGTTGGGCCCGGACGACACCTTGCCCGCGAGATCCTGGAGGGAGGTCACCGCCCCCTGATTGTCTCCCTTCTCGAGCTTCAGTTGGGCGAGGATCATCCCCGCCTCCGTCCCCGCCGGCGTACCGGCGTACCGGTCGGACACCTTCTTCAGATCGGACTCGGCAAGCGGCAGGTTGGAGTTGCCCGGTGCCAGCGACTGCTTGGCCAGGAGGAGCTGCCGGTCGGCATTGTGCAGCTTCTGGGTCTTGGCGGTCTGGTAATACCAGGCTCCTCCGACGGCGGCCAGAACCACCACGGCGCCCACCGTCACCAGCTTCGAGTTGATTTGAAACCAGTCGAGGAAACTCTCGGCTTTGGGTTGGCGCGTTGGGGTCGGTGACCCGGTGTCTGGAGTCGTCATGATCGTGAAAGGTACCAAGGGCGGCGAGAGACAGCAACGCGGTGCATGCGTGAAGGCAGCCTCGACTCTGACGTCTCACGAGGCGGAATGACGAGAGGCCAGGCTGAGTCGCCTGGCCTCTTTCGCAGTGTCCCCGGCGCGACTCGAACGCGCGGCCCCCGGATTAGGAATCCGGTGCTCTATCCACCTGAGCTACGAGGACGTGGGCCCATGAGCGCCCTGCTCGTCCGACAGACGCACCCGGAGCGCGCTGGCGTCCGGAGCGAAACGTAGACGTACGGGCGATGGGCCGCCAGTCGCAGCGCGAGGTCCCCCGCTACACGTGGAGGAGCGAGCGCACGTCCCGACCCCGTAGCCGATCTTCTCCGTTGAGCGTCGAGATCGCGAGCAGCAGGCTGCACCCAACCACCTCGCCCCCGATCTCCTCGATGAGCGCGCAGGCGGCCGAGACGGTGCCGCCGGTCGCCAGCACGTCGTCCACGAGGAGCACTCGCGCCCCCTTCGTGCACGCGTCCGCGTGCATTTCCAGCCGGTCGGTGCCGTATTCCAGCGCGTACTCCTTCCCCACCGCGAGCCAGGGAAGCTTGCCCGGCTTCCGGATCGGGATGAAGCCCGCCCGGAGCGCCTGCGCGATCGGTGCCGCCAGGATGAATCCACGGCTCTCGATCCCCGCTACGTGGGTGATGCCCCGGTCGCGAAAGGGCGCCGCCATCGCCTTGGTCACGTCGGCGAAGAGCGTCGCATCGGCGAGCACCGGCGTGATGTCCTTGAACACGATGCCGGGCTTCGGGAAGTCGGGCACGTCGCGCAACGCTCGCGATAGGCGCGCGAGCAGTTCGGCGCGCGGCACGTCAGCGATGGATGTTGAACGGATACGGCAGCTGGACGGCGCTCTCGCCATCCAGGTCCGTCACCGCGTCCACGCGTGCTCCGGCCGGGCCGACGCGCAGTGCGCTGCGCAGCCGCTCCAGCGACGACCGCTCCCCGCCCGCTGCGACTTCCACGTCGCCACTCGGCAAGTTGGAGACCCAGCCACTGAGCCCCAGACGCCGGGCCTCCTCCCGGACGAACCAGCGGAAGCCGACCCCCTGCACGCGACCACTGATCCGGACGCGCAGCCTGTGCACCTACTGATGCTCCCAGCCGTGCGTGCCGTACAGCGGGACGAATCGCACCGGTGCTACGTCGCGGCTCTCGATGCTCGTACCGCGTTTCGTCAGCAGCTTGAGCGTCTGCTCCTCCATCGCGCCGACCGGTACCATCATGCGTCCGCCGTCGGCCAGCTGGTCGACGAGAGGCTGCGGCACGGTCGGTCCACCGGCACTCACCAGGATCGCGTCGTAGGGCGCGTACTCACGCCAGCCGACGGTGCCGTCGCCCAGGAGCATGGAAACGTTCTTGGCCCCGGCCCTCGCGATCGCATCGCGCGCCATCGTGTACAACGCTGGGATGCGCTCGATGGTGAAGATCTGGGCGACGAGATGCGACAGCAGCACCGTCTGATAGCCCGAGCCCGTGCCGATCTCGAGCACGCGTTCGGTGCCCTTCAGCTGCAACAGCTCCAGGTATCGAGCGTGGATGGACGGCTGGGAGATCGTCTGCCCGCTCCCGATGGGAAGGGGCGCATCCTCGTAGGCGCGGTGGCGCACGCCCGTCGGCACGAACTCGTGCCGACGCGTGAGGTCGAAGGCGCGCAGGACGGCGAGGTCGCGAACTCCCTTCTCGCGGAGCGTCTCGACCAGGCGGCGGCGCGCGCCGCCCATGGCGCCGTCTACGGTTCCCGCCACCAGCTCCCCGCTGAATCCAGCATGCTGTAGTTCGTGAGGTCGAGGTGGAGCGGCGTGATGGAGACGTAACCGTCCTGGATCGCGCGGAAGTCGGAGTTGTCCTCGCCCGTCCACGTGATGGAGCCCCCGCCGATCCAGAAGATGTCACGATCCCACGGATCGCGCATCGGCTTGAGCGAGCCGGAATAGACCCGGCTGCCCAGTCGCGTGAGTCGTGCCCCCCTGATCCCGTCGACCGGGATGGGCGGCAGGTTCACGTTCAGCAGCGTGTGGGCGGGAAAGGCGGGAAGCGACGTGAGATGGGCGAGAAGCGGGGTGAGGATCTTCACCTGTTGCTTGAGGTGCGTGAGATCCGCGCGCAGGTCGCCGCCGGCGAAGGAGAAGGCGATGGACGGGATGCCGAGCGCGAGGCCTTCCATGGCCGCGGCGACGGTGCCGGAGTAAAGCACGTCCTCGCCCATGTTCTGGCCGTGATTGATCCCGCTCAGCACGAAGTCTGGGCGCTCCGGGAGCAGCGCCTCCACGGCGAGCATCACGCAGTCGGTCGGCGTGCCGTCCACCTGCCAGCGGCGCTCCGCGCGGCGCACCGGGCGCAGCGGATGATGGAGCGTCAGCGAATGGCTGGTCGCGCTCTGTTCCCGGTCGGGCGCGACGACGTAGACCTCGCCGAGCGGCTCCGCAGCCTCGACCAGCGCCTCGATACCGTGCGCGAGGATCCCGTCGTCGTTGGTCACGAGAAAGCGCATCCTACTACTTCTCCTTCTTGCCGTCGTCCGGGGTGAGAAAGCGGATGAGATCCTTGAGCTCCGTCTCCAGCGCGTCGAGCGTCTGCACCGTGAGTGCGGCGCGGGCGGCGGTGCGAAGCTCGCCCCCCTTCCGCTGCTCGTCCACCTTCTGCCGCGCCCCCTCGATCGTGTACTTCTCGGTGTACAGCAGGTGCTTCACAAGAAGGATGAGCTCCACTTCCCGCCGCTGGTAAACGCGGTTGCCCGAGCGGTTCTTCGCCGGGCTCAGGAAGCGGAACTGGCTCTCCCAGTAGCGGAGGACGTGCGGCTTGAGGTCCGTGAGCTCACACACCTCACCGATGCTGAAGAACTCCTGGACCGGCTCGGCCGCGCTCATGCGTCCTGCTCCGCGCGGAGCTCGCGCGCCATCAGCTCCGTCACCCCGCGGTGCGCCGGCAGGTCGTCGAACAGCACGCGGTGCACCATGGATACGATCGGCATCTCGACTCCCTCGCGCTCGGCCAGCGCGAGCGCGCTCTTCGTCGTCGCTACCCCTTCGGCGACTGACTCCTTCCCCGCCAGCGCCTCGTCCAGCGTCGCGCCATTGCCCACGGCAATGCCGACGGCGCGATTGCGGCTGAGCGATCCAGTGCACGTCAGCACGAGATCGCCGATGCCGGCCAGCCCCGCGAACGTGGCCGGCTTGGCGCCGATGGCCGTGCCAAGGCGGGTCATTTCGGCCAGTCCGCGCGTGATCAACGCAGCGCGCGAGTTGAAACCGAAGCCAGCACCCTCGCAGATTCCCGTCGCTACCGCCATGACGTTCTTGAGCGAGCCACCGAGCTCGACGCCGATGACGTCGTCGTGCGTGTAGATGCGGAAGGTGCGGTTGCTGAACACGTCCTGGGCCAGCTCGGCTGCCAGCGGATCCTCGGACGCGGCGACGATGGCGGTGGGCTGTCGAGCGACCACCTCGGCGGCGAAGCTCGGTCCGGATAGGGCGACCACCGGGCGTCCCGGCACCTCGCTCGCGACGACGTCGGTCATCAGCGCGAGCGTGTCGCGCTCGATGCCCTTGGACGCCACGCACATCGTGGCGCCGGGAGGAAGGCTCGCGGCCGCCTGCCGCACGATCGATCGGAGGTGCTGCGAGGGCGTGGCGACGCACACCAGGGCCGTCCCGCCGAGTGCCTCGGCGAAGCTCGACGTCGCGCGCAGCGACGGGGCCAGCGCGGCGCCGGGCAGGAATCGGCTGTTCGCGTGGCGAAGATTCACCGCTTCCACGACGTCCGGCTCGTACGCCCACAGCACGACCTCGTGGCCATTGCGCGCGAGCAGGTCGGCCAGGGCCGTCCCCCATGCGCCGGCACCAAGCACAGCGCAACGCATCAGACCAGCCCCCGCAGGTGCGCGAGCGCCGTGAGCAGGCCGATCATTCCGAGCGCCAGCGCCAGCGTAACGTACTGGAGTCGGCGCCCGCCCTTGCCGAACCGGTGCTCATCGCCGCGCCGCAGACGCCCGATGTTCGCGCGGTGCGTCCAGAAGACGAACGTCGCCACCACGAGGCTGACGATGAACAGCGGTGCACGCGGACCCTGCATCGCCACCAGCAGCGCGGGCAGCACGATCGCCGAAAGCAAACTACCCAGTGAGACGTAGCCAGTCGCGAGCACCACGGCCACGAAGACGGCAAACGTCACGAGCATCGGGACCGGAGCGAGAGCGAAGAAGACCCCTGCGGCGGTGGCCACCCCCTTCCCTCCCTTGCGGAACTTCAGGAACACCGGCCGTACGTGGCCGGCGATCGCCGCCACACCACAGGCGATGGCCCAGAACGTCGGATCCAGAGAACTGTCGATGTGTCGCGGCAGTAGGAGCACCGGCAACGCGCCCTTGAGCGCGTCCGCCAGGAAGACGGCGACGCCGATCTTCCAGCCGAGGACCCGGAAGACGTTCGTGGCCCCGAGATTACCCGACCCCTGCGTCCGGAGGTCTACACCCGACGCCTTGCCGGCCAGCCACGCGAAGGGGAGCGAGCCCGAGATGTACGCGAGAGCCAGGGCGAGCGCGGGATGCACGCTAGGACGCCGCCGCCCGGTCGGTGCCGCTCTTCCGGCGCAGCAGAATCCGCAGCGGATTGCCGGTGAACGGATACGCCTCGCGGAAGCCGTTGTGGAGGAAGCGCACGTAGTGCTCCTCCACCAGGTCCGGATGATTGCCGAAGAACGCGATCGTCGGAGGGGCCACGCTGACCTGGGTGGCGTAGTTGAGCTTGACTTCGCGCCCCGCCGCCTGCGACGGCTGCCGGCGCGCAAGCAGCTCGGCGAGCCGTTCGTTCACCTGCGAGGTGCTGATGCGCACCTGCGACTGCTCGTCCACGAGCTGGATGACGTCGAGGATCTTGGACACGCGCTGCCCTGTGAGGGCCGAGGTGAACAGGAAGGGAACGTGCTTGAGAAAGGGCGCCTTCTCGTGGGCCTTCTTCTCGAACTTGTGCGTCGCCTTGTCGTCCTTCTCCACGAGATCCCACTTGTTGACGACGACGATCAGCCCCCGTCCCGCCTCCCACGCCATGTTGGCGATGGTGAGGTCCTGGTTGTGGAACTCCCCCTCGGTGGCGTCGATGAGCAGGACGCAGAGGTTCGCACGCTCGATCGCCCGCCGCGACCGCAGCGAGGAGTAGAACTCGATGCCGTCGTCGATCTTGGTCTGCCGGCGGAGGCCGGCCGTGTCGACGAAGATGAGCTTACGGCCGTGATACGTCATCGGCGTGTCGATCGCATCCCGCGTCGTGCCGGAGATCTCGCTCACGACCAAGCGCTCCTCCCCGAGCAGCTTGTTGACGAACGACGACTTGCCGACGTTGGGCCGTCCGACGACCGCGACGCGGAGCGCCGTCTCGTCCTCCGGCGCGCTCTCCGGCAGGCGCTTGATGACCTCGTCGAGCAGATCGCCCGAGTTCTTCCCGTTCTGCGCCGAGACCGGGACGGGGTCGCCCGCGCCGAGGTTGTAGAACTCGTAGAAGTCCACGCGGCTCGGATCGTCGACCTTGTTGGCCACGAGCATCCACGGCTTGCCAGTGGTGCGGATCATCTCGGCGACCCGATAGTCGCTGGGGTGGAGGCCGGCGTTCGCATCGACGACGAACAGCATCATGTCCGCCTCCTCGATCGCCGTGGCCACCTGCTGCCGGATCTCGATCCATCGGAGCGTTGGGATTGTCGGAGAGGCCGCCGGTGTCCACCAGCCAGAACGCCCGGCCGTTCCACTCCGCCTTGGCGAAGTGACGGTCGCGTGTCGTCCCGGCCTCCTCGGAGACGATCGCCTCGTCCTCGCCGATGATGCGGTTGAACAGGGCCGACTTGCCGACGTTGGGCCGCCCGATCAGGGCGACGACTGGCGCGCTCATGCAGCGCTCCGGCCGGAGAGCTCGGGCTCTCCCTCGAGGGACAGCACGTCGATGAAGTCGTACGAGGGAAACACGGGCATCGGCAAGGTCTCACGGAGCGCGATGAAGCGCTCCTCATCCAGGAACAGTCCGTCGTCGTTGATCGTCTCGGCCGGAATGAGCGCGAGATCGAGGTCGTGACGGTCAGCCAGCGCACGACGAATGTCCGCGCCGACGAGCAGGCCGGCGGTGGTGGTCGTCGGGCCGAAAAGGGAATTCTCGGTCGGAATCAGGGTGAAGCGCGCCCCGGTGCGTTCTGTGATGGCATCGAGGAGCTCGGGCATGATGGGCGCCATCGAAACGCCCGTGACGACGCCGATGTGCTTCCCGGCCATTGGAGGGAGGCTGGCGAGGCCAGCCTCCACCCGCTGCCGGAGTGACGCGACGGCTCCCACGCCATTCTCGATCTGCGAGAAGTCCCCGTAGTGTCCGGCACCAGGGAGCGGGTGGTCGGACAGCAGGTACAGCTCGTCGGAGCCGTAGACCCATCGGTCGCCCCGTTCGGCCAGGGCCCGCTCCTCCCACCGCTCCACCGCGTCGAGGATCTTCCCGGCGTTCTCGGCGTCCATGGGACGGCCGTTGTAGAGGTGGGAGAACTGCGTCACGCCGACGGGCACGAGTGCCACGCTGAGTACGGCGTCGCCCAGGTTCCAGAGGTCGGTGAGCGAGGCCTCGAGGACGTCGCCGTCGTTGAGCCCCGGGACGATCACCATCTGGCCATGGAACTGGATGCCGCCCGCGGCCAGGCGCGTGAGCTGGTCGACGATGTTGGGGACGCGCGGATTGTTGAGGAGCACCTTGCGCGCCTCCCAGGGGGTGGCGTGCACGGACACGTAGAGCGGCGACAGCCGGTACTCCAGGATCCGCTGAATGTCGCGCTCCTTCACGTTCGACAACGTCGCGAAGTTGCCGTAGGCGAACGACAGTCGATAGTCGTCGTCGCGGACGTAGAGCGGCTTGCGGAGCCCCTTCGGCAGCCCCTCGATGAAGCAGAACTCGCATCGATTGGCGCAGCGGCGGATCGTCGGCGGCTCGAGCTCGACGCCCAGCGCCTCCCCCTCCGGACGCTCGAGCTCGTAGACGATCTCCTCGCCGTCGGGCAGCCTGGCCTCGATCACCAGGTCGTCGTCCGCGGTGAGGAACTCCCAATCGAGAAAGTCGGCCAGCTCACGGCCGTTCACGGTCAGGAGCTCGGTGCCGGGTACCACCCCCATCTCGTCGCAGACACTCCCCGGCAGAACTCGACTGACGCGAACCATCAATCCGTGGCCTCCAGGCCTCCAACAGAGCGACGGGGGAAGACCGCACGAGGTGAGGTTCTTCCCCCTTCAGAGCGCGGAATCGCGCCGTAGCAACATCTCATGCAAGCTAGGAGGCACGAGCCTCGAAATCAAGCAGAATCCAGCACTTCCGCCGCGTGGCGTCTCCCACTTTGTGAGGGAAGAAACGACGAAGGCGCCCGCCATCCTGCGGGCGCCTTCGGGCCTACGACGTCGCTACTCGACGATCGTGTAGCGGTACGCCACGGCGTTTGACGCGGCGATCTTGGCCGAGAACTTCGCGGATTTGCCCGGGGTCAGCGATTCGGTCGTGACCGTCTGGGAGCCGATCGCCGACCCTGCCTTGTCGAGCGCCTCGAACTTCAGGGTCACCGCCTTGGGGGCCAGGTCCTTGCCCGCGGCCTTCGCAGGCGCCTTGCCCTTCACCGGCCGGGCAGCCGGTGCGTCGCCGTCGATCTTGTCGCGCCGGTCGAGGACGGTGCCGCCGACGACGAGCTGGCTCTCGGAGGGAGAGAACTCAGTGAAGCTCACCTCGAACGGGAGCTTGTTCCCCTTCGAGTACCAGGTCAGCGTCGAGTCGTTGTATGCAGCCGCAACCGTCGTCTTCTTGGCCGTCTGCGCGTTCTTGGCGAGCGACAGGTACGCCCGAGCGCCGAGGTTGTAGTTCTCGGGGTTGGACGGGTCCACGGCCACGAGGCGGCTGACGATGGGAGTGACCTTGTCGTTCTGCTCAAGGGCGAGGTACGTCACGGCGAGGTTGAACAGGGCGTCGCGGTTGAAGGGGTTCTGTGCCAGCGTCCCCTCGAACAGCTTCGCCGCGTCAGCGGACTTGCTGGTCCGCGCCGCGTTGACCGCCGAGTTCAGCAGGTCCTGATACTCGTACGCCGACGGATTGGCGATCAGCCCTTCATAGCTCTTCATGAACGTCACCGTGTCGCCGGCGAGCAGAAGAGCGGCCTGGTAGTTCTGGCGGCCACCATAGAGATACGACCCCTTGGTGGCCGGCACGGCGATCAACTGCGAGTACAGGTCGGCGGCTTTGCGCGCCTCGGCAGTGCGCTCGGCGCCCGAGCCCGCCTGCGCCTGGCTCAGATGGACGCTGCCGGCGTTGGCCAGCATTTGGCGGCGAACATCGCGATAGCTGGTGTCGCGGCCAGCCACGTCGGCGGCGAGCGTCCAGTACTGGATCGCCTTGGCGTTGTCGTTCCGCTTGGAGGCCACGCTGCCCAGCACCATGGCGCCGTAGGGCGAGGCCGGATAGAGCCGATTCGCCTGGGTGGCGTAGTACTCGGCGGAATCGAGCTTGTCGGCGTTCAGCGCGTTGATCGCGGCGTTCGCCATGTCGAGGTAGTACTTGTGCCCCCCGCGGTAGAACGCGGTGTTGTCCGAGCAATTCGGCTTGGCCGCCTCGACGATCTTGAACACGGAATCGATGCTGCCCACCAGATCGATCGTCGCGTCGGGGTTCGTCGCGAACCCGAGATCGCCGCGCTTCGCGGTGGCACCGACGCCGGGCTGATTGAGCCAGAGGCTGAGCGCCTCGCCGAGCACGAACGCTCTGGAGACCGGGTCGTCACCCGACTTCTCGGGGGACTCGACGAGCTTGACGACCTCCTTGAGCTTCGTCGCCGCGATCGGACTTCCAGTCGCCTGCTGGGCCACGCCGAAGCTCAAAGTGGCGCGGGCTGTGTTTCCCTTGATTGCATCGCCGATGTCACACTTCGGAGGGTTGGCGGGTGCCTGCGCACCAACCGCGGACGCGGATACCACCAGCGCGCCGGCGACGAGGAAATGTTTACCGAGCAGAGCCATCTGAGTTCTCCTGAGAAGAGCGAGGCAGTCCGGTGCTGTCCACCGGGGTGCGCTTCGGGTACCCGTGCTGCTCAGGGGCGTTCCGCCGCGCCGAGCGCAAGCTGGTAAATATCGGCTGGGCGCCGACCTGTCGCCAGGGCAACGCGCTGAACGTCGTCGAACTCGGGCTTGACCCGCATCCCACCCGCCGGCAGCACGACGATTTTGACGCGAACCTCGTGCCCGAGCACGGCTACGGTGCCTTCCGTCCGGGCAAGGGCGACACGGCTGACCTCACTTCGCCGAACGCCGATCGTCGTCGTCTCCGTGAGGAGCAGTGACTCGAAGCGCTCGGCATCCTCGGGAGAGCACAACAGCTCGACGCGAGTGCCCGGTCGTCCCTTCTTCATCGTCGTCGCCAGCAGCACCACGTCGAGCGCTCCCGCGCCGCGCGCCCGATCCGCCGCCGCCGCGAGGTACTCGGGCGACATGTCGTCCACGTCGCAGGCAAGCAGCACGACCTGCTCCCGGTCTCCAGACGCGCCTGCCCCAGCCGCGACCTCGGCGAGGATGATGCGCAGGGCGTTGGCGCGCCCGGGAAAATCCTTCGTTCCGGCGCCATACCCGCTGCGGACGGGCACGTACTCGGCGGGCGGTGGGCCCGACGCGAGCACCCGCACCAGGGCTGCACCAGTCGGGGTCACGAGCTCTCCCGCTCCGTCGGGACCCGGTCGAATGGGCAGCCCCTCCAGGAGCTTCAGCGTGGCGGGCGCCGGCACCGGGAGCAGCCCATGCGCCGCGCGTACGGTCCCGTCGCCCGTGCGCAGCGCGCCGCACCGCACGTCTTCCACGGCCAGCTCGTCGAGACCCCAGATCACGCCCACGACGTCGAGAATGGCGTCCACCGCCCCGACCTCGTGCAGGTGGACCTCCTCGGCCGATACGCCATGGATCTCCCCCTCGGCGGACGCGATGGCCGTGAACGCAGCGTCGGCGCGCCGGCGGACCGACTCCGGAGCGCCCGACCGGCCCACCAGCTCGCGGATCTGCGCGATGTGCCGACCGTGCGGCTGGGGCGGAATCTCGAAGTCGACTTTCCAGCAGACCAGCTCTCCGCGCAACACTTCGCGGATCTCCACCCGGACGTCGGCGAGCCCCAGTCGGGCCGGAAGCGCGCGAAGCCAGCCGGCATCGAGCCCGACGCCGAGCAGCGCGCCGAGCGCCATGTCGCCGGCGATGCCGCTGAAAGGATCGAGAATGGCGGTTCGCATCCGGAGAAACTAAGCGTGAACCGCGAATCGGGAACGGTCAGAAGCGATAGGAAGCGCCGCTACCCGTGTTGAAGACCAGCACCTCGGCATCACGCGGGACGCGGCCTTCGCGCGCGAGGAGCGCAAGGACTCCGAGGGCGCACCCTCCCTCCGGCGCGGCATCGACGCCCGACGCGCGGCTGAGCCGGAGCGTCTCGGCGCGTATGGTCTCTTCGGTCACGGCAGCCGCGTCGCCCTTGCTCTCGTACAGCGCCCGAAGAATGAGCCGATCGCCGAGGGGGCCGGGGACCCGGAGCCCGCTGGCGTGCGTCGTGGGATTCTCCCAGGGCGTCGCGCGGTCTGCTCCCGCGCAGAACGCGCGAACCATCGGCGCACACCCGTCGGCCTGCGCCACCACCATGTGCGGCATCCGGACGTCACGGGGAAGCCAGCCGCCGTCACGCATCTCGGCGAACACCTTCCACATGCCGATCAGGCCAGTTCCCCCGCCGGTCGGGTACACGATGTGGGTGGGCAGCGACCAGCCGAGCTGCTCGGCCAGCTCGAGCCCCATCGTCTTCTTGCCTTCGATCCGATAAGGCTCGCGGAGAGTGGAGACGTCGAAGAACCCGTGCTCGGCGGCGAACGCGCGCGACTGCTTCCCCGCGTCGCCGATGTGGCCATCGACCAGCTGCAGGTCGGCGCCGAGCGCGCGAATGGTGGCGAGGATCGGCGACGGCGTGCTCGCCGGGGCGTATACGCGGACCGGGATGCCCGCTGCCGCGCCGTAGGCCGCCAGAGCCGCGCCCGCGTTGCCGGCCGTGGGCACGACGAACCCCGGCACGCCCAGCGCTCGCGCGCGGGTCACCGCGGCGCTCATCCCCCGCGCCTTGAACGATCCGGTGGGGTTGAGGCCTTCGTCCTTCACCCACAGCCGCGCCACCCCGATCTCGCGCGCCAGCGCCGGCAGCTCCTGGAGAGGAGTGGTCCCTTCGCCAAGGGAGACCGGCGTCTCGCCGTCGCGGAGCGGCAGCACGGACGAATAGCGCCACATGTCCCAGCGCGCAGCGAGCGCGTCCCGAGACGGCCACGGCGAATCGTAGTGCACGAGGAGGGGCTGTCCGCATGCCGGACAGACGGACGCCAGGCTATCGCCCGCCTGCGAATGGTCGCAGGCGGAACAGTCGAGGTGCCAGGAGCTCACGAGATGGGCGAGTCGGATGGAGTTGTGGCGGCGCCGGAGGACGGAAGCTCCGGCGCGTCGGAAATCTGAGCAGGCACCGCGGAGGGCGCGAGCACATCGCTTGCGCGCAGCGCATCGAGAATCTTCTGCGCGCTCTTCACCGAGAAGCCCGGCACCGCCGCGATCTGCTCGGCGGTCGCGTCCCGAATCGCCTGGACGCTGCCGAACGTGGTGAGCAGCTGGCGGCGCTTGCCGTCACCGATGCCGGGAACGCGCAACAGCTCCGACGTGATGGTACGGACCGAGCGACGCTTCCGTTGAAAGGTGATCGCGAAACGGTGCGCCTCGTCGCGCGCCTGCTGGAGCATGCGCAGCGACGGCGAGCGGCGCGACAGCCGCACCGACTCGCTCCGGCCGAGCAGGAAGATCTCCTCCTCGCGCTTGGCGAGGCTGACGATCGGCATCGACTCCAGGCCGAGCTCGCGCAGGGCGTCGGCCGCGGCGTTGAGCTGCCCCTTGCCGCCGTCGATCACGACGAGATCCGGAAGGGGACGCTCCTCTTCGATTCGGCGCTTGAAGTAGCGCCCCACAACCTCCTTCATCGACGCGAAGTCGTCGATTCCCTCGACCGTCTTCACCTTGAACTTGCGGTACTCGTTGCGGTACGGCCGCCCGTTCTGGAACCAGACCATCGATGCCACGGTGTCCGTGCCCTGCGCGTGCGAGATGTCGAAGCACACGAAGGCGCGCGGCACCTTGATGAGGCCCAACTGACGCTGGAGCTCGTACACGGGATCGCCGGCCCGCTCGTCGGCCGTCGGCTCGTCGCCCGTGAGCCGCGCCTCCTCGAGGAGATGCCGCGCGTTCTGCTGCGCGTGCTCGATGAGCTCGCGGCGGGGGCCGCGCTGCGGAACGTGGATCTTGGTGCGCTCGAGGGACTCCTCGAGCACGGCGCGCTCGCAGACGTCGAAGGGGATGACGAGCTCCTGGGCTCGCTCCTCCAGCAGCCGGTAGGGGCCGGCGAGATAGGTCTCCAGCACGTCTGCGTCGGCCTCGCCCTCGACGTTGGTGACGAACTGATGATCGCGCGCGAGCAGCTTGCCGCCGCGGATGCGCATCAGCGCGATGACCGCATCGTCGCCGTCGCGTGCGTAGCCCACCACGTCGCGGTCGCCGCCCTCCACCTCGAGCACGACGGTGGGCTCCTCCATCTTCTCGAGATGCGCGAGCGCATCGCGGAGCTGGGCCGCGCGCTCGAAGTCGAGCGACTCGGCGGCGAGCGCCATCCGCTCCTTCACCTTGCGCACCACCTCGTCGGGCCGCCCACCGAGGAACTCGAGCACCTCGTCGATCATTGCGGCGTACTCGCCCTGGGTCTGGGCGAGAATGCACGGCGCCTTGCACCGCCCGATGTGATAGTCGAGGCAAGGCCGCTCCGGCATCTGCCGCGGCATGTCGTAGTTGCACGACCGCACGGTGAAGAGTCGTTTCACGACGTCCAGCGCCCGACGCATGGCGCCGACGTCAGTGTACGGGCCGAAGTAGCGGGCGCCATCGTTCTGCAGGCGCCGCGTCACCCACACGCGCGGGAAGGGCTCCTGGACGGTCACCTTGATGTAGGGGTACGACTTGTCGTCGCGCAGCGCGATGTTGAAGCGCGGCTTGTACTCCTTGATCAGGTTCGCCTCGAGCACCAGCGCATGCGCCTCCGTGGGCACGACGATCGTATCGAGCGCCTCGGCCTGCTGCATCAGGGCGCGTGTCTTCAGGCTCTCCCGATGATCGCTCGCCACGTAGCTCCGCACACGCGAGCGCAGCCGTTTGGCCTTGCCCACGTACAGCACCTTTCCCTGGGCGTCCTTCCAGAGGTAGACGCCGGGGGATTCGGGGAGGTGCGGGACCTTGTCGAGGATCGACTGCGCGACGGACATGCCGAATAATACCCCGCCCGTGCCGTCGGCGTTCGCGCTCAGCGACGCCTGACGCGACCCACGAGCGCGCGCGCTTCCGGGACGCCGAGCGCGAGGGTGACGACGCCGTACACGACGGCGAACGTCGCGAGCGCGGCGAGACCGCGCACCATCTGCCTCCGCGGATCGAGGAGTTCCATCACCCCCCATCCGGCCGCGCCGGCGAGTGCTCCCGCCACCCACAGGCGGAGCAGCGCGGGCAGCGGAATGCCCGTGCGGCCGATGCGCGCCGTGATCGAGCGGCGAAGCAGGAGGAACTCGAGCCAGCCCGCGATCCCCGCCGACGCCGTGAGTCCCACGGCGCCGGACCATGCCGGCAGACCGAGCAGGCGCGGCAGGGGAAAGGCGAACAGGTATCCGAGCACCCCGGTGAGGATCACCCGTGCGATCGCGAAGCGGAGCGGTGTCCGCGTGTCGCGCAGCGCGTAGAAGCAGGACGAGTACAGTCGGCCCAGCGCGCTGGCGACGAGCCCGACCGCCGACCCCGCGAGAATGGCCCACGTCCGCACGCTGTCCGTGTGCGTGAACTTGCCGTGCTGGAGGAGCACGCCGGCGATCGCCTCGCCGAGGACGAAGAATCCGATGGCCGAGGGGACGACGAAGAATGCCACACGCGGCAGCGCCCCGTTCAACCGGCTCCGTAGACGCTCGAACGCCTCCGCGCCGGTTCCGGTGTGACGGGACATCTCCGGCAGCTCCGCGGCCGACACCGACATGCCGAACAGGCTGATCGGCAGCAGGTAGATCGTCTGCGCATTCTGAAGCAGCGTCACCACGCCGTTGACCGGAATGTGGCTGGCCAGCCAGATGTCGACGTATCCGCTCAGCTGCACCACGCCACGACTCACGAACGCCGGCAGGAAGTTTCGTACGGCCTCGCGCACGGGCGGATACGCATAGTCGAGGCGGAACCGCGGATGTCCGAGCAGGCGGAACACCGATGGCAGCTGCGCGATCAGGGAGAGCGCCGCGCCGATGACCGAAGCCCAGGAAATGATCACGGCGAGATCCACCTCGCCGCGCCGCGGCCCGAACGCGACGAGCGCGACGATCATCGCCACGTTCCAGAACACCGGCGCCGCGTACGAGAGGAAGAACCTCCGGTGGCTGTTGAGGATCCCCAGGCACCACGCCCCCATCACGAACAGGCCGGCCCCCGGGAAGAGAATCCGGGTCAGCCGAATGGTGAGCTCGAGCTTCTCGCCGGTGAACCCGCCCACCACGGCCTGCACGACCAGCGGAGCTGCCAGGATGCCCAGCGCCACCAGCACCGCGCAGACGAGCGCGAGAATCACAGCCACCGCGCCGGCGATGCGGTCCGCTTCCTCTTGCTGTCCCCGCTCGAGGGCGTTCGCGTAGACGGGAATGAACGAGGCCGAGAGCGCCCCCTCGCCGAACAGGTTCTGGAGGATGTTCGTGATCCGGAACGCGCCGTTGAACGCGTCGGCCACCATCCCCGCGCCGAGATACTTCGCGATCAGACTCTGTCGCAGCAGCCCGAGCAGGCGGGAGAGAAAGATTCCCGCGCCGATGAGAGCGGAGCTGCGACCGGAGCTCTGCGGCGTGACAGTCACGGGCGGCCGGGTCACGACGGATCTCCGACTCGTTGCGTGCGGCGCACCGGCTCCACGAGAGCGGCGGCGTGCGGGCCGGCGGCCCGACACATCTCGGTCAACAGCTGCGATCCATTGCGCGCCAGCAGCGGCACACCATTGAGGACGCGCTCCTGCCGCTCGCCGTGCGGATGGAGCGCGGCGCGCAGCGTGGCGACGTCGCGCATCAGCTCCGACTCTCGACGCTTGATGGCCGCAACGAGGCGGCGTTCCAGCCGGTCGACTCGGTGCTGCAGCGACTGCGCGGCGCCGAGCACCGCCGGCCCGATCCCGAGAGTATCGCTCTCGTCGCCGAGGGCGTCGGGCAGGAGCGCGATCGTCTCGCGCAGCTCGGCGAGCGTGCGGGAGGTGCGCTCGCTCATCTCCGCGCGGGCGAGCCGCCCCTCGAGCTCGTCCGGCGCCGCCAGCTCGTCCGGCGTGATCCCCAGCCGGTCGAGCATCACCTGCACGCGCGGCTCGATGACCGTGCACGACCACCGCGGGACCGCTACCGGCGCCGCCATGCCCAGCGCATCGGCAACGGCCGTGACCTGTGCGAAGTAGGCCAGCTCGCCCGGCCCGGCGACGTACGCGACGGTCGGCAGGATCGCGTGCTCGACGATGGGCCGCAGCAGCACGTTCGGGGTGAGCGACTCGCGCGGCGTCGACGTCTCGGCGAGCGTGAGCCGGCGCTTCGTGTTCCCCTCGCGCGTGAACGCGAGGGCGAGGCCCGCCACATCCACCACCTGCGGCTCGTAGCCGGCGTCGCGGATCTCCCGCGCTCGCGCCGCGAGTGCCGACGCGATCTCCGGCGCCCGCTCGAGCGCCGCGTGCAGGATCGGCCGGCTGGCGGCGCGAACCGCCGGGTGCGACGCGTCGAGGACGGGCACGCCGAGCGGCGCAAGCAGCGCCCGCAACTGCCGCACGAACGCGTCGCCATGGCTGACGTCGGGATGACCGTACGCCTCCGAGGTCGCGACCAGCGGACGAGGATCGGCGACACTCCCGCTCGCGTCCATGAGGCGTCGCAGCGCGTCGCGCAGATCGCCCAGCGGCGCGAGGGACATCGGCGTCCCCGGTGGTGGACTGAGGGTCGCGCGCAGGACCTCGAGCCCGCCCACGCGAGCGACCGCGGTGGACGCGGCCTCGGCGAAGTCGGCGTCGTCGGTGGCGGCCCAGAAAAGCGCGGCCGTCGCAACGCCGGTGCGCGCCTGGAGCTCGTCGGCCAGGGCGAGGGCGCTCATGGCCTTGCTCCAGGTATAGATCGGACCTCCGAAGAGTCCCGGCTGCTGCCCCGTCGTGACGACGACGCCTCCCTCGCGCTGCACTCGGGCCAGGCGCTCGGCCGCCAGTCCGCTCGGAGCGATCGCGGGAAGGAGGGCATCCCAGCGGGCGGACCAGTCGCCCTCGGTGCGGCGTTCCTCCGCTCTGGCGCGCCAGTCGTCGGCCGACGCAGGACGCGGCACGAACCAACCGATGGGCGCATCGGCGCTCTGCAGGAGCCGTGAGAGGGCGGAGCCTCCGAGCGGCTCCGTGACGATGCGGACGTCGGTCATTGCCGCCGGGCGAAGAGAATCGTGCGCGGGGAGTCCGGACGCAGCGGCGAGCCGTCATAGTCGCCGAAGACCGCGTCCACGGAGAACCCCGCCTGGATGCACAATGCCACGAGGTCCGCCGGCTCGAACAACCGCACTCGTTCCACGAAAGTTCGCCCCAGGTCGCCGATGGTGATCATCTTCCGCACGAACCGGCCATCGGCGGAGATCTCGCGCTCCTGCTCCACTGTCACCGTGCCCACGGTGCGTTCGTCTCGCGGCACGAGGGTGTCCCGCACCTGCTCCGCGTGAAGATAATCGAGGACGAACCAGCCGCCCGGGCGGACGACCCGCGCCACATCGGCCAGCACGCGAAGGTGCTGGGCATCCTCGCGGAAGTATCCGAAGCTGGTGAACAGGTTCACGACGAGGGCGAAGCTCGCGTCGGCGAACGGCAGCTCCCGCATGTCGGCGCGGACGAGTGGTGCGGTGCGGTCTTCGGCGCGAGCGGCGCGGAGGAGCGACGGGGAGAGATCGAGTCCCACCGTCCACCAGCCGCGATCGCACAACGTGCGCTGGTGTCGGCCCGCCCCACACGCCAGGTCCAGTACCGGCGCGTCCACCTCGCCCATCCGCTCGGCGATCAGCGCGACCACCTCGTTCGCCTCGTGATGGTCACGATGCTCGTAGAGCGCGAGGTATTCCTCGCCGAACCAGTCCTCGAACCAGTCGTCAGGCATGACGGTCGCCGGTGGCGGCACGCGTTGCGCGCGTCATTTGTGGTACGGCTCGCCCCGCACGATGGTCCCGGCACGATACAGCTGCTCGGCGAGGACCAGGCGCGCCATCTCGTGCGGGAGCGTCCACGGCGCGAGCTGGATGGCTCGCGACGCGCGCGCGCGAATCTCGTCGGTGAGACCGAAGGCGCCGCCGATCACGAAGGCGACGTCCTGCGCCCGCTCGCGCGCGTCGGACACCAGGGTGGCGAACTGCGCGGAGGTGAGCCGGTCCCCGCGCTCGTCGCACGCGACCACGAGCGCCCCGGCGGGGAGACGCTCGAGCAGCCGCTCGCCTTCGCGTGCCCGCGTGTCGACCACCGAGACCCCGCGTCCGCTCGCTTCGCGGACTTCGACGACGTCGAGCGGCCAGTACCGCGCCGCTCGAGTCTCGTACTCGTCGATCGCCGCCGCGAGGTGCCGGTCGCGTGGCTTCCCCACGACGGCGACCACGAGGCGCACGCGTCGCTATGCGTAGATGCCGCGCAGCCGGTGCACCGTCGCCACGCGACTGATCGCCAGCATGTACGCCGCGGTGCGCATGTCCACCTTGTGCTGCACGGACAGCTTCAGCACATCGCCGAAGCTGCGGGTCATGATGTCGTTGAGACGGTCGTTGACCGACTCCTCGGACCAGAAGTAGCCGCCGCGGTCCTGCACCCACTCGAAGTACGAAACGGTGACGCCGCCCGCATTCGCGAGGATGTCCGGGATGACGAAGATCTCCTTCTCGACGAGAATCGAGTCCGCGCCGGCGGTCGTCGGTCCGTTCGCGCCCTCGCAGATGATCTTCGCCTGGATCTTCGCCGCGTTCTTGCTGGTGATGACGTTCTCGAGCGCCGCCGGCAGGAGGACGTCGACCTCTCCCGTGAGCAGCTCCTCGTTGGTGATCGGCTCGCCGCCCTTGAAGCCCTCGAGCGTCTTGTGCTCCTTCACGTACGTGATCGCCGCGGGGATGTCGATCCCCTTCGCGTTCCAGTAGGCGCCGGTGCGGTCGCTGATCCCGCGGATGATGCATCCCTCCTTCGCCAGGAGGTCGGCGGCCACCGAGCCCACGTTGCCGAAGCCCTGCACCGCGACCGTCGTGCCCTTCACCTTCATGCCGAGGTGCTTGAGGGCCTCCTTGGTGACGATCATGCAGCCACGCCCGGTGGCCTCGCGGCGCCCGAGCGAGCCGCCCATCTCCACCGGCTTGCCCGTGACGACGGCGGTGACCGTGTGGCGGACGTGCATGGAGTAGGTATCCATGATCCACGCCATCACGCGCTCGTTGGTGTTGACGTCGGGCGCGGGGACGTCGGAGTCGGGGCCGAGGGTGTGGATGATTGCGGCGGTGTAGCGGCGCGTCAGGCGCTCGAGCTCGCCGGCGCTCATCTTCAGCGGATCGCAGATCACACCGCCCTTGGCGCCACCGAACGGCAGGTTCACCACCGCGCACTTCCAGGTCATCCAGGCGGCGAGCGCCTGCACTTCGTCGAGATTGACCTGCATGTCGAAGCGGATGCCCCCCTTGGCGGGCCCCCGCGAGGTGTTGTAGAGAACGCGATAGCCGGTGTATACCTCGACCTCACCGTTATCCATCATCACCGGCACGGACACGATGATCTGCTTCTCGGGGTGGCGGAGGACCTTGTACAGTCCGGGCTCGAGGTCGAGCAGCTGAGCCGCGCGGTCGAAACGGGACATCATCGCCTCGAACGGGTTCTCCTCGTTCAGGAAACGGTCCTTGTCCGGCATGACGATTCTATCGGTCGGCAGTCGAAGATCGGTGGCCATGTGCTGGGGAACTCGGGCCGGTGGGACCGGCGGTTGGAGGAACGGCGGCTCGTGCCGCGAGGAGGGCCTCGAGCGAGGCGTCGAGCACGGCACCACCGCGCTCGACCACGGCACGCTGCGAAACATACCACAAGGGGGGCCCCGCGCGAGGCCACAAGGGGGCCAGCTTGACGGCGTCCTTGAGGGTACAGATCACGCCCGCGCGGCGCTCGCCGGAGCGCACGATGCGCGCGACGTCGCGCGCGTCGAAGGCGTGGTGATCGGCGAACGGAATGGGGTCCAGCGTCGCCCCCTGCGCGGCGAGCTGCGAGAAGAACGATGCAGGGGCGCCAACGGCCGCGACCGCCGTCAGCTCGCGACCGTCGAGCCAGCTCAGCGGCTCGCGATGAGTCGTCATGGCGTCGACGACCGCGTAGGGCGCCAGATGGCAGATGGCGACCGCGGTCCGGTCGCGCATGAAGCGGGCGACCTGACTGGCAACCTCCTCGGCGACCTCGCGCGGCGCGCTCTTGCGCGTGATGACGAGGACGTCGGCGCGGCGCAGGGCTGCGGCGGGCTCGCGCAATGGGCCGGCCGGCAGCAGGCGCAGTCCCTCGCGCCACTGCTCCGCGGCCACGAGCACCCAGTCCGCGCTGCGACGCAGACGTCGGTGCTGGAAGGCGTCGTCGAGGATCGCACAGTCGGCGCCGAGCTCGCGCGCACGCGCGACGCCGCGCACGCGATCCGCGTCGGTGACGACCACGAGGCCCGGATTGAGCCGGGCATGCACGAGGGGCTCGTCGTCGCCATAGCCGCGCAGCACGATGGCGGGACGCGCACCCGCGGCGGCGAGTCGGGCGGCTGCCCACGCCGCCATCGGCGTCTTTCCCGTGCCGCCCACGCTCAGGTTGCCGAGGCTGAGGGCGGGGAGCGCGGGGAGGTGGGCGCGCAGTGCGCCGCGATCGTAGAGCGCGTTGCGCGCCGCTGATACGACCGCGTAGCTCCATGCCGCCGGCGACAGCGCGGCCCGCGCGAGCCGTTCGGCCCAACCCTCGCCGTACCAGATCCGCTCCACGCCGCCCGTCGTCACGAGCCCGGCACCGCGTCGAGGATCGACTGGAGGCGGGGCGCGTGCTCCGCCGCTTCGCGCGGCGACGGAGCATCCACCGCGGCGAGAGGCCCGAAACTCACGCGCACGCGCGCGAACGGCTTGGGGATGAGGAACCGGTCCCAGCTCCGGAGGCGCCACGCCCGCGTGGCCTGCGCGCGAATCGGCGCGATGAGCGCCCCGGTCCGCTGCGCCGCGACCGCGGCGCCGGGCGCGAACACGCGCGCCGGCCCGCGCGGGCCGTCAGGGGTGATGGCCCCGTCGCGGCCCGCGTCGATCTCGCGCATCAGGCCGATGAGGGCGCGGCTCCCTCCCTTCGACGAGGAGCCGCGCACGGTAGCGTAGCCGAGCGACTCGGCGATCCGCGCGATGATCTCGCCGTCGCGATGATCGCTGATCACGATCGCCACATTCTCGCCGCGCTGGTGCCAGAGCAGCGGCAGCAGCTCGCCGTGCCAGAGCGCGAAGATGACGCGCGTCCCCGAGCGCCGCGCCGCGGCGAGCGGCTCCCCGTTCACCGTCTCCATGCGCCAGGTGCTCGCAAGGGCGCGGAGCACCCACACCCCGAGCCGCACGACCCAGCGGACCTTTCGCGACTCGGTCATCGCATCGGCACCGTCGGCACCGGAGACGCCATCTCCAGCGCCATCGTGGCGACGCGGGCGGCCGCGCCGGGCTGTCCGAGCGTGTCGCGCACGGCGGCGAGCCGTTCCACCATCACCTTGCGCTGCACGCTGTGATGATCGAGCAGCGGTTGGAGTGCGTCCGCCACGGCGGCGGGGCGCAGCGCATCCTGTACGAACTCGCGCGCCACCTCGTAGCCGGCCACGATGTTCACCAGCCCGATGAACGGGATCTTCACCAGGCGGCGCGCCAGCGCGTACTCGATCGCGCTCGTGCGGTAGGCGACGACCAGCGGGCAGAGGGCGATCGCCGCTTCCAGCGTGGTCGTTCCGCTCTTGCACATGGCCGCGTCGGCGGCGCGCAGGACGGAGAACGACGCCGAGTGGACGAGCGGGAACGGGCAGCGCTCAGCCGGAATCGTGACATGCGGCGCCGAGCTCACGACCACCCGGAGGGCCGGATCGCGCCGCTGGAGCTCGCGCGCCGTGGCCACGAACGGGTCGAGATGGCGCGCGATCTCCTGGGCGCGACTGCCGGGAAAGAGCGCGAGCAGCCGTTCGTCCGGGCCGATGCCGAGCGCGCGCCGAGCCGCGGTACGGTCCGGGAGCGACGCCGCGCGGTCGAGCAGCGGATGTCCGACGAACGTCGCGTCGATGCCGTGGTCGCGCAGCAGCCGCTCCTCGAACGGGAGGATGACGGCGGCACGCGTGACGGTGCGCGCCAATGTCTCCAGCCGTCGCGCGCGGGATGCCCAGACCTGCGGCGTGATGTAGTAGAGCACCGGCACGCCGGCCGCCGCGGCCGTCGCGGCCACGCGCATGTTGAACCCGGCGTAGTCAATCAGCACCACCAAGGCAACGCGCCCGCTCTCGATGCGGCGCTGCAGGTCGCGACGGAGGCGGTAGAAGTGCGGCACGTGCTTGAGCGGCTCGATGAAGCCCATCACGGCGAGCCGCTCGGTGTGCTCCACCAGCTCGACGCCGGCGTCCCGCATCGCGTCGCCACCGACGCCCGTGAGGACGAACGGCGCGCCCGCCTCCTTCAGGACGCGCGCGACTCCGGCGGCGTGCAGGTCACCGGACACTTCGCCGGCGACGAACAGGATCTCACGCACGCGCGGGCAGTCGTGGGCCGCCGGCAAGCGCCGGCAGGGCGCGCTCGATGTCGGTGACGATGCGGAGCGCGACGCCGAGCGCCTCGCGTCCCGCCTCCCCCGTCACGGGAATCGGCGATTCACCGCGCACGGCGGCGAGGAAGCTCTCGAACTCGAGCCGCAGCGCGTCGCCTTCGTCCGCCACGAGCGGAACGCGCTCGACGAACTGCTCCAGGGCCAGGGGCGCCGTGGCCAGCTCGGCGACGTCCACGTCGCCACGCAGGCGGAAGAACTCCCCGTTTCCCGCCCCGAGATCGAGCGAGAGGTAGCCGCTCTGCTGGAAGATGCGCAGCTTCCGCATCCGGTCGCGCGAGACCCGGCTCGCCGTGATGTTCGCCACGGCACCCGAGTCGAAGGTGAGCCGGGCGTTGGCGATGTCGACGAAGGGCGTGAGCACCGGCACCCCCACCGCCTGCACCGACGATGCCTTGCCGCCCACCAGCGTCAGCACGAGGTCGATGTCGTGGATCATGAGGTCCAGCACGACGGCGACGTCGGCACCCCGTGGGTTGAAGGGCGCGAGCCGGTCACTCTGGATGAAGCGCGGCGCATCCACGTAGGGCAGCGCGGCACGGATCGCCCGGTTGAACCGCTCCACGTGACCCGTCTGCACCATGGCGCCGTGCTTCGCGGCCAGGGCGAGCATCGCGTCGGCTTCGTCGAGCGACGCGGCGATCGGCTTCTCGATCAGCGCGTGGATGCCGCGGGCGAGCACCTGCTGCGCGACGGCGAAGTGCGCCGGCGTCGGCACCACGATCGTGACGGCGTCCACGACGTCGAGCAGCTCGTCGAGCGAATCGAACGCGCGAACGCCGAGCTCCTCGGCCACCTTGGCCGCGCGCTCCGGCCGCGACTCGTAGAAGCCGGCGAAGTCCGGACCCTGCAGATCGCGCAGGATGCGGACGTGGTGATGCCCCAGCCCACCAGCGCCGATGACCCCTGTACGCACGCGCCCGCTCACACCACCACTCCTCGTCCGCTCTCCTCGACGAACCGGAGCAGCTCGAGCACCTCGGGATATGGCTTGAGCTCCGCCGCCGCCCGCTCCTTGGCCTGCGACACGTTCAGCTCGGAGCGGAAAAAGATCCGGTACGCGCGTTTGAGCTCGCGCACCACCTCCTCCGGAAAGCTGTTGCGCTGGAGGCCCACGCTGTTCAGGCCATACAGCTTGATCGGATTGCCCACCGCCTTCACGTACGGCGGCACGTCCTGCGAGATGCGCGAGCACCCGCCGACGAACGCGTACTGGCCGATCTTCACGAACTGGTGCGCGGCGCTCGCGCCGGCGATGATCGCCTTGTCGCCGACCGTGACGTGCCCGGCCAGCCCGACGCTGTTCACGAGGATCACGCCGTCGCCGATGTGGCAGTCGTGCGCCAGATGGACGTACGACATGATGAAGCAGTGCTTGCCGACCGTCGTCTTGTACGACTGCGTGGTGCCACGGTTGATCGTCGTGTACTCGCGGATCGTCGTCCCTTCCCCGATCTCGACCGTCGTGTGCTCGCCTTTGAACTTGAGGTCCTGCGGGTCGCCACCGAGGACGGTGCCGATCCCGACCTTCACGTTGGGCGCGAGGATGACGTTCCGCTCGAGCGTCGCCCGCGGGGCGATGACGGAGCCAGCGCCGATCGTGCAGCCCTCACCGATGATGGCGAACGCACCGATCTCGACGTCGTCGGCAATCTGCGCGTCGGGACTGATGATCGCCGTCGGGTGGATGCGCGAGCTCACTTGTCGCGCACCATCGCACCCAGCTCGGCCTCGCAGACCAGCTCCCCGTCCACCTTCGCGACGCCGTTCATCTTGCACATCATGCCGCGCACCTGCAGCAGGTCCAGTTCGAACCGGAGCTGGTCGCCCGGCTTCACGGGGCGGCGCCATTTCACGTTGTTGAGCGACGTGAAGTACACGACCTTGCTCCCGGGATCGGGCACCGTCCCCATCAGCAGCATCCCGCCCACCTGCGCCATCGCCTCGACGATCAGCACGCCCGGCATGATCGGATGGCCCGGGAAGTGGCCCTGGAAGAACGGCTCGTTGATCGTGACGTTCTTGATCCCGACGATCCGCTTGTTCGGCTCGATCTCGAGCACCCGGTCGATGAGGAGGAACGGGTAGCGGTGCGGCAGCACCTTCATGATTTCTTCGATACCGAGCACCTGGGTCTCCTGCTTCATCGATGCCTGCAACGCGCGCACGAACAGCACGGTGCCGCGATGACTGGGTTTGTGCGCCACGATGCGGGCCTTCAGCCGCACACCGGCGAGCGCGAGGTCGCCTACACAGTCCATCATCTTATGCCGCACGAACTCATCTGGCGAGCGGAGTGTATTCTCCACCACGCCCGTGTCGTCGAGCACGACGGCATTCTGCGTCGACGCGCCCTTGATCAACCCGCGGGCGCGCAGCGGCTCGACCTCCCGCACGAATCCGAACGTCCGCGCCCACGCCAGATCACGAGCGAACCGCTCCGTCGTCACGCCCGACACGTATCGCTGCCGCCCGATGAGGGGGTGCGGAAAGTCGATCGAGACGTCGAGCTCGAGCTGCTCGGCGGCCACTGCCTCGTACACGGACTCCCCATCCACCAGCCTGATGGGCCCGGTGAGTCGACCGACCTGCACGCACCCCGGCTGCTCCAGCACCCCGGCTCCCTGCAGTGCCTCGAAGAACGCGCCGGCACTGCCGTCCATGATCGGCGGCTCCGGACCGTCCATGGAGACCACGAGGTCGTCCAGCTCCAGGGCATGCACCGCCGCCAGAACGTGCTCCACGGTGTGAACAGCGTTCGGCTCCTGCCCGAGCTGGGTTCGGCGCTCCGTCAACACCGCGTGTTCGGCGCGCGCTGGAATGGACACTGCGCCCGCCAGGTCTCGGCGCTGGAACACCAGCCCGCTGCCGGAAGCCGCTGGCCGGAACTCCAGTGTGCAGGCCACACCGAGGTGCAGGCCGACTCCCGTCACAGCCGCCGGCCGGGCGATCGTCCGTCGCATCAGCGCTTCTCCTTTCCCTTCACGTTGCCGGTCCGGTCGTCCACCAGCCGCTCGAGAGCGCGCAGCAGGGACGGAAGCTTGAACAGCGCCGCCTGAGCCCGCAGCGCCTCCCGATGTGGGCGTGCCGGATAGCCCGACCAGGTCTCCCCCGCCGGAATGTCGCCGAACGCTCCCGCCTGCGCCGCCAGCCGCGCGCCGGCCCCGATCGTGTGATGCCCCGCGATGCCCGCCTGACCGGCCAGGATTGCACCGTCCTCCAGGCGGACCGAACCGGCGATGCCGACTTGCGACATGATGAGGCAGAGCCGTCCGATCCGCACGTTGTGCGCAATCTGGACGAGGTTGTCGATCTTCGTCCCCGCGCCGATCACGGTGTCGTCGATGCTCCCGCGATCGATCGTCGTGTTTGCGCCGATCTCGACATCCGCCTCGACGATGCAGCGCCCCACGTGCGGGATCTTGTCATGCCGGCCGCCCCGGAACACGTAGCCGAAGCCGTCCGACCCCAGGCGAACGCCGGCATGCACGCGGACGCGGTCCTTCAGCTCGCTCCCGGGGTAGAGCGTCACCCCCGGATAGAGGTGGCACGCCTCACCGACCGAGACGCCGGCGCCGACGACGACGTGCGCGTCGAGACGGCTGCGCGCGCCGATCCGGGCGCCCTCACCGATCACGACGTAGGGGCCGATCGCGACCTCCTCACCGATGTGCGCTCCCCGGCCGATCACGACGGTGGAGTGCACCCCAGGCGCGTGTTGGGGCTCCGGATAGAGCAACGCGAGAAGGGAGAGCATTGCGTCGTGGGGCTTGTCCACGACGACGCGCGCCGCCGTCCTGCCCGGCGTCTCCGCGAGCTCGGGCGACACGAGCGCCACCCCCGCGCCGCACTCGGCGAACAGGTGTGCGTACTTCGCGTTCGCCAAGAAAGTGAGGTGCTCCGGGCGCGCCCGGTCGAGGGGCGCGACCCCGGTGACGACGACGTCCGGATCGCCATGCAGTGTGCCGTTCACGGCCGCCGCAATGGCCGAAGCGGTGAGGGCCGGTTGGCCCTCACCGCCAGGGGACCGCCGGGTTGGCGATCGATCGGACACGCGTCAGTCGTTCGGAGGCGTCTGCGGACGAGTGACGCCCGACGGCGCCGCCGTCGGCGCGCCGGTGGTCGGACGCGGCGCGGCCGCCGTGCCGCCCCGGAGCTTCGCCAGCACGCGGTCGGTGATGTCCAGGTTCTTGTCCATCGCCACGATCGACGAGCCCTGATCGGCATTGAAGACGAACGAGTAGCCGCCTTCGATGCGCAGGTCCTCGATCGCCGCCTTCACGCGGTCCAGAATCGGCTGCACCAGCTCGCCCTGCCGCTGCTGCGCCTTCTGCTCCAGCTCACGGGTGCGGCGCTGGTATTCCGTCTCCTTCGTCTGGATCGCCTTGCCGCGCGTGTCGCGCGCCGTGGCGCTCAGCGATGCCTGCGCTTTCTCGAAGTCGGCGACCATCGTGTTCAGCGAATCGCTCATCCGCTTGATCTGGTCGCGGTAGGTGCCGGTCTCCTTGTCGAACTGCGCCTCGGCTTCGGCACGGCCAGGGGCCTGCTCCAGCAGCACCGACGAGCGAATGTAGGCGAGCTTCTGCCCGCTCTGGGCCGCGGCCGCACCCGCGGCGAGGACGAGGAATACGAGCGCGGCCGACGCCGCACGATAGAACACGCGCATGAAGACTCCAGGTTAGAAGAGCTGTCCGAGCTTGAAATGCAACATCCACTTGGGCGCCGGAACGCCGTTTTCGACACGATCGAATCCGTACGCCCAATCGAGGCCCAGCGGCCCGAGCGGCGTCACGACCGAGGCACCGATCCCCGCGCCGCGGAACAGGCGCGTCGGATTGAAGTCCTGAGGACGGGCCCAGATGTTACCGGCGTCGTAGAAGGCGTCGACATAGAACTGCCCGTTGAACCGCAGCCCGAGCTCCACCGTGTTGGTGTAGAAGGCGCTGCCGAACGAGTTGAGGGTGGCCGTCGTCGACGACGTGGTCGGCACATAGCCTGCCGGCGTGATCGAGAACTCTTCGTAGCCGCGCAGCGGCTCGCCGTACTGCACGCCGCCCAGCGAGAACAACTGCGAGACGAAGAACCCGCCGACGTTGCCAAACACCGCGCCCGCCCGCGCCTTGAGGCCGAGGGTGAGCACCATCGGCTCGCTGCCTGGGGCGCCGCCGCCGAACTGTGCAAGCGAGGCGTAGTGCTTGATCTCGCCCGTGTACCGGGTGTACTCCGCCCCGCCGAAGAATCCATTCACCTGCGCCGACAGGGTCTGATTGCCACCGTCGGTCGCGAACGGAAGGCCGACGCGCGTGTCGTGATCGAAGTTGAGCCCGAGCGTCGAACGCGAGCAGGTGACGACGGAGCAGTCGATCGTGCTGACCAGCCCCGTGGCCCCGTAGTTCACTCGCTCCGCGCCGTACGACAGGAACAGCCGCGAGAAGCGCGAGCCCATGACGGGGAAGCCGATCTGGAGCTGGCCGCCGACACGCGTCTGCTAGCCGACGTCGG
>Ga0193699_10000115_pt1 | contig 37702 bp, 26 predicted proteins | sample L3c2metaG_FD_160095 | JGI IMG/M metagenome (GOLD analysis project Ga0193699, IMG submission 160095) | Soil microbial communities from a riparian zone of the East river system, Colorado, United States - L3c2 | ecosystem: Environmental > Terrestrial > Soil > Riparian zone | place: USA: East...
CGGCACCATGGTCAAGTTCGTCTACCACGGGAACGCGGTCGTAGCCCCGGTCATCGACCGCGGCCCCTATGTAAAAGGCCGCGCTTGGGACCTGACCGCCGCCGCCAGCAAAGCGCTCGAGTTCGAAGGCGTGGGCATGGTCCGCTACGCGGTCGCCGTCAGCTACGCCCGCGCCGGCGCCGGTCGCTGAAGCCCTCGGAGCCCGTCTCCTCCGCCCAGGTGGCTAATCTTCCCTGCTCAGGCGCCATTTTCTACGAGAGGAGCATGGGTATGTCGAGGTCTTCGCACGGAGCATTCGCCGCGGGTGCGCCGCGGAGAGGTCGCTGGCTGACGCTGGCGTTGGTGGTGGGCTCCCTCGCGACCTTGACCGCCGTCGTTGCCGGAACCAGCGTCGCCAAGGTCCCCAGCACCCAGGTGGTGCTGGGCCAGACCTCGACCGTGCCGGACCCGTCCTGTCCCGGCCTTCCCTGCCAGGCGATCGGCAGTGTCACCGGCTTCCAGGTCAGCAACGGCCAGACGCGCTCGCCCTTCATCGTTCCCCACGACGGCACGATCAAGGCCTGGGCCTTAACTCTTGCCCAGCCGACCAACAAGCAGCGCTCCTTCTTCAATGGCTTCTTCGGCACGCCGCCGGAGGCGCGTCTGGCGATCCTGCGGCGCGTCCCGGGCACCAACCCGCCCCGCTACAGCCTGCGCAGCCAGGGCTCGGTCAAGGTCCTCACCCCGTACTTCGGGCAGACGGTCAAATTCGGCTCCTCGCTGAAGGTCGAAAAGGGCGACATCGTCGCCATCACCGTCCCCACCTGGGCCCCGGCCTTTGCCCAGGAATTGGACGCCAAAGAGGTCTGGCGCGCCAGCCGCGAGCCGGGCACCTGCACCAACTCCACCGACATCCGCCAAGGGGAACCCCTGGACAAGGTCGGAACCCGCGCAACCTTCGGCTGCCGCTACTCGACTGCCCGCATCCTCTACACGGCGACCTTGGTCGAGGGTCCTTAGCTCCGCACTCCTCGCGAACGTGATGTGGTGAGGGGGTCCGAGAACGGAGCCAGTTTGCCCCGCCCGCAGGACCCCCTCACCGCAGCGCGTTCGCGCTCAGGCAGCCGTGGGGAGGACCCGCGGCGTCGCCTGATCCTGCGGCAGCGCTGCCGCGCTCGCGATCAGGCTCTGGAACTCGTTGAGCGCCAGGTGGCCGACCGCCTCGAGGATCTCCTCGTCGGTCCAGCCGAGCTCACGCGCCTCCTCGTGCAGATGGAGCGGGGGAGGGCCGTCGGCGTCCAGCGCCTCCTTGAGGAAGGCGAGCAGGCCCGCCTCCTTCTCGTCGGCCGAGGTGAAGCTGCGAGCGCGGGAGACCTCGTCGAGGCCGAGTCCCGCCCGTCGCGCCGACTTCGCGTGCTGGGCGATGCTGTAGTTGTCCTCGCGGTGCTCGGCCACCGCCAGGGCGATCCGCTCGCGGGTCGCCTGCGGCAGGACGCCGCCACGCAGCTCCGAGCGCATCCGCGTGTAGGCACGGAGGACGGCGGGGGACCCGGCGAGCACGCCGACGAACTTGGTGACCGCGCCGCCGGCCGCCTGGATGGTCTTGATCAGCGGAGCGCTCTCGTCGGGAGCGGTCAGCTCATCGTGGATCTGGAATCTTGAAACATCGGTTTTGACCGTCACGGGCTTCTCATCTCTGGCTCTGCTGAGGGCGTATTCCGCTTTACAGAGCCTTTACGTGGCCTTTACTTTACTTTGAGCCTCTTACTTACGAGGAGTAAGTTATACCGGGTTTTAGATGTCGATGCAAGACGCCTGATTTGCCTACTCCCTACCCGCTATACGCCGTCCTGCACCTCTTCGGTTCATTCGCCTATCGTTGCGCCCTTCTTGCGGACAAGCCAAGGAGGCCCGAATGGCAGAGCAACCCCGTAGTGCCGCTGACGTCATCGAGATCGTCAAGAGCAGCGACGTGCGCTTCGTCCGCCTCTGGTTCACCGACGTGCTCGGCCAGCTGAAGAGCTTCTCGATCAACGCCGCCGAGCTCGAGGACGCCTTCGACGGGGGCATGGGCTTCGACGGCTCCTCGATCACCGGCTTCAACCCGATCGAGGAGTCGGACATGATCGCCATGCCCGATCCCTCCACCTTCGCGCTGATCCCCTGGCGCCCCGAGGACGAGAACGCGGTCGCGCGCATGTTCTGCGACATCCGCGTGCCCGGCGGCGGCCCCTACGAGGGCGACCCGCGCTGGATCCTGCAGCGGGCGATGAAGCGGGCGGAAGAGATGGGCTTCGACGCCTACAACGTCGGCCCCGAGCTCGAGTTCTTCTACTTCCGCTCCGCCAAGCCGGAGGGAGGCGTGCCCGAGGTGCTCGACGAGGGCGGCTACTTCGACCTGACCACGCTCGACGCCGGCTCCGACGTGCGCCGCGACACGATCCTGGCGCTGGAGAAGATGGGCATCCACGTCGAGTACGCCCATCACGAGGTCGGCCCCTCCCAGCACGAGGTCGACATGCGCTACAAGGACGCGCTGCAGATGTCGGACGACTGCATGACGTACCGCATCGTCGTCAAGGAGTACGCGATGAAATACGGCTGGCACGCGACCTTTATGCCGAAGCCGCTGTTCGGCGAGAATGGCTCCGGCATGCACGTCCACCAGTCGCTGGCCAAAGACGGCAAAAACGCCTTCTTCGACGCCGACGACCCCTACTTCCTCTCGGCCACGGCGAAGGCCTTCATCGCCGGTCAGCTGCGCCACGCGCGCGAGATATCGCCGCTCTTCGCCCAGTGGGTCAACTCCTACAAGCGCCTGGTCCCCGGCTTCGAGGCGCCGGTCTACCTGGCCTGGTCGCGCCGCAACCGCTCAGCGCTCATTCGCGTGCCGCTCTACCACCCCGGCAAAGAGGCGGCGACGCGGGCGGAGCTGCGCTGTCCCGACCCCGCTTGCAACCCCTACCTCTGCTTCGCCGGCATGCTGCAGGCCGGCTTGGAGGGGATCGAGCATGGCTACGAGCTGCCCGAGCCGATGGAGCAGAACCTCTACCACCTCTCTCCGGAGGAGCGCTCCCAGCGCGGCATCGAGCAGCTACCGGAGACGCTCGGCGAAGCGATCGACATCGCCGCCGACTCGGAGCTGGTGCTGCGCACGCTGGGCGAGCACACCTTCCGTCGCTTCGTCGAGATCAAGCGGCAGGAATGGGACGACTACCGCGTCCAGGTCACTCCGTACGAGATAGAGAACTTCCTGCCGGTGCTCTAGCGCTTCCGGCCGCGGGTCCTGTCACGGGGCGAGGGGGTATTAGCGGACTCACCGTCCGAATACCCCCTCGCCCCGTGCCACCCGCGGGAGGAGTGCTAGCGGGGGAGGTCGCTCTCGATAGGTGCGGGGGTGGCTGCGGTGTCGACACCTTTTTTTGAAAGCTGGGAGGGCCACCAGAAGTTGTCGCCCGCGGTCAGGGCGATCGCCGGCACGAGGATGCTGCGGACGAGGAAGGTGTCGAGGAGGACGCCGAAGGCGACTACGAAGCCGAGCTCGGTGAGGAAGGTGAGGGGGAGGACGGCGAGGACGGAGAAGGTGCCGGCGAGGACTATGCCGGCGCTGGTGATGACGGCGCCGGTCACCGCGAGGGCGCGGAGGATGCCCTGCCTCGACCCGTGTTGGATCGTCTCCTCGCGGGCGCGGGCGATCAGGAAGATGTTGTAGTCGACCCCCAGCGCGACCAGGAAGACGAAGGCGAAGAGCGGTAAGGACGGGTCCGAGCCGGGGAAGCCGAAGACGACGTCGAAAAAGAAGTAGCCGACGCCGAGCGCGGCGAGGAAGCTGAGGATCACGGTGCCGATCAGGATCAGCGGCGCGACCACCGCGCGCAGAAGGGCGATCAGGATCAGGAAGACGACGACGAGGATGATCGGCGGGATTACGATCGAGTCCCATCCGGCGGCGTCGCGGACGTCGAATTCGACCGCGGTCGGGCCGCCGATCAGCGTGCTCGGCGCGACCTCGTGGGCCGCTTCGCGCATCGGCTTGACCAGGTCGAAGGCCTCGGTCGAGTAGGGGTTCGGTTCCAGCGTCGCCTGCACCAACGTGCCCGGCGGCCCTTGGGCGACCGGCTGGGAGACCGTCTCCACGCCTTCGACCTGGGCTACGGCGCGCCGCACCCCGGGCACGTCCGCCCGATCTTCGACGACGACGTCGGTGAGGGCGGTGGCGCCCGAGGGGAAGCTCTTGTCGAGCAGGTGCTGGCCTTCGACCGATTCGACTTCGGTGCGGTAGCTGTCTTCGCTGGTCAGGTCGGTCGAGAAGAAGGCGAAGCCGCAGCAGAAGATCACCAGGACGACGACCGCGCCGCCCGTCACGCGGGCGGGCGAGGCAGCGACGCGCCGGCCGACTCGAGCCCAGAGGCCGTGCGTGGCGTCAGCGGTGTGCTCGAGCCCGTGACGGCGGATCTCGTAGGGCGTGAAGACAGCCCTGTCGAGCGGTCCGACGATCAAGGAGGGGATCCGCCTGCCGCTGATCCGCCGCAGGAGCCAGTTGAGCAGCACCAGCGGCAGCAGGACCAAGACCAGCAGGCAGGCGACGACGACCCTGACGATCGCCCCGAGCCCCGAGCCCTCGACGATACGGCGGCGGGCGCGCTCGGAGATTTCGCCGGCCTGTGGTGCGGTCCCCTCCGTGTGCGGAACGAATGGCCAGAAGGCGCGGCGACCGAAGATCGTCAGCAGGGCCGGCAGCAGCGTCAGCATCGAGAGGGCGGCGCAGGCGATGCCGATTGCGGCGATCGGGCCGAGGCCCGAGGTGCCATTGACCTTGGCGATGGTCAGGCAGAGCAGGGCGGCGATCACGGTCGCCGCCGAGGCAAAGATCGCCGGCCCGGCGGATGCCAGCGCGGTGCGCATCGCCTCGTGCTTGTCGGCCGTGCGATGAAGCTCCTCGCGGTAGCGAGCGACCAGCAACAGGGCATAGTCGGTGCCCGCGCCCAGCACCAGGACCGACATGATCGAGCTCGACTGTCCGTTGATCGTCACCCCCAGCTCGGAGACTCCGTAACCGATCGAGCGTGAGAGCGTCTCGGCGAACAACACCGCGGCGAGCGGGATGAAGAAGAACATCGGCGAGCGGTAGATGAGGATCAGCAGGAAGATCACCAGGCTGACCGCGGCCAGCAGCAGGGTGCCGTTGATGCCTTCGAAGACTTCGATCGCGTCGGCCGAGAAGCCTGCGCCGCCGGTGATCTTCACCTCGAGCCCACCGCCCGGGTCGGATATTTCGTCGCGCCAGAACTTGACCGGGTCGACGATTCGTTCCCCCTCGCCGTTGCCCTTGATGTAGGCGGTGAGGATCGCCGCCTTGCCATCGGGCGAGCAGACCGGACCGACGAGCGGTGCGTAGTCGCGGGGCTGGCCAGGGACCGTCGTGGTCGGGGTGCCGCAGCCGGGGGGGAGGCCCCGGGTAGTCGAGGCGGATCGCGAGGACGGTGCCTTCCCTCCGGCGGCGGCGGTCGCCCCGTCGGGCACCACCCCGGGGAAGCGCTTCGCGGTCATCTTTTCGACGTCTTCGACGATCGTGCGCTGGTCTGCGGCGGTCAGGCCGGACTCGCGCCGGAAGACGATCACCGCGGGAGCGATTTCGCCTTTTTGCAGCGACTCGGTTGCGTCCAGCGCCTTGGTCGATTCGGCCGAGCCGGGTAGGTAGGAGGTTGCCTCGTTGCTTTCGGCGTCTTCGAACTTGGCCGGCAGGTTGGCCGGGCCGGCGGCTACGAAGATCGCGACGAACCAGATCGCGAAGACGATCCACTTCGCCCGGCGACCTGACGCGAGGGTGAAGAACGAGCCACGCACTGCGCGCATCCTTTCAGAGAAGCTCGGCCAGATGCTTTGGAGTGGTCACCGGGGCCTGGCAGGTGAAGCTCTCGCATACGTACGCGGCGGGCCCGCCATTCACCTCGGGACGCGCGGCAAGGAGGGGAGGGGTGTCGCTCCCCTCCGGTCCGCCGGCGAGAACGAGGTGCGGGCGGTGGCCAGAGCGGACGACAGCCGAAAGCTCGGTCAGATCCTTGCCGATAAGGGCGACCTCCTTGGTCGGTGCGAGCTGGAAGTCGAGCGCGCGCAGAAGGTGGGCGAAGGCGTCGGGTTGGCGCGGTGCAGCCTTGACGAAGAGGCACAAGATGCCCTCGGCCTGCTCTCTGTAGGAGCGCTCTCCCGTCAGCGCCTCGAGCCGTAACAGGCCCAGGGCGGCGGCCGAGTTTCCGGAGGGAATCGGGTGGTCGCCGATCTCCTTGCGGCGCACGATCAGCTCCTCATGGTCGCCGGAGGTCGAGAAGAGGCCGCCGCTCTCGGGGTCGCCGAAGCGGGCGATCATCGTGTCGGCGAGCGCCCGCGCCACGACGAACCAGCGCTGTTCGAACGTCGCCTCGTAAAGCGTCAGCAGCGCTTCCAGCAGGAAGGCATGGTCCTCGAGGTAAGCGTTGAGCCGCCCCTCGCCGTCCTTGTAGGTGCGCAGCAGGTGCCCGTCGCCATTACGCAGGTCGCGCAGGATGAACTCGGCGCAGTCGCGGGCCGCGTCGAGGTAGTCCTCGCGGCTGAGCGCCGCGCCGGCCTCGGCCAGGGCAGCGAGCATCAGCGCGTTCCAGGAGGCGAGGCGCTTGTCGTCCAACCCCGGCCGCACCCTCTTCGCCCGCGCCTCGTACAAAGCCTGGCGCGCCGCGGCGAGCCCTTCTGGCTCGGGCGCCGCTGCTCCGCCGGCCAGGTGGAGGATGTTGCGGCCCTCGAAGTTGCCGGCCTCGCTGACCCCGTAGTACTCGGCGACCGCCTCCGCGCTGTCGCACAGCACGGCCTCGATCTCGTCCGGCGTCCAGACATAGAAGCGGCCCTCCTCGCCCTCGGAGTCGGCATCGAGCGCCGAGAAGAAGCCGCCCTCGGGCCCGCGCATCTCCCGCAGCGCCCAGTCGAGCGTCTCCTCGCAGACGCGGCGGTAGCGCTCGTGGCCGAGCGCCTGCCAGCCGTGCAGGTAGGCGCGTGCCAGCAGCGCGTTGTCGTAGAGCATCTTCTCGAAGTGGGGGACGAGCCAGTTGGCGTCCACCGAGTAGCGGGCGAAGCCGCCGCCGAGCTGGTCATAGATGCCACCGGCCATCATCGCGTCCAGCGTCCGCTCTACCGGCTCGGTCGCTCCTCGCGCGAGGAGCAGCTCGAGAGTCGAGGCCGGCGGGAACTTGGGAGCGCCCCCGAAGCCGCCCCGCTCCAGGTCGGCCGCCTGCTCGAGAGTCGTCATCGCCCCCTCCAGCAGCTCGGTACCGGGCACCTCCCCCGAGGGCTCGATCGCACCGATCGCGCCCAGCCTCACCCGCGTCTCGGGCGCCCGCTCGCGCAGCTCGTCGCGGCGGTTCTCAAAAGCGTCGAGGACGGCTTCCATAACCATGCGGAAGCTTGGCATGCCACGGCTCTCGTCCGGCGGGAAGTAGGTGCCGCCGTAGAAGGGCACGCCGTCGGGATCGCAGAAGACCGTCATCGGCCAGCCGCCTTGGCCGCTGATCGCCTGCACCGCCTCCATGTAGAGGGCATCGACGTCGGGTCGCTCCTCGCGGTCGACCTTGACGCTGACGAAGTGCGCGTTCATGTAGCCGGCGGTCTCGGCGTCCTCGAAGGACTCGCGCTCCATCACGTGGCACCAGTGGCAGGCCGAGTAGCCGACCGAGAGCAGGATCGGGCGATCGAGCTCACGCGCGCGGGACAGCGCCTCCGTCCCCCACGGGTACCAGTCGACGGGGTTATCGCGATGTTGGAGCAGGTAGGGGCTGGTCTCCTGCGCCAAACGGTTCGCCATGCACTTCACACTACCCGCGGATCGGAGAGGCCAACTATTAGGTGGCGTGGGGTCGCCGAAACTAGGTCGCAATGTGGAATTCCGGCGTGTCTTTAGGAAAAAGACCGCTGGATATATCTACCTTCCTCGGGTGGCGAACGAAAGACCCCCTGCGCAGAGCGAGCCGGCGATCGAAGCAGTGCTGAAGAAGCTCGAGGACGACGACCGAGCGGTCGTACTGGCGGCGCTGGAGCGGGCCGAGCGGACCGAGGCCGAGCTTCGCTATCTCGCCGACCACGATTCGCTCACCGGGCTCCTCGACCGTCGCCGCTTCCGCGCCGAACTCGACCAGTACGTCTCCTTCAGCGCCCGCTACGGCGGCCGCGGCGCGGTGATGATCGTCGACATCGACGGCCTCAAGGCGATCAACGACTCGCTCGGCCACCATGCCGGTGACAACCTGATCCGTCAGGTCGCCGGGGTGATGCGGGAAAGGGTGCGCGCCACCGACATCGTCGCCCGTCTCTCCGGCGACGAGTTTGCGATCTTGATGCCGCAGACCGAAGTCGAGGGTGCGATGCAACTGGGTGAGGACCTGCGCGCCCAGGTTGCCGACAGCGTCCAGCCCACCTCCGACTCCGACCCGGCGACGATCAGCGTCGGCATCACGATGTTCGGCGGCGGTGAGAAGGGAATCGGCTCCGAAGCGGTGCTGGTCGCCGCCGATCAGGCGATGTACCGGGCAAAGGAGGGGGGACGCAACCAGATCGCCCTCTTCCGCGACCCGAACGAGCCACAGCGCGATCCCGAGCGCCGCCAGACGACCGCGGCGAGGATCCGCGATGCCCTCACCGACGACCGCCTCAGCCTTCACACCCAGCCGATCCGCAGCCTCGCCTCCGGTGGGATCGAGCGCTACGAGCTGCTCTTGCGGATGACCGACGAAGAGGGACAGCTGCTGCCCGCAGCCTCGTTCATCGAGGCCGCGGAGCGCGCCGGCATGGTTCAGGAGCTGGACCGCTGGGTCGTCGGTCAAGCGCTGGAGCTGCTCGGGGAACGGCAGCGCCAGGGAGCGCCGCTGTCGTTGCATGTCAACCTCTCCGGCGCCTCGCTGGCCGACATCTCAGTGCTCGAGTTCATCGAACGACGGCTTGACGAAGGCGACGCCGACCCCTCCAGCTGCACCTTCGAGATCACCGAGACGGCGAACGTCTACGACTTCGACGCAGCCTCCGGCTTCGCCGACCGGCTGACCGAGTTCGGCTGCCAGGTCGCGATCGACGACTACGGCGCCGGTTTCAGCCCCTTCCACTACTTGAAGTCGATCCCCTTCGATCTGATCAAGATCGATGGCGCGTTCGTCCGCGACCTGCCGCGCAGCGATGCCGACCAGCTCACCGTCCAGGCGATCGTCCAGATCGCCCGCGGCCTCGGCAAGTCGACGATCGCCGAGTACGTCCAGGACGACCAGACGGCCGAGATGCTGCGCGAGTACGGGGTCGATATGGCCCAGGGGTTCCATCTCGGCCGCCCCGTCGGCCTAGACGAGGCCTTCGCTAAGACTGCCTAGACGCCTGGAAACCAAGCAGGTCGGGGGACGCAGGGAGGATCGGTGAGGGAGCGCACTGCAGTGCGTGACCGAACCGACCGGACCGAGGACCCCGAGATGCTTGGTTTCCAGGCGTCTAGCCGCGCAGCTCGGCGCGCTTGATCTTGCCGCTGGCGGTCTTTGGCAGCTCGGTGGCGAACTCGACGATGCGGGGGAACTTGTAGGGGGCGGTCTCGCGCTTGCAGTGCTCCTGCAGCTCGCGGGCCAGCTCCTCGCTCGGCTCGCGGTCGCGCGGAACGACGATCGCCCGCACGACGGCGCCGCGCTCGGGGTCGGGGGCGGCGACGGCCGCAGCCTCGGCGACGGCCGGGTGGGACAGCAGTGCCGCCTCGACCTCGACCGGGCCGATCCGGTAGCCGGAGGAGACGATCACGTCGTCGTTGCGGCCCTCGAACCAGAGGTGGCCGTCGTCGTCCTGGCAGACCAGGTCGCCGGTCGGCCACCACTCGCCGTCGAAGCGCTCGCCGTCAAGGTAGCGCGAGAAAAAGGTGGGGGAGGAGGAGGCCATGAGCTGGAGCTCTCCGTCGAGGACGCGAACCTCGATCCCGGGCAGCGGTTTGCCCATCGAGCCCGGACGCACGGGCTCGCCCGCGAGGTTGCCGCAGATGTGACCGGTCTCGGTCTGTCCGTAGCCATCGGCGGGCTCGCAGCCCATCGCCTCACGGAAGGCGGCGATCGTCTTCGCCTCCAGCGCCTCGCCGGCGGAGACCATGCGGCGCAGTGCCGGGAGGGGTCGCAGCGGCGTGCGCTTGGCCAGCATCCTGTACTCGGTCGGCGCCTGGCAGAGCACGTTGACGCCGAGCGCCTCGGCTATGTCCAGGCGCTCGGCAGGTTCGAAGCGGCCGTCGTGGATGACCGCCGCGGCGCCGGTCAACCAGGGCGCGAGGAAGACGTTGCGGGCCGACTTCGACCAGCCGGGAGCGGTCGTGCACCAGACCAGCTCACCGGGCTGGGAGCCGAGCCAGTGCTCGGCCTGGGTGCGCTGCCCGCTCAGGTAGCGGTAGGCGTGGACGACGCCACGCGGCTCGCCGGTAGTGCCGGAGGTGAAGACGACCAGCGCCGGGTCCTCGCCGTCCATCGCCTCGATTGCCGCCGGGGTCTCCTGCGGCCGGTCCTCGTCGAGGGTCGCGGCGACCTCGTCCAGGGTCATCGCCGGCACTCCCTCGGGCAGCTCGCCGAGCATCTCGGCGGCGGCGACGCAGAGCGCCGGCAGGGCGCCGCTCGCGCGCCGCTCGAGGTCGTGGCGGCGTAGCTGAGGGCTGCAGGGCAGGGCGACGGCGCCCATCCGCCAGCAGGCAAGCAGCGTCAGCGCCCACTCGATCCGGTTGCCGAGCAGCGTCATCACGACGTCGCCGCGCTTAACCCCCCGCGCGGCGAAAGCCCCGGAGAGCCCGGCCGAGCGGGCGATCAGTTCGCCGAAGTACCAGTCGCGCCGGTTTCCCTCGGCATCGACGGCGACGATCCCCAGCCGCGAGGCGGGGGAGCGTTCCATCACGTCCTCGACGAAGTTCACGGGCGGCAGTCTGCCGCAACATCAGGGCCGACGGGCCGACTTGCCACGTATTTCGTGGGAAATCGGCCCGTCGGCGGGCAGTTCAGGCCTCGGAGATGCCCAGGCGCAGGTAGATGCGGCGCAGGGGCCTGGGCGCCCACCAGTTCCACTCGCCGAGCAGGCGCATCAGCGAGGGCACGAGCAGGGCACGGACGATCGTCGCGTCGATCATCACCCCGAAGGCCATCCCGATCGCGATCTGCTTGACGAAGAAGACGGTACTGACGCCGAAGGCGAGGAAGACGATCGCGATCGCCAACGCCGCCGCGGTGATCACCCGGCCGGTGCGGCCGATCCCGATCGCGACCGCCTCTTCGTTGCCGGCCCCGAGGTCGTACTGCTCTTTGATCCGCGACATGACGAGGACCGCGTAGTCGGTGGCGAGCCCGAAGATGACGGCGAAGAGGAAGACCAGGCTGGTCACCTCGATCGCCGCCGGCCCGGTGTAGTCGAGCGGGCTGTCGAGCCAGCCGGCCTGGAAGGCGAGGACGAGGATGCCGAGCGTCGCCCCCAGGGTCAGCGAGTTCATCAGCAGGGTCTTGATCGGCAAGAGGACCGAGCCGGTAAGCAGGAAGAGGAGGACGAGCGTGGTCAGGGCGATGATCCCGACCACGAGCGGGGCGTGGTCGAGCAGGCTCTGCTTCTGATCGATGAAGCCGGCCGTGTTGCCGGATACGAGCGTGCTCGAGGCGCTGGGTGGAGAGAGGTCGCGGATCGCGTGCACCGAGTCCTGTGCACCGGCATGGAGGGCCGGTTCGGTGAGAGCGAAGTTGGCGAAGGCGACCTGTCCGGAAGCGCGGGCGAAGGGCGCGCCGCCGGCAACTCCGCCGACGGCTTCGATCTGCCGCTGGAAGCTGACTAGCTGCGCATTGCTCGCGCGTCCGTCGACGGTGACGGTGACTGCCTCGGTGACGTCACGCGGGTAATGCGCTTCCAGGTACTCGTAGGCTTCGTGGGAGGGTTTCCCGGGCGGCACCGCTTCGGCGCTGGGGCCGGTAAGCGTCGTCCACAACAGCGGCGCCGCGGCCGCCAGGAGCAGCGCCGAGCTGGCCAAGGCCACGGCAACCGGACGACGCATTACGCCGCGCGCCAGGCGGTACCAGCCGTCGGAGGTGTCCGAGACTGCCGGGCCGCGGCGGATCGAAAGCGCGTCGATGCGCGTTCCGAGCAGCGCCAGCAGCGAAGGCACGACGAGAATCGCGATCACCGAGGACAACACCGCAACGGAGGCGCCGGCGACCGCCATCGAGTAAAGGAAGCGCTGAGGCATGACGATCAGCGCCGCCATCGCCGCCGCCACCGTGAGGCCGGAGAAGACGGCGGTGCGGCCCGCCGTCTGGACGGTGCGACGGTGTGCCTCCCGCGACGCACCGTCGCGCCCTATCTCCTCGCGGTAGCGCGAGACCAGAAGCAGGGCGTAGTCGACCGCCAAGCCCAGGCTGAGCCCGGTGGCGATGTTGAGGGCAAAGACCGAGGTATCGGTGACGCCGGCCATCAGGCGCAGCACGAACAACGTGCCGACGATCGAGACGCCTCCGATCAGCAGCGGAATCGCCGCGGCGACGACGCCACGGAAGACGAACAGCAGCAGCAGCGCCAGGATCGGGAAGGCGATCAGCTCGGCCCTGGTCAGGTCGGTTTTGGTCTGGTCGTTGGTTTCGTTGAAGCCCGCGGCAAATCCGCCCATCTGGACGTCGAGGGGGCTGGAGGCGACCAGAGGTTCGACCCCTTCGGCGGCGATGCCGCCGGCGTCCTCGATGTCCGTCGTCGAGAGATAACCGGCGATCGCCAGCGATTCGCCGTCGCGAGCGATCAGCTCGGCGCCGGAACGGCGGTTGTGCAGCGGGTTGACGACCCGGCCGACGTATTCGACTTTCGACATGCCGCGGCTGAGCCGGGCGACCTCGCGGCGCACGGCGGGTTCGCCGATGTCGAGCTGCCCGCCGCCGGGAGCGCGGACGACCAGCACTATTGCCGGGTTCGGGTTGTAGCCGAGCGATTCGTCGAGCAGCTTCGTCGCCCGCTCGCTCTCCGAGGCGCTGTCGGTGAATCCGGCTGCCTTCAGGTGCTGCTCGACGTTGTGGCCGATCGCGACGGCGAGCACGGCGAATATCGCTACGGCGATGAGGACTCGCTTTGGATGGTTCCAGGTGAGGTCGGCGATTCTGGTCATCGGAGTCCTGACGCGAGGGGACGGAGACGTTAGGCGCCCGGGACCGTACCAGATTTCAAAGTAGGTGCTTTGGAATTCAAATTAACGCTGTTACCATCGGTCAATGTCGCGTCGCGAATACGACCAATCCTGCAGCCTCGCCTGTGCGCTCGACCGGATCGGCGAGCGCTGGTCGCTGCTGATCGTGCGCGAGCTCTCGCTCGGACCGCTGCGCTTCTCCGATCTCGTCCGCAACGTCGGCAACGCGCCCACCGACGTCCTGACCAAGCGGCTGCGCGACCTCGAGAGCCATGGCGTCGTGCGCCGTCGCGAGCTCGACCCGCCTGCAACCGGCGTTGCCTACGAGCTGACCGAGGTCGGCTGGGGGCTGGAGCGACCGATGGTCGAGCTGGGCCGCTGGGGCCTGCACTTCGAGCGGGTCGACGACGTCGTCCACCTCGCGCCGACCTCGCTTGCGAACGCGATCCGCATTCTCGCCCAGCCGCCACCGGACGCGCGGCTGACCATCGGCCTGCGCAGCGGCGGGCAGTCGTACTGGCTGCGAATCGAGGACGGCTGGATCTCGGCCTCCCGCGGCGAGGCGCGGGAGGCCGACCTGATGCTCGCCGGTGAACCCGCCGATGTGTTGGCGGCATTGGTCGCCGGCGAGGTAGCGGAGCGGGACATCGAGATCGAGGGCGACCGCGGCGCGCTGGAGGAACTGCGCGCAATGATCGTCCTGCCCGAGCGCCTGCGCCAGGCCGCGCTCGCCTTCGTTGCCGAGCCAGCCGCCGCCTGACGAGGTTGCACTTACCCGCCATATAGGCGGGAAACTGAAACCTCGACCTACCTAAGTTCGGCCGAGCTCTTGCCGAGCAGCTGGCGCGCCACGATCAAGAGCTGGATCTGCTGCGTGCCCTCGAAGATGTCGAGGATCTTGGCGTCGCGCGCCCACTTCTCCAGCAGCTCGTCCTCGCCGTAGCCGACCGCACCGCAGAGCTCGACGCAGCCGAGCGCGACGTCGACGCAGGTGCGACCCGCCTTGGCCTTCGCCATCGAGGCCTGCAGCGAGTTGGGCTTGCCATTGTCGGCCATCCAGGCCGCCTGCAGCGTCAGCAGCCGCGCCGCCTCGTAGTCGGCCTCCATCTCCAGGTAGCGCGAGACCGCGGCCGGCTGAGACAGCGCCGGCACCGCGTAGTCGAACTCGACCCCGGCCTCGGCCAGGCACTCGCGCGCCCGCTCGAGCGAGGCCCTGGCGACGCCGACCGCCATCGCCGCGACCAGCGGCCGCGTGTTGTCGAAGGTCTGCATCGCGCCGCCGAAGCCCTGCTTGTCCTCGACCTCGGAGCTGCCCAGCAGCGCCTCTTTCGGCACCCGGCAGTCCTGCAGGATGAAATTGGCGGTGTCCGAGGCGCGGATGCCGAGCTTGTGCTCGAGCCGGTCGAGCTTCAGGCCGGGGTTGTCGCGCTCGACGATGAACGACTTGATCGCCGCCCTGCCTTTAGAGGGATCGAGCGAGGCCCAGACGACGATCAGGTCGGCGCGGTCACCGGAGGTGACGAAGATCTTCTCGCCGTTGAGCACGTACTCCTCGCCATCGAGCTTGGCGGTCGTGCGGATCGCGGCCGAGTCCGAGCCGGCCTCGGGCTCGGTGATCGCCATCGCCGCCCACTTGCCGCCGTAGCGCTCGAGCTGCTCCTCGGTCGCAACCGAGGCGATCGCCGAGTTGCCGAGGCCCTGGCGCGGCATCGAGAGCAGCAGGCCGACGTCTCCCCAGCAGAGCTCGACGATGCCGAGCACGGTGGAGAGGTTGGAGCCGTTGCGATTGCCGCCGTCGCCGTCGCCATTCGACTCCCGCCGTACGCCGGCCGCGCCGGCGCCGCCGATGTCGGAGCCCTCGTTCATCCCGTCGATCAGCGAGGCGAGCATGTCGAGCTCTTTCGGGTAGGAGTGCTCGGCCTCGTCGTACTTGCGCGAGATCGGTCGGAAGACCTCGGTCGCGACCTGATTGGCCTGGCTTGCCAGTGGCCTGAACTTCTTCGGTATCTCTAGGTTGATCATCGTCTGCCTTTCGCTTGAGCCGAGTGCCGTGGGCGCTAGACGAGCAGGGCGCCCTCCATCACGCCCGCTGCGCGGAGGTCGCGGTACCAGCGCTCGACCGGGTGCTCCTTGACGAAGCCGTGCCCGCCGAGCAACTGCACCCCTTCGGAGCCGATCTCCATGCCCTTGGCGGCGCAGAGCTTGCGCGCCAGTGCCGCCTCGCGACCGAACTCCTGTCCCTGGTCGGCGCGGCTGGCGGCACGGTAGGTGGCGAGCCGCATGCCACTGCTCTCGATGCCTATGTCGGAGACGGCGAAGGCGACCGCCTGGCGGTTGGAGACCGGTTCGCCGAAGGCGGTGCGTTCGTTGACGTAGGGGATTACGTAGTCGAGCACCGCCTGCGAGGCGCCCACGGCGAGGGCACACCAGGCGATCCGCGCCCGCTGCACGCACTCGACGTAAGAGTCGCGGTCGCCGTCGCCGAGCAGGGCGGTGGCGGGCAGTCGCACGTCCTCCAGCAGCAGGCGGCCGGTGGCGGCGGGTCGCAGCCCCATAGCCGGCTCGTCCTGGACCGAGAGGCCAGAGGCACCAGACTCGATCACAAACAGCGCCGGGCCCAGGTCCTCGGCCTCGGCCGCGACGAGGAACAGCTCGCACTCGGCGGCTCGGGCGACGAGCGACTTGGCCCCGGTGAGGATCCAGTCCTCGCCGTCCCGGCGCGCCGCCGTCTCCAGCTTCAGCGGGTCGAAGAGCGGCCCTGGCTCGAGCAGAGCCAGGGCGGCGGCGGGCACATCCTCGCCGCTGAAGGCGGGCAGGTAGGTGGCCTCCTGCTCGGGCGTTCCCCAGTGGCCGATCGCGGTGGCGACTGCGCCGGGCGCAAGGGCTGCGTAGGCGATCCCCATGTCGCCGTGGGCCAGCGCCTCGCCGACCAGAGCGCTGGTCGTTGCCGCCTGCTCGTGCATCACGCCACCGAGCTCCTCGGGGATGCCAAGCGTGTTGACGCCGAGCTCGTTGACCTGGGTCAGCAGCTCCGCCGGGGTCGCGCGCTCGGCGTCCGCCTCTTGGGCGGCGGGCCGGACCTTGGCCTCGGCGAAATCGCGCATCGCCTCCTGGAACATCTCCTGCTCGTCGTCGGGGCTGATGTCGAAGAGGGCGCGGGGCTTGCCCGTCGCCTGGCGCGCCGGTCGGGTCAGCTTCTGCGCTGCCTTGAAGGTGCGTCCGGCTGCGGTCGCCGAGCGGAAGCCGTTCTTGGTGCCCTGGAAGAGCGCCCGCTCGATCTGTTTGCGGGCTCGGATCCGGTCGAGCAGGTCAGAGCCGGCAAGCCAGTTGAGTGCTCGCAGGCCAAGGCCCATGCTGCGCTCGGCGACTCCCTTGTCGTTGCCGTTCACGTCGATGTCCTCCCGCTGGTCTTGTTTGCTGTCGCTGGTCTCTTCTTGGCCTCGATCGGCTGAATCCTGCCGTCGAGGTGGGGTATATGCCGCTTTGCATCGCGCACGGCGAAATGGACCTCCTCGCCGGCGACGTCGTTGAGGAACTCGACTTTGCCCGGCAGCCGGATCGGCTTGCGGAAGCGGACTTCGGCGGCGAAGGCGTCCGGCAGGCATCCCTCGAGCGCCGCCAGGCAGCGCGCCGTGGTCCACATCCCGTGGGCGATCGCGCCGGAGAAGCCAAGCGGCTTCGCCGTCAGCGCGTGCATGTGGATCGGGTTGCGATCGCCGGACACAGCTGCATAGCGCCGCCCAAGATCGCCGCCGAGCCGCCACTCAGCGCTCGGCGTCAGCTCCGCCTCCTCAGGCCGATGGGCCGAAAAGCGGAGCCGGGCTCCGCTTTTCGGCCCATCGGCAGGCTGTTTTGCGGGCTTTTGGCGGCGGAGCATGGTGCTGGTTGATTGCCAGGCCTTTTCGTCGGCGATCCAGGCCTCGGTGACGAGGCTGAAGGTCTTGCCTCGCTTATGTGGCTGTAGGGCGGTCGGGCGCACGACCAGCTTCAGCTCCTCGCCGAGCCCGATCGGCCGGTGCTGGACGATCCTGTTCTCGACGTGGACCAGGCCTACCGCGCCGAAGGGGAAGCTGCCGTCGGCCATCACCGCCATGTGCAGCGGGAAGGCGAGCACGTGCGGGTAGGTGGGAGGAAGCTGGTCGCGCAGCGTGAAGCCGCAGACACGGCTGTAGGCGGCGACGGTATCGGGGTCGGGCCACACGCCGGCGAGGCTGAGCTCGAGGTCGGGCACGTCCTTGCCGCGGCCCGGCACGAAGGGCAGGAGCGAGGCACCGGGGATCAGCGGCGCCGCTGCGCGCACGTAGAGCGGCAGGATGGACGGCGAGCTGTCGAGGGTTCGCGTCGTCATCAGGCTCCCAGCAGGCTCTGGCCGCAGACGCGGACGATGTTGCCGTTGACGCCGGTCGAGGCGGGGCTGGCGAGCCAGGCGATCGTCTCGGCGACGTCGACCGGCAGACCGCCCTGCGACATGCTGTTCATGCGCCGACCGGCTTCGCGGATCGCGATCGGCATCGCGTCGGTCATCTGGGTCTCGATGAAGCCCGGCGCGACGGCGTTGATCGTCGCCCCGCGCTTCGCCAGCTCCGGCGCCAGCGCCTCGACCATGCCGATCACGCCGGCCTTCGAGGTCGCGTAGTTGGTCTGGCCGGAGTTGCCGGCGATGCCGCTCATCGAGGAGACGCAGATGATGCGGCCGTTGCGGCGCAGCAGATCGCGGTGCAGCAGCTCCTCGTCGATCCGCTCCTCGCTGGAGAGATTGATCTCCATCAGCGAGGCCCAGCGGTCCTCGGGCATCTTGGCGATCGTGCGGTCGCGGGTCACGCCGGCGTTGTGGACGACCAGGTCGACGCCGCTGGAGAGTCGCTCGGCGATGCTCGCCGGAGCGTCCGCGTCGGTGATGTCGAGCTCGATCGTCTCTGCCTCGAGCCGGTCCGCCACCGCCTGCAGATCCGCGGAGAGAGCCGGCACGTCGAGCAGGACGAGCTCGGCGCCGTCGCGGTGCAGGACGGTGGCGATCGCCTTGCCGATGCCGCGCGAGGCGCCGGTGACCAGCGCCTTGACTCCGTCCAGGGGCTGTGTCCATTCGATCGTCGGCGCTTTGACGACACACTTGCCGATCTGGATGACCTGGCCGGAGACGTAGGCCGAGCGAGGGGAGAGGAGGAAGCGCAGGGTCGAGTCGATCTGGTCCTCGGCGCCGGCGGCGACGTAGACGAGCTGGACCGCGATGCCGCGGCCGATCTCCTTGCCCAGCGAGCGGGTGAAGCCCTCCAGCGCGCGCTGCGCGGTTGCCGCGCGAGGCGGCAGCCCGGCCGGCGGCGTGCCCAGGACGACGACGCGGCCGGAGCGCTCTACCCGCCTCACGTTGGGGTGGAAGAAGCGCTGCAGCTCGACCAGCTCGGTCGAGTCGGAGATCCCGCTCGCGTCGAAGACGAGGGCACCAACCGGGCTGTCGGCCCTCTCCGGTCGCGCTGCGCCGAGGTCTCCAAGCAGGCGCTCCAGCGGCTTCTCGAGTCGCCCCCCTGGTGCCGAGCCGGTCAGTACGACGTCGGCCACCGTGGTTTCGTCTGGCCCATATCGCCGTAGCTTCGTGGGCCGGGGGAGGCCGACGCGCGGGGCGATCAGCTTGCCCGGTGGCGAGTTGACCAGCTGTGCGTAGAGGTCGCTCATTTCCCGTCCTTTCCGGCGCTCTCGAGAATCGCGACGACGCCCTGACCGGCGGCGGCGCAGATGCTGATCGCGCCGCGGCCCGAGCCGCGCTCGTGCAGCTCTTTGGCCAGCGAGGCGACGATGCGGCCGCCGGTCGCGGCGAAGGGATGGCCGGCGGCAAGCGAGCCGCCGTTGACGTTGAGCCGCTCGCGGTCGATCCCGCCGAGCGGCTTGTCGCGGCCAAGGCGGTCGCGGCAGAAGCGCCCGTCCTCCCAGGCACGCAGCGTGCAGAGCACCTGCGCGGCGAAGGCCTCGTGGATCTCGTAGAGGTCGAAGTCCTGCAGGCCGAGGCCGTTGCGGTCGAGCATGCGCGGCATCGCGTAAGCGGGCGCCATCAAGAGCCCCTCACGCTTGTGGACGTGGTCGATCGCCGCGGTCTGGCCGTCGACGAACCAGGCCAGGATCGGAAGGTCGCGCTCCTTGGCCCACTCCTCGCTGGCCAGCAGCACAGCCGAGGCGCCGTCGCTGAGCGGGGTCGAGTTGGCGGCGGTCATCGTGCCGTCCTCGCCGCCGAAGACCGGGCCGAGCTTGGCCAGCTTCTCGGTGGAGGAGTCCGGGCGCAGGTTCTGGTCGCGCTCAAGACCGAGAAAGGGGTTGACGAGGTCATCCATGGTGCCGCGCTCGTAGGCGGCGGCGAGGTTGTGATGGCTCTCCACCGCGAGCTCGTCCTGCTCCTCGCGTCCGATGCCCCACTCGGCGGCCATCACGGCGCAGTGCTCGCCCATCGAAAGGCCGGTGCGGGGCTCCTCGTTGCGCGGGATCGAGGGGACGACGTGGCCGGGGCGCAGCCGGGTCAGCTGCTTCAGCCGCCCCGCCGTCGACTTCTCGCGGTTGGCGTCGAGCAGCACCTCGCGCAGATCCTCGTTGAGCCCGATCGGCGCGTCGGAGGTGGTGTCGGCGCCGCAGGCGATGCCGGCGTCGATCTGGCCGAGGGCGATCTTGTTGGCGACCAGGATCGTCGTCTCCAGGCCGGTGCCGCAGGCCTGCTGCACGTCGTAGGCGGGGGTCTCGGGAGCGAGCCGCGTGCCGAGCACGCTCTCACGGGTAAGGTCACGGTCGCGCGAGTGCTTGAGCACGGCGCCGCCGGCGACCTCGCCGAGTGCCTCGCCGCCAAGCGAGAAGCGCTCGACCAGGCCGTCGAGCGCAGCGGTGAGCATGTCCTGGTTGGAGGCGCGCGAATAGACCGAGTTCGAGCGCGCAAAGGGGATTCGGTTGCCGCCGACGATGGCGACCCGACGGGGACTGTCAGTCAACGTCGAAGCCTTTCGATTGGAGATGACACGAGACGTGCAGGGGCCGCAAAGCCTCCCGCCGCAACTACCCGCTACATGGATCGATGTAACGTTAACCGAGACATCGATCTATGTCCAGATCTATGTGATCGGTCGCACACTCACCCGGATGCCTGCCAGCAAGAACCGCTGAACCTGAGCTAGCCGACCTCGGAGAAGCCGAAGCGTTTCTGGAAGCGGCGCAGCGGCGGCGGCGCCCACCAGTTCCAGTCGCCGAAGAGGCGCATCAGCGCCGGGACCAGCAGCGCCCTGACGAGCGTCGTGTCGATCAGCACCGCCGCCGCATAGCCGATCCCCGCCTCCTTCATGAAGAAGATCGAGCTGGTGGTGAAGGCGAGAAAGACCGCGGCAAGGCAGACGCCGGCGGCGGTGATCACTCTGCCGGTCCGGGCGATCCCGCGGGCGACCGCCTCCTCGTTGGGCAGACCCGAGTCGTGCATCTCCTTGATCCGCGCCAGGACCAGGACGGCGTAGTCGGTGGAGAGGCCAAAGATGACTGCGAACATCAGCACCAGGGTCGAGGTCTCCATGCCCTTGGGCCCCTGGTAGCCGAGCAGGCCGTCGAGCAGACCCCACTGGAACGCCGCGACGATCACCCCCAGCGTCCCGGCCAGGGTCAGGAGGTTCATCAGCAGCGTCTTCAGCGGCAGTACCACCGAGCCAGTCAGCATGAACAGCAGCACCAGCGTGGTCAGGGCGATGATGCCGATGACCAGGGGCAGGTTCTGGCCCAGGCTCTTCTTCAGGTCGAGGAATTCGGCGGTGAAGCCGGAGACCAGCATCGGGGCCGGTCCCGTCATCGCCCGAATCGTCCGCACGGCGTCCTGGGTTTCGTCGGTGAGCGCGTCGTCCGCCGTTCCGCGCAGGCCGAAGTTGGCCAGCGCCAGGTCCGGGGAGATGCGCTGGAAGGGGGTAGGGCCCCCGATTCCCTTGACCGCCGCGATCCTCCCCGACAGGCGCCGCAGTTGAGCGTCGCTCGCCCGCCCGTCGACGACCACCGAGACCGGGGTGCCGAGCGTGGCCGGGTAGTCGCGATCGACGGTGACCACGACCTCGCGCGAGGGTTTGCCGGCGGGGACGCTGTCGGTGCCGGGGATCGTCAGCTTGACCCCCAGCATCGGGGCGGCGAGGAGAAGCAGGAGCCCGGCGCTTGCCAGCGCCACGCTGACCGGGTGGCGCATTACGCCGCGAGCCAGTCGATACCAGCCCCCCGACTCGTCGGAGACGGCCGGCCCGCGCCGCAGGGAGAGGGCGTTGACCCGCTCGCCGAGCACGGCGAGCAGCGAGGGCACGATCAGCAGAGCGCCGACGGCGGCGAAGATGGACACGATCGCGCCACCTGCGCCGACCGAGTAGAGGAAGCGCTGGGGCAGAAGCGTGATCGCCGCCATGGCCGATGCGACGGTGAGGCCGGAGAAGATCACCGTGCGCCCGGCGGACTCGACCAGGCGGCGATGAGACCCCCGGCTCGGACCGTCGCGCTCCAGCTCCTCGCGGTAGCGGGTGACCAGCAACAGGCCGTAATCGACGGCCAGCCCGAGGCCCATCGCGGTGGTGATGTTCAAGGCGAAGACCGAGGTGTCGACGAACTTCGACATCACCAGCAGGGCGAGGAAGGTGCCGCCGACCGAGACCATCCCGACCAGCAGCGGGATCGACGCGGCGACGACACCGCGGAAGACGATCAGCAGCAGCAGGGCCAGCAGCGGGAAGGCGATCAGCTCGGCCCGGATCAGGTCGGAATGGACGGTGTCGTTGACCTCGCTGAAGCCGGCGGCGAGGCCACCGACGGTCACGTCGTACTTCGTCGACGTCAACCGTTCCGACGCCTCGTCGGCGCCGTTGGAGAGGACCTGCACGTCGTCGCTGGAGAAGTAGGCGGTCAGCAGCAGGGAGCTTCGGTTGGGTGCGATCAGCTGCGGCGAGCCTCCAGAGAGGGGATTTTCGGTGCGGGCGACGCCATCGAGCGAGCGCAGCCCGGCGATGAGGCGCCTCGCTTCCCTGCGCAGGCCAGGAGAGTCGAGTCGGAGAGGCGCCCCGTCGCCCGCCGACGATCTGACCCGCACGATGATCGCCGGCTGGCTCTCGCTGCCGGATTTTTCGATCAGCAGGGTCTGTGCCCGCGCGCTCTCGGTGGCCGGGTCGCTGAAGCCGGCCGCCTTCAGATGCTGCTCTACGTTTTTGCTGAGGGCGAAGGCGAGAACGGTGAAAAGGCCGACCGCCACGAGCACCTTCTTCGGGTGCTTCCAGGTCAGATCAGCGATCCAACCGAACACGCTGCGCCTACTTCTCGTAGAGCTTGATTACCCGAACCGCGCCGTCGGGGGCGGCGTCGACGCAGAGGTTGCAGAGGACGCACTCGTCGAGGTTCTTGGCGACGATCTCCACACCGGAGTCCGTCGCGGCGAAGATGTCTACCGGGCAGACTTCTTCCAGCTTCTTGGCGAGCTCGGCGTTGGCGGCGATCGAGGTGTCGACCTCGACGTCGATGAAGACCCTGGCCAGCGCCTCGGCCATCAGACGGAAACCTCGAGCTTCTGCTTGACCGCGTCGGGGATCTCGTCGATCCGCTCGACGACGCGGATGCCGGCGGCTTCGAGGCGGGCGATCTTCTCCGTCGCCGTGTCCTCTTTGCCCTCGACGATCGTGCCGGCATGACCGAAGCTCATGCCTTTCATCTCCTCGTCGTCCATGAACTTGCCGGCCATGAAGGCGACGATCGGCAGGCGGCTGTTGTTCTCCTTGACCCAGGCGGAGAGCTGTGCCTCCATGCGGCCGCCGGGCTCGGTGTAGATGACGATTGCCTGCGTCTGCTCGTCGGCCTCGAAATAGGGCATCAGCTCGGCGTAGGTCGAGCCGATGATTGCGTCGCCGCCGATCGAGACCGCCGTGGAGACGCCGAGGCCGGCCTGGGTCAGCGAGGAGGAGATCTCGGTGGTCATCCCGCCGGAGCGGCTCATCACGCCGACCGGGCCGGGGGCGTAGGCCTTGGCGGCGTCTTTGGCCGGGCCGCCGATGCCGCCCATCTTGCAGACCTCGGGCACGATCAGGCCGAGGCAGTTGGGGCCGATGATCCGCGCCCCCTCCATGTCGGCCAGCTCGACCATCTGGGCGACGTCGCGGCGCGGGATGCGCTCGGTGACGATCACGATCAGCTTGATCCCGTTGAGGATCGCCTCGAAAACGGCGTCCTTGGTGAAGGCGGGGGGGACGGTGACTACCGAGCCGTCGATCGGCCCGCCGTAGCTCTCGACCGCCTGGGCGACGGTGTCGAAGACCGGCACGCCATGCACCTCGCGGCCCTTGCGGCCCGGGGTGACACCGCCGACGACCTTGGAGCCGTAGTCGAGGCACTCGCGGATCAGGTTGACCGCCTCGCGGCCGGTGATTCCCTGGACGATGAAAGTGGTGTCCTTGTTCAACAGGATCGACATCAGGCCGGCGCTCCCTGGATCTTTGAAACGGCGCGTCCCGCCGCCTCCCACATCGAGACCGAGCGGTCGCAGTACTCGACCCCGTAGCGATCGAGGATCTTGAAGCCCTCGTCCTCCCAGGCGCCCGGGATGCGGAAGATCGCGATCGTCTCGCCGGGGTCCTTGTCAAGCTCGAGGCAGGCCTTGATCACGCCGCGGGCGACGATGTCGACGCGGGTGTTGGAGACGATCGACATCATCACGGCGATCTTCTCGACGCCGTCCTTTTCGAGCACCTCCTTGGCCAGGCCGCAGGCCTTGGCGACCGAGGGGTTGCCGCCGATCTCGGAGTAGTTGGCGGGCTTGCCGCCCTGGCTGCGGACCGCGTCGGTCAGCGTCAGCGAGCCACCGCCGGCGCCGATCACGAGGCCGAGGTTGCCCTCGAAGCCGTGGTCCTTGCCCTGGATCACGCCGCGGTGGTCGGCGGCGTCGATCGCGGCGACGTTACGCTCGAAGTCGGAGGGCTCGTAGGTCTCGCGGGTGTCGCCCTCGGCGATCTCGAGATACTTGCGCAGCAGCGCCTTTTGCCGCCCGACCGCCTCGTTCTCCATCTCCATGTGGGCGTCGAGGGCGACGAAGCTGCCGTCGGTCAGCTCGGCCAGCGGGTTGATCTCGGCCAGGGTCATGTCGTAGTCGCGAAAGAGACGTGCGAGCTTGGCCAGGATCGGAGTGGCGCGGTTCAGCTGCGAGCCGGTGACGCCGGTCGCGGCGACCGTCTGCTTGGCCTCGAAGTCGGGGATCGGCATCAGGTTGGTCACGTGGCCGCGGCCGACGTGGTCGGGGTGGGTCTCGGCGACCTCCTCGATGTCGATGCCGCCCATGTCGCTGAAAAGCATCAGCGGGCGCTTGGCGGTGCCGTCCCAGACGACGCTCGCGTAGTACTCCTGCTTGACCTCGGCTTTGGGGTCGACGAGGACGCCGCGCGGCATGTGGCCGTTGATCTCCAGCTTGAGGATCGCCTCGGCGTGCTCGGCGGCCTCATCCGGGGTGTCGGCGAACTTGACGCCGCCGGCCTTCATCCGGCCGCCGCTCAGCACCTGCGACTTGATTACCGTCGGCCCGCCGATCTCCTCGGCCGCCTTGCGGGCCTCGTCGGCGGTCTGGCAGAAGCCGTACTTGGTGACGGGGATTCCCGCCAGCTCGACGATCCTGCGTGCCTCGTACTCGTAGAAGCGCATTGCGGCGCGGAACCCTACCTGAGGAATGCAGCGCCCGGCTATTCGGTGCCGAAGGGCGGCTGGGGGAAGTCCGGTATGCCTCGCATCGCGAATGGCACCGAATTTCGCCGGCCGAAGTGAGCACGGATCTTGCCCTGCTTGTTGCGCCCGTACTGGGTCGGCGCCCTGCCACGAAAGATGCCCACCTCGCCGGCGCGAGTGGCGAAGACGCTGCGCCAGTGCCCGTGTCGCAGGGCTTGGATCTCGACCTTTCCGGGGCCGCTGTCCGGAGTGCGGCCCCAGAAATCCAGGCCCTTACCGGTGGGATAGGCGACGAAAGGAAAGCGGAAGACGTTGAGGACTTCCTTCGGTTGGTCTTCAGGAACGGTCGGGCCGCGGAAGTAGAGGCCGGACTGCAGCGATTGGTCGTACTGCGAGCCGACCTTGGGTGCGTCGCGCAGGCTGTACCAGAAGAACGTGTGGATGCCGTCGACCCATATCTCGTGCATCGCTTCGGCTGCCCAGCGGGAGAGGGTTTTCATCGGCAGGCCGCCGGCGTCGGGCGGGTTCGAGTCCCAGGAGAACTCGGTGATCCAGAGCGGGGTGTGTGGGAACACTCCATGGATCCGCCCGGCGCGATCCGCCGCCGCCAGCAGCTTCGTCAACTTGGGAAGATCGCCGAGCTGGACTTCGTTGGGGTTGCCCTTATGAGTCGGCCCGCCGGTGGTGTACGGGTGCATGTCGAAGATGTCGAAGCTCACCCCGCCTTCGCAGTCGCCCTTGGTCGCTCGGGGTTCCTTGCCGGCGGTCATGCAGAGCAGCAGCCTGGCAAAGCGCAACGGCCCGATCGTCAAGGGGGGAATGGCGACCGGCCCGAGGCCTGCTGCGATCACGAGGTTGGACTGGTCGACCCCCTTGATCGCCGCGTAGAAGGCATTGATCAGGCCCCGGTAAAGGGTCGGCGAGACCGGTTTGTCGCCTTCGTACTGCGGGTTGAAGAAGAGGCTCAGGTTGGGCTCGTTCAGCCCCTGCCAGTACTGGACGTGCGGAAGCCCGCCGAACTGGCCGCTGTAGCGGCGCGCGGCTGCGGTGGCGAAGGCTGCCAGCGCGGCCGGATCGATATTGCAGGGAGCGCCGCCGCTGATCATGCTCGGCGGGCACCTCTGGGCCCAGTCGGGGGCACTGCGGATCTGGAGCACCGGGGTCAAGCCGTTGGCGACTGCCGCTCGGACCCAGCGGTCGGTTCCTTCCCAGAAGTAGTTCGGGTCGGCGGGGTTTTCGGGCTGCCAGGACGCCGGTTGCTTCAGGGGGCCGACTTCCGACCAGCGCACAGGCGTCTGGGCAAACTGGGCGCCGGCCTGCTTGACGTGTTCGAGCTCGACCTCAGGTTCTTCGTAGGGCAGGACATAGGAGATACCGGTTTGCAGCGGCGGTAACGCCGCCTCGGCCGGCGCGGCGAAAGCGACGAGAACGGCGCATGCGGCGACGAGCAGCGACAGTGCACCGGCAAGGGCGCGATCGTCTGTTGCCGGGCCGGCCGAGCCGTGGCCGGCGTCAGCCAACCTGTCGCCTTTGCCGCCAGAGGTAAGCGAGCGACCAGAGCACCGTGGTGACGATTACGAGCAGAAGCAATAGGCCCGAATGTCCGACCGTGGAAAGCCCGGTCGCCTGCCCGATCGCCGAGCCGATGCCGGACGATCCGGCCGGATCGGGCGCCGGCGAGTGGACGGTTTCGGTGCCGCCGGCAGCACCGCTCCCCTTATGTGGGGTGCCGGATCCACCGTTGCCATTGCCGGCGCCGGTGCTCTTGCTGTCGCTGCCTTCGCCACCCGCATTGCGCCCGCTGCTGTTGTCGCTCTGGGTGGACGGCGTGTGCTCGGATGGGGCGGCCGCGACCGAGATCGGGGCCGTGGCCGCAGCCACTTCAGCCGCAGCCTTGCCTTCCGGGCCCTGCTTTTCGAGCTTTTTGGCCTTGTGCGAGCCGAGGACCTTTACCGGAGAGCGGTGATGCGCCGCCCCTTCGGTCTTCTTGTCGCCGCCGGACGTCGGGAAAGCCTCGGTGTACTGGGCAGCTGCGGAGTTGCTCGGGGGCACCACCGCTTCCGCCGCGGTTGCAGCGGCAGGCGTGGCGAAGACGGCGGCAATCGCCACCAATGAGAATGCAAGTGGGGTCCTGGGCGTCTTCATCCGATCGTGCAGCGGACCTGCGGTGCGTTCGCGGGCACCGGTCTGTCCGGCGTCCACTCGTAGCATAGAACCGCATGCACCCGTCAACGATGCGGTCCGGAGCCGCGCAGGAATATGTCCGCAGGGTCGATTGGAGCACGGTTGCGTATTGCGCTCTGGGCTTCGGCCTCGTCGTCTACCTGGGCCTCGAAGGTGGCGGCTACGACCCGCTCGTCCACGACCCAGTCGGGATCGCGATCTGGTGGCTCCTTCTCGCCGGCGTCGCGGTCGGCGCCCTGCCTCGTCGGCGCCTCCCTGTCCTCGCCTGCGTCGGGCTGGGGCTGCTTGCCGCCTTCGTGGTCTGGACGGCTCTCAGCCTGAGTTGGACCGAGAGTGCCGAGCGGACCTGGGCCGACATCGCGCGCGTCGCAGGCTACCTAGGCGCCTTCTCCTTGGCCGTCCTGGGCGCCAGCTCCGAAACCGCACGCAGGATGGTCGGCGCGGTTGCCGCCGGCGTCGCCCTCGTCGCCCTCGTCGCCCTGCTGTCGCGCCTACACCCGGCCTGGTTTCCGACCTCGCACGAAACGGCGCAGTTCCTTTCCACCGGTCGTGAACGTCTCTCCTACCCCCTGAACTACTGGAACGGCCTCGCCGGGCTGATCGCGATCGGCGCCCCGCTCCTGCTCCAGATCGCGACCTGCGCAAAGTCGATCCTCGTCCGGGCGCTGGCGGCTGCGGCGCTCCCCGCGATCGCGCTCACCGCCTTCTTCACCCTTTCGCGTGGCGGTATAGCGGCGACCTTCGTCGCGCTCGCGATCTTTCTCGCCTTTGTGCCCGACCGCCTGCCGAAACTACTCGCCGCGCTGCTTGCCGCCGGCGGCGGGGCGGTCTTGGTTGTCGCCGCTTCGCATCGCGACGCTCTGCAGCAAGGTCTCCTCAACGGGACGGCTCACCAGCAGGGCAACGAGATGCTGCTGCTTACCGCGATCGTCTGCCTGGTCGTGGGCCTGGCGCAGGCGGGCCTGTCGGCCGCTTTGCTCGGGAGCCGGCGACCAGGCTGGACGGTCGTCTCCCGCCACCGATCCATGGCTCTCACGGCAGTCGCGGCATTGGTGGTGCTGATCGCCGCGGTGGCGTTCAACGCGCCCGGCCGAGCCTCGGATGGTTGGGCCGAATTCAAGCGAGGAGAGGGGCCCGGGAAGGGAGCGGAACGGTTCGGCAGCGTGGCGGGGGAGAGCCGCTACCAGTTCTGGAGCTCCGCGGTGAACGAGAACGCGAGCAAGCCCTTGACCGGCACCGGCTCCGGCACCTTCGAGTACTGGTGGACCCGCAACGCCACCGTCCCCGAGAACGTCCGCGACACCCACTCGCTCTACCTGCAGACCTTCGGCGAGCTCGGGATCGTCGGGCTGCTGATCTTGGTCGCGTTCCTGGCTGTCGTGCTGGTGGGGGGTGGTCGCAGGGTGCTGCGCACCGGGCGGCCCGAGCTCGCGGCGGCGCTGGCGGGGTGCGCAGCATTCTGCCTCGCCGCCGTCATCGACTGGATGTGGCAGATCCCGGTGCTCGCCGTCGCCTTTTTGCTGCTGTCCGCTGTCCTGGTCTCGGTCGACGAGCGCGGCGGGGAAGAGGGGGGCGCCGGCGTGAGGCTGCCACTGCGGATTGCCGGTGTCCTGATCGCGTTGGTCGCTATCGCGGCGATCGCCGTCCCGTTCGCCTCCACCAGCCTGGTGCGCCAGAGCGAGAACGATGCTCGCAGCGGCGATTTGCCCGCCGCCCTGAGCGCCGCCCGCAGCGCTCAGAACGCTCAGCCCGACGCGGCGAGCCCGCGCCTGCAGGAGGCCCTCGTCCTCGAGTCCCAGGGCGACCTTCGCGCTGCCGCCGCTGCCGCCGACGCCGCAACCGAGCGAGAGTCGACCAACTGGCGCACCTGGCTGGTGCTGTCACGGATCCAGGCTGAGCTCGGTGACGCGTCGGCCGCGGTGCGCGACTACCGGCGCGCTCGCACGCTCAACCCGTTCTCGGAACTCTTCCAGCACAGGCGGTAACCCCTGCGAGCCTGCCCGGTGCCCTGGGATACTTCCGCGTGAGATCCTCTAGCGAAGGGAGAAAGATGAGCTGGTCGGGCCGGTCTGCCGCCATTGCGGTGCTGCTCGGTATCGCGTTCCTCGCGGCCGGCTGCGGGGAAACGGTCATCGACGACGCCAAGACGGAGGCGGCGATCGAAGCAAACCTGCAGAAGTCGGTGGGTCAGAAGGTCTCCTCCGTCGACTGCCCATCGGGGGTCGAGGTAAAGGCGGGAAAGACCTTCGATTGCACGGTGAGCCTGGCCGGCGGGGAACAGGAGACGGCGACGCTGAAGATCATCAACTCCGACGCCGATGTCGAAGTCACCAACCTCGAGTCCGATAAGTAGAGTGGCTCGGATGAGCCAGACGACGACGGCCAATGCGCCGACCACCCACGCCAAGCTCCTCGATTGGGTCAGCCAGATTGCCGACCTGACCAAGCCGGACACCATCCACTGGTGCGACGGCTCGGCCGAGGAGTACGACACACTCGCCCAGACGCTGATCGAGGCTGGCACCTTCGAGCGCCTCTCCGACGCCAAGCGGCCCAACTCCTACCTCGCCCTCTCCGACCCTGGTGACGTCGCCCGGGTCGAGGATCGCACCTTCATCTGCTCGCAGGACGCGGGGGACGCCGGCCCGACTAATAACTGGTGCGACCCGGCCGAGATGCGCGGGACGCTCAACAACCTCTTCGCCGGCTGCATGAAGGGCCGCACGATGTACGTCGTCCCCTTCTCGATGGGGCCGCTCGGGTCGCCGATCGCCCATATCGGCGTTCAGCTCACCGATTCGGCCTACGTCGCGACCTCGATGCGGATCATGACCCGGATGGGCAAGGGCGCGCTCGACGTGCTCGGCGCGGACGGCGAGTTCGTCCCTTGCGTGCACTCGGTCGGGATGCCGCTGGCTGAGGGCCAGGAAGACGTTCCCTGGCCCTGCAACGCCGACAACAAGTACATCGTCCACTACCCCGAGACGCGCGAGATCTGGTCGTTCGGCTCGGGCTACGGGGGCAATGCGCTGCTCGGCAAGAAGTGCTTTGCACTGCGGATCGCCTCGGCGATGGCGCGTGACGAGGGCTGGATGGCCGAGCACATGCTGATCCTCAAGCTGACCTCGCCCGAGGGCAAGGTCAAGTACGTGACCGGCGCCTTCCCCTCGGCTTCGGGCAAGACCAACCTGGCGATGCTGATTCCCACCCTCGAGGGCTGGACCGCGGAGACGATCGGCGACGACATCGCCTGGATGAAGTTCGGTGAGGACGGCCGTCTCTACGCAGTCAATCCCGAGGCGGGCTTCTTCGGCGTCGCGCCGAACACCAGCCACAAGACGAACCCGAACGCGATGGGGACGATCGAGCGCAACTCGATCTTCACCAACTGCGCGAAGACCGATGACGGGGACATCTGGTGGGAGGGGATGACCGGCGAGCCGCCCGCGCACGCGATCGATTGGCACGGCAACGAGTGGACGCCGGATTCCGAGAGCCCTGCGGCTCATCCGAACTCTCGCTTCACTACGCCGGCGTCGCAATGCCCCTGCATCGCTCCCGAGTGGGAGGATCCGGCCGGAGTGCCGATCGACGCCTTCCTCTTCGGCGGCCGCCGCGCGACGGCCGTGCCACTCGTGGCCGAGGCGTTCGATTGGGAGCACGGCACTTTCCTCGGCGCGACGATGTCGGTCGAGACGACCGCCGCCGCCGCGGGCGAGGTGGGGAAGCTGCGCTTTGACCCGATGGCGATGCTGCCCTTCTGCGGCTACAACATGGCCGACTACTTCGTCCACTGGCTGAAGCTCGGCGAGCGCGAGGGAGCGGTGCTGCCGAAGATCTTCCTCGTCAACTGGTTCCGCAAAGACGAGGACGGCAAGTTCATCTGGCCGGGATTCGGCGAGAACAGCCGCGTGCTCGAGTGGGTCTTCCGCCGCTGCGAGGGTGAAGGTCAGGCCGTGCAGTCCTCGATCGGCCTGCTCCCCGCCGAGGGTGAGATCGACACCGACGGCCTCGATATCTCCGACGAGGCGATGCGCGAGCTGCTCTCCGTGGACTCTGAGCTCTTCAAGCAGCAGCTCCCCCAGGTAAAGGAGCACCTGGCCCGCTTCGGCGACAAGCTCCCCCCCCAGATCTCAGCCCAGCTGGACGCTCTCGAAGCTCGTTTGGGCTGACCGGTAGTAGCGCTCCTTGCGCGGGTGGCGCGAGGTAGGGGTGGGTTCGGACGGTGAGTCCGCTAACCCACCCCTACCTCGTGACAGGACCCGCGCGCCGACGCCTTACATCCCGTAAGACTCAGCCAACTCCGGGTCCTTCGCGGCCAGCATCTCGGCCAGCTCGACCATCACCTTGCACTGCTTCCAGGTGGCGTCGTCCTGCATCTTGCCGTCGATCATGTGGACTCCGCGCCCGTCGGGAATGGCCTCGAGCACTTTCTTGGCGAACTTGACCTCGTCGGGGGGCGGGCTGAAGACCTTCTTGGCAATGTCGATCTGGACTGGATGGAGGGACCAAGCGCCCACGCAGCCCATCAGAAAGGCAGCGCGGAACTGGGTCTCGCAGCCGGCAGTGTCCTTGATGTCGCCGAAGGGGCCGTAGAAGGGCAGGATCCCGGTCGAGGCACAAGCGTCGACCATGCGGGCGATCGAGTAGTGCCAGAGGTCCTGCTGGGCGCTGACCCGGTTGGCCTCGGGGCTCTCCGGGTCCGCCGGGTCCTCCATCACCCGATAGCCGGGGTGGCCGCCGCCGACTCGCGTCGTCTTCATCCGTCGCGAAGCGGCGAGGTCGGCGGGGCCGAAGCTCATCCCCTGCATGCGCGGGCTGGCGGCGGCGATCTCCTCGAGGTTGACGACGCCCTGGGCCGTCTCGAGGATCGCGTGGATCAGGATCGGTCGATCGAGGCCCGCCTTCGCCTCGAGCTGCGCGAGCAGGCGGTCGACGTAGTGGATGTCCCAGGCGCCCTCGACCTTGGGCACCATCACTACCTCGAGCTTGTCGCCGATCTCGGTGACCAGCGTGGTCAGGTCGTCGAGCACCCAGGGACTCTCCAGCGAGTTGACCCGGGTCCAGAGCGCGGTCTGACCGAAGTCCGACTCGGTCGCCGCTTTGATCAGGCCGGCGCGGGCCGCCTCCTTGCGGTCGACCGGGATCGCGTCCTCCAAGTTGCCCAGCAGGATGTCGGTCTTCTCGGCGATGCCGGCGGCCTTTTCGACCATCTTCTCGTTGGAGAAGTCGAGAAAGTGGATCATCCGCGACGGCTTCACGGGGATCTCGGCCAGCGGCTCGGGGGCACCGATCGCCAGCGGGTGGAAGAAGTCTCTGGGGTTTCTCAAGCTGCTCCTCTGGTCGTTTCGCTCGGTCGCGAAATCTAGTCGACGCTCGGCGACGGCAGCTAGATCGAGTCGAGTGTCACCCGGAGGCCGTGCTCGAGGTCGGTCTCGGCGCGCCAGCCCAGCTCGCGCTCGGCGCGGCTCGGGTCGATCGATATCCGCTGCACCTCTCCGGTACGTGGAGAGGCGAGCTCGGGTTCGAAGCGATCGCTGCCCTCCAGCTCCCTGAGGCGACTCACCAGCTCGAGGACGTCGGTCTCGCGGCCGGTGCCGACGTTGATCGCTCCGGTCGCGGCGCTCTCGGCAGCGGCGATCAGAGCGGCGACGACGTCGCCGACGTAGATGTAGTCGCGCGTCTGCCTGCCGTCGCCGTACACCGTCGGCTGCCCGCCGTCCAGCAGCCGTCCGCAAAAGATCGCAATCACGCCAGCCTCGCCGAGGGGATCCTGCCGCGGCCCGTAGACGTTGCCGAGTCGCAGGCTGACCGAAGAGAGACCGTAGAGCCTCTCGTAGAGAGCAAGGTAGCCCTCACCGGCGAACTTGCTTTGGCCATAGGGCGCGAGGGGCGCGATCAGGGCATCCTCGCCGAGTGGCAGCTCCTGGCCATCGCCCTCGCCGTAGATCGCCCCCCCGGTAGAGGCGAACACGACTCGCCGCACGCCAGCCGCTCGTGCCGCGTCGAGCACGTTCGCGGTGCCGCCGACGTTGATCGAAGCATCGAAGGCGGGGTCGGCAACCGACCTGCGGACGTCGATCTGGGCCGCCAGGTGGAAGACGACGTCCGGTTCGACCTCACGGGTCAGCTCGGCCAGGGCGGCCGTGTCGCGAATGTCCGCCTCGACCAGCTTCGCTCCCGCGCCGAGCGCCGCATCGAGGTTCTGCCGCCGCCCGGTCGAGAGGTCGTCGACGACCGTCACGGCGTCGCCGCGGGCCAGCAGCGCATCGACGAGATTGGAGCCGATGAAGCCGGCGCCGCCCGTGACCAAACATTTCATGCGGCGATCCTAGACCTCGGGACCTGGGCCAGGCTTGCTGGGGGTCCAGGACCTGGACGTTTGGGTAATGCAAATGGATGACCCTGCCGATACGTGCAGAGAAAATCGTGCGTTAGCTCTGGTACGTAACCTTCTGTATTCATCCACCTTTTTGCGCTTTGGGGGCGCTGCGAAAAGCGTTGATTCGAACGTTTTCGGCTCTGCATATGGCAACTCGGCGATCGGTGATCCATGGGCGGTCCATCTTGGTGGACGGGCAGAAGCTGCACGTGCGCGGCGTCACCTACGGCACCTTTCGTCCGTTCGAGGGCCTCCCGTTCCCGCCGCGGGATCGCGTACGCGGCGACTTCGAGGCAATGGCGGGAGCCGGCGTGAACGCTGTGCGCACCTACGTGCCGCCGCCGCTCTGGTTGCTCGATCTGGCACAAGAGCACGGATTACAGGTGATGGCGGGACTCGCCTGGGAGCAGCACGTCGCCTTTCTCGACGACCCGGAGCTGGCCAGGAGAATCGCCGTCAAGCTCGGCCAGCAGGTGCGGGAGTGCGAGGCTCATCCGGCCCTCCTCTGCTATGCGCTTGGCAACGAGATCCCCGCTCCGATCGTGCGCTGGCACGGCAAGGACAAGGTCGAGAAGTTCCTCGAGCGCCTCCACTGGGAGGCGAAGACAGGCGATCCGCAGGGCCTCTTCACCTATGTCAACTACCCCTCGACCGAGTACCTCGAGCTGCCCTTCCTCGACCTTTCGGCTTTCAACGTCTTCCTCGAGGACGAGGCGACCTTCGAGACCTACCTGGCCCGTCTGCAGAATCTCTCGGGGGACCGGCCGTTATTGATCAGCGAGGTCGGCATCGACAGCCGTCGCAACGGAGCCGAGACGCAGGCCCGGACCCTCCGCTGGCAGGTGCGGCACAGCTTCGCCACCGGCGCGGCCGGCGTCTTCGTCTTCTCCTGGACCGACGAGTGGCACCGGGGCGGCCACGACGTGCTCGACTGGGACTTCGGCTTGGTCGATCGGCAGCGGCGGCCAAAGCCCTCGCTTGCCGCGATTCGAGGCGCCTTTGCGGCCGCTCCGTTCTCCCCGGCGGGACCCTGGCCCCGCGTCTCGGTGGTCGTCTGCACCCATAACGGCGCCCAGACGCTGCCGGAGTGCCTCGATGGCGTTCGCGGCCTCGACTATCCGGACTTCGAGACGATCGTCGTCGACGACGGCTCGACCGATGCCTCGGCGGAGATCGCCCGCGCCAGCGGAGCGACGTTGGTCGAGATCGATCACCGCGGCCTCAGCGCCGCACGCAATGCCGGGGTGGAAAGGGCAAGTGGCGAGATAGTGGCCTTCCTCGACGACGATGCCTTTCCCGACCCGGACTGGCTCTACTACGTCGCCGTGCCACTGCGCGCCAACGGGCATGGTGGGATCGGCGGGCCCAACATCCCGCCCGACGACGAAAGCCGGGTTGCCGACTGCGTGGCGTTGGCGCCAGGGGGGCCGATCCACGTCCTGATCTCCGACCGCGAGGCGGAGCACGTTCCGGGTTGCAACATGGCCTTCCGCAAATCGGCGCTGGAAGAGGTCGGTGGCTTCGACGAGCGTTTCCGCGTGGCGGGCGACGACGTCGACGTCTGCTGGCGTCTTCAGGAGTCGGGACGAACGCTTGGGTTCAGCGCCGGCGCGGTCGTCATGCACCGCCGACGCGACTCCGTCCCGCGCTATCTCAAGCAGCAGTACGGCTACGGCAAGGCGGAGGCTCTGCTCGAGCGCAAGTGGCCGAGCCGCTACAACCGGGCCGGCTCATCGCGCTGGTCGGGCCGGATCTACGAGCAGCCGGCGACCGGCCCGTTCCGGCGGCGGGCGATGGTCCGCTATGGCACCTGGGGAAGCGGTCTTTTCCAATCGATCTACGAGCCCGCACCGGGCATGTTGTCGAGTCTTCTGCTCGCTCCGGAGTTCCTCTTGCTGATCGCCGTCCTTGGTGGGCTCTCGGCACTCGGCCTCCTCTGGACGCCCCTGCTTCTTGCCCTGCCGGTCTTCGCTGCTGGGATGGCGGCATTGCTATGGCGGGCTGTCGTCAGCGGCTGGCGGGCAAACCCCCATCTCCCTGGTCGCTCTTGGTCGGAGTCCCTCCTGCGACGCTCGTTGACGGCGATGCTCTTCCTGCTCCAGCCGGTCGCTCGCCTGGCTGGACGACTCCGCAACGGCCTCTCGCCGTGGCGTCGTCGGCTGCGTCCGGGCGCGAGCTCGCCGCACCCACGGGTGATGAAAGTCTGGAGTGAGACGTGGCGCGATCCGTCGGCTTGGATCCAATCGCTCCAGAATGCGCTGGCGAGCAGCGGCGGCTACGTTCGCAGTGGCGGCCCGTTTGACCGCTGGGACCTCGATCTCCGTGCGGCTCCGCTCGGCGGAGTGAAGATCCGGATCGCGGTCGAGGAGCATGGCGAGGGCAGACAGCTGCTGCGAGCCAAGATCTGGCCGCGGGTTTCCCTCGGTGGAGCGATCGTGGCAACCCTGCTGTCGCTGCTGACCGCCGACGCATGGTGGGGGGGCGAGACCGAGTTTGCGGTGGTTCTGACCGCTGCGGTCGTGACGATGACCGCCCTCGGCATCGAGGGAACGGCGACCGCGATGAGCCTGGCGCTGCGCGAGGTATCCAGGCTCGAGGTAAAGCGCCCGGAGTCGGATCGAGAAGAGCTCGCGTTCGAGGCGGAGGACAGGTTGGTTCAGGCCAACGGCACCAAAACGGTCGCGATTCGGAGCTCGCCGGCAAGCGATGAGGAGCTCGAATCGACAGATCGATCGGCTCTCGTCCCCGAATCCGATTGGGTGCGGCCATGAACCTGGTTCCAGCGCGGCTGCGGCGCGGAAAGCCTTCTGCCGAGGGTGTGGAGGAGAAGGTCGGCGCCTGGGCCCTATGGAAGGCGCTGCCCCGTACGAAGCCCTACCTGAGGCCGTACCGAAAATCGCTCCTCGCCGTCCTGGCCCTCACCGTCCTCGCCGCGGTGTTCGGCCTGGCGGAGCCATGGCCGTTGGCGATCATTCTCAGCGACGTTCTTCAGCAGCAGAAGACGAGCGGCTTCGTCGAGCTCGTTTTCGGGTCCGAACCGACGGTGTGGGTGATCCTGGTGACGATGGTCCTGGCGCGGTTCCTGATCACCGCCGTGGGCAACGGCTTCACGGTGTTGAACCATTACCTCGGCTCGAAGATGGAGCAGAACATGGTGTTGGACCTGCGCAGCGACCTGTTCGCCCATGTGCAGCGCCTCTCTCTCACCTTCCACGACGAGCGTCAGACCGGGGCGCTGATGAGCCAGATCAACACCCAGGCGTCGGCCGTCGGCAACATCGTCATGGTCGTTCCCCCGATCGTCGAATCGATCTTGACGCTGGTCGGGATGTTGATCATCGCCACCCTGATCGACTGGCAGCTGGCCTTGCTCTCCCTGATCGTGATTCCCCTCCTCTACTGGTCGTTTGGTCTCTACGGGCGGCGCATCGTGCCGCGCCTGCAGAGGGTGCAGTCGCTGGAGTGGCGCTCGCTTTCGATCGTCCACGAGGCAATGGCGATGTTGCGGGTGATCGTGACCTTCGGTCGCGAGGACCACGAGCACCGCCGTTTCCGCGAACAGGGTCAGACGGCGGTCGACGAGCGCGTCAAATTGACCGTGAGTCAGAGCCTCTACAGCCTGGGAGTTCAGACGACCACTGCGGCTGGGACCAGCCTGGTGCTCGGGGTCGGGGCCTGGCATGTGCTCCAGGGCACGATCTCACTCGGCGAGCTGATCGTGATGATGACCTACATCGGTTCGGTGTACCAGCCGCTGGAACAGCTCAGCATGACCGTCGGCACGGTTCACGACCAGCTCGTCCAGTTCAACGCCTCGCTCGACCTTCTCGACACCGAGCCCGAGGTCACCGAGAAGCCCGACGCGGTGGAGCTCGGGCGCGCCCGCGGTCGCGTCACGGCGCAGGGGGTCAACTTCACCTACAAAGGCCGCAAGGCGACGCTCTCCGACATCTCTTTCCATGCCCGGCCCGGCGAACGAGTCGCCATCGTCGGCCACACCGGTGCCGGCAAGAGCACCCTGATGAGCCTTCTGATCCGCTTCTACGATCCCCAGGCCGGCCGAATCGAAATGGACGGAGTCGACCTCCGCGACCTGACGCTGAAGTCCCTGCGGGACCAGATCGGCGTCGTGCTGCAGGAGCCGCTGCTCTTCTCGGGCACGATCGAGGACAACATCCGCTACGGCAAGCTGGAGGCCACGAAGGAGGCGGTGATCGAAGCCGCGCAGGCCGCGAACGCGGACGATTTCATCAGCGGGCTGCCGAATGGGTACGGGACGTCGATCGGCGAGCGCGGCGCCCAGCTCTCCGGAGGGGAGAGGCAGC
>Ga0193699_10000116_pt1 | contig 37150 bp, 47 predicted proteins | sample L3c2metaG_FD_160095 | JGI IMG/M metagenome (GOLD analysis project Ga0193699, IMG submission 160095) | Soil microbial communities from a riparian zone of the East river system, Colorado, United States - L3c2 | ecosystem: Environmental > Terrestrial > Soil > Riparian zone | place: USA: East...
TACGAAGAATAGCCTGATCTCCGGTAGCGTATTGGACAGTGGCGGAAGTGTTGAGGTTAACATTAAGAACTTCTGTGGAGGCTGTTAGATTAGTGTGAGCACCATTGGCAACTAGGAGGGTTGGTACTCCTATCGACGTTGATAACCCTATACTTGTAATATTTACTATCGCCGTTTGGGTTGTCCCCGAACTACCAAAAGTCCAATGGCTAACACCGGACGCGAATGAATTTCTAACAACAGCACCGGCCGCTGAATTGTTGACCCAAAACTGTATGGGACTATTTACTTGTGTTCCAATATTTAGCCCTCCATTGAGGGAGGAACTTAAAACTGCTGTATTTGCTATGAACAAGTTGGAAGAAGTAAACCCTGCGGAAAAAGCAGCTAAAGTTATTCCCGTACTCAAGGCCGCTGAATTACTAAGTACAATAGAGGAAAAGGCCCCTGTTCCATTTGTATTGTTAATAATTGAAAGTCTAGTAACGGCATTCTGGTCGGTTCTAATTAAAAGCGCATCGGGAATAGTTGGTACAGGAAATGCTGAAAAATTCCCAATAATCACTCCTCCATTCTGAAACCTCGCTGCAATATTGACCGGCGTTGTTCCCCCTGAAAACGTAGGCGCAACATCTAATCCTACTTGAACGCTTGAAGTTCCTACAGCGGCAAGGGATGGATTAATCAAGTATCCAGTAACACCTAACCCAGAAGCTGCCGTTAATGTCCCGCCAAATTGTATGTGAGCATCTGCGGCGGCTGTAGCGGTCCAAGTGCCATTGAAGATATGTTGATTCTTGACATTGCTGGTTATTGTAGCTACTCCAGTAAGCGTGGAAGTCCCGGTAAGTAACCAACCCCCGCCCCCACCAGAAGCCGACAATGTATGTGTAGCGTGCGTATAAGTCAGCCCGCTTCCAATGGTCAGGAATTGCACAGTATTATCCGTATCATCCCATCCAAGTAAGGTATTAGCACCAGGATCAGTAAGGTTAGAAGCCGTGCCACCATTGGCAAGAGGCAGTATTCCAGTTACTCCAGAGGTTAGCGAGACACTCCCCCACGTGGGTAGTCCACCACTAACGGTTAGAACATTTCCAGTGGAACCTATTCCCCTTCGTACAAGGTTGCCGGAAGAATTTCTGTAATAAGTATCGCCAGTTGCGTCAGAGCCAAAATTAGCAGTCCACACTCCGGCTTCACTAATACTTAATCGTAGACTACCTGGGTAAGATGTTCCTATGTATACATTCAATCCTCTTGGACCGCTTCCTGTAGGACTAGCATCGTCACCAAATGTGAGGTAATTTCCAGTCCCTCCGTGCATCGTTATGTTTGATCCGCCAAAGCCAGGATTAGACCCATCTACTTGCAGTCTGTATTGATTATCGCTAGTAAATGAGTTTTGAATAACTATTATTCCAGGGTCCATACTGAGTTGTGACTCTGGTGTAAAAGATATAGTGGAAACCCTGACGCGAAGGTTACTAAGTGCACTCGAAGCCCCTAACCCTAGATTAAAATTGCCATCTATAGAGGTGTTTTGCGTTAATGCCCCCCCTAACTTAACAACTCCCGCCGTGTTAGTAAGTCCATTCGAAAACGATAGTGGTGATCCACCCACCAAGGCATCGGCATACTCCTTATCAACCAACGAATGTGTTTGTGTTACATACCCCGTGGCTGCGTACTCCAATCCTTTTAATGATGTACGAGTATCAGTGAATAGTGCAGAAGTTCCTGTGATGTCAAGTTTGGTGATATGAACACCACTTAATCCACCTGAACCTCCAGCTATATGAACTCCAGTGGCATCTAGAAGAGTTTCCGCACTAGTGCCTAGACTTGGGTCAATGTGAGTAAGTTGAAGAACAGCAATATTTGCTAGTAACTTGGAAAATTGTGTATAACCCGAGTTGCCGGCTACTACGTCGAAGATTCCGAGCGGTATAGAAGTATCTCCCCAGCGCACATTATAGGCGCCATCAATACTTACATTTTGCTGTAAGTAATTTACGCCCTTTATAAGCGTGCCAGCATTCTCTGAGGTAGAGTACCAAAGTCCAGATGTGCATATACCTAAAAAACTTGTTATGCAATGGTATTGAAAATACGCTGTTTCATTTCTATTTAGCAAATCAAAATTTCCAGGACCGGCAGCTATATTAAATCTATCGCTGCCACCAGAAGAAACAGTGACATAAGTTGTAGAACTTATAGCAACTACTTTTACGCCTATAGTTGTACCCTCTGACGGCATAGTTGGTAAAGTAATACCAATAACACTCCCTGTCGCGTTAACCGGTACAAATTCACCTGGCGCAGCAGTATAATTAGAGGTCTTTACAGAAGTTGGAACTAATAAAGATTGCTTTAAACCCAGTGCATAATTTAAATCTGTTTGATCACTTAACGTACCGGTGATAGTACCCCAAGTTCCCCCACTACCTCCCCCACCGCTACTGCTTATTTGAATAATAAACTCAGCTCCATCATAAATTAACCAATACGGAGCACCTGATATAATATCGTCAGTACCTACAGAAACTATTGACCCTGATAAAACCTTTTTTATATTTTTTGGGGTTAACCCGTTTAAAGACAGTGTTGCGCCTGCTGAACTATTAGCATGAAATTTTACTTTGATACTATAAAACGAAGTGTATGAAACGATAGCCGGGGTTACTGTAGCAGTATAGGCTGTACTTGTTCCTCCAGTATTAACCCCAGCATATTGATTATTATTAACTTTAGACGCGTTCTCATCCAAAAGAAAAGTACCAACACGTAAAGGGGTATTGGCATCTGGAACGGTTTCGTTTTTAATCTGCTGGGCTTGCGTGGTTAACGCAGCGTCAGTTTTTGGTGTCTGTGAAAAAATTTCGCCGAACGAAACCAAAAATGCGAAAAGTATAAATATTTTTTTCATATATATAGTATTATGCAAATGGTGCTGAAAACTCATCACTAAAAACCCCGCTAGCAGAAAGAATATCTCCTTTAGATATATTCACTAAAACTGAATCAGCTTGCGTTAGTAAAACTTTCGCCGTGGATAAAAGAGACGCTTCACTAAGTGATCTCTGATATTCATCTCCTTGTTTCTTCCACGGTAATTCATCTATTTCCACGTAATCGCACATTAAAATCTGCTCTATTTTTTTATGCATGAATTCTGGTAAAAACTCAATTATATTCAAAAGCCTCTTGGTTACCATTTGTTTACGTAAAGATACTATAATTCCGGTAGATAAATTATAATCCTCGGAATCTACAGGGTGTGTTTCTTCATAAAAAACAGCATTAAGCCTTATATAAAATTCCTGATTTGCCCCCTCGAATGCAATACCATGAAAATCATCACTATTTGTATACTTAATAGTTAACGAAGGTTTCGCATCGTATGATACCACGCGTAGACAGTCAGATACAGCTAACACAAGCTCGCTTACCGGATCATACACGTCGAGTGTAATTATTGCATCTTTGGCTTCTGGAAAAATTGACCAAAGCCAGTTTATATATTGATGTGTAGAGTGTGGCCTAACATTTATAAAATCTAAAGTCGCGATTAAAACTCCGTCCGCATACATACGCAGCTTAGGAGATATTCCTCTTGACTCAGTAACGTAGTCCCACCATACACCAATATATCCGTTAGGTTGGTTACCAGTATTTCCATCTGCCAACGACTGTACTACATATTGCGCAGTCCCAAGACCGAAATAAGCTAAAGCACGATCGCCGGTATTATATGTCGTTCCAAAATCATAATCTATTGGCGCGCCTATTAACGGACTATGATCCCAATGTGTAGATGGCGAACCAGGGGAAGAATTTAATGGGTTAGGCTCGTTATTTATATTGCCATCCTCTGTGGATACCCAGCGAGTTTGAGTTGTAGGATCATAAACTTTATCCCCAGTTTGATAAGTAACCGTAGCATCCCAATCCTCTAACAGTGCTTCGTTAAATGCAATATCTAACCGATTATAAAGCGATTCTAAAAAATCAAATGTCTGTAAATATTTTTTCTTCGGTATAAGTTTAATTTTAGTCTGGTTAAACGTGAGTTTATCCGGCGACCATAATTGTATCGGATTAAGGTTAGAAACCCCTAAAATTATAGCAGCCGTATTTGGATCAACTATCATACTGTCCTAAATAGTATAAAGTTAGCCTTTCTTTCGAATAAAAAAAAGTCTATATTATCAATAAAATACGGCACATGATCTGCATTAGTCTTACTTATACCGATTGACTTATTCGGGGAGTCGCGTATAAGTTTATATTGGTCCCAGTTTAATGGATAACCCTCAAACTTTATAACCTCGATACCATGTAGTACCGCACCCGTGATTTCCATATCTTGATTTTCCACAACTGTAACAACGCTTATGCAATCACCGGCAAATAATGTAATAGAGGCAGTAAAATTTCCAAGGCCCGAAATAAACTTAAAAAAATTACCTATATACTGCGCTGCCCCAATAAACAAAGTAGGCATATGGCGCAGAAAGTTTCTTCCGGGAGTTAATTCTTTATTATAACGCAATTCTGGATCATATAGATTCGCAGCAGCAAAATAATCCACCTTTGCTTCATAACTTAAAACATCGAATATAGATCGTAGTTCCTTAATTGCAAGTACAAACTTGTCATTATCCGTATCAAATGTCTCACTAAGTTTTTCTATCGCTCTACGGGTAAGTTCAAACATCAATGATGCAGCAATCCAGGAACAAAGAATGGAAATTTTTTTACCCACATATTTAAATGGTGGCACGTATGTATGCTGTGTCTGTGGGTCATCGATCAGCGAACCGCCTGCTGTTAGTTGCCATTTTCCATAGCCTATGTCTACGCCATTATTTATTGCATCCGTTTTAAATGTAGATATATAGTTATTTACGTAACTAAGATCAATAGAATTACTACTTGAATCAAAAAAATGTGCAGCCTCCTCTATTCTTACTTTTAATACCCCTGCGACTTTTTCATAACCAAGACCTATATTCCATATTGCGTTAGCCGCTGCAAAACGTTCAGATAAGTTATCAGTAAATGGCTTAGCCGTAAAATTATACCCACGAAGATGGAGACCAAGCATATTGACGAAATCTCTTCCGCAGCCTATAGAAAAAAAATCGCTATAAAAATTATCGCCTCCCGTTATGCGTTTAATAATTGCATCAAATCCCTCACCTACTCGTATTGCTTTTGTTGTCGATGATGGAAAAGTAGTATGTGCTATTATATTTATAAAAGAAGAATCTCCATAAACATCATCCGGAACTACATAAGCATCAAATGGAACTACCGTTCTAAGATAATGCATTAAAATATAAATACGCGTTCCTTTTTTTATATCTAACTCAACAAACGAACCAAAAAACCAAGTTCTCCCGTCCGTTCCATCTACTCCTAAATTTACTGCATCTATAATAGTAGCTGCTGACGCATCGGGAAATGGAACAGCGTCATCTAATCGAATATAGTAAAATCTAATACCATTACCCGACGGAAAAATTAAATTGTCATTTGCCGGTATTCTGTATTGATATGCAGCGTCAGATGATAGATAAACAGAAAAATCAATTTCGTATTTTGTTGCTGTCTCGTCTGCTTCGATTAACTCAAATATTCCATAATCAGAATAAGGTATAGTTGGGCCTGTTACTTTAAAAGGATTTGGTGTATAGTTATATTTTGTTTTAAACTCATCAAACACTTTTTTAGGAAAATCAAGTGGTGCGGCTAAATAATCCGTCCAAGCTCCAGTAGGAGCAGCAAAGGTATAAACCTGATCCACAAAATCATCATCGGTCGTATTCCACATCTCCATTCTACATACCCGTCTGATAACTTGCGTGGTCAGTGTTACATCAAGTAATGTCGCAGCAGCTATAGCATTCCCATCTAAGTCTACGGCCGACTGCACATCTACATCCGTATCTACACGACTTAATAGTTTGGTCCAAACATCGTCTTTCCTACTACCCAACTTTATTTTATATTCGGACGAATTGGAAAGTGCAGAGATTGCCGGCAAATCTAAGATACCTTCGTGAAAAGTTTCCCACGTCACGCCAAAGTCGCTTGACACTTCTATAAGTACAGTTAATAGGGTATCAATTCCAAGTGCCTTTGCGGCGTTTATAAAATCCACAGCGGTCAATACATACGTTAATTGCGTTTCAAAATTCTCCACTACACTTTTAAACGTGGGATTTCTGGTAAGCGTTAATGGAGCTTCTTGGACACCTTGCGGCTCCACTACAACTAAAGACCCGGCGGGTGAAGTAAGTGTGACACGAAAATTATACTTATTCATACACCCTTAGTAAGTCCATTTAGAACGAGTAACTTGTCTGCTACCATCCCGTTTAACATATGCTTTTAAAATCTCCCCATTCTGTTCTATTAAATCAGGCTGGCGAGTTTTATATAATGCGTCTATAATAGATTTAGTATCTACAATTATAGGCTGTATTTGTCGTTCTCCGGTCGCTGAACGCGTCACGGCGGACATAGCGAGCGCGGACATGGTTTCGTCGTTAGTCAAAACTTCCGTACCGCGCGCTAAGTTTAATATCTCCGGACTTGAAACTATAAACGGTCTACGCCCAGGTTCTCGTACTAGTTCCATTCCGTGGCCGACTATGGCAGGACCGCCAGGGTGGTTACTTGTACCAATCTCGTATGAGGGTAATGGAGCGGCGGCAATAGCGGCCAATTGCAACGCGGCAACGGCCCCGATAAGTACGGCAAATACGGTCGCTACCGGATATGGAAACTCTTCGTACGCCTGCGCGATTCCAGCCGCCGTAGAACTTATAACCTTAAATTCTGATGCTATTTTATCAAACTTAGCTTGCTTACGCTTTATTGCATTTTGTTTTTCAGTTTCTGCTGCAAGCTCTTTTGTGTATTTTCTATCAAGTGTGGCAATAGCGTTTTTATTATCTCCTGCTGCCTTTACAGACTGCTCATGTTCGCTAGTTAATAAATCAATACGTGCCTGCGATGCTGCAACCGCAGCTTGGTATTGTGCATCCCCAAGTCCTTGTATGGCATTACTAAGGTCAGAAACAATCTTAATCGTTTCTTGCTTTGCCTTTTTATACAGCGCAACTTTTTGGTCTGCTGTTAACTGTGTTTGTTTTACTTCTGTATCTGAAAACTGTTTTTGTAAATCTTGTAAAGTTTTATACTGCTCAGCAGTTAACATACCAGTAACAGCCTGATATGTCATTAAGTTATCAATTTGAGTTTTATACTCCGCTAGCTCAATATCAATAATACGTGTAGAAGACTGCTTTTGTAATTCTAATTTTTGTTTTTCATACGCAACAACTCCAATAGACCCTGAATTAAATTTAGTATTCAGAGCAGTCATACCACTGTTAAAATCTTCAACGGCTAACCTTTTACGTAACTCTAGCCAGTACTTTCCATTGTCTATTATAATTTTTCCAATAGCTTCCCGCTCATCTCTTGCAGCCTTTTCTTTATCACTTAAAGCTTGCTCATTAATCGCGCTATTTTGAGATTGATATTCTTTATCCTCTTTAAGTTTACTTTCTTTAAGCTCACGCTCAAGTTCTACCAACTTTATAACATTACCTCCACTTTCTTCGAATATCTTATCTTGCTCATCCGATGTAAGTTGTATACGTTTTATAGCCGCCTCTTTCGCCGTAGCGAGTTCTTTAGATGCGGCCACGGTAGCAAGCCCTACCATAGCTTCGCTAGATTGCTGCGCTGCCTGTATTTGCTGTTCAGCAGTAAATTCCTGGTTACCTATAATCCGCTTATTAATGTCAATAATATCTTTATAAGTATTTTCACGAAATTTTATAATTGCATCCTGTGCGGCTTTTTCCGTATCAATTTCACGTTGCGATGTTTCTTGTGTAATTGTATTTATTGTTTGTGAGGCCCGCCGCTGCCCCTGGAATAATTCGGACTCGATATGAATACGTTTTTCCTTAAGATTAGATAACTTTTGCTCAGCTTCGTAATTATCTGCCCCAACTTTTATTTCTCCTTTTGCAATTTCTTGCTCAAGGTCGTTCTGTTTTAATTTAAGCTGTATTTCTTTTTCAATAGCCTTACGTTGATCGAGTGCAGCATCGAATCTATCTTGGTCGCTTTTCCTAATTTTATCTCTAGAATCAAACAAATCTTTAGCCTTACGTTTCTCTTGCTCCGCTATTTCAATACCAATACTTAATTCTTCTTTACGCTGTTCAATTTGTTTATCCGTTAACTCCGCTGTTTCAACCGCTTTCTTTATATAATCGGCAGCCAAATTATTTAATCCTAATTGATTTAATGTTACGAATATAAATCCAGCAACTGCGTGATCTTGTAATCCTAAAGCATTGGAAATACTTTTACCTAAATCCGCAAATTTATCCTTTACCACTTCAATAGCTGCCGCCCAATCTCCAGCCGATTTAGCCGCAACATCTTCACCCTCTACACTTCGTTCAAAAAAACTTTCCAAAGCCGTTTTTACTAAAAAAAATCCGGCAGCTAAACCAGCCAATCCCAAAGTAATAGGACTAGCAATTATTGTTAATAATTTAGTTCCAAAACTAGCCGTTGCCTCTCCTGCCTCTACCGCTTCCGGCGCAATAGATTTTAACGCCGGTATTAATTTTTCAATCTCCTCACGATACGCGCCTACATGTCCTTGCGCTTGCCCCATACTATCACGAATCGCTTTAACCCCTTTATCTTGGTTCTGAATAACCCCTAACAAGTCTTTACCTGATTTAGAGTTACGTTCTTGCTCCGTCCTTAGCGCGGCATACGCCGTACGGTTTTTATTTAACGCTTGCTCGAGTTGGGTAAGCGACGAATTAGCCGCGGTCATGGATTTAGTCCACGAATCTTGCGTTGCCAACGCCTGCTTATTTTCATCTTTTAGTTTTTGTAAAGCTAATTGTGATGCCCTATAAGAATCGGTATTTTTCGCGCTTTCTTTTGAAATCGCATCCATCACCTTAAGCTGTTCTTTTTGTTCGGCGGTTAAATCCTGTATTCCTTTTTTAACCTTTTCCGTCGACCCACCATTCCCCAGAGCATCCGACATTTGCTTAGACTTAGAAATAATATTATCCTGGGCAACGAGTACCGCCTCCAATGCTTTAGTAAGAATCATCGGCGCCTGGATCGCGTCATCACTTATAATATCTTTTCGTTCAAGTTGTCCCATATACTTTTACGAGCCTTGCGATTTAGGCGATTTTTGATTACGTTTCTTTAAAATTCTTTGATATTCATTAAATGCCGCCAAGGTTATACTATCTTGTACGCAAAAACCAAGCGCTGCATTGAGATTTGCCATAATTTCTTCGTATGTAACTTTTTTTCCAAACCCCTCGAGCTTAGCAAACCGTTCCATTTCCTTAGTCTTCATCTCAATTCGTGTCACAAGATTGTTGGAACGAGTCAAAGCATTGGTAAGACTATCAGCATAGGTCACGCTATTTATAGCCGTGATTTGTTTTTGAATATCTTCAATCAGTGCATCATTCAACTCCCCACTAATCAAAGCTCGATTATATAATTCCATTTGCTTAGTCACGTCACCTTTAGTCTGTATAACATAACCCTTACTTTGTAAATCTTCGATAATTTCAGTATCTACTTGAAAACAAAGTTTCATGATTTGCCCCTTATCCACATTATATTGTGCAAGCAGTTGACCGTAGCTTATAAGCAAATCTTTATACGTGCTATACTCCATTTGTCCCGTTAATTCGCTATTAGCTTCTACAATTGTATCCCACTGTTCCCTAAGTTCTTCGTCTGAAAATTTACCTTCTTTAACCAGTAACCCGTATGTTCCATTTTCTGCTACGGTTAAATAAGTACGTAGCGGAATATCTTCATACTTGTAACATACCTTGTAAGAAGGCAACTGTTTCCGGTTTAATATCTTCGACAATCTCATCTTTACTTTTTTGAGTAAAACCAAAAATGCCATCATAATGCGCTGTTAATTTTGCAGTCTTTGTATCGGTGGCGAATGTGGAAACTGGAAATTTTTCGGCTTCGAGAAAAAACGAATCCTGGAAATCTCCACTTAACCTTACGTCTACCTTACCACCGGCCAACGGGTTTAATGATTGCTTAAACCGCGCATACGGTTCACTACGGTACGTTCCCAACACTCCACCCTCCGCGTTTTGTCCGTGCATTAACTGATTTGTATTAAGGTCAATAAGTTGCGATTTATGATCACGCACAATTCTAAGTAAACCATCGTCTACCTTTTGTTCGGAAAACGCCTTAAGCTTTGCAATCCACTCTTCAAGTTTTCCAGCAACCATACTATACTTAATTTAAAGTAAGGGCAGGCAACCACTCCCGCCCCTACGTTTGTAACCTTACGGGGTTACGTTCAACTACTACAACCTTTAGCTAACGGGCAGACAGCTAAGCCCACCCGTTATATGCCTACCGTACACGGCAGGTCTTTGTCTCGTCTCTATTCCAGATCATTAAGGAATAGATGGTACAGTTACGGCCCCAAGCGACTCATACAACTTAATACTCAAAGATGCGGGCACCTTAATATTAATTGTCATAAGAGCAACAAAGGCAGCAGCTGATGTCAAATTATAAACACCATCAGCATAAGGAGCCGTGGCAATCACGATCGGTACACCGGCAGACGTAAATGCTTCAAAGTCCGCCGCAACCAATCCGCTCACAGCCGTTCCGTCGCAATCCGTCTTAACGGTTACATGAATGGAACTGGTAGTGCGGGCCGGGGGAGTAGAAAGCTCTACATTAACGTCAATCAATTCAGACAATGCACTGTAAAACGTCGAGCCATTCACACGTGCGCCGCTTGCATTAAATTCCTCGCTATCGAGCAGCGTGATCTTAAACGGCGAGAAACTTGGTACCGTTCCATCCGATACTTTGATATTTTCCAGGTTCGCAAGCGAAAGAGTAAAGCCTTGAAAATTACCCGTCGCCGTTCCATCGTCTGTCATGCCATAGATATTCTTTTTAGCATCGACGAGAAACGCACGCTGGTTGTCTCCGCTGTGGGTAAACAATGCTTTGTGTGTGCAAAGAGATTCAATGAAATGGAACCTCCACGAGTACTTACCATTCGTTACAAAATTATCTGCCCAAGGATTCGATTCGTAAACCGGCTCCGTTGACTGATCATCCACGCCTTTAAAGGGCGGGTACTTATGAATCCTTACATCGGGATCGTCGATCAACGCCGCGATCCAGTTTGCAGCTACAATAGACTCAGCCGCAGTGAATTTAAATGACATTGACGTCGTTATCATTCCTATCCACCGGCTTGGTAAGTCCTTACAAAGCTGCAACCCAAGATTCTTTTTTTGGGGTACACAAACTTCTGCCATAATTTTATTTTTTAGAGTTTTTTAGTACAACATTTCTCCTACAAACAATCATTTCCTGTTGACCTAATTCGTAGATCAACTAATTCAACAGCGTCCAGGGGATCGTTAAAAATATACTTCTCGTTAGCCTCAAGTCCAGCAACGCCATAAAACGGGCGGTCCCATTTAGTATGGGGCGGAGTCTGCATGGTGTCTTCCCACACAAACAACCCAGAGTCTGTAAGCTTTTCAAAAAACACTTCCACCAACGGGTAAAGGATTGGTTTTATCACATGCTCATAACGTTTTTCAGCAGTATAATTTTCCTGCGTAAAATGGAGAAACGCAATGTTAAGCGTGTATTCTACTAACTGCCCGGCGTTCTGAGTCTCTGGAAAATCCATCCGTAGCGCAACGAGCGGATATTTTTGATACTTATACGTCGAATCTTTATTCTTAGTTAGCAAATTGTTTGCGATCTCCAGCCTATGACCATACATATAAAATGGAAACAACGTATTTATCTTGGCGTTATTGATTAAAGCTATGACTCTTGCGTCAGTGCGCATAGCCGTTATAACTTCACCAATATCGTCTACAAGTACTCGCATCCCCATTCTTTATAGGTCAAAAACATTTTGCGGCATCGGCGGACAAAATTCATTCGCCAAATAAGCCTGCATGGTACCGTATTGATTCGCAGCAAACAAATCGTTAAACGTTGTGCCACTATAATACAAATAACCATACAGCCCACTCGATATCCCGCTTATCTTAAGCCTACCAATTGCAAACAAGCTGTATTTATTCCAACCCCTTACAATATTATCCCCCGAACTCACCACCTCACTATTCTCACTACTTGGTATTACGACTCCGAGCTGCGTTTGCTGCTTTACCATCGCCGTCGTATAAAGGGCGTAGACCATTGGCACGAGCATCGCGTGCATACCCACCCACTTATACGGATAGTTTGCATACGAATAATCGGTACCGTTTTTTAACAGCATCCATCTATTATTGGTTTCAATCTTATGCCAGTTAGCACCCTCCACCACTACGGCCACGTTATCAGCAGTAAGAGACTGCCAAACATCGTTACCGAAAGCAACCTGGGCACCAACAGCATAACCGTTCGGCGTAACCTTCTGCACCCAATCGGGTATCAGGGCTAATGCCGCTGTCATGGCGTCGTAAAAAAAGTCGCCGAGCATCTCTCGTAATTGCTCCTCCACATTGGCGTTAACAAAGTTCAAAAACCCGTTAGGATTCTGATCTAAGTTTGGCAATGCATAGGGAACTATATTGAAATCGTCGGCAACTATGTCAAACATGTAAGATAAGTTAAGCAGTCTTATTTACTTAGTGTTTCATTATTTTAGCTGTAAATGTCGCCACCATCGTTGCCGATCCAGTCCAGCTTACTGCGTACCATAAATATGGGCTGTCAGGTAACCGTATGGAATAGTTAGACGATGCATCAGCGGCAGTAATAACTGTAATAGCGGTCTGCGTCTCACGCGTTGGAATAGCCTTAAAATTTACACCGTCAAGACTTCCAAGCAACGTAATCGACCCGGCGACCGTACCGCTCACTTTAGTTACTACAACCTGAACAGTTACAGTGCCGGGCCCGCTTACACGCGATTTAGTATAAAGTACCCCCGTCCCTGTATTTGTTACTGTATCTTTAATCGTAACTGAAGCCTGCAATAATGCTTGGCTAAAAGTATTCGTTGCATTGTAAAGATCAGCATATACGGAAGTTTGTGCGTACGAACACATACTAGTGAGTATAAACAATACAAATGCCGCCATTTTCACCCATCCACGAGTGACCAACTCTTTAGCTTTTTTTGATCCCACATGATACTTTGTACCTGTTTCATGATAAATGTCAGAATCTGTAGCTATAACCTCGACCGGAAAATCAACTGACGCATCTTTAGACACGCTTAGTTGCTTCGTATCCGGTCTTTCTTTTTCTTCTTGTTCTACTTTTTCCTTTGCCATAGTATTTTTAATTTTTCGGTGTTAAAAATTTTTTGCCTAAGCCGCAGCAATTTGTGACTTAATATCGGCTAAGTCATCATATACAAAACCAGCTGCATCATTTTCGCTGTGATAAGAATGCAACCGCATTTCAGCAATCGCAGTAATCAAGTTAAGCGTAAAGTCTGCATTCTCCCATCCAAACTGCATTGAAAAATCTTTATATATAAGATTTTTAAAACAATCAATAGCGATAGCTTGAACAAAGCCTACTGGTACGTTATAATCTTCTACAATCGTTGCGCCGGGAACTTGCCGCAAATTTAAATTCATGTAAGAACCTTGTGAAACCGCTTTTTCCATATCCATATTAGCGGTATCAATCGGATTCATGAAAATTACAATCGGACTATTGATAAACGCTTTATGAATCTGTGCAACAATAGCACGGCAGCAATCCCAATTATTTGGATTTTGGGTAGACAACCCCGAAGTAGTGAAACCCAAAGAAAAAGTTTGCACACCTCCAGGAACTGTACCGGATTCAACGCCCGTCATAAGCGCAGTATTCACAGCAATCTTAAGCTGGTATGCTAACTCAATTTGAATAAAGGAAGTCATACCGTCAATATCATCAAGAAGTTCCGTTGCAATCTTCATAGATACGGCAACCTTCTTAGCAATTGACTTTTCAACTTCAAGTGTAAACGATACGCCCGGCTTAGCAATACCGGGACCGATAAAAGCAGCGATACCAGATGCGGCAGGAACCTTCTTATTTACCCAAGGTAACGTTTCCAACCCTGTACGCCCCTTAGTAAGATAATCCCAAAATGTTGGCGACGTTCTACGAATATCAAATACCTCACCGCCCATACGAATCACAGAACCAGCGGCAATAGTAATTGTATCGCTAATTGTATTCGCGGGGGTCATTGGCGAATTCGCAGCCTTAATTTCCATAACAGGTACAGCCAAACCACGTTCTCCACTCTTAATCCGCCCAATTATATCCTTGTTTTTTGTATGCCAAGAAACAACTTGCGCACGAATAGACTCATCTATAGGTTGATTAGCAAGCTGCCCTTTCATTGCAGTAATTGCCTCGCCCTGCGCCACAAGTATTTTCATAACACCTTTATCAGCATCAAGCAGCGCCTTTACCTGACCAACATCAAGACCTTCAAAGGCTTTTACCTTAGCATCAATCACCGCAGTGATTTCCTCCTTAGTCAAAGATTCAGGACCTTCAATAGATAACCGCTTTTCCAGCATTTCTAGGTATTTATACCCATCGCTATCTTTTTCCAACCCGTCTTTTTTAAACTTAATAGCCGGCGCGATGGCCAGCGTAGCAAGCCCAGCAACAGGATGCAACCAAATGCCCACGATAACGGCAAATGTAAACAATCCAACGGCAAACAAACCCCAACCCAATTTTATTTTCGGGAATTTGAATAGCCTTTTGAACGCTGTTAAATTTTTTCCAAACTCATTTTTCATACTCGAATGTTTTTTAAGTTTTGCACCTATAGTGCCATTTCTTTTAAGTTCAATTTAAATCCATCTAACATAAACAAATTATCCCCGGAAGTCGTGGTACGAGCGTCATCAGATGTTTGCGAGTCAAAGTTTTGCAAAAATGATTTTTCGGTTTTTGTTTCTTTGAGTGCCTTTATTTGTTTAATAATAGATTCAATTTCACGCCCGCGTTTATTTGATACATCAAACTTGCGGAGGTATTCTTCAAGATGCTCCACATTTACATCGGCTGATTTAATATCAATTAAGCCAGTTTCCGGATTCATGCCATAGAATACCGTACTATACTCATACATCTTAAGTTCCAATATTTCTTCCGCGCTTTTTTCCAACGGCTTACCCTTAATCGTATCATAGCCATAAGAATGTTCAAGCGTTTTTCCATGTGCGTTAAAAAATTTATAATCCGAAAAAAGATCGCGTGCAACCTGCTTCTCTAAATTCAACGCACTCTCCACTACCGCGTGCGTATCGGTCTCATACATTTTTACCGGAACACCAACCACGCCAGCATACTTTAAAGTATGGTCTACAAGATGCTTAATCCGGTTCGCGCCTTCGTTAAACGTTTTCAAAAATGCTCCTTTGCGAACAATATCGCCACCCATGTCTTTATTATTAAACTTAGATATAGAAATCGTTACAATACCCTTGTCTGCAACATCCAGCACATCGGATTTAAACACTTTTGTTTTCATTTTTCTTTTTAATTTTTGCGGCTAGCTTATCCTGATAACTCCTATAGTCGCGATTATCTTTACGCTTTTGCCTCTTTATTTCGTTTTGCAGTATGTTTAACTTGACTTGCATTCAATTGATATTGCTTTAATTACCATTCAATTGATATTGCTTTATTGGTGGCTGATTTTCTATTTGACTCGCTTGCGCAGTAGCGTTTGCAGCCGCTTGCTCATCAGCAGCTTTCTTCGCCTCACTCTGACTATATAACTTATCTCCCTCTGGCCCTATATTTGGCATACCAATATACTCAAGCCATTGATTCTTTGTTATAATATCATTAACATAAGAAATTTGCAAACCTGTAGATGCAGCCTGCATAGCACGTCCAGCATTTAACTCGTCTTCCTGGAAAATAGCTAACTCACTATAATCCGTACAAATCTTGCAGGAATTATCAGCGGCCTTAAAAAACTGATTATACTTTGCCATATCCCGATAGTTATTAGGGATCACATTGTTATCATAGAATTTTTTATGCGCTGACTCTTGATTAGAATATGTAGCGTCCGAATCTTCAAATAATACAAATGGAAAACCAAAACGTTGACATATTGCTCGTGCACTTGCTAAAACAGTTTCTTTCGTGCCAAGCCCTTTTACGTCAAATGACATCGGATTCCACTTTAACGCTATTTTACTTACCACATACTGGTATTGATCCCACGACATTCCATACTTAGCCAAGTCCGCTTGTATATCTTTTTTCTGATCATTGGTCATCGGTATATAACCAGCCACACTATCCTTAGTCGCTGCCGCGTCATGGGATATAAAACCAAGCGGGCCTTTCTTACGCAACAAAACATTGTCCGCTTCCATTGCCGCACAAAGGTTACTAACCGCCATGTCTAGACCTACAAGGCGGGATTGCGGAAGCAAAAAATTATTTTCAAATGATTGTACAAAACTATCTTCAATAATGAATATTGAATTTGGTGGAAGGACAATAGTTTGCCCCATAATACTTACGGAGTATTCTTTAACAAACTCTTCAATCTTAGTTTGATATAAATATTTTCCGGTAGGCATGCATTTAAACAACCAGGGCGGGAGATTAATCATTGCCTTTGCATAATCTGGTTGGTCTTCAAATCCCGCAGGGACTATTGGCATAACAGGACAATAACCATACGTTTTCTTATATGCTACCTGCTGTCCACGAAATTGCTCCCATGATTGTAACGGATTTGGATTAAGTAATAAGGCTCGCATACGAGTTGACCAGGGATTTGTCGCCTCGTTTTCTTTACCCTTTCCCTCACTTCTCAATATTTCCACTTCGCCACTTATATCGCTTTCGGCCATACGATCAATAACAGACGCAAGTGGGTAACAATAATCGTAAGCCCATTTTTGTTGCATCGGCATACGCAAACCTAACCAGACAGCTTCCTGCCCCTTAAGCCGCATAATATCCCCATTACCATCAGTTGGAATAAAATCAATGTCACTACCCATTCGACCAAAAGCATTTGGCCCGGCAATAGTTCCGAATAAATTATTAAAGAATGAATTTAATCCGGTAAAGCCTCTATCTACTGCCATCTATGAGCTAACGTTTTGTAAACCATGTGCGCACAATAGCTAAAAAAATACGCTCTAAAATTTTAGCGGCCAGTATCCCAGCCGCTATTTTTAAGACCAACAACATTATACAGCTGGATCCGTAGAATCAGTTTCAGCATCAAGCACCTGAAACTTTGCCTTTGCTACCGCCACAAGATCAGCTACCTCTTTAGTCTCTTTCGAAGAAAGGCCACCACTTGCTGCATCCAACTTCGCTTTGATAAAATCCAAATCCTTTTGCACCCCGTCCGCCGCATCGTTCATTGCCTGAAGATCGGCTTTAATGTCATCAAGTTGTCCCATGATTTTTTTGGTTTGTGTTAAAATTTCATTTAATAAACTTCGCTTAGTTAGTCTACTATAACCCATAGCTAAGATATTTAAACAAAATTAAACAAATTTTAGTCAAATAAAAAGCTGTAGCCAAAAACCCTATTCCTGGTGCCAAAAATGCGTATAAATAGCATACCGAATAGCATCCATAAGGTGGTTTACTTTATCAATCGGAGTATTCGTAGGCTTACCCGTGTCGGGGTCCATCATCCACATATACCGTTGCCTCTCATGTTCAATATTCTTTGAGCTTGCCGTAAAGTATATTTCATACTCATTAACTTTCGCTATACCAGCCCGTATACTCCCTGCTCCTTTACGCGCTGCAATAGTCATAAGATCAAACTGCCGTAACTGTCTAATCATATCCCCATCATGCTCACAATATATAGGCATTTCATCTGTATACTTATTCGCCTTATATAATGCTTTTAGTTGTGTCGCAGTCACGGCTGGCAAGTAACACAACTCATGCACGTATATTTTATTACCAATCCGCCTGCAATCTATTGCCGCCGTCGGGTCCACTGTATATCCAAAATCTACGCCGCCAAATTTTCTTTCTTCTTGCCACGGAAAATCCTTATCAAGTATTTGTTTCCAATTCGGATATATTAATCCAATAAGATTTCCAGTACGTCCACGTGCGTACACATTCCAAAGGTCTTTGTCTTTTATATTTTCTGTTTTTGCATGATCCTTTTCGTCCAGGAACGGATTATGCCTATGATCCGATATCCAGGTTTCTACCGTAGCATACAAATCATTTCCATCTTTTGTAGTACCAATCAATTTCTCATGTGCCCAAAACGGCGCGCTTGGATTATAGTCTATAACAGTTCGTACCCGAGTACGTTTTGCATATTGCCAAAATATAGGGTAAGCAACCCCGTTGGCCTCATTAACGAAAAGATATTGCCGCTTACCTTGCTTCGCACTCTGCTCATCAGTCGCACCTAGAAACTCCATAATCCAACCAGTATTAAAAGTCACCACACGCTCACCCTGGTTCCAATTAACAATCGCCTTATTTATAAATTCATTAGAATGATAAATGGATTCGGCGATACGATACGCGCCCTTCTTACTATCGGGTATAGACTTATTAACAATCGAAATTATTGGGTCAATCTTTGGCGGTACTGTAGTAGAGGCGATAATAAATAACTCCTGCATCGTAGCATAAGTTTTACCACTGTCCGTCCCACCTTGTAGAATAACTATATCAGCTTGAGACTCGTGAATCTTTTGGAAAACTGGACCTGTTTCAAATATCCCATCGGGATTGACTAGCGAAGGGCGCGATAAAATTAATTCTTTACCCAAGTAAACTAATCTTTAATATCTTTTTCATTCGACGCAAGCGCAGGCGCGTTATTGTATACATTGATTTGTACGTTCATCGTAGTTCCAATCCCTTTACCCGTTACTTCTATTTTACTTGGTGCGTCATACCCCATTAACATAGCCAACTCCTTCAACGACTTTTGCTTATCACACAACTTTAACTTAACATAGTCAACCTGTATCTCCACCTCCTCCGGATTCCCATCATCGTCCAGACCTTCACCTTCTGCTACCTCACGCCGTGTCTGTGTTGTAATTTCTTCAATACAGTATTTTTGCTCCTCTGTAAGTTTATCAAAATCATTTAACGTTATCCATGTATCATGTAAGTGCGCTATGGAACTACGCGCGATCTTAAGATGCTGCTCAATTATCCAAGACTTAGATATGCCGATGTTAAACTCTACATTATCACTAAGGTATTTACAGTAAGCCTGTATGCGTTTACGCCTTACTATCTGCGATGCATTGGTTTTCGCATTATTATCTCCGGCGTTAGGATATAGAACCTGGTACGCACGCCTTCCATTCCAATCCAATATGTATTCTTTGCAGAATGCGCGATCCTTATCACTAAGGCTCTTAAACATATCGGGCTCCACCTCTCCATCCTCGTCTATAACATCGACTGCCTTAGACTCCTGTACTTTACCCACTGCCTTAGATTTCTTACCCTTCATTGCTTCGGTAGATTAGTCCCGCATCGTACCAACACCACACTATCTTTGGGCGAGATTTTTTCAGCCTTTAAAAATTTTTCACCTTGTGGCCTGACGTCCCCCGCACTACACGCGGTGCAAATCATAATCAATGTTACAAACCATAATATAACCAGTACTACAATTGCAATAACTTTTATCATGACAAATTAATTTTCTTCTTACTACTATGGCCGCAAAATATTCCTTCGCAATTAATAGCTTCGTTACCTTTATTAAACATAGCAATTGTAATTTAGTACTCACCACAACGGATTATTTTTCTTTGGGCAGTGCTGTCCTGGTATTCTTGCTTTCTTCATTAAACCACAACCACAAAGTCCACATGTCCCTTTAGTATTATACATTGGACACGGCCCCTGCCGACACAATTTTAAGCGCTGCTCCATCAAACTCTCATTCGCATTTACTAATTGTAATACTGTGCCTTGTACTATCCCCACTACATCCATAACTTAAAATTAAAAAACCATTCCGGCAAACGAACAATTCTAAGCCCTGCGCTGGGCGTTCGTCCTCTAGGGAATGGTTTTACGGTTGTTTCACCATGATGTAAAATTACTATAAATTTTAGGGCTTTGCTAATGCCTACCATTTTGCTTAAAGTCCTCGGTAACAAAAAAAGTCCCGTAAGGGTAGTCTATACAAAATATTGTGTGGCTACTCTTAGAGAATATTTTTTGTTATCGAGTTACCGAGTTGGTTATCAAGCAGTTATAAGCGACTCGGTAACAAGGGTAACAAAAACCTAAACCCATACTGTGTACTTTTGACCTAAAAATTTGCTGTTTTTTCTCGGTAACAAAAACCTATACAGCCCTAAAAAGTAAGTTTTTGTTACCGAGTTTTACCATCAATTTCATTAAATTTTGTTAAACATTACTTCGCCCTACTTTAATAACATGTAGATATATACCGCGTTCCGAGTCTCCATTTTGCAGTTTATATAATGTTTCAACTATTCCTATATTCTTTAAATCTTCGGCAAAGTGTTTACGAATTTGTATTTTAATCTCTGGTACATAACCGCCCTCTTCAGTCACGAGCCATTCCCGATATAAGCCATACATTTTCGATATACTTATAAGTTCTATATCAAGTTTAGGGTTTTGTTTTTGTAATTTTTGTAACGCCGTAAACTTATTACTTTTTTCCTCGCTTACTTTAGGTACAATGTATCGTGACCTAAACCACAGTATTGCATCTTTATCCCGCATATGAAAGTCCTCAGTAGCTTTGCGCATTGCGTCTGTTATTTTAATTTGCCCGCCATTCTCGATTAGGTGTTTGATTCCAATATTTAGTATATGGTTAAAAATACCTGCTAGTTCATTGTCATATATCGCAGGCATTACAGCGTTATCTTTTTCCACCCTCACATCCATTGCAATAGTAATAAGACGGCGGGCAACAGCCGGATTAAAAACACTATAGCTAAATCTATTCATAGCAATAAGCAATCTGCCATAATTTTTTACAGGCCTCCTTGTTACGTGCATCTGCCATCCTGGTAACGGCTCTTGTGCTGCGACCTTTAATAACATCTCTAATTTTTGAAATGGTTGAGAGTCAAAATCGTATGCAAGTAATTTATTCTCCATCTGCATCGCTTGCGTTTGTGCCTCTGCCGTCCCACCGAATAATATACCCGCCGATACTGCGGCAGAATTTTCGAGCCCAATGACCCGGCGCGTGATTTCAATGAGCGACGATTTGCCCGTACTTGTATCGCCAACCAATAGCATAATGATATCTGCTCTATGCTTGGAAAGACAAGACGCCACAAATGCAAAGTAAGCTGTGTGTAACGTCTTGTCCGGTATCTGAGTGTTAATCCACTGGTCAAACTTAGGACAAAGCGCCGCCGGTTCGTAGCAGTACGGTAAAAGTGTAGTGAAATTATAGGACGACTCATGGTCAAGCAATTTACGTTTACCAGTCTTTATATTTACATGTAACACCCCGTTCTCAAGATTAATGAATACCCCGTCATGTAAATTACCCGTACGTGGTTCTAACGCATCCCGCATCGTTATTAACTTTAACTCCCGTATAGCCATATCCAAATACGGCAACGTCCTGAGTAATTTACGGTAACGATCTTCCACGTCACTACGATCCACAAAATTATTAAGCAGGTCCACCACATATTTAGCGTTACGCTTAATCCAATGCGTCTGCTCAAAAATATAGAAGCTTGCCTGATCTATGCAGCATATTTCAACGTGTTGGAGGAACGCAGACACGAGCGTATGGACATGCTCGGGCATCCTTTCTTTCTTACTAAGCGTTAACTCAAACTCTTTAGAACTTGGTAAAGGGTGGGCCTTAAGCGTTGCCAAAGTGCTAAGATCGTTGAGACCGTTATCCGCGCATATTTTAAAAAACGTAGCGATAGTGATTTTACGATCACGCGGAGTCGCCTCGCCATTACAAAAGTTTTCATATTGTGTCTCTATTGTGTCTGCGTTATACTTAGGACTAAACTGGCTTAACCTGTTAAACATATCATAACCCTTCACACCGAATGCGTTTGCAAACGCTTTACCAATCTTAAACCATTCCGGGTTGTCACCCGTAATATCTAGTTCCTTATCCTCTAGTTGTTTAACGTATGCCTCGGCTTGGTCCCAGGTCTCTTGGTCGGCGGGGCCGTGTTGGCGAATTTTTTTTGGCTTAGAATTTTTTTCGGCCTTACGGTATGGCTGGAGAATGGAAATAAGCTGCGCGTGTTGTTTGGTGGTAAGCGGCTTAAGTTTTAATAAATCTCCGTGTTCAAGTTGGTACTTCTTAGAATTACTAAGGTAGCATGCAATAAACCGCTTCGAATAATATAGTTCGATCCAGTTAGCTCCACCTAGTCCCGTCCAATCCGGCTGATTGTCTTCACGTTTTTCGTAAAGGAAGTATATGTGATACCCATCCGATTTGGTTTTTTCTACTACGACATTGGCGGCCATTTTTTTAATAATGGAATTTTTTAGCGCCAAAGTCTCTGCGGGCGTTACTTTCTTAGTATCCAAGTCAATGCAACATAGATTGCCATGCCCCAGGTAGAACCCGCAATGACTGCGTGATAGGATCGACGCGCTAAAGGTAGAATGGTACACGGTTAGAAGTGGGTCAGCCATTTCTGCCGCGTACCCCCATTTAATCTTATTGGTCGGGTTTGGCTTACGTTTCCATCCTATCGGGGCATTGGTGGCACGCGCCGCGCGCAGAATAACAAAGCCACGGTCGTATAGTTTTTTAATTTCTTGTTCGTTGGACATTAGTAAATCTCTAACTTAAGTTTTTCTGTTCCGTGGTCCTCATTTGATTTATGCAGCCCTAATAAAAAATCAGTTAAGCTTTTCTTAGCATCGTAATATTCTCCGTCATTAGCCAGTTCAAAACTTCTTGTTACATTTTCAATTCCTACACCTGTCACTATCCTAACTGTTTTTGTTTTTGTCATTGCGGCTAGGGAAGATGGGGATAAGGTAAGCGGGAGTTTTCTAAGGTATGTAAGACACCTTTCAGAGTTTTCTTGGTAATAATCCGTTAGATATTTCATTGGAACGTTCCAGGGAGCAGGGCGGCAAGTGATTAGTTTTGTGTGTGTCATTTGATTTGTTTTTTAGTTAAGTTTTTTTATAGTTGGCTATTCTATCCGCAATCTCAATTTTCTTTAAAGCAGTATAGGCTTTTGATTTTTTAGGCGTGTATCCTAACGATTCAAGTGTATGGTCGTTACTCAATATTGCCCACACAGTCCGTTAACGTAGCATCGTTTTTGCCAAATTTTTATATAGCCTTTAATTTTTTCAACCATAGGTCTATTGTTTGTTGTGCCTCGTTATCTGCCTTTACTCTTTGTTGTTCACTAAGCAGGTGCCAAGCTTGCCGTGTAATATACTCGGGGCAACCAAGGGCAAAAGAGCAGGCGCAATGACCAAGAAAAGCACGTTTATTTATAGATGGATTGGTAAGACTATTTAACATAGTGTTTGGCCACTGCTTTATAACAGCGCGCATTGCCGCCCCATATATCTTATGGTTGCCCATAAAAAGAATTGCCCTTTGAAGCATTACAGGCTCGTCTCTTTGCGGTAACGTGTGCCACATACCGTTTAGCCAATCTTCCCATTGCCAATAGGGTACCCAAACTTGTTTAATCCCGTTTCCCATTTGATTTTTTTGAGTCCCAACTAGTGGAAAATTCCTGATTTAAAAACAAAGCGGCGAGGCCGGTAATCTGCTTAAGCCTTAGTAATTCGTCACGATCCATTCCTATATGCCTAAGTATCCAGGCATCGCTCATTCCAGCCTCGACAAGCTCGGCAACAATATTACTCATTAGTTCAATAGAGTGCGATCCCCTAGCCCTGTTATGGCGAATCGTAGAGGCCATACGATTTGACTCATCTTTATTAATAACGACCACGGGCAGCATACCGCCTTCTCTATCGAATATTCTTTTTGATGTTTGCATAACGGTGTATCGATGGTAGCCGTCTACAATCTCATACACGTCCTCTTTTTTGAGATAATAACAAACTATCGGCATGGTAAAACCATCTTCCCATATACTGAGCTCTAGTAATTTCATTTCAGGTGGAGCAACCGAATTAGGATTATAGCTATTGGCCCTAAGCTTTTTGATTGAAACAGACTTAACATTATAAACTGGACTTGATAATGTATTTTTCATTTTGGGGTTGTTAATAAAAATATCGGTCTTTTGAAATTATTTTTTAAATGACTATCGCCGTAGCCTATAATTTTTCCTTTAGGTTTCCGGTAATTGGTTTTAGTTTTTACCATGGCTGAATCTTTGAGGGCTAATTCTAAGATGGTATTATTTCCTAAATTAGAAAATTCTTTTACCCATTCATTAGAATCGCCGGGAAGATGGTGAAGAACCGATAGCGCGAGTACAACATCGAAATGGATTAGCTTTGTTAACGTTTTTAGATTAACTAACGAAAGTTTTTTATTAACAAAAAAGATATTAGGGTTATTTTTAACCAGGGTTTCACGCATTTCAAACTGATGGAACTCGAAAGACATAACGGTACATTGAAAATCTTCGGTAAGTCTCAGACCAAAGTAATTCATGTTTGCGCCTATGTCGCATACAGTGAATGGCTGCTTAAGTCGGCTACAAAAATTTTTAATTATTTCATACCTAGCAACGCATTCTCTTACTCCTGTTTCTACCTTATTACCTTGTTGCCAAGAGTCCTGATATTTCATTTTGCTGCTTTTAATTCAATATACTTTTCCAATCCCGCATCTTTAAGTTTTCTTTTTTCCGATGTTCTAGAAACACTCATATAGGTTAGGCCCCAATCGTTTTTTAATATTGTTATACAAACCGCTTTCCACGAAGGGCAAATTCTAAAACTATGGGGGATATTTGTTTCATCGGGGATATCAGATTTAATTTTAATAATTTCGTACACATCGGGCTTGGTGCATAATTTGGAAATTTTTTTTGTATTCTCAATTTTTATTCCTTCGGCAATCATTTGTTTAATCACACGTGGGTTTCTCCCGTAACCTTTATTTTTCCAACTATCCCTAAGTCGGTTTAGATGGAAGAGAAATTTTTTTTTAGTATCCCCGGGTAACGTGCTAAGTAGAAATTCTGCGTATTCTTTCCAAGTAAAGTGTTTGGGTTTAGTAATTTTTCGCCAGCCCATTGCACTGGTACCTCCGTATATTCCGCCAAAGTTACAACCGTTAACGCGTCCTACCATCCTCCCCCAAGTATTAGGGTCAATTACCCTGTATAATTTTAAGTTGTCTTGGCCACTTTGATGGAAAGGACTTGCGAGTCGCATCTGGTCAATGGTTAGACCGGCTTGGTAATATAGGTCGTAAGTTTTATTATAATCAAATCCAAATTTTGCATTTGCTCTCCAAATATCCTCGGTTTGCCAATCGTATATAGGGTAAAAATTACATGTGCTTTTGTCGATTGTTTTAGAATAAACTAAGCCCTTATGCATATATCGACGATGCTGCGAAGTAAATATAGCTCGGCGTGTTAAGGATTCTTCCGCTCGTATGCCAATGAGTACCGCGGTGCTTCCGTAGGTTTTGGAGAACCACTCAGCAAACCAGATACGGGTGTCGAAACCTTTTGTGTTTTTTACAAAATGGAAAGGACAGTTATCTTGATTAATTACATAATCGTATTCCGGCATTGATCTAACCCAAATATTTTTTTTCTTATCATCCCACGGAGTCCAACGAGTTTCGTACATAGATACCGAACAAGCTGCGGAGATTGGTAAGCATAGCCAATATTTTTTATCAATCTTAATTTCTTTAAACATACGATCCGCGTACTCATGGGTAAATCGATGGTCTGCTTCGTAGTCTTCATAATAAAAAGCGAGCTTATGGAGAAGCTTATTTTTAAGCGCGTATTGGTAAGCAAGATTTAGCAGTACGCCGCTATCTTTTCCGCATGAAAACGCAACTAATACGTTATCGAAGTCTTTAAAAATTAATTTAAGTCTTTCGTTTGTCGCATTATATACGTTCATTATTTAATTGTTTTGATAGCCCGTAGAACGGTTTCGGTAGTAGACTTGGTTCTAAATTTTTTCATTAGTCGTTCCTCCACTATTCTAAAATCTTTCTCTTGCGCGGTTGTAAAAAGTAATTGTACAACCATTAAATCTTTCTTCGCTGGTTCAACTTCCACTATAGGTGGTTTTTTAGGTTCGTTACTCCGGGGTGTCTTATTCCCCATTTTATTTAAAAGTTTTTCAGGTACCACCATACTGTAACGCTCTAAAAAATCTTTCGAGGTGCCGAGATCTCTTTCAATTTTTTTGATGTCCACATCTCCAGCGGTTGAATAGTCGAATATCGCTGACATTTCCGTAAACTGTTTTTGACTTAGTTTACGATCTGGAACCGATACCCAAATTTTTTTCTCCTTCCTTGCTTTCATTTCTTCAAGCCTGGAATTGCCGTCAATAAGTGTGAGGTCTGTGTTGCAAACTATCGTACCTGCAAGGCCGAAATTTTTCAAGCTTTCTTTAAAACGCTCAGCGCCAAGTGCGTTTTTAATTTTGTAATTGACGGGCGTAGGTTTGATTTTGTTAATATCAACCAGTTTAGGTGACCATGTAATTGTATTCATATTATTTATTGTTTAAGTAAGTTGCTTGCAATTCTAGGTTCTACGTTAATCAATCCTTTAATACCAGTGATATAGTCTGCGGTTTTTTCCATTACATCTTTAAGAATCGCGCTAGCTTTTTTGCCTAAGGTTTTTGGAACTTCTAGGATAATTTCGTCATGCCAGACAAAAACGATTGGTAACTCTTTGGGGATGGAAATCATTGCAAGCTTAACCATGTTTGCGCCCGCCGCCTGCACCGGATTATTTTTGCCTTGGTTCGCTACTTTCCATTCCTCATTCTCTTTTAATAATCTACGTCTGCGATAGGGATCGGCAGAGTAGCTAACTCCTGTTCTTACAGCCTGCTTTGCATTATTATTTAACCAACGGACCACAGACGGAATAGCCCGTTTATGTTGTTTAACGATAGCCGATGCAGTTTTTTCATCGTATCCGGTTTGCTCCATGAATTTATAAACGCCGCCACCATACGCAAGCATGAAGTTATTGATTTTTGCATCTTGCCGAAATTTAATATGTGCTTTGCATTGGCATTTTTTTGGAAACGTGCAGCCCTTTTCTTTCCCGGCAACCCACTTATCCCTAAATACTATACTAGCGGTAAGAGCGTGTATGTCGTCCTTTCGCAGCATAGCGTCAATCCAAATACGTTCGTTTGCCTTAGCCGCCATTATACCAATCTCCTGGCCGGAGTAGTCGCCAATAACAAACACATGACCTTTTTTCGGGACAAAAGCTGATCGGTGTAGGCCTTCGGTTTTTAAACCATGTATGGGAGGATTGGAGACCGCGAAGCGTCCAGTACTTAATATTTGTTCCCAAGAGCAGCGTATACGATTATCCGTATCTACAGAATCAAGCCAGCTTAAGCCATATTTGGAAATTTGTGTGAATAATTCACGGGTTTCAATAAAGGTTCGTAACGTATTGTTATTGGTACGGGCGAGGGTATTCTGTAGATCGTCGAAGGAATTAATAAGTATTCCTTTAGAGAAGAAGTATTCTTTTACTTGCTTCGGACTGTTCCAATTACCTACAGTCTTCGGAAGTTCCGTTAATAATTTATCGTACCTAGCCTGGTTATCTAAAGTAATTTTACGCCAGATATTTTTATCAAATCCCAAACCTAGAACTTTCATTTGTATCACACGTTCCACCACTTTGTTTTCCAGCAGCGCCACTTCTAGTTGCCCGTCCCGTGTTAGTAGAAACTCTTGTGCCTTTCTTATAGGCAACAGCACCTCCGCATCGTACCCCGCATATTTAATTTCAGGTTTCGTAAATGCCAATCCTTTTGGTCGATCAATAAAATTGGTACGAATAGTTTTATCTGTTTCCGGCAACCCGTAACGAGTTACCATATACTTTAAACTTGAGGAGTATTTTTTTAACTGTTCTTCGCGTTCGGGGGTTGGGGCACCCTTACTTCGCGATACGTTCAAACCGATAATAACCTGTTCACATAATTTTGTATCCCATATATTTTCAATCTTGATCCCGGTATTTAGTTCAATGTACGGACCGTCAAATTCTGCCGACTGGATAACTTTACATATCGCCGGGTCTTCCAGTATATGCTTAATTTCATTAAAGTAGTTGGTTTTCCCAAAGCAGTTATGCCAAACTTTTACTTTTTTACCATCGTAGTAACTAAGCATCCAAATAGTTCCATTATACGGATGCAATCCCGTGGTCTCTATATCTACAGCGGCATATTTTTGCATGGCATGGTTGTTTGCGGGCCTTAAATATACCTAAATTTCGATATTTGTATAAATTTTTAAGTTATTAATTTTTATTTTCCTTTATTATATAGTATGTTTGCCTAGCCTTAAAGGTTAGGGCTATAAACAATAAACGCAATGAGTAAACAAACAAAAAACACAAAACAAGCAAACGATGACGCGTTTGTATCCGACGATGTTGTTGGGTCTGGTAAAGCCTCGTACTTCAAATTGGAGACTGGTGACAATGAGGTCCGGCTTATTTCTAAACCCATAACCGGGTGGATCGCATGGGGCGAAGACGAGGAAGGCAACAAGAAGCCAACGCGTACGCCGATTACCGAAGAGCCGGACGACGAGTCCGACGGAGAAAATCCACCAAAGAAGTTTATGGCATGCGTGGTTATCGACGCAGCCGACGACGAGGTGAAGATTTGGGAGATTACGCAACAGTCAATTATCAAAGCGATTAAAGCGTTAAGTTCCAACCCGAAATGGGGTAACCCCTTCACTTACAGCCTGTCTATTGAGAAAAAGGGTGAAGGTATGAAGACACGGTACACTGTGAACCCGAATCCGAAGGCTCCAATTTCCAAAGCCGCCATTAAAGTCGCCAGTGAGAAGCCTTGTAACCTGGACGCGCTATACGAAGGTGCGGACCCCTGGGATGAAAAGAACCATGACACGGTAACGGAGTACCATTTTAAGTAACGTGAGTTTGGTTGAGTAGTTTGTAAGCAAGAGGCGGCTGAGATTGGCCGCCTTTTTTTTAAAGTCAAAAATTTTTACCGAAATGAAAAGAAGTGAGTTTTTACGTAAAGGTTTACTCGCATTAGTTGCTACAGGAATAGGATTAAATGAGGTAAAAAGCGTCGAGGTAGAAAAATTTACTTGGGTAAAGAAAGTAAAAAAGATCGCCCAATTTAGAATAACACGTGAGGCCTTAAAAGACGGTCATTACTTTGCGTGGCTGCTTGACGAGTATAAGGTATATGGAAGGATACTAACTTACGAAATAGGAATGATGGATGATGATTTTACAAAAGACTTACTAACCGTTCGTATAGAATATGCCAACAGTTGAGTTCAATGACGATAAACCCGCCCTAGCATACATCCGTAAACGTGGTTACGCTTCATACTCTAGTATAAAGAATGTTAGAGATGCGGTTATACCTTCATACGCAGACGAGGCGTGGTTTAAATTTGGAAAGGAACTACACTCTAGGTTCCTGGAGGGTGTTAAGTTATTTACGTTATCCGTAGAGGAAGAAGTCAGGCTAACGTTAATGTTAGATAAATTGGATCGGCATCCCATTGTGCAGCGACTTTTGGCAAAATCGAAAAACGAAATTGCGTTTGGGCCGCGAAAAGTACTGGAAAAGTATAAATGTATAGACGGAGGGATTGTAGTGCCTGACATAATGGGACTGCCTGTACTTGGTTATATTGACATAGCCAACCGTCCAGATAACTTAGCCGATTTAAAGACTACGCGGTTAAGTAACATGAAAGCGTTCGTGGAATCAATGGATCTGCTTCAAGCCGCCCTATACTTAGAGGCGACTAAGGCAAAGGATTTTTACTATATCGGTATATGCAAACAAGCACCATATACTGTGATGGTGTTTAGCGCGAAAGAATACCCGGAACGGTTAGTGGAAGCTAGAAAGGAAATGGTAAGACTATTGAAATATATAAAAAGTGAGTTATGACTACTGTACAAAAAATCGCCAGAATTCGAACGCTTTCCATCCTACATACGAAACAGATGCTTCGTGTTGGAAATGCTGAAAAGCGTATGGCGGCATTCAGGCACGAGCAAATAAAATTGTTACGGTCGATCCCTAAAGGGGATTGTGTTTTGTATGCAGAGAAGATTGCTAAATATATATGCGTATGAAACATATAATAGCCTCAACAATGTCTGATTTTCATGCGGCACAACTTAAGTCAGAGCAAGAGCAACGATTTTTATGGTTTAGCGGCAAGCTGGAAAAAACTTCTACTGAGTGCTATATTAAAGAAGATGACCAGTGGATAGTTTTTGCAGACATGGTATATAAAATTATGTTTAATAAAAAGCTGTTTGCTTTGCCGAAAAGACAAGCAGGTTTTTCTTTTAATAAAACTACAAGAGAGTTTAAACTTTGGTTCGGAACTTCATTACCAACACTAGAATTAAAAGAGTTTTTTCTTTACTACAAAAAAGAATGGGTTATTAAGCATAAGATAAATACTTTTTTAACTAAAGGATTAATGGAAAAAATAGTAAAAGATGAGATAACAAATCCTACCGATGCGTGTAAGTATATTATAAAAATGAACCGGCTTGAAAAAAGTACTTCGGTTAAATTTCTTTTAAGATGGATTGAGGCTGGAAATAACAAGTATGATTTAATGAGGGCAAAATTTTGTGCCAAAGACTTAAATCATTTTTTAAATCCGGTCGATAACAAATTAGGGGTTAATAATATTGTAGATGATTGTTTTAAGCAAGCTGCTATCCTACAAGAGAAAATAGATTTTAAATGGAGTTTATCTAGATTAAACGAAGTGCATAGCCAATGGACCAAGCAAATAATGGCTATGGAGATCAGTTTTATTGGTTCTGTAACACTTAATTATAAAAATCTTCCAGCGTTCCTACCAGATGTAGAGGTAATACAAACGCAACAAAGACTATTTGAGGAAGGCTTTAATATGAAGCACTGTATATATACAAACTATTTAAAACAATGGAAAAGAGGGGATTATATTGTTTTACATTTTAAGACTGACGATTCAATTACAGCAGGTATTTGCTTAAACGATGATGGTAAAGCAGAAATTGATCAGCTTTGTCATAAAAGTAATAAGGCTTTAAGTGCATTAGAAGTGCGGCAAACTAGAGCAATTATTCAGCCGCATCTTAAAAAATTAACAGCCTCTATGAAAAGCATTAAAAAGCAAAAAGTAAACTAATGAAGATATACGTCGATACCCGCGAACAATTAGCATACTGGCCCAAGCATAAAATAAAACTTGATGTTGGCGATTATACCACGCAACGCTTACACAAGGTTTTTCATATCGAACGCAAGTCGCTCCAAGATTTGTACGGAACCTTGGTTCAGGGTAATCAACGATTCAAGGCCGAACTTTTTTGCGCTGCTTGGCATCGTATCTCCATTTGCGTATATGTTGAGGGCACACGCGATGCGTTTATAAATAAGCGTTTCCCCAAAGGCGACGAAAGGAAGTTTTCTACTGATGGGCTGGATAAGTTGATTAAGACCTTTGAACGTAAGTACCATTTACAATTTCATTGGCACCGGAATCGCGCGCATTGCAGGCGAGAGGTGGAAAAACGATTGCAAATGGAAGAAAAACGCCTAAAATCGACTAAATAAGGCCTTTTACAGCCCAAAAATAAATATGCAAATTTTGGCATACAAATAACTTATTCGTTGTATATTTACATAACGAAAAATTAACCACATGAAAACAACGCAAAATAAAGCCTTTGAAATAGTAATTAAACAAATTGGCAAAAGGATTGAAGTTGTTAATAAATTTTATACCGGCCAAGTTCTTAGCCCTGCTTGTGGTTATGCTGATATGAGCCAAGAACAATACGACGCGAAATTTACGGATTCTGAAAACCATCCGTCTAATTACGGGGGTGGGTGGCCTGAAATAGAATAAGACTTCGCGCACACTCCTCGATTGCGCTGATAAATGTAATGAGGAACGGTCCAAGCGTACCAGTAAACGCTTAATTTTTGGTTCATACGGCTCGGCTCAAAAGAGTATTCCGTGTAACCAATCCTTTAGAGTACAGACGCGCGACTAACGGCGCTACAGTTCGATCTGATCTGTACTCCACATTTAAAAACTATCAGTATGAAAAAGAAGGTAATGACTATTGATTGCACACCGACATGGCAAGCAGCGGCACAAATTTACTTAGCTGTTTTAGAGAACGGGTCGGAGGAAGGTAAAAAACAAGCGCGTGAGGGTATTATGCACATGGCAAGAATCGCACAAGCGTTTGTGGGAATTTCCAGCGCGCATACGCCGGATAATGTTATCAAAACCAGGGTTTGATAGTCCTTGGTTTTACCACGTAACGTCGAAGCGCCGTAAGGTTTCGCGCCGTGGGTTATACAAACTATCATTTAAAGGTGGTTAACCAAGCGGTCTACGGTCGGGGTAAAAGAACATGGCTAAACTGTTCGCTGCCTCTTAGTACACTGGTTCGAATCCAGTACCACCTGCTAACTTTATAAAACTATCATATATGAAACACAAAATTTTTCAAACATTGCCGGATGAAAAGCTATTACAGAATGACTGCCTTAGAAACAGTTATAAAATATCGCTAGATTCAGACGTTGAAATAGAGGTATTATATGACATAGAAAGTGTAGAGTCAAAAGAATTAGCGTATAAAGTAATTTCTAAAATCGCAGACGCGCTACCTTTATGAAATATTCAATCAAAGAACAAATCGGAGCCGTGAATTGGGCACGCAAGGTGGTTAAGCAAGTTGTACCGACGGAAAAGAAACTGGAGCAGCTTAACGATGCAGCTAGTACCCTATCGGCTTTAAATTTTATCGGACAGGATATTGTACTCATTGCGCCGGAACTTATACAAGAAGTTAAAAAGCTGATCCAGGCATGGGACGTATCAGAAACAATCGACGCACATATGTTTAAGATTGTGGAGATTATAAATCGTTTACCTAAGTAAAGTAATTTAAAACTATCAACCATGAAAAATCCCCTCAAGCAATATTGTTTCGTTAATCGTACGTTCAAGAAGTATTGGAGCGTATGGGAACTAGCCTATCCGGGCTACGTGGATGAAAAACAATGGCAATTGGTAAGTGTTTCGAAACTTAACCGGTTAGTCCCAACCAACTGAAATGGAAACACAAAAAACTATCCCGTATCTGATTGCAGATTTGCATTTTCGTATCACACTTTTGTGTATCAAACGCGGCGCAGTACACTTTACGTATGATTGTGCAACCGGAAGTAAAAAATATTGGTATATACCTAACTAAAACTATCATGGAACAGCATACATTAACCCTAGACCAACAAAGGATTTTTGACATTGTAGAAAATTCGTCGCGCAATATTCTTATATGTGGAAAACTTTTTTAAGGGGCAAAAAATTTCGGCCTAAAGATGTGTGGGAATCCGGGACCACAGTGAGCAACGATCCGGTGAGGTTCCAACGGGGTACCAAGAAGAGCAAACGTTATATGGTCGCCCGATTAATGCGGGTTAGTGTCAAAGGTGGAAGATCAAATGCCCGGTTCGATTCCGGAAACCGTAACGGTATGGTGCATTTAGGTTTGGCCAGCCAATTTAGGTTCGAATCCTGGGGCACTACAGATGAAAAATAATGTTAGTAAAATCTACTGGACCCTGGACGAACTTCGCTGGGAGCTTCGCCAGCCGGTCAGTCACCTACGTTTCTGGGCGCACACATTCGGCTTAGGCTCACGTAAGGGCGAAGGCATACAGGGTAATGGTGGAACTATATATTTTAATCCAGCGGAACGATTAAAGATGCGAAGAGCCACGAAGTTATACAGGACTGGTTACTATACGTTAAAAGGAATTGAACGGCATTTAACTAAAAAAGGGTTTGCATAAAATTATTATTGTATGGCACGAAAAAACATAACAGGTATATCGTTCTGTGGCTGGGAACTAAAAACTAAAGAAGAACAAGCGGTGAAGAAATGGCTAAAGGATAAGGGTATAAGCGCGAAACATTTTATGCGATATTTAATTAGGCAACATTTAAAAAAAGAAAAACTAAGCTAAAGTTATGCGTATAATTTGTTTACTTGTAATAATGTGTGGATGTTCGCAAAAAACATATACCAGTTCTTTAGTAGATCAAAGAAAAAAGCATACGCAAAAAATAACATCTAAGGATGTTAAGAATACCAGGTTAGTTATGTTTACCTGTATTGCATTAGGTATTTATATTCATTCAATTTTTGTAAAAGACTAATAAACGTATTACCACCACAACTATGACAGCCGTGCAGAAAAAAAATCAGGGGCTTTTGGCCGATAAAATTTCAAAAACGAAAAATTTTTCGCCAACAAAGCCCAACACTGTTTCCACCGCAGTAGTGATAGCAAGCCTAGAGAAACAAGCCGCTCCATCCATCCGCCGGGTAACAGATTTAAAAATCAAGACTAAGGGTGATTTTGAGTTAGCGGCCACGCTTGTTAAGCAATTAAAAGGATACAGTGCGTTGGCAAAACAGGAAGAAGATACTATGGTTAATCCTGCGAAGGCTACCATCAAGGCTATACAGGCACACTTCAAACCGTTTCAAAATAAGGTGGCGGAAATTGAGATGGAAGTTAAGGCAAAGATGAGCGAATTTTTAGTGGAACAAAAAAAATTATCGGCCAAGGCGGAACAGGATTTTGAGGATGGTAAGATCAAAAAGATTTCCACCATCGTTGCGAAGCAAGCGGAATTGCGCGTGGATAATGGAACAGCACAAGTACGGAAGGTTTGGACCTTGTTTATAGACAACGAGTCTAAAATACCCCGCGAGTACTTAGAGCCGGCAACTGATCTTATTCGCTCAGCTTTGAAAGACGGTAAGACCGTACCTGGGTGTAGATGGGAACAGGTAGATAGTATCGCTATATGAAATATACGTGGGGCAATCATGGGTTTTTTTGCAACGTACTTTTAAGCGCTATTGCCGGACAGTTGGTTGGTATAGTAATAGCAATTTTAGCTTGCTATATAGTATTTACGAACTTATAAGCGATTGAATCAATAAAATAAAAGAGTAAATATTTAAAATAAATAAACTATGGGACTACTTGATTTAATTTCAGACCTCGCAAGCGCAACAGTTAAGACCGCGCTAACTCCTATTGCAATAGTGAAGGACGTCGTAAACGTTGTCACCGGAGAAGAGCCTGACGCAACAAAGAAACTGCTTAAATCAGCAGCAAAGGACGTTGACGAAGCGGCAAAAGAAATAACGGATAAATTCTAGCCACCTGACCCCTATCGAACACTATAAAATGGAGATACGATGAAGCCAATATTTTCAAGAGAATGGGCAATGCCGAATAAATGGACTTTTAAAATAAAGCCCATAAAAAACCTTATTGAGCGCTATGTGGGTAATGGGAAAAACTGGATAGACCCGTTTTCAGGCGAATCTCATTTTACTGAGATTACCAATGACTTAAATCCTGATCGAAAGGCACAGTACAATCTTAAATGTGAGGACTTTATTAAGCTACTACCAGGGCCATTCAAAGGTTGTCTTTTCGATCCCCCTTATTCCAACGAGCAAACAAAGCGGTCTTACGAATCGTTGGGGATAAGATACACTTTTGAGGATAGTCATGGACTTTTTCAAAGTGAAAAGAAATTGATTGCGCCTAAAATAAAAAACAATGGATTAGTAATATGTTGCGGGTGGAACAGTAACGGATTTGGCAAAAAACTAGGGTTCCAATTAATAGAGGTTTTACTGGTAGCTCACGGCTCTATGCATAATGACACAATTGTAACAGTTGAAAGAAAGCAACCTTAACCCCCTCCCCCCATGCTCCTAAGTGAGAATGAGATGAAACAGATTGAAAGCGAGGCTAAGAGTTGGGCCGTTTCAATGATAACCGGACTCCCCGTCAATAATGAACGAGCGTGGGAAGAAATTTATAAGGCTATCTCAAAGCATCAGGCCGAGAAATACCAAACCAAGGTTGAGCGGTTGAAAGAAGATATTCAAAACATGGAAACGATTGAAGGGTCGTATAAGGAAATTCTCGCCTCCCGTGATTCAGAACTTAGGGAATTGAGAGAGGTAGCGCAAAATTTGGTACAGTTGATTGAGAATGAACCAAAAGAATCTGATTATCACCGTCATCGGGCACCGGGATTTAATGATTTTATTTCCGCAGATGCTAGATGGAACAAAGAAAAAAATAAAGCCCTCGCAGCTTATCGCAAAATTAATGCCCTTCCCTTCACCCCCTAATCAAGGACACTAAACGGAATAGAATATGAAAACAGGAATAGAACGTATTGCGATTGAACGCGCAGAACAGATTGATAAGCATGGGCGAACCATAGGAAAAGACCTTGCCCACAATGGAAAATTTCAGTTAGCCCTTGCCGCATCGTGGCTTGTAGCCCCAGATATTTTCGAGGGTGATGCTTTCGACAGATGCCCCGATGAATGGGATGAAAACCTTTGGAATAAAATGTGCTCAAAGGGTTACCATGAACGCCTGATTATTGCCGGTGCCCTTATTGCCGCTGAAATCGACCGCCTTCAAAACTCTTAAAGCCTAGCGCATAGACACCATGAAAACACCGACTTTTAAACTTACTAAAGGGCAAGTATATACAACCGACGCTCAACTAAACATTGTGCCTGGAGAGGGTAATCACACATCAGGAACTTATCTATGGATAGGCGATGACGACAATGGATGCTACGGCACAATTTCAGGGGTAAAGACGCTTGAGAAATTAGCAATGGGTATTCTAAGGCATTTAGGACATAAGGTAACGCTGCGATGAAAAATATTTTATTCCACTCCGGCGAATTTTGGTTTAATGAGAAGGGTTTTCCGCAATTGCTTGATTTTGGTCTGC
>Ga0193699_10000117_pt1 | contig 36950 bp, 44 predicted proteins | sample L3c2metaG_FD_160095 | JGI IMG/M metagenome (GOLD analysis project Ga0193699, IMG submission 160095) | Soil microbial communities from a riparian zone of the East river system, Colorado, United States - L3c2 | ecosystem: Environmental > Terrestrial > Soil > Riparian zone | place: USA: East...
GCAACTTGCGCACGATCTGCTCCGGGGTGTGCCTGCGTCGCTTCAACTTGTCGTCGTCCTTCTCGCCCATCATCACGGACGCATAGGACTCTCACAAGCACCGGACCGAACCCACGGGGTCACGCCAACCTCATGCCAGCGCTCTTCCGCTTCCGTGCCAGCCGGCCGGCCCTTCCGCCGCTCGTCCAAGGCGGTAGCGACGTTGTCGCCGGCTGAGGCCAACGCGGACGACTACGAGCTGACGCCATTTGCGCTGGCTGGTCTCATGAGCTTTCCTCTGGGCGCTCATGTTCAGCTCAGCGGGACTCGAACCCGTTCCACTTGATGAGGCCCTTGAGATCGTCGGCGCCGACTGCCTCGCTTACCTCACGGCCTGCCGAGCTGATGACGTTCGGGCACGGGCCGCGGGGAGGAGTCGGCTAGAACAGCGTCAGGAGGAAGTGCTCGCCGCGGTGCTAGGTCTGCTCGGTGCGCCGATGGTTCGTAGCCCGCGGGAGGGAGAGTGGCGGACGTGGGCGGCGGTGTCGGCGCTCACGATGTTCGATGATGACGCGGGAACCACCATTGCGAACGTTCTCCGCATGCAAGCCGGCGGCGACCTGCCGGAGTTGCCCGTCAGTGATCCTGTCGAGGAGGCGGCCGCGCATCTCGCGAGGGACACTTTCGTCGCTCTACTCCCGCCGGTAGGCGAACGGTCCATGGGAAGCGCTCTTTCGCCGGCGAGTATCTCTCGCAATCCGTGGTCCGTCCGGTTTCAGGAGGCTGTGTTGGCCGACAGCGACCTGGGCCAGCTCTTCACCGGTCCTCCAGAGACCGACGCGGGCTCGTTCTCGTTCATGTCGACCACCGGGCATGGCGAAGGTGGAGTCCAGCTCGCCCTCCTGGGGGAACGGATTCTTTCGACCCCGGCGGCGATCTGCCGTGCGCATCAAGCCACGCCTACCCAGTTTGTCGCTGCTGGCATCGGCGCCGTGTCCCACATGAGGCGCCTGGTGATCGCGGGTCGTACTGTCCGCGCGCCCGCTCTCCTCGGCTTCGATGGCATTTCGGTACCGCCCGAAACGCACGTCGATACCCCGTGGGGTCACCTGCGCGCTGTAACTGCCGGAGAGCGCGAACTAACTGGGACCTTTCCAGGCAGCGGCAACGCCGTTCTGGAAGTCGAGTATCCGGTCAAGCTCTACATCGGACACGACGCGGCGTTCGGATCGGTCGATAGCCGGGCCGTTGAAGCCATGCGCGCGGCCCGCGCGGACCTTGAGGAACGCGCCCGGATGATTGCCTTGGCAGTTCTACTCGCTGAAGACGTTCCGCTTCCAGCCGGGGTGGGGCTCCGCTACACGCTGATCGAAGACCCGTTCGGATGGATGCCGGCAATCTCGGGTCGTATCGACGCAGGTCCCCGCGGCGCGGTCGAACTCTCGGCCGAGCAGGTAGCGGCGGTCGGCGAGTGGCTGGTGCTGCTGGAGGGACGTCACCATGGCTCGATGAGCGTTGCCGTCCGCCGAACCCTCTCGGCCCACGAGCGGTTTGACTCGACTGACGCCTTCATTGATGCCCTCATCGCGTGGGACGGTGTGTTTGGCGCCCGGTCCGGCGATGCAGTCACGTTCAGGGTCGCGCTCGGATTCGCGCTCGTGTTGGGTGGCACCGAACCAGAGCGACGAGAGATCAAGCGTCGCGCGCAAGAGCTGTACGCCCTACGAAGTGACCTTGTGCATGGCTCGATCCCTGAACTGCCGTGGAAGGAAGCGGGCGAGCATCGGGAGCAGGCCGTCCGCCTCCTCATGCAGGCGCTCCGCGTCCTCTACCGAGATCACCCGCGGCTCCTCAGTAGCCAGGACAGAACCGGCGACCTGGTCCTCCGCCTCGGTGCTGACCCATGCGAGTGAAGCGCGCGGCCTGACGCGAGGTCGGTGCGAGAACCGCCATGCGCGACGGTCTAGCTCGCTGCCGCTGTTCGTCCAAAGCGGCAGTCGCCGGGCGGGCGCCGACCGCTGCCTCACCTGCCTCGACGGAGAAGCTGGTGGTCCACAGGAGGACGGTGCGCTCCTTGCTCATGGCACTGGCTGGATGAGCCCGTACCAGGGCGACGGGTACCTCAAGTACGGCGCCCTCGACCGCGCGTGAGGTGCGGCCCGGACGCCGGTTTCGTGCGCTGCGATGAATTGCGCGGCGGCGGGCGGTCTTACGCCCATGACCTCGATTACCGCGCAGACGCACGCGACGCTCGACGGCGTCATCGACGCCCCGCCCGCCGACGCGCTCTTGCCGTACATGAGCGACGCCGGCCGGCAGGGAGCGCTGGATCTCGCGCTGGCGGCCGACGCGCTGCTGCTCGCGCGCGAGACCTGGCAGGGCCTGGCCCGGGCGTGGCGCGACCAGACCGGCCCGATGGCCGAGCGGCTCAACGCGATGCCGAAGTACGTCGTGTCCGCGACGCTCAAGTCCGCCGACGAGTGGGACCACACGACGATCGTCGGCTACAACGACATCGCCGACCTGCGCGAGCGCGAGCAGCTCCTGACGTACGGCTGCGGGCGCCTCGCACGGGATCTGCTGGCCGACGGGCTACTCGACGTGCTCGTGCTGTCGCTCACGCCCGTCGTAGCGGGCACCGGCCGGCGCCTGTTCGACGACCCCGGCCACCTCATCCGGCTGCGGCTCACCGACAGCACGACCTTCGAGACCGGCGCCGTACGGCTGTTCCTTGAGCCGGATCACGCCTGACCGAAGCTACAACCGAGTACTGCTCTCCATGCGACTGGGCACTCGCTCGTTCTCGTACCGGGCATCACCCCGCTGTACGACGCCGGGCGACGCCCACAGCCCGTCAGGGCCGGTAGGAGCCCTCACGGAGCGCGGCGCCGCGACCGTTGGGCGTGATCCGCAGATCGCCGGGATACCTGGCGCGCTCCTTGCGCAGCTTCTCTGCGGAGCCGCCGACCACGACGGTCCAGAGGTCCGAGGAGGGATCACGCTGCTCGAGCACGAAGTCGCCGCGCATCCCGCGGTACGGGCGCTTGCTGGTGCCCACGTCAGTCCTCCTTGAGAACGTAGATGCTGTGGTGCTTGGGCGAGATGTTGGTGTTGACGCTGGAGCCGATCGGGTCCTCGGAGCCGAAGCGGCGCACGTAGGACTTCTCCGGGCCATGGCTGACCACCTCGAGCAGCGGGCCGGCGGGCTCGGTGCGGTAGGTGGCGCCGGGCGGCAGGGACGTCAGCGGCTGGCGCTCGCGGGCCTCCTCGTCGTCGTCGCCGTCGTCATCCGTGGCGCTGAAGTCGCCGAGCCGGGCACCCAGCGCGACGTGGCTGGTGGCGGTAAAGCCATGGCCGGTGCGTAGGTCGACCAGCAGCTCGGGCCGCCACTTGGGGTCTTCGGCGGCGTACCTGCACGCCGCGGCGAGCGTGGGGAACGTGGTCAGCCACTTCTCGTCCGGCGCACGGCCGCCGTTGTACTGGATCAACGCCCAGGCGTCGGATTCCTCAGGGACGGTGTCTGCGGCGGCGTCGTAGGCCTCGGCCAGCCGGTCCACGACGCCCAACCGCACAGGGTGGGGCGGCAGCGGCCGCACGTCGACCAGCGCCTCGGGCTGTGCGGCAACCAGCAGGGCGTGTAGCGCTGCGATCAGCGCCGGCGCCGAAGCGGCGTCGGCGTGGCCGAGCGCGTGAGCCAGGCCGCTGACGCGGTCGATGATGCCTCGGCTGAGGTCGGGGTTCTCGTCGGCGAAGGACTCGGCGTAGGCGACGGCGAGGTCGCCGAGGTGGTCGGCGGCGGCGAGGTAGAGATCGTGCTGTGTCTTCATGGTCTCTCTGTGGGCAGGGGCCCGCCCCGGCGGCGGGCCGATCCCCGACCGACAGCACGCGAACGCGTGCCACCGTAGGGAGGGGTCGAGCCCGCCGACCGGCGTGCCGGGTTGTTGGTGTGGTCGGCTCAGGCCGGTGGGCTGCGGCTGGCCGCCGGCCATGCGTACGTGGTCGGCCAGGGGGCCGGTGGCGTAGGTGGTGCCGGGCACGTCGATCGTGGAGCCGTCCTCGAAGCCGAGGCGGATCGACCAGTTGCCGTCGCCGTCCCAGACCTCGATCGCGGCGCTGGTGACGCGCTGGCCGACGAGCCGTGCGTCGACGCCTTGTGAGGCGGCGTCGTTGTTGGCGAGGATGTCCCCGACGAGGTCGGCGAGCTTGGAACGAATCTCGTCGCTGTCGCCGGTCATGCCGTCACCTCGGGTGCGCTGCGCACGGAGCCGACGTGGACTCGCGTGGGGCTCGGTCCGGAGTTCCAGTCGACGACCATCTCGCCTGAGGCGTCCGGTGCGCTCTTGACGGTCCCGGCGGTGCCGCATGTGCGGGACTCGACGGGCGGTGCTCGGGGAACCCAGCGCCGTCGGCGGTGGCGCTCGCCGCGGGGACGACGATCGCCATCCCTCCGGCGGTGCGCAGCGTGGGAGTGGGGCGATCCTCGGCGGCCCGCGGCACCGCGTTCTCGGTGTTGACCATGACGAGCGCGCGGTCGAGCGTGCCGTGGACGGTGTCCAGCGGGGTGGTGGCGGCGTCGCGCGCACGGTTGCCGGGCGTGCGCTCGAACGTGTTGCCGGCGACGGGGAGGACCATGCCCATGTCGTGGCGCGCTGTGAGGGTGACCAGCGGGAGCGTGGTCGGCTTGGCCTGGCCGCCCTGCAGCAGGCGGACGGCGAAGGGCTCGCGGCCGAGGCGGTCGAGGCCGCGGCGGATCCGCTCGCGGGTGTTGGCGGCCAGCGGCTTGTCGCGGTCGCCGATGCGCTCGGCGGGCAGGGTGTGGTCGATGATCGACGCGGCTGGGAACGCGCCGGGCAGCGCGGTCTTGTGGCAGTCCGGGCAGTTGTAGGTGTACTGGGCGCCGTAGCGGCCCCAGGGGCGCTGGCCGGGCTTCTTCCAGGTCTGCTGGCCGAGCACGATCTTCTGGCAGTGCAGGCACCAGGCGGGCGGCTCGACGCGCAGGTTGGGCGTGCGGATGCCCTTGCGCCAGAAGACGACGTACATGCGGTCGCGCGACTGCGGCGCGGGGTCCGGGGCCGGCGGCGCGGAACATGCTGTTGAGCCAGACGATCTCGTGGCGATAGCCGAGCGAGTCCAACGCGGTGAGCCAGGCGTTGAAGAGGCCGCCGTCGTCGTTGGCGGAACGCGTCGACGGCGTTCTCAACGACGATCGCCTTGAACGGCTTGCCCGCCAGCAGCGCCTGCTCGGCGAAGCGGACCATGTCTCACATCGTTGCCCGTGACTTGTCCTGCTCGTTGTCGCCGGCGGGCCCGTCGTCAAAGAGCGACGCGGCCCGCGGCTTGACGCGTCGCCCGCCCTTGGCGATCGAGTGGTTGGTGCACTCGGGCCCGCCGATGAGGATGTCGGCGCGGGCGTGGGCCAGGTAGCGGCGGATCTGCGCGGTCGTCAGCGACGAAATGTCCTCGCAGTCGTGATCGGCGTGCTGGAAGTTGGTGGCGTGCGTCTCGACGGCGCGCTGCCAGTGGTTGAGCCCAAGCGCGAGCCGCGCGCCCGCGAGCTCGGCGCCGAGGCTCGAGCCACCGGCGCCGCAGAAGAGGTCGACCACGCGCTCGGCCTGGATGACCTCCAGCAGCCGACCGATCAGCCACGCCATCGCCGGCGGCGTGACGCTGTTGCCGTACTGGGCCATCCGCTCGCGCTTGTTGCCGACGACGCGGTAGGGCTGACCGGCGGTGTGCTTGTGCATCACCATCGCCGCGGCGATCTCCTGCAGCGCGAACATGCGGAAGCGACAGGCGTCGATGTCGGCGTCGGTGAAAACCACCGGCGGCTCGGGCGGCGCCGCGGCCGTAGGCGCGAGCGCGGCGTGGGGCTCGGTCGCGAGGCCGTTGGAGGGCACGACCAGCGCGAAGCGGTCGCGAGTCGAGATGGCGCCGACCGGTCGGGTGGCCGCGGCCTGGGCCTCGCCGGTGCCGTAGTAGGGCACGACGATGCTGTGGTGATCGCGCGTGGTGACGCTGCCCATCGGCAGCTCGCTGGCGCGCCGCGACCAGCCCGGGTCGAAATGGGCGGTCACCACGCCGTGGTGATTGCCGCCGGCGCGGACGGTGTGCACCGGCGTCAGCGCGGCCGCGCGCACGTCGCCGTTGCGCTGGACTTCGACGACGCCGCGCAGGTGCACGACGCCGACGGCCTCTGCGGCCGCTTCGGCGCCCGCGGTCGCAGCGGCGGCGCCGCGGGCATGGTCGTCACGAGATGCGGTGACGAGGGTGTCGGTCATCGGTGTGCCTGTTCCTTTGCAGCAAGGGAGCCCGCCCCGGCGGCGGGCCGATCCCCGACCGAGCGCACGCGAACGCGTGCAACCGTTGGGAGGGGTCGAGTCCCGCCCCGGGCGGCCCCCCCGCGTCGTCGTCCGCTCGGCGGCTCAGCCCGCCGTGTCGAAGAGCCTGGCTTGGTCGACGGGCTCGTCGCGGACCGCGGCCTCGTGCGCTAGCGCACGGAAACGCTGGAGTAGCTCGGCGGGTAGGCGCCGCGCCACAGCTGCGGCTCGGCGATCAAGTTGTCGAGGTGACGCCGCCAGGCCAGCGCCGCGGCGGGCGGCTCGGTGCGCAGCGCGCACAGCGCGTTCTCCACCTCGTCGGGCCGCTCGCAGAGCGCGTCGACGTCGGATTGCAGCAGCCGGTCCTCGTGGGTGGCCACGAAGCCGCCGCGGTGGCCGGAGGGCCGGCCGCAGCGCTGCCCGGGCCGGGTGGCGCAGGTGGCGCAGCGGTGCACCAGCGGGCACGCGACAGCGCTTGCTACCGCTGCACAGGCAGGTCGGAAACGGCCGAACCGATGTAGGCGAGGGCGGCGAGCACGAAGCTGGTTCGCGGACCGCGGCAGCGGGGACGGGGTGCTCGCTCACCACCGGGTCTCCAGCTGCGCCCGTAGCGCGGTGAGCACGGTTTCGATCCCGTCGGCGGCGGGATGGCCGTCATGGGTCAGCAGCCAGCGCAACTGCGCGCGCAGCTGCCGGGCGTCGAGGCCGGGCGGAGGCGGCGGGGTCAGCGCCTGGTCGTGGTTTGTTATGACGAGACGGCCGCCGCGGAAGCCGACGCGGCCGTGCAGCGCGAGGATTCGACCCGCGGTCGCGCACCGGCGATGCGACGCGACGAATGCGCTGCGCGCTGAGACTTGGTTGGGGGAGGGGGGAGTCACGTGTCAAGCCCCAGGGCGCGACGGGAGCCCGACAGCGGCTCCGGCGGGCTGTGGCGATGGACGTAGCCCTCGTTGACGCAGACGCGCACGTAGGGCTCCAGGTCGTCGTTGTGATCGACGCCTTCGGCGACGCCGTTGGTGTCGACGTCGAGGACCCAGGCGCCGTCGGCGCCCCGGTAGACGTGGACCTCCATGCCGGTCGAGCAGCGCACGACGTACTGCTCATCGTTGGGGCCGCCGATCAGCGGGGCGGGCGCCGCGGCGCTGTCGATGGCGCTCATCGCGCCACTTCGGACAGGTTGGGGGAGGCGGGCCGAAGGCGGTAGCCGGTGCCCCAGACGGTCTCGACCCAGGGGGCGCCACCGAGCTTGACGCGGAGGCGCGAGATGTGGCTGTCGATCGTGCGCGTGGTGACCTGCAAGAGGTTGGCCTCCCAGACGACGCGGTAGAGCTCGGCCTTGGTAAAGAGGCGATCGGGCTCGCTGGCCAGCACGGAGAGCAAGGCATACTCCTTGGGTGTCAGCGTCAGCATCGCGCCGGCGAGGCGGGCGATCTGGGCGCTGCGGTCGATGTGGAGCTCGCCCACCGTGAGGGCGCTGCGGTCGACACCGAGGGCGGCGCGCTGCTCGGGCTCGCGCGCGAGCTGTGCCAGATCGGCGGCGAGCCGAGCGGAGATCGCCGTCAGGCTGGCGCCGGCGGCGGCGATGGCTGCCGCCACGACGGGGTCGGCGTCAGCCCGGCCGACACGCTGGGTGTGGGCGGCAAGCTCGGAGATGCTGGCCGCGAGCCGCTCTGCGGGGCGCGCGAGGGTGGGGACCGGAACGGTCTGCATGAGTCCTCTTGTGGGTAGGGGCTCGCCGGGTTGGCGAGCCGATCCCCGACCGACCGCACGCGACCGCGTGCCAAAGTGGGAGGGGTCGGTGAAGCCCACCCGGCGCCGCGCCCGGTCAGTCGCGCGCGGCAGCGCGCTAGTTGCAGTGGACGGGAAAGGTGTAGACGACGTGGAAGGAACCGTCGCCGGCGCCGCCGAACTGGCCGGTTTCGTCGTGGAGTCCGTGCCGTCTTCGATGAAGGCGAACCCCCGACGGAACGTGGATGGAGCGCCGCATGATGATGTCCTTCACGGCGCGATGTTGCTGTAGTCCTGGAAGCGCGAGCCGACCATGACCAGCGCGTCGTTGCACCAGACGCGCAGGTCGGGCGCGCCGTCCTTGAGGTGGTCGTCGGGGACGGTGGTGGTGTCGATGGCGACGACCCAAGCGCGGTCGTCGGCGCGGTGGATGGTGACGACGGGCACACCCGTCAACTTCGATCTTGTGAATGGTCATCGGTCGCTTAAGGTCGGTATGGGGTCGGCTAGATGGCCAGCGCGAACTGGCCGTGCTCGTGCTCGAGCACGGAGATCTCGACGTCGTGCAGCGTCAGCGGCACCAGCGGCTCGCCGGTGTCCTCCTTGCGGCGGCGGATCATGCCGCCGCACAGCAGCCGCCAGAGCATCGAGAGGTTGGTGACGCGCGGCAGGACCTTGCGGCGGCTGTCGCCGGGCTTGGCGCCGAAGAGGTACTCGATGACGCAGAAGTCGCGCTCGAACTTGCCGCGGCCGCCGGGGTAGTCGTAGGGGAAGCGGTCACCGGTGCGCAGGCACCACCAAAGGATCTTGAACGAGTCGTTGACGTAGTTCTTGATCGGGGTGCCGGTGCCGCCGAAGCGGTTGTCGGAGTGCAGGCCGCAGACGGCATCTGAGCGCATGGAGTCGCCGGCGGCGTTGGTGATCTCGTCGACGAAGATCGCGCCGCGGCGAAAGGCGGTGCTGAGCCAGTGCCCGGCGGTGTGGACGCGGCGGCGCTTGTGGACGTAGCCGCACTGCAGGCAGCGCCGCCCGTCCCAGCGCGGGGGCCGTCCTCGGAATCGGCGGTGGCACCGGCGGTCGTCAGACACGACGGGCAGACCTCCTCGGTGGTCAGCAGGTCGCCGCCACCAGTCAGCGCGGCGACGTCGCTGTTCTTGATCGCGCGGGCGCGGTCTGCGGCGGGCAGGCGCAGGTACTGCGAGGGGTGCACGACGAGCATCGGGCGCTCGTCGCGGCGCGAGCGGGAGCCTGGCGTCAGGTCGAGCGATTCGTCGCGACGGCCCGTCAGCGACAGGCCCTCCATGTGGACGATGTACGAGCCGCCGCCGCCGGCGGCGACATGCTTGGCGACCCGCCGGGCGTGGGCGGGGCTCTCGATGAGCGTGAACGAGCGGCCGAAGAAGTCGCGCGCCTCGTCGCGCCACTGCGGGATCAGGTCCTGCGGGACGACGAACAGGGCGGCGGGCTGGACGCCGAGGCGCTCCAGCGCGACCGCCAGGGTCATCATGCCCAGCGTCTTGCCGAGGCCCTGCTCCCACGAGAGCAGCTGGTTGCGCTTGACCAGGGTGCGGGCGAGGTCCTCGAGTTGGAAGTCCTTGTAGGCCCAGCGGATGCGGCCCTCGGGCAGCGGCCCGTGGTGGCCCGCCAGGCCGAAGTCGCGCTGGATGCCGCGCAACACCTCGCGCATCGCCTCGACGTCCTCGGGATACAGCGACGCGAGGTCGCCGGGGTCGGGCACATCGAAGTGCTCGAGGATGTACGCGATCTCCTCGGGCTCCTCGTCAAACGAGAGCGGCCCGATGGTGATCTGCAGCAGCTTGCGCTCGTGGCGCCAGCGACGCTGCTGCGCGACGCCCGTGCGGTCGTGGACGATCGTGACGCCCGTGTCCTCTTTGACCTTGGACTCGACCGAGAGCGGGTAGCGCTCGCCAGCGAGGTAGCCGCGCTCTGCGTCACCGGTGACGCAGAGGATCGAGTCGAGGTCGTCCAGGTAGCCCAGCCGCTGCTGCGGCTTGATCGGGTAGTTGGGCACCAGCGCGCGGCGCGCGCCGGCGATGACGCGCTCAACGCGCGCCTCTAGGTCGGGACAGACCGTGAGCATCCCGTCGGCGGCCAGCTGCTTGACGCGCAGCCACTCGCGCGTGTTGTAGGCGAAGTAGCTGTCTGACTGGCGGTGCAGCCGCTGGACGGTGTCCAGCGCCTTGGCACGAGAGAGCGCCAGCGACGCGAACGCGGTCAGCGAGACGCGCAGCCGCCCGGACCGCAGGGTGAGGTCGTGGCTGGCCTGCCGCGCGGCGGCGAGCCCGCGGCGCCGCGCGTGCTCGTTGGCAATCGTCTTCCAGGTGCGCGTCTCGTCGGCGGTCCGTAGGCCGGTCGGCGAGACGTAGGGGCCGGCGCGTAGTCGCAGCGCTCGCCGTGGGCGTCATTGACCCACCGCACGAGGCCGGGCAACTCGGCGCGCGCGGCGGTACGCCACGCGGGCGGGGTGTCGTTGCTGCGCGTGTGCGGCGCGCGAAAGAACGCGACGACGCAGGGCAGCTCGACGCCCTCGAAGAGGTCGTGGCATTCGATGACGGCGTACACGCCGCGCGCCTCGGGCTGGTCGGCGATCTCGCGCGCGAAGCGGTCACGCCCGGCGATCAGCACGCCGTGGCCGCGCTCGTCGAGGACCCCGAGGCCGTAGCGCAGCGCCAGCAGCGTGCTGTTGATCGACTTGCCGTGGATGTCGGTCCACGTCAGGCCGAACGGCGGGTTGAGCACCACGGCGCGAAAGCCCAGCCGGGTCAGGCGCACCAGCGGGTAGACGCGCTGCAGGTCACCGTGGATGGCGTGGTAGTCGCCGGCGGCGACCTGGTCGGCGTCGATCTCGATGCCGTAGCGCTGCTCGCGCGGCCACTGGGCCAGCAGCGCGCCGTCGCCGGCGGTGAGGTCGACGGCGTTGCAGTGGCCGGCGTGCAGCACGCGGCCGACGAGCTCGGCGGCCTCGGGCGGCGAGTAGAACTGTTGCAGCCCCTTGGCGGCCAGCAGCCCCGACGGCCGCAGCACGTCGGGGCTGGAGGCCACGGTCTCGCGGCCGACGAGCTCGGCGGCCTCGGGCGGCGAGTAGAACTGTTGCAGCCCCTTGGCGGCCAGCAGCCCCGACGGCCGCAGCACGTCGGGGCTGGAGGCCACGGTCTCGCGGCCGACGAGCTCGGCGGCCTCGGGCGGCGAGTAGAACTGTTGCAGCCCCTTGGCGGCCAGCAGCCCCGACGGCCGCAGCACGTCGGGGCTGGAGGCCACGGTCTCGCGGGTCAGTGCAGCGCCGGTCAGCCGGGAGCCCTTGGCTCCCGGCGCGTGGGTGGTGAGGTCCGTCACGGGCCATTCCTTGGCGTGGATGGATGGCGGGGCGGTGAGGCCCCGAAGGTCGGTGCGCGGGCAGCGCTGGCGGACGCGGGCAGGCACCGCAGATGCCGGTGGTCAAGGGCAGCCCGACAGGGCCGCAGCGGCGCAGCCGGGTCCTTGAGCAGCCCGAGGCCGTCAGCGAGCCTTGAGCGCACCTTCGGGCCGATCGCCGACGGCGGCCGCTGTTGCGTCGTCAGATCAGCGTCAGCTGAGCTGTGGCGGCGCCGTGTTCGGCGCTGACAACGTCGCGCTCGGCGGCGACGAGGTCCTCGAGCCGGTCGGCGTAGCGCTGCCAGCCGGACGCCTCGAGCAGCGCCTGCAGCGAGAGGGTGGCCATGTCGCTGCGCCCGGTGCGGCGGTGAAATGCGAGGCTAGAGCAGAGCGCGTCAAAGACGCGTTGGCGGCCGAGGTCGCAGCGGTCGGCGCGCTCAGTCGTGCCCGGGATGTAGCCGGATGTGGGGCGAGGCAGGCCGTCGCAGCGTGGCGCCAGGCCAGCAGCCATACGCACGATCGCCTCGGCGCCCGAGGGGCCGTAGGTGCTGTCGTTGCGGTGTGCGTGGCCGCGGACGATGTTCTCGGCGGCCATGGCGCAGCGCAGCTGCCGGTCGCTGGCCGCCAGGCGCTTGAAGACGCGCATCAGCGGCGAGCGACGCGCCTCGACGTGGAACGGCTCTCGGTCGTAGTTCTCGGTGCCCGCGCCGGGCAGCCAGTCCAGGCCGCTTTCCTTGCGCGCCTGGGCGACGGCGACGGGTGCCCACTGGCAGCCCTCGTAGATCGCGCCGCAGCGGCCGTCCTCGAGGCGGATCAGGCTGAAGGCCATGGCGTTGCCGCCGCTGACCCAGCAGAGGTAGGGCCGCGGTCCCCATTGGGGGCAGAGCACGCGGGCGTAGGAGTAGTACGGGCGCTGGCCGCCGATGCCCGAGTCGTAGGGGATCATCGCGCCGGCGCCCGACGGAGGACGGTGATGGACACCATGTCGGTTTCTCCTGACAGGAGATTGCGGGCCCGCCCCCGGCGGGCGGGCGCTGTCTCGCAGGCCGACCGCACGCGCAGCGTGCCAACATCGGCCGAAGGGACATGGGCCTGGCCGAAGGGGAGCCCAGGGGCGCGCGCGCACCCGTCGCTGCCGTTGCCGTCGAGGCGGGATTTGTTCCGACGTGGTGCAATCCTCAAAGCACTGTGGAATCCGTCGCCGCCTCGACCTCGAGCGCCAACCATGCTGAAGGCTGCCTGTTCGTCGTCAGTCCGACGGCGGGTTCGGCAGCCGCGAGCACATCTTCAGCGAGGGCTTGGGCAACCAGGAGTACGTGCTCGAGCGGGGCGTCGTGTGCGACCGCTGCAACAACGGGCCGCTGGCACCGGGGGACGGGGAGCTCGTCAACTTCCCGCCGATCGCGCTGCTCCGCGCCGAGCGCGGCCTGCCGACCAAGCAGAAGCAGCCGGTGGCGGCTCAGTTCAGCAACGCACGGATCTACTACGTCAGCCCGCCTGAAGTATGTCGACCTCCGAGATTAGGTGACAACGAGCCATTGCTAGAGCCTTGAGCGCGCTTGTTGTGACGACCCGCAGCGAAACCGGCGCAATCTCTTCGATAACACTCCACATTTGCTCCACGCTGCCCACCGGCGCCACGGGTTGGACGGAGGATGCCGCCCCATGAACATCACACGAACGATCGCGCGTCGAGGCGCGGCTCTCGGAACCGTCGGCGCACTGGCGCTCGGCGGGGTGGCCGCGGCCGAGAGCGCAACATCTCCGACGGCTGCGCCCACCGGCACGGCGGCCACGCAGGGCTGGGGCGCCTACGGGCCCGAGACCGTCATCAGCGGCTCCTTCAGCATCTCGCCCAGTGGCACGGTCACCGGCACCTTGCCTCCCGGCTACACGAAGGCGCGCCCGCCGGTCGACGCCGCGGCACCCGAGACAGCCGCGCGCATCCGCGCGTCCACCAACACTGCAGGACTCAGCGAGTTTGCCGCGCCGACAGCGTCAGCCGCGCATCACCGCACCGTCAAGGCTCGGGCTGCGAGCAACCCGGCGGGGTGCGTCACGGCGTTCTCGACCATCGACAGCGGCGGACTCTCCTACAAGGGTCAGATGGCGGGCTGCCGCTACGGCCACCTCTGGCTGCACACCTACCTCAACGCCAACGGGGTCCGAGTGGACGACTACCCCGCCAACGACTGCTACAACACCACGTCGTGCAGCGTCCCCTACACCAAGTACACCGGAGCACCCAACTGCCGGCAGTTCGTCAACTACGCGCACGGCATCAACCGGACCACGGGCGGCGATGACACCGCCTACCAGGTCCACAACCCCTGGGCCTGCTAGAGGCCGAATCCTGGTCGGCGACCTTGGTGGCTCCGGGCGTTCTCGCCGGAGCCGCAGGTCGCTGGCCAGCCTAGACTGACGGCCCATGAGCAACGCATCAAGCCCCCGGTGGGAATGGGCGGGCAGCCCCCATGCCTCCGAGGTACCGAAGTGGATGCGGCCGGGTCACGGCCCTGACGGAGCCATGCACGCCGCGCTGCTGCACCTCGCCCGGGCCCGAGAGTCCGCCGACGGCAATCCCGACCACGCATTCCGGCCCCTCGCCGAGATCCATCAGGAAGCAGTCGAGTGGCGCGGCTTCACTTCTGACGATACGCACCGGATGCTCGAGGAACTCGTGCCCGAGGGACTCATCGAATCTCGCAGCCAGCATCGCGCAGGAGGCGAATGGCGCGCCACCCCGGCGGCCGTTCAGGCAATCAACACCGCCTACGCGACTCGCCATCCGCTCACCGAAGATGGCCGCGCCTAGCCGATTCGGCGCGCGCGGTACGCCGTGATCGCTACGCAACGAACCGCTCGCGGCGTTAGCAACACCGCCCCCGTGGGTGGAAGATGGTCGAAGACGACGTTGACAGCGGGGTCACGCGACGCGCACTTGCCTTAGCTAAGCTGAGTACGGCACGCCGACCGGGGCGACTACCTTGGAGTACAGCCGCCTGCAGGTGGGCGGCCGCGAGGCCATGCCCGTGATGATGAGCGTCTTCGGGGTCGAGATCCACACCGACCTGTTGCGGCGAGACCTGCCGAAGGCGCAGCTGACGCCGCCGCGGGAGTTCAGCCTGTGGGAGTTCTGATGGCCTACGTGTAGTCCTTTAGCGTGATCTCGAGGCCAGGGGTGCGCGGCAGCTCGTCAACCAGCGACAGGAGCCGGCGCGCGTCGCCGAGCTCCAGGCGCCGTTCGAGCACGACGCGCGCGACCCAGCGGGCGGCGGCACGGCCGTAGCGGGGGTCGTGCTTCTTGGCCAGCAGCGTGACGATGGTCAGCGCGTCATCGAGCGAGATGGTCGGCAGCTCTCGCGCGGCAGCGTCGATCATCGTGAGGTTCTGCGTCAGCAGAGCCCTGCGAAAGCGCGCGTAGGCCGATCCTTGACTCGTCACGAACACATGTTCGCATGACGGGGCGGGGTCGTAGGCCGTGCGACAGGACGAGACGCCGCGCCTCTAGGCGGCGCGCAGTAGGCCGGTGGACGTCACGAGGCCTGCGGGGGTGCGTGTGAGCGTGACGTCGCGGACCATGCCGGGGTTGTCCGTTCCGGCGGGGATGGCGGCCTCGAGGACGAGGTCGCCGCTGGCGGTGCGCCGGGCGACGCGCCACGGGATCGCCTTGGAGGCAGTGGCGCGCCGCACCAGGGCCTCTTCGGCGTCGTTGAGATCGCCGACTTCGGCGGGGATGGCGGGCAGCACGGCCATGGCTAGTGGTGGCGGCGGGGGTCGCGCCAGCCGAAGTAGCCGGGCGCGATGAGGGTGGCGCCGATGAGCACGCTGATGCTGGCGATCAGCTGCGCGAGTGGGCTCCAGCTGCTGAGGCCCAGCTCGACGAGCGCCGCGGAGGCGGCGAGGATCCAGGCGAGGATCGCGGCGAGCTGCAGGCGGGTCACGGCTCTCATGCTACGGCGTCGATCAAGACGATGAGGAGGCCGACGAGGGCGCCGGCGGCGGTCCAGCGGGCGCCGAGGCGGAAGCGTTGGTCGGAGCGCCGCGGCGCTGGGGTGAGGCGATCGCGCCGGTAGGCGACGCCGGTGCCGATCAGGCCGCCGATGAAGGCGCACTGGGCGATGAAGCCCAGCTCGGGCACCGGGCCGACGGCCAGGGTGCTCCCGAGCAGCCCTGCGACCAGCAGGGAGGCGAGGGCACCGAAGGGGTGGTGGTTCACGGGCGATCCTTGGGGGCGGGGGTGAGCATGGCGGTGGGCATCACCCGGAACGGGCCCGCCACGCGCAGGCCGCGCCCGCAGGCTGGTTTACTGGACAGCGTCGAGAACGGCGACGGCGTCGTCGGCGAGGTCGATGCTGACCTCGTGGCCGAGGGCAAACAGCCACTCGACCAGCCGCTCGGCGTGGTCGTAGGCGCACTCGGCCGCGCGGTAGAAGACCTTGCTGGCGGTGGTGCCGTGGGCGTCGCCGAAGGCGATCGTCTCGATCGTGGGGCTCTGGCCGGCAGGGCCCTGCTGCAGGTGGGTGACGTGCGTGCGCACGCCCGGCGCGCCGACGTAGGCGGAGGTGAGCGCCAGCGGGAGATCGTGGCGGGCGATCACCGTGGCGATCGTCAGGACGTGCGCGCCGCTCCAGTGCACGGTGGTGCTGGTCGGGATGGGCTCGCCGTTGACGGTGAGCGCCATCGGCATGCGAAGCGACGGGGCCATGTGGGCGCTGACGCTACCCGCCATCACGGACGCAGAAAAGGTCGTTGCGCGCGACCCGGGCCGGGGCCGCGCGCCGGGGTTCCTGGGGTCTAGATCAGCTGCCGACGGAGGCGCCCGACGCGTAAGCCGTCGTCCCACAGCTGCGCGCGGGATTCGTTGTCGCTGGGCAGTCCCAAGGCGTATGGGTTGCTGCTGGCGGGCCGGCCTTCGAGGGCGGCGCTGTAGCCCTGGCCGAGCGCCATGGGCGGGGTCGGTGGCTCGGACCGGATGCAGTCGGGGTCGGGCAGCGGCCAGCGAGGCGCGGTCGGGGTGGCGGCGCCCGCGGCCGCCGGCGAGGGGAGAGCGAGCGCCGTGGTGGTCATAGCGTGATCTTGTCGGCGAGGGCGAGGGCGAGGGCGAGCAGCACTGCTGCGCGGCGGCGGTAGAGCTGGCGGTCGTGGGGGCGCAGCGCGGCCCAGAGGTCGCCCATGGCGGCCCGTGAGGATGCTGAGCCGATGAGCGAGACGACCTGCTCGGGGGTGTTCCACGTGTGGTAGTGCTGGGCGATGGCGACGCGCTCGACGTCGTCGTCCCAGTCCAGGCGCACGCCGCCGATGGGGTCGCGGTGGTTGCGGTCGCGCCACCACAGCAGCAGCTCGCGGCGCGTCCAGCTGCCGGGACCGGTGCTCGGGCGAGCGCCCGGGGAGCGCGGGGGAGCGACGACGGCGAGCACCTGCTCGGCGGCGTCGGGCAGAAGATCGAGGGTGGCGGCCATGTCGCTCAGTCCCCGCAGAACTCGGGCGTGAGCTCGAGGATCCAGGGCAGCTCGCCATCGGTGCAGTAGATGCCGTCGGCGCCGTCGGGGCCGTCGATGGCGGCGGCCAGCGTGGTGTTGGGCAGCTCATGGGGGCGGCTGGTGGCCCAGGCGTTGAGTGCGGGCCCGCGCAGCTCACCGCGGTACATGGCGGCAACGCGCTCGGCGGGCGTCATGCGCTCCATCGCGCGCATCTGCGCGGCGATCTGCTGCTTGTAGTCGGGGCCGAGCAGCTCGGCGAGGCTGGCGACGACGGGGAGGTCGTGGATGGAGACGACGTCGGGGTGGTTGGTGTTGGCGGCCATGCCGGTGAGGTCCTTGCGACGAAGTTGGGGTAGTCGAACTACGGATACGGGCGCAGGCCCGCGGTGATGCCCCAGCCGTGGCTGGGGCGAGTCCAGCGGCCCGCCGGGCGGTGCCCCGGCGAGACGCTGCACGCGGGCTAGGCCCGGGGCCTAGAACGGGATGTCGTCGTCGGCAGCGGCGCCGACGCCGGCCGGGACGGCGGGCTTGGCGCTCGCGTCGACGGGCGGGAGATCGGTCGGGCCGTCGGCGGCGGCGGCGCGAGCCGCCTTCTCCTCCTCGGTGGCGGGAGCGTGGATCCAGTTGATCCGGCCGACGATGTCGATGCCCTCACGCCACTTGTCGGTCTCCTTGTCCTTCCAGGAGCGGTGCTCCAAGCGGCCGTCGACCTCGACGCACCAGCCCATGGTGAGCTGGTTGAAGGACGCCTCGCCGGGCTTGTCGTACTCGACGACGTTGTAGTAGCCGGACTCCATGTTGCGACCGCCGCCGTCGACGGCGACGCGGATCTTGCAGACGGGGGTACCGTTGTTGGTGTGGCTGAGCTCGGGGTCGGCCACGAGGTGACCCACGAAGCGGGTGCGCGGAGCGCTCATGATGTAGGTGGTGCCTTTCTGCTCTCGCCGGCGGCGAGGGCGACTGGGTTCTGACGGAGGCGAGAAACGCCGCCGCGACGGGAATCGCAAGCCCCGTTAGGGGTCGCCCGAGCGCAGCGAGCGGCCTTGCGAGACCGGAGCGGCGGGCGATCCTGAGCTGAAGACAGAGACACCCAGGCGCCCGACCAGCCGGGCGCGCGGAACGCGGGGGGTGGTGCGTCGGGGACGGCGCGTGCGCGGCGTGTCAGCGCGGCGGGGGGTGCGGCCGCTCACAGCGCGACCTCCTCACTGGGCCCCATCGCCAGCATCGCTGCCCGCTCGGCGGGGTCGGCACAGGCGACGACGCCGGCGATGGAGTGCAGCTGAGCGGCCAGCGGCGTCTCGCCGCGGGCGATCCGACGACCGACGGCGACGCGATGCAGGCCGGCCAGACGACCGTCACAGGGCCAGTAGTGGGCCCAGAAGTCGCGGTCGTGGTGACTCATCTGAAACCAAGGCGGGCAGCGGCGAGGTGGTGGCGCGCGTTCTTTCAGGCGCCCGGCGTGGCGTAGGTCTCGATGACGGCGGCCAGCGCGAGCGCGACGACGCAGACGGCGGCCGCGACGAGCAGCAGCCGGCCGCTCAACGCGCCGGGACCGCGGGCGGTGAGGTAGACGTCGAGCGCGATCGCCAAGGCGGCGAACTCGACGGGCAGGTGCGGCAGCCAGGGCGCGAGGCGCCCGAGGCCATAGCCCGCGAGCGACAGCGCCAGCAGCGTCACGTTGCCCACGAGACTCAGGCAGATGACGGCATCGAGGACGGCGCGCAGTGGGTCCCGGATTCCGGGGTGAAAGCGGAGTCCGGCCAGCGCCGCGGCGCCGAGCAGCGGCAGCGCGACGACGCGCAGGTTGTGCGCGAAGATCGAGAGCGCCTGAGTGCCGCTGCCGGTGCTGGGCTGCAGGGCTAGCGGGCTCAGCGAGCGAGCGGCCGCGGCGACGTCGGGCTGCAGGTGGCCGAGGACGCCAAGGCCCAGCGGGGCAGCCATCAGCAGCACCAGCAGCTGGACGGCACGGATCCGCCAGGCGGCCAAGGGCAGAGCGCTCATACCCCTGTGGCGGGCGCCTCCGTGGTGGTGGCGCAGTGTCTTGGCGTCGTCGCGCGGGCCAGCTCGAGCCTCAGGGACAGCAGACACGTGGGGGTTGGCCGCGCACCATGCGCAGCACCGCGTGGGCGGCTGTGGCGCCGCCTGCGACGGGCGCTCCAACTTCGGCGAGGACCACGCCGCCTTCCTGCGGTTCCTCGTACACGCAACGCGCGCCGAGCGCATCGGCCGCGGCGTAGGCATTGTGACGACCCGCTCTGTGCCCCCGGGCAGCGCGGCGAGCGGATTGCTCGCGGATGGCCGCGCGGATGCGCTCCCGGCACCCGCGTCCTCGTGGCGCTACGGCTGTGAACGCGTGCACCTGCTCCGCGCCCACCGGCGTCGACGCCGCGTTGCCACGATGCCTCGGCAGCGCCGATGCTGGATGCGGTCGGAGCTGGTTCTGGAGGCGCTTGGCTTTGCGGACTGGGCATGACGGGAGTGTCTCCTCCTCTAGTCGGCGTCCCAGGCGGACCGCCCGGTCGCGCACGTTCCTCAACGACGACGGCAGCCGCGTCGCCAAGGTCTTCCCGGTGGCGGTCAACTTCGAGCGCGCCGACGGCTCGTTCGACGCCATCGACAACACGCTCGTCGCGTCATCGCGCCAGGGCTACGCCGTGCGCAACCGCGCCAACGGCTTCCGCGCGGAGCTGCCGGACTCGCTGAGCCGGCCCGTGCGGTTCGCGGTCGGCGACGACTGGGTCAGCTTCGGGCTTGAAGAGGCGGGCGGCCGCCTGCAGCGCCAGACCGACCGCGTGACCTACACCGAGGCCCTGCCCGGGGTCGACGCGGTCTACGACGTCCAGAACACCGGCCTGAAGGAGACCCTGGAGCTCGGCGACGCCGGCGCCCCCACGCGGTACGCCTTCCGGGTCGCGACGAGCGGCGGCGTGCGGCTGCGCGCCGACGGGGACGGCGGCGTGGAGGTGCTGCGCGGGCGGACCGCGATCGCGCGGTTCGCGGCGCCCTACGCGTGGGACGCCGCGGGCCACGGCGCGGCGGACGCCGATCCCCACGTGACGCTCGGCCTGAGCGACGACGGCGAGCGGCTCGTCGTGGAGGTCAACCCGGAGCGGCTCCGCGACCCCGCGCGCCGGTTCCCCGTGTCGGTCGACCCGACGATCACCTACATCGGCGCGGGCGCGGTCCTGGCCGGTGGCCTCCAGGACGCGTTCGTCAACGAGAGCGCCCCGACCACCTCCTACGGCTCGCTGACCACCCTGGAGGCCGGGCGCGGCATGGTCGGCACCGTGCTGCGCGGCCGCCGCTCGTTCCTGAAGTTCGACGTGGCGAGCGCCATCCCCGACGACAGCATCGTGTTCAGCGCCACGCTGGCGGCGTATCTGCTGACCAGCACGACGTCGAACCCGAGCCCGCTCCACGTCCACGAGGTGAGCACGGCGTGGACCGAGGCCGCGACGTGGAACACCTACAACGGCACGACGGCCTGGGCGACGCCGGGCGGCGACCAGGGCACGGCGACCGGCAACGTCCAGCCCCCGGCTAGCGGATGGACCTCCTTCAAGGACCTCGGCTCGCTCGCCCAGCGCTGGGTCGACGGCACCACGCCGAACCGCGGCGTGGTGATCGACGCGGCGACGACCACCGGTGACAACGTCTACACGTTCACCTCCTCCAATGGGAACCAGACGCAGTGGCCGTACCTGCAGGTCTGGTACACGCAGCGGTCGGGCACGTCGCGCGACTACACGTTCTGGCACCCCGACGGCACGGTGACGCCGGGCGCGGAGCCCGACCAGCCGAACACCGAGGGCACCCCCGCCGTCTCGGTCAACCTGGCCAACGGCAACCTACTCGTCCGCGCCGAGGACCGCGGCGTCGGGCCGGACGAGCCGGGCCTGCGCCTGGACCGCTGCCACAACAGCGTGTGGTGGGGCCCGAGCACGTTCTACCCGCGGGTGGACGGGGGTTACACCTGGGACGGGGCCGAGCGGCTGCCCATGCAGGGTGGGGGTCAAAGGTGCTGGGACTGGCTTAGAGCCTCGCCTTTGGAAGGGAGATGGAAGAGAAACAACGATCAACAGTCACGACAACAACAGCACCGACCCTGGTGGCGCGCCAGAGGCATTCCAGGGTCGAGGACGGACGAGACCGAGAGATTCTCCACTGGATATCGCGGTTTCGGTTTGTCGACGCGGCCACGCTGGCGCAGCGGTTCGGCGTCTCGAAGGAGAAGATGAACGCGCGGCTGCGGCGGCTTAACGTGCCGGCCTGGTGACGCGTAGCGGCACGCGCGGTGGCACTGCCGGCTGGACGGTCACTGTGACCGCCCGGGGTCTGCGCGCGGTGGGGCTATTGCCGCGGCGTCCCGCGCGCACCGACCTGCAGCGCGAGCACGAGCCGGGACTCGCCTGGCTGGTGACCCGGCTCGAGGCGCGCGGCGACGGCGCCAGCGTCTACACCGAGCGCGAGTGCCGCGCCCGCGAACGCACGACCGACACGCGCCACAGCGCCGACCTGCAAGAGGCCGGCGATCGGACGGCCAAGCGTTGGCCGGATCTGATCGTCGAGCACCGCGATGGCCGTCGCGTCGTCCTCGAGTTCGAGCGCACGCTCAAGGGCGCCGGCCGCCTGCGGCGCATCGTCGAGGGCTATCGCGCCGCGCGCTGGTTCGACGAGGTCTGGCTCCTCTGCGCCGAGCCCACCATCGCGCGCGCCGCCGCCGCGGCGACGCGCCGCGATACCGAGCCGCTGCCCGGCTTCCCCGAGCCCGTCATCGACGCCGACGAGCCGGCCATCAACTTCGCGCCCTGGCCCGGTCTCGAGCCCGCCGCCAAACACGCGATCCAGCGCGCCATCGAGCACGCCCGCCGGCCCGCGCCCCACCCCGGCCTCGCGCGGCGCCGCTAGCGCGAACGCGCGCAGACCAGACCGCGCGCATCCGCGACGTCACCCCGTGCATGCACGCATGGCGTCGCGCACGCTCGGTCGTGGTCGTCCGGCCAGACCTCACCCGCGCCGGCACCGACGTCCTCGAGCTTGACGACCGTGCCGTTACAGCGACCGTCGCGCGGCAACGAAGCCGCTGAGCCGTCCCGGGTTTCGCGGAAACCGTGATCTACCCCTGAAATCGTGGAGTTGTGGTTCTGGAGTCAGGCGGCGTCGTTGGTGTGTAGGTAGGTCTTCGTACTCGGTTGGGGTGAGCATAATCAGCGAGCTGTGCCGGCGCCGGGTGTTATGAATGAGCTCGATGTAGTCGTGGATGGCGGCCGCGAGCTCGATGCGGTCTTCTGAGGAGCTCGACCTGCAGCGACGGTTGCTCCGGCCACGAAGGCGTGTTTGCTCGGTCTGGGCGCGCATGACCCCCACGAGCGCCAGTTCTACCGCCGCCGCGCCGCCGCGCCGCCCGGCATCGCCGACGGGATCGTCCTAAGACCCTCACAGTCCTGCAGCCCGCCGCTCCCGTCAACTCCCGCGGCCCGCACATCCCCGGCTCCCGCGAGACGGCCAACGCCTACCGGGTCAACCCCGCGGGCGCCTACATCAGCGGCATCGCACCGTGCAACCAGACGACCTACCGTGCCCTGACCGAGGGCGCTATCGCGACGGCACGCCGTTCGCCGCTCGCTAGCGTCCTTCGGCCAGGATGCGTCGCACGAGTCCGCCTCACCGTTGACCGTTCGCGTCCGGCCAGGCCGCGCTACGCAGGCGTCGTCCGCCACGCGTTCCTCAGGTGAGCCCGATGCACCGCCGAGCACCGACGAGAAGGCTCCTAGCAAAGGCTTCCGGCCGTTCCGTTCGGCAGCCGCTTCGTGATTACGGCCGGGCAGCTGCGGCCGCCCCGGGCGGCGTAGACTGAGCGATAGCCGTCAGCCCCGTGCCGCCAGAGCACCCAGGTTGTGCGGCGTCGCTCTAGGCTGAGCCGGGTTACGGCCCACCCAGCCGAGCACGTAGCCGACACGACCCGCGCGTGGATCACCTTGCCGAACTGCTGGGCGCGACATGACGCGGCCGCCGAGGAGGTCGCGACCCCGGCAGGGAGTTGCGAGACCGTTGCCCGACCAAGGTAGACCGTGCTCTGGATGACCGTGCCCGTTGGGACGTGGGGCAGTACGCCGGACGCCACGACGACCTGGCGCTCGGCCAGGATCTCGGTGGTCTTCGGATCGAATACCAGCTCGCCGCGGGTGCCTCGGATCGTATGGCTGACGACCGTGCCGGTGCGGCCGCCCTCGACGCGGACGTCGCGCTGGACGCGGATGCCCGGCACGAGCGCGAGCGTCCGGAAGAGCACGGCTCGGAGACGCGGCGTTGTCGGCGTCTCCCGCAGTGCGTCGCCGAGCTGGGAGAACACCTGCGCCTCGGCCGACGCTCCCTGGCCCCGGGCAGCGTCGCGCAGGCGCCGGTACAGCGCGGCCGGATCGGGCGCGTATGTGATGAAGGCGGCCTGGCCGAAGCGCTGCTCGCCGATCGAGTACTGCCGCAACGCCGGCACGCCGAAGCGCGACGCCCGCGCCGTTCCTGCCACGCGCTGCTGCACGACGCCGGGGCGCGCCAGGCTGACCCAGCTCCTGCGGTCCCGCACGACCAGCCGCGACGAGCCTTCGGCGCCGCTCAACGCGCTGGTCTTGCTGTGGACGTAGTAGTACGCCGTGCTCGGCGGCACCGCCGCTGCGTGCCCGCGTGCGATCGATGCCGCACGGTTCAGCACCTGCGCGGCAGACGCGGAGGCCGGCCCTAACTTAGAGCGGTGCTCATCGCTTGGGAGCACCGAAAGGATCGATGCGATGATCGCGGCGGCGGCGAGAGCCGCGACCGCCCGTCGCCGCCACGGCGAGTGACGATCGATGGCGAAAGTTCCGTTCGCGACGCGGATGAGCTCGCCACGCAGCTCTTGCAGCACCGGAAGATCCGACGACGTCGGGTTTCGGTCAGACATGATCGGTCCTCAAGGTTCTCGTGGTCGGGAGGAGTTGCGTGCGAAGTGCGCCGAGACCTCGCGAGACTCGCGTCCGGGCGGCCTCCTGCGAGATGCCAAGAAGCTCTGCGACCTCGCGATACGGACGCTCCTGAACGATCCGAAGCTCGATGGCTGCGCGCTGGTCATCGGGGAGCTCGCCCACCGCTCGCGCCACGTCGGCCCGCAGCCCGCCGGAGGAAGCAAGATCCTCGATCCGCTCATACTCATCGTCGCTCAGATTCCTGGTCCGGATTCCGAGGCGCTCGATGGCGCGGCGCTCGGCCTGGCCGTGCCGGACAAAGTCCGCCGTGAGGTGCCTCGCGATGCCGAACACCCACCCCCTGGCGACTTGGTCGCCGCCGCCGCGGAACTCGTCTCCGCTCTCGAGTGCCCGAGCGAAGGTTTCAGCCAGCAACTCGACGGCGACGTCCGGATTCCAGGTCCGGCGAACCAAGAAGCGCAAGAGGTCGCGGTGGTGGCGGTCGAAGAGACCGGCGATGTCGTCAGCGGTGAGAGGCACGTCGTACGTCGTAGTCGCGCGACGGCTCAATACCGTGACAGGTACGACGGCCGGACGGGCGTCAGGGTCCGCGTGACACTGTGACGTAGGCGAGCGATCAAATGGAGATTAACGCGGAGATCCGACACGCTTGCACCTATTTCGCGCGGTGAGGACCCCTGCGTCATACGTTGTCCCGTGCCAGGCGCCGTGGACCGGCGCACACCATCGCCCGAAGGGCGAAACCGATCTGGGGGATGTATGAGCAAGATGCGAGTTGCCGTCGCCGTGGCGGCGGCAATGGCCCTCGCGGGAGCCGCGCAGGCTTCCGCCGAGACGTACCTGGTGGACGGGGTGCCCACCGCGAAAGAGACAGCGCTCACCGCACAGGGCGGCTGCTCGGCGGCGAAGACGGACGGCCCCGTGCCGTGCTTCTCGTCTGATGCCGCCCACAACACCGCTGAGCGGGAGGCCGTCGCGAAGGGCGAGACGCCTCCCGGTTGGGGCGCCCCGGCGTCGCCGTCACTGGCTCAGGCCATCCTGAGCGGCACGGCCAAGGCCGCAGCGTCACGAGGGCCGAAGGCGCACAAGTCCGACGACTGCAGCCTGACCGACACGCACGTCTGGAAGGACCTGAACCGGGGAGGAATCCAGGGGTGGTTCGGCGGCTACACCTACTGGCAGTGGCACAGCGAGCCGTTCTATCGCGAGGTCACGTCGTACGTCGCGTCGAACTACTGGCACCCCTACTGGCGTGATAGCGACACGACGCTCGGCGGCGGAGCGCTGTACGACGCTGCATATCAGTGCCGTGAGGTGTCGAGCCTGGCGAACGGCGGCTGGAACGACCGCTTCACCCAGTTCCGCGGGGCGTGACCGACCGCATCACGATGTCTCGGAGGAGCGCGCCGCGATCGGCGCGCTCCCTTCGGGCCCTGGGTCGGGTGCTGCCCGGCGTGGTCGCCTCGTCGCTCCTCCTCGGTTGCGGCGCTGATCGGGCACAGCGGGCGGCCACCGCGTCCGAGCCGCTCCAGGCTCTAGACGGCGCGAGCTGGCGCAAGCTCCCGCCGATCCCGAGCGGCACAGAGCCCGGGCCCGGGCAGAACGGAACGATGGCCGTCGTCCAGGGCCGACCGTATGTCGCGACCATCACCGGTTCCCGCCGTCGCTTCACGGGAGAGATCCTGACGCTCGCCGACGGGCGGTGGCAGCGCCGGGTCGGGGGGCGCCGCCTCGATCTGGGGACCGCGGGGACCCTGACCCTCGCCGCCTACGACGGCACGATCTGCGCCGGGCTCGACCGCCGTGGCCTGCGCGTCCTGTGCCTGCGTGACGGACGCTGGAAATCACTCGGGCGCCGGATCTGGCCGTCGGCTTCGCGTGGCGGCTTGGGCCAACTCGTCGCCGCCGGCGGCGTGCTCTATGCGCTACGTGGATTCGTCGACCGACAGGACCGAAGCCGGTTCTCCGTCAGCGCCTACGCGGACGGCGGCTGGCGCGACGCGTCGCCGCCCGACGAGCTGCTGGGAGACCAGGACCTGAGCATGCAGCCGTTCGCCGACGGCGCTGTGTACTGCGTCGGGTTCCAACACGTCGAAGGTTCCACACCGCCGGCGATCCGGGTTCTCTGCCGCAGGCCCGACGGCGGCTGGGCCGCCCGTGGCACAGAGATCCCGCCGAGCGCCCTCGGCGTCGACGTCGAGAGCGCCGACCTCGACAGCGCCGCCTCCGCGGGAGGCGTCATCTTCTTGTCGGCCGACGTGTTCCGGCGCGACGGCTCGCCGAGCGCGAGCCTGGCGCAGCCCGACACCGGTAGACCGAAGCCACAGGTCGACTGGACGGTGTTCACGACACCGGACGCCACGACCGGCCTGTCCCGGAGCGTGCGCGATGTGACCGAGCAGGGCCGCCTCATGTCAAGCGGAAACCTGCTCTGGGCATACGCCTTCAGCCAGCGATTGACGCAGCAAGGGCTCCAAGGCTGGATGGATGTCCGGGCCATGGACCCGTCGACCGGACAGGTCCGCACCGTCGGCCAGCCGCTCGCCCGGCGCTTCCGATTCAACGGTCCCGTCGACTGGGAGCTTGCGGCCGACGCCGACTCGGTGTTTGCGTTGTTCACAACGGCCGTTCACGGCGTCCCAGGGCAATCGACGAAGATCGGTGTCGCGCGCCTCGTGCTAGCCGTGGGGCCGTCTCCGTGATGGGCTCAGCGATAGCCGGAGACTTGACGCGGCTGCCACGACACCCAGACCCGAGGCGAGGCATCGTCTTCGCTGGCAGGTCGTCGATGCGTCGCCAGGCGATCGTGAGGACCTCGGTGGCCGCGTCCTCGGCGTCCTCGTGCGCGGCGCTGCGGCGCAGGAGGTAGGCAGCGATCCCAGGGTAGTTGTCGGTGAAGCAGCGCTCGAAGCGCGCCGCGGCGTCGTGGTCGGTCACCGTCTGGGGTCATGTCCGGACGGTCCCGGACTCCCGCGTCGTAGTTGATGTGGTGGGCCGTAGCGGAAGGCGCCAGCGGGCGCCCCGTTCGAGCCGGCCGCTCCGCCGCATCTGGGCCGCCAATCCGCCCACGGCGTAGCAGCCGGAGCTACGGGGCGCCGCAGGGCCGCGGCGTCGGCTGGTGGTCGGCGGGCTTGACAACGGCGTCTAGACGAACGCTTACGCGGTCTGCGAGTTGGGCGCCGAACCGGATGGCGCGGCCTCCGAGATTGATGTCGCCAACGACGTAGCCGAGCGCCTCCGGCACGCTGAAGCTGGCGCGTACGGTGTGGCCCGGGTCGCCACGCTCGACCGTCCAGAAGGTCGCCGGGTCCGTCCCGTCAGGCGTGACCATTCCGGCTGTGGAAATGCCGTCGAGATAGAGGCCGGGGGGATCGCCGAGCGTAATCTCGTTCCCAGAGCGGGCGGCGTCATTGACGGCCGCCGCGATCTGAGGGTCGCTGTTGCGGAACTCGTTGCCGAGCTGCGCGCACTGAACTAGCGCCTGCTTGCTCGTCACGGGACCCCCATTTTTCTCGCGCAGAATGGTGGCCTTGGCCGCGAGGTCGACCGCGGCGCCGAGGTTGTTGTTGGGCTGAACGAGGTGGGCGAGTCGTCCCTCGGTCAAGACATTGTGCTCGTTGTCGAACACGTAGCGGCCGTCGACGAAGAGGTCCTCGCGCGTGAGGCTCGCATCGACCAGCTCGCGATAGAGCTCGACGATGCGGTCCGGGTCGCGGGAGGCGATGTGCTCCCAGTACTCGCGCACCTCGCTGGTGAAGGTCACGCGGATGATCGCGCCGTCGTCTCGTCGCTCGACGCTCCATTCGCAATACTCATCCTGCTCGTCGCGGCTGCCGTCGGCCTGGGCCCACCGCTGTTCCTCGGAGGTCGCCTCGGGCAGCAGGCGAGCCGGAAAGGCGGTCCAGGCGATATGCGCGATCGTCGCGGTGTGCGGAGTCTCGGTCTCCGTCGGGTCGTAGAACTGCGGGAACTCGTCAGTCGCGAACTGGTCGATGATCGCCTTGACCGCCTTGCTCCACGCGTCTTCGTCGGCTTGCGTGGGTTCGCGCAAGTTGCCGGGGGTGGAGAATCTCTGCAGCGGGGGCACGATCAGACCTCCTCGACGGTGGCGTCGGCGCGCATCCTGCGCCGGCCCTGGCCGATGTTGGTGGTGGCAAACAGCATCTGGCTCTCGGTGATTGGCATGGGACGTACGACGTCGCGTCGCGCCTCTGCCAGCCGCATGAACGCGTCGAAGCCGTCCTGCGTCGCCACCTGCGTCGTGACCGCCGCGTAGTAGGCCGACAGCAGTTCGCCGAAGCGCTCTCGCCATTGGTGCCCCGCTGACCAGAGACTGGCGAACTCGCGCTCAGGGCTGCCTTCGGGGGTTGGCTCGGCGGCCGTGAGGATCGCGTTGGCCATCGTCTCGGAGAAGTCGCTGCGGCGATCTACCACGGTCGCGGTGGCCGGCACGTAACGCAGGAGTGCCGCGCGGCGGTCGGAGAAGATCGGGTTCGGGAAATCGGTCATGAGCAGCGCGGCGACAAGCCGGTCGCTGAGGAGTCCGGCACGCATCGCCTGGGCGATTACCGCCTGATCCTCGAAGGCCCGCTCAGGAACGCAGAAAGCGAAATGGGTATCGCCCGGCCGAGTGAACGACCGACCGTCGGTGAACGTCACTCCGAAGGTCTCCAGAGCTTGCCGGTAGATCGCCGCCGGCACGTTGATCGGCGCCGGCGCTGCAAGACCCAGGAGTTCCGTCAGTGCCTCGGAATCCACGAAGAAGGTTTGCGGCAAGTCAACCGCTTCGACGTTCGGGGCGTTGGCGCTCTCGGTATGGCTCGTCACGAGGTTCACCGCCGCGGACTCAAGAACCTGGCGCAGGATCCGCGCTGGATCGCTGATAGTGCCACCAGCCGCAACCGCGCCTAGACGGGCCTTGGCCCAACGCGTGATGGCGGGTCGCGCAACCGTCGTCTCGCAGGTGAAGGCTCCCAGCGGCGCCTTGTTGACGAACCACTCGTGCGTCCGCAGCGCGTCGTCTTCAGCGAAGACCGACGGTTGGATGTTGGCGTCCGGCGAATGCCAGTTGATCCACGGCGCCCGGAGCTCCTTCATGAGGAACGCGCCGCTGTGGTGGGCCTCGAACGGGCCGTTGCCCTGCGTCGGGTCGCTCAGCGCGTGGCGCGCATTGCCGGCGAAGACCCAAGCTCGCGTGTTTCCGACGGTGCGGTAGTAGTTGAAGCCGCCGTGGTCGTGGTCCCACGCCATGACCTCCACATCGCTCTGCTCGGGGTGAAAGGCGCTGAGGATGATGTCGGGACCGTCCGGCCCGCCACCGCACGACACGAGGAAGCGGAGGTCGCGCTGGACCTCGGCGGTCTCCGGGGTCAGCGTGATCTGGCTGCCCTCGCCCAGCAGGAAGAACTGGGTCTGTCGGAGGGAGTCGGCTGGATCGGTGGCGTCGCGCAGCGCGTCCAGGACGTCGCCGGCCGTCCCGGGAAAGATGCCCTTGAGAAGCAGCAGTGTCGCAAACGGATCGCCGAGTTCGGCCGCGGCCTCCCCCGCCGATAGCGCGCGCGGCTCGCGATCCTCGCCGAGCACGAATCGATGAATCGCCGTGCGCTCGAGCGCGCCCGGGAACTGGACGAACATCATGCAGCCCTCATGCGGGGGCGAGGCGGCTGTGTTCATGCCTTCCTCTCGATCGGGGAACGGAACAGGTCGGCGCCCGCGAACGGGCGGCCTCGCGGCGGGACGGCATAGAAGCCGCCATCGGCCAACGTGACGAAGCTCGGCGAGCCGGGCGGGCCGCCGAAGTTGACATCGCCGAGCCACTCGGGAAGGTGCAGCAGGTGCTGCAGCGTGGCGAGGTCGGACTGGAAGCTGATGAAGTTGAGGCCCAGTTCGGGGCCGCCCGGCCCGAGGGTGTCAAGGAAGTCGTAGCCCTGGCGGAAGATGCGCAGCGCGCCGGGCGCCGACGGTGACGCGCGGCTCTGATTCGCGCGGTGGATGTGAGACATCTCGAGCCCTCGGTTGGTCGTCTCTGGCGGATCGATGAAGGCGCTGGGATCGTCGCCGTCAATCCCCGCTGGACGGCCGGTTCGCTTGTCGCGACCGACGAGCGCCTCTTGCTGTGGTTGCGTGAGCGCACGCCAGCGCGCGAGGTCGATCCGGAAGCGCAGGAAGGCCATGTAGGTCCCACCGGCCATCCACAGCGGGTCGCCGAGCACTTCAATCGCCGTTCGTCGCTGCGATCCCTCGAGATTGCTTACGCCGTCGTAGAAGTCCAGCCAGCCACGGCCGTCCGGGCGGCCGAAGCCGGAGAAGGTCGCGACCGGTCGCAATGGCAGCGCGTCGTCGGCGATCCGCTTCCAGATCTCGATGAGGGTGCAGTTGACTGCGCCGTCGTGCGGGCCGATCAGCTGGAGCGCGAGATCGGCCTCACCCGTGTTGTGCGGAGGGTCGTCGTGCCACGGCGTCGTCGGGAAGGCCTCGCTGCGCTGATCGAGGTACGCCAGAAAAGCGGGCCGCGGCCGGTCGCTGAGCGGCGGGTCGTGGTGGCGTTCGTCGAAGAGACGCCGACCAATAGCGAGCGTCGCACACACGTCGGCGAAGAGGGCGGCTTCGGGATCGGGCAGGGCGCCAAGATCGGCGGTTCGGCCCTCGCGCAACTCGTCCAGGCAATCGAAGAGGCGGCCCAGCGCGGCGTGCAGATCCCTTGGCCGTGTATCCGGCGCGACATTGAAGAGCTGCAGACGGAAGCACGGCGGCGGCCGCTCGCCCGCACGGAAGAAGATGCCCGGCTGCAGGCGGTCGGCGTTGTTCACCTTGCGTACTCGCGGTAGTGAGCGTGGAGCTCGTTGCAGCCGTCGGCCGCCGCACCGTCAGCTACCGCATCGGCTCCCATGGTCGCCATCGGCTGGGGCGGAGCGGCAGCGGCATCGCTCACACGCAGGTAGACCGAGAGCTGCAGGAGCTCTGCGACCTGGCCCCCGTATACGATCGGCTCCTCGGTCGCCACGTCGATGAGCTCGCCGACGGCGTCGCCCTCCTCGGGCGGCACCTCGAAGGCAACGCGCTGGTGACGTGCCCGGCCGTCGGGCGCCGCGTTGGCCGGCGTGCCGCGGGTAAGCGTGAACCACTCGGCGGGCACGGGATGGCCTGCAGGCGTGCGGAGGCGGTGGTGCTCGACCCCACGGATGTAGACGCCGACCGGGTCGTCGAACGCCACGAGTCTGCCGTCCCACGCCAGGCGCGTCAGGCGTTCGACGAGTAATGGGTCGCTCGCGCGGCCGGGCTCGGCGAGGCCACGCATAAGCGGGAGGACGTCCGCGGCCGAAAGGCATCGCAGCGGCTCGGCGTCGGGCCCCGTCACCGTGCACGTGCGTAGCGCGGCCCTGGTCAACGCCGCTAGGGCTTCGAGCGTGTTCGTCGACTGCACCATGCAGCAGATGGCCTTCGCGCCGGTGTTGTACGGGCTGCGACCCCTACAGGCGAGCATGGTTCGCTGGAAGGCGGTGGCGCGGTCCTCTGGCGTGGTGGAGCTCGCCAGCGGGTCACAGTCACCGAAGATCGCCGTTGGATCGACGGAAGGCTCTCCAGCAAACTCGGCCACCGTGTCGAGACACTGCTGTGGCGCGTAGGCCGCCAGCGTGAGCCAATACTCAGGGAGCTCCGTCGTGCACTCCACGCGCCGCACAACTCCTTGATCATCTCGGACGGTGCGCCACTCGACGTATTCCTCTTGAAGCCGACGACGACCCTCGTCGCCGTGGGGCCCAGCCCAGTCAAGGAGCCGAAGCGCGGCGTTGCGGCCCAGACATGTCGTAACGCGATGCGGGAGGCCGGTCCAGTCCGTCGCCAAGCAATGCGGCGTCTGATCGCTTGGACTGAGACGGAGCCTGCTGGGTGGCACCGCGTCTCCACCGGCTAAAGCTTCGTGGACGAGCGTTCGCCAGGCGGCGAGCCCGTCAGGCGGCAGTGCGTGAAGATCGCCGGGCTCACGCATGGCGTCAGCCGCCAGAGTCCGACTGCTGCCAAGCAGCCCAGTGAGCGTGTCGACCGAGCATCAGCCGACGCTAACCGTACCGAGGCGCTCAGCGCAATAGGCCGCATTGCCCCGGTCCCAGGCTGGCGGCCAGGACCGCGAGCAGGTCGCCGACACGGAACGGCATCGCCGGACGTGGCGGGCCCGCCCGGCGCTGGCCGCCGTGTCCAAGGTGCCGGGGGTCATAGTTCTCCAACCCCGACACGGCAATCCATACACGGCAACGTACCAGAGATCCGACCCGATTGACCGGGCTGCGGATCGAGCCGCGACCTCACGGGTTCGGCAGTCCGCCGTTGATCGGAAGTGGCTCCAGGGGAGGGGGCAGATCGTGGCACACCCGTCGGAGGCACCCACCGGAAGACGGAGGTACTTTCTGGTTCCCGGGAGGCTCCCAGGGTTGGCGCGTTAGCGCTGGTGGGGCAACGTTTGGGGCAACACGGCGCGATTCGGGGCAAGCCTGAGCGGCTCCGAGCAGCGGCATCGTGGCCGCCATCGTTCAAGAGCGGAACTACCGCGGCGTCTGATGGGCTCTGAACCGGGTGACTGCCGGCCCACGGGCTATCGGGATGGCTGCCATGCGCGTCTGGAAGACCTCCTGGGTGCGATGCAAGCAGACCGCGCGCTGAGAAATCAGAACCATCCGTTCTGCAGGGATTTTCGGGCTACGGCACCCAACGCCACTGAGCCCGACGAGACCCTGAACTTCACTCGTAATGAAGGGGTCCCCGGTTCGAATCCGGGCGTCGGCTCTTCAGGAGCTCCCCGCAAGGCGTCATTTTCTGCCACGCCAGCGGATGCACTCGCTCCCCGATCGGGGCCATCTCGGGGCCACGGCGACTTCCCTTCGCGCCCCCTCCTCGGCCACGAAGGAAGGCGAGCGCCGCCCGTCCGCAGAGGGCGGATGCCGGAGCTCCGTTGTCCTCGCGTCCTTCGCCCTCGACCCCGCGCGGCGCTGCAGCCACGCGCATCGAGAGCACGGAGGCGCCGATGCCGGACGCCCAAGAGACCGTCGAGCCGCGGCGAGCAGCTCGAGTTGCTGCGACGCGTCGCCCTACGAGGCACTGGAACGAGCCTGCGCCACCGGAGGCGGAATGGGAGCAAGTGATCCCCGCGCGCAGTCGACGCCGCCGAGACCGTTGATGGGGCTCGAGGCGGGCCAACTGGGATCCGACGAGGTCGCGCTGCCGCCCGCATCGCACCGCACCGTGTGTGGACGGGGAAATGCAAGCCGTCCTCGGTCTCCTAGGCGGCGGCTTTGGAGCCCTGCGGCTGGCCACCTACGCCCTGGGCTGGGCCGCGCCGCCCCAGGTCCCGGCCACGCTTCAGCAGCTCGCCAACGTCGTCGGGTGTCGCGCAGGCCACGACACAATGGTCGTTGTGCGGCAGCCCGCACTGGCGCAGAGGGAGCACATCGGCGGCTTGGCGTAGGGTCACGTTGATGACGCGGTCACTCAACGGCGACGCAGAACACGGCAGATGAGCCTTGAGGTGGTCTACGGCGGCAGCCGCAACGGCGCGGCGGCGCACGCCCTTGTCGACGTTCTTCGATCGGTCCTGGACTCCGGCATTGTCTACCTCGGCTATCCCGTCTTGCCGACAGCTGAAGACCGACTGGTAATCGACGCCCTGCTCGTCAGCGAGAAGCACGGACTCGTTGCCTTTGGTTTCGCCGACGGCCTGCCCGACAGCTCAGATCATTGGGATGACGTGGTCAAGGAGCAGGACGACATGTACGCCGCTCTGACGAGCTTCCTCACGCCCTATGAGGACCTGCGTCACGGCCGTCGCCTGGCCTTCGAGCCGCACACGGCCACCTTGTTCGCCTCCGAGCCGGCCGATGCCCCCAGCACGGCTGCCGATTCCTTCTTCGGCGACGTGAACCGGGTGGGGGAATGGCTCACCGCTCTGCCAGCCCTGGATTCGGCCGTGGAACGTCCACTTCAGGCGGCCCTTCAGCGTGTGACCACGATCAAGCCAACGAAGCGCAGAAGCACGGTCACGGACTCGTCACGTGGCGGCAAGATGCGCCAGATCGAACGCGAGATTGCCAATCTCGACCGGTGGCAGCGTCAGGCTGCGATCGAAAGCCCAGAAGGTCCCCAACGTATTCGCGGACTCGCCGGGTCAGGCAAGACGGTGGTCCTCGCGTTGAAGGCGGCCTACTGGCACACGCAGAATCCGCAGTGGAACATCGCGTTGACGTTCCAGTCACGGGCCTTGTATCAGCACATCGACGACCTCGTTGAACGCTTCACCTTCGAGCACAGCAAAGATCGCCCCGATCCGGACCGGATGCACATCGTGCACTCCTGGGGCAGTCGCGATCGCGCGGGCATGTACATGCTCATGGCCGAGGCGGCAGGAGCCGTCCCTCGTGACTTCAACTACGCCCAGGCGACCCATGGTCGTGAGGGCGCTTTTGCTGGCATCTGTCGCGAACTGTTGGAGGTTGTGCGCGGGCGAGAGGTCCCCGCGCTCTTCGACGCGATCCTCATTGACGAGGCACAGGATCTGCCCCCCGAGTTCTTCCAACTCGCATATGCGTTCTGCGCTCCGCCCAAGCGCATCGTCTGGGGCTTCGACGAGCTTCAGAGGCTGTCCGAAGCCACGATGCCAAGCACAGATGATCTCTTCGGAACGCATCCGAATGGCCAGAGCGTCGTGTCGATCGAGCGCGTCGAAGATGGCCCTCAGCGCGACGTCGTGCTCCCCCGTTGCTATCGCAACACGCCTTGGGCCCTCGCCGTGGCCCACGCCGTCGGTCTCGGCATCTACCGACCCCAAGGTGGCCTGGTACAGCATCCCGATGAGCCGAATCTCTGGCGCGACATCGGTTACGAGGTTCGCAGCGGCGAACTGGTGCCCGGGCACGGGGTGACCCTTGCCCGAGCTTCCGACAGTTCCCCGGACTACTTCAGCGAACTGCTATCTCCAGCAGACGCGGTGCTGGTGAGGAAGTTCGACATCCAGGCCGAGCAGGACGAGTGGATCGCTGGCGAGATCGCCACGAACCTGACCACCGACCAACTCGAGCACGACGACATTCTCATCGTCTTACCTGATGCGTACACCGCCAAGACCCGAGCGACCGGTCTTGGCCGCGCGCTCGCTCGGCGCGACATCCCTTCCCACCTCTCAGGAGTCGGAACGAGCCAGGACGAGCTGCGGCGTAAGGGATCCGTCGCGATGGCGCACATCTGGCGCGCAAAGGGCAATGAGGCGGCGATGGTCTACGCGGTCGACGCCCACCGTGCGATCGAGCGTGTGAATCAGGTAACACGCCGCAACACGCTCTTTACGGCGATCACGCGGAGTCGGGCGTGGGTGCGGATTACGGGCTTCGGCGATGATATGACGCAGGTGGCCGCTGAGATCGCCGCGACAGTCGCCAACAACTACGAGTTGACCTTCACCGTACCCACGTCAGAGCAGCTGGCCGAGATCCGGCACCGGCATCGCGACCGCGGGCGCGAGCACGAGGCTCGTGTTCGCCAGGTGGCGACCAACCTTGCTGAGCTCGAACGCCAAATGGTCGAAAACCAGATCGACCTGAACGAACTCCCGCCGGAGCTGCGCACGCGCCTGATCGAACTCCTCAGGGATGACGACCGCTAGGGCCGTTCATACGGATTTGATCAACGCGTTCGACTATCTGCAGGGAGCCGGCCTTTTGCTGTATTCGCCGACCCCTCGGTTGGGGACGACGCGTGTGTCGTGGCATGGAGCGCACGACTTCGATATCAGCGCGCCGTACGCGACGGTCGAGCAGTATCTCGAATGGGCCTCGCAGAGCCAATATTCAGCGGTGCTGCCCGACGCGAGCCTCTTGCAGATGACCTACGACGTCGTGGGAGGCAGCGTGGTCGGTCATCGGCTCGCGTATGTGCCTTGTCCCGTCCTAGTGGACGAGGACCTGATCCGAGAGGCGGGCTTTGTCGACGTGGTCGAGACCCATCTCGACGAGGGCATTGCCAGCGTCGTCCTGCGATCGCCCGTGCGGTTCGACTTCGACCCCGAGGCAGCCTCGCCCGGACACCCCGCGTCACATCTGACCTTCAACGGCCCGGACTGTCGAATCGCTTGCGTCGCCCCGATGCATCCGTTCCATTTCCTCGACTTCGTGTTCCGGCACTACTACGCCGAACTCCGCGACGCCGGAAGCGCTTGGTTTGACGGCTACGCCGGCCGCACCATCGACGAGCGGGTACTGACCCAGGAAGATCGAGATGGGATGCATGTCGTGTGGCCCTTGTGACGAGCCCACGCCGCGGGACACGTCGGCCGGATGAGGCCCTCAGGTCGTCGGACTCAGGTCACCACGACAAGCTGCGAGACGGCGCCGGACGGGCCAGTATTTAGCGCTTGAGGCTCAGGCGGCCCGGATGCAAGTCTGACTGGAAGTCACGGTAGGCGTCATCGGTAGGTGAGAGTCGCTGGGCCCAGTTTGGAGTTCCCCCGCTTTGGTAGTCACCGCCTCCAACAAACCCGGGGCGATTCAATCGCTACTGTGCCCGCAACGCCGTGACGCGGCGGTTTGTGTCCGGCCTCAAGTGCAAGATGAGTCGCGCATGGCAAGCAGGCCCGCCCCCTCGGTAACGGTTTGGCGACTAGATCCGAGGGGGCGGGCACACTTTTCAAGAGATTGGCAATCCCTTGTGCGACCGAAGGTTACAGCGCGCGTCGGACGGACAAAACGCGCCGTTGTGCGTGGATATGCGCCGCTGTGCCGAAATCCGCGTGGTGGACGTCGTTGTCGGCGACCCGCCGTGCCAACCCTTCTGTGGCACCGGCACCTTCTTGCGGCTACCACGACTACGGCGTGCCACAGCACAGGCATCGCTGGCCGCGATCACGAGATCGTCCCCACATCTGATCACGGAAATTCCCCACCCCTGAGCCGGTAGCGGCGACGGGTCGCGGAGCGAGGCCCGGAGGGCCGAGCGCAGCGAGTCATCGCTCGAGGCCGGTCTGTCGGGGGCCCCCTCCAGGGTCGCGGGTGTCTGACGCCTGCGATCTGGATGGAGGCCCCCGGGGGATGTTGACTGAGGAGGACGATGTGGAGATCCACGCCCTGGCGCGG
>Ga0193699_10000118_pt1 | contig 36744 bp, 39 predicted proteins | sample L3c2metaG_FD_160095 | JGI IMG/M metagenome (GOLD analysis project Ga0193699, IMG submission 160095) | Soil microbial communities from a riparian zone of the East river system, Colorado, United States - L3c2 | ecosystem: Environmental > Terrestrial > Soil > Riparian zone | place: USA: East...
CATCTCGCGGGGCGTCCACAGATGGGTTCACGGCCTAGTCCCCCTCACCCCAACCCTCTCCCCGCTAGAGAGAGAGTGCACTGAGTTTCCCGCACCGAACTCATTCGACAATAAAACCCGCACCATCGGCCAGCCAGGTGCGCACCGGCGCACGCTCCCGGCCCGAAGCCTTGGCAGCATAGCCGTAATGACGGGCCAGCCGGTCAAGCGCGAGTTGCAGCACAATCTTCGCCGAGCGTGTCGGCCAGGCCCGCTCGCGCTCGATGCCTTCGAGGCCTTTCAGAAAACAGCAGACGTCGACCAGCAATCCCGAAAATTCCGGACCGGCCGCATCGAGCGCCTGACGTACGCGCTGACGCGACGCGATCATCGTCTCGGTGAAATTGCCGGCACCCCCGTCACTTCGGCGGCCGGACGAAATCGGGCTCGCCCAGTTCGACGTGGTGCGCGGCATCAAATGGGCGCGGGTGAAATCGGCGCGCAACCGCTCGCCGGCCTGCAACTGATGCGGCTCGATCAAGGGTCGTCCATCGCGGCCGCGCCGACGGGCCAGCCAGGCCAATGGACTTTCCGCGTCGTCAATCGTGACACTGGCGTGGCCGTGTTCAGTCGCGATCTGGCGCTGCGCCACGGCCAGATGCTGGCCGCGAAATTCATCGATCGCCGGCTGCTGGGTTTCAGGCCCGCGCGCGGTGGCTTTCCGACTCTTGCCGCTCATCCGCGCACCTGCGGCGATTCGAGGATGCCGCTCGCCAGATCGATGCAAACGCTTTCGAGTCCGTCGAGGAGACGATCGATGGAAGGGTCGTCGCGGCGCTGTTCGACGATCCGGCACGCATGCGCGGCCGTGGTTCGGTCGCGCTGAAACAGGCGGCCGGTGGCGCTCAGATCCAACCGCAGCACGACATGAACGAGGTACATCGCGCTCTGCCGCGCGAAGGCGACGGCGGCCGAACGCCGAGATGGCGCCCTTACCTCGTCGACCGCAACGGCAAAGGCCGCCGCGGTCGCAGCCTCCATCAGCCAGCAGACCTTGGCGATGTCGTCTTGCGGCGGCCGATGCCGAGAGCGGCGCGGCCTGGTGGCGGCTTGCGTCCGCTTGTCGCGGGTGGCTTCGATCAGTCTCATCGGCAAACTCCCAATGTAGGATTATTTGCCGGATCATCGCCGATTTCTAGCCCCCGGGGGTAAGTTTTTTATCCTACAGGCAACCGACTGATTTAATTGCTAATTTTTGGCCGCCGGAATGCCCGGCCGGCTCGCCGGCTAGGACTTCCCTCCAGCAGGAATTCGCGTCTACTTGACGCGGCGGCGGCGCTGCTGGCCAAGGCCCATTTGCTTGGCCAATTGCGAGCGGGCGGCGGCGTAATTCGGCGCGACCATCGGGTAGTCGACGCCGAGGCTCCATTTCTCGCGGTATTGCTCGGGGGTCATATTGTATTGCGTGCGCAGATGCCGCTTGAGCGACTTGAATTTCTTGCCGTCCTCGAGACAGACGATGTGTTCCGCAGTCACGGACTTCTTCACCGACACCGCGGGCTTGAGCTGCTCGGCCGGCGCATCGCCGGACTTGCCGGTAACGCGCGACAGCGCGGCGTGGACCTGGTTGATCAGGCTCGGAATCTCGCTCGCCGGGACGATGTTATTACTGACGTAGGCGGAGACGATTTCCGCGGTCAGCTCGATGTAAGTGTCGTTGGCCGGGGTGTCGCTCATCGCAATTGCCTCGCAACAATTTTCGACCCAAGAATCCTATATTTGGACTTTACTAGCGGGCTTTAATCGTCGCAAGCAAAACATCGCCGCAACGCGCGTTAGACTTGCACGTTTTCTGTGATGTTACTGACGAGATCAATCGGGGACCGGTTGAGCTTAAGCGTTCTTTTCGAGGTGGCTCCGCAGCTCGTTGATCGAGGCGAAACGCAGCGTACCCTGCGGCAGTTCGGCTTCGATCGAGCCGTCGACATAGAGCGTATAGCCCATGCCGTCGACCACACCGGACTTCAGGATGGCGACGGGTTGGGTCTCAGGCTCCGGCGTTTCCGGCTCGGCTTGTGCGGTGGGCTCGGCAGCCGTTTCGTGCTGCGGCGGCTCGAAGGTGGAGACGTAGGGCTCAGGTTCCGGATCGGCGGGCTGAATTTCCGGCTCCTTGGCGGGCTTGGCCTCGGCCGGCCACATGGCGTCGAAATAGGTGGAGTGCGACCTGCGCGCGGGCGCCAGGTCGTCCGGCGTGGGGCGCGGCGACGGACGCCAGCTGGCGTCGTCCTGTTGCTCCGTCACGGCCGATTCATGACCGAACGGCATGTTCCGGGCGGGCTCGTCCAGATCGGTCGCCCCCTGCCGCCCAGCCATCGGATGCCGCGGCGACAGCGAAACGTCGTCTTCAACCGTGACCTCGGACTCTTCCGGATTACGCAAGGCGGGCGCGAAGGAATGAGACGGACCCTCGTCAGCGCGGCTTTCGGTTGGCGCGGGCGCGCCCAGGCGCGGCTCGAGCGAAAATGGCTCACGGGCCTCGGATTTCGGCTTGGGTGGAAACTGAACACCGGTCATGTCGCGCGAGCCGGTGCCGCCGAACATGTTGTCGAGCGGACGGCTCGGGCGGGCCGGGGTCCGCGACACCAGGGCCTCGGAGAGGCGCCGCAACTGCGCCACCACCACACCAAGACTGGCGACGATCAGGCCGCCGACAAGGGCCGTAACCCCCGAAATTATCAGAGTATTTCCGAAGCTAAACGCATTGTCGGGAATGCCAAACCCGATCATCGCGACGCCAGCCAAAGCGGCGAAGGCGCCGACAGCATATAAAACTACCGACATACGCGGTCCATCCTCTACAAAACCGGAAACGAACTAAGCTCCTACTAATAATGGAGAATTCTCGTTAGTTCCGGCACCGGCGGCAACTGTTAATGTTAAAATACCAAACAATGCCTTCAAACTTCATTAATGCTGACAATCCAGGCACTTGGCAGGGTAATTGCGGCCCCCGCGCCCGTCCGGCCGCTGGGAAACTCTGCTCTTAAAACGCACTTATCAGGGCTTTGCGCGCGGGGGTAATCCACTCCTTCGGGCCCTCTCAAGTCTCTTCCAAAAATCATTTCAAACATTGCTCCCGTCCACGCCAGCGCCTAACTACCTAAGTGAGGAACTCGCCAGACACCTGCCGGTTTCATTAAAGACCGGTCCATTCATCCGCACAGTCATCGTTGGTCGATCAAGGAGGATCTGATGTCGTTTACGCTGCCCGAACTGCCCTATTCCCAAGACGCGCTGGCGCCGTATATGTCGCGCGAGACGCTCGAATATCATCACGGCAAGCATCACAAGGCGTATGTCGACAACGGCAACAAGCTGTTGGCCGGCAGCGGCCTGGAAGGCAAATCCCTCGAAGAGATCGTCAAAGGCTCGTTTGGCAAGAACGCAGGCCTCTTCAACAATGCCGGCCAGCATTACAACCACCTGCACTTCTGGCAGTGGATGAAGCCGAACGGCGGCGGCGACAAGATCCCCGGCAAGCTCAAGGCTGCCATCGACAGCGACCTCGGCGGCCTCGAGAAGTTGAAGACCGATTTCGCCGCGGCCGGCGTCGGTCAGTTCGGCTCGGGCTGGGCCTGGATCGAGGTCAAGGGCGGCAAGCTCGCCATCTCGAAGACCCCGAACGGCGAAAGCCCGCTGGTGCACGGCGCCTCGCCGATCCTCGGCTGCGACGTCTGGGAGCACTCCTACTACATCGACTACCGCAACCGCCGCCCCGATTATCTCAAGGCCTTCCTCGATCACCTGGTGAACTGGGATCACGTCAACGAGATGTTCGAAGCCGCGACCAAGTAACATTCTCCGCTCATCGACGATACAAGACAGGCGGTCGGCAAATTATTTTGCCGACCGTTTGTCGCTTGCGGTGCTCGCCATCGTGGCGATCGTCGCCGTTTTTACGTTCCGCGATTACGGCCTCGGCTGGGACGACTACACCCATTCGCAATATGGCGACCTTCTTCTGAAGCTGTATGGCTCGGGTTTTGCCGACGACCGCGCGCTCTCCTTCGTCAATCTTTTCAAATACGGCGGCGGTTTCGATATGCTCGCGGCGCTCGCCGCGAAAGTTCTGCCGTTCGGATTGTTCGAAACGCGCCGCCTGATCGGCGCCGTCATCGGCATTATCGGACTCTTCGTCACGTGGCGGCTCGGCCGCCGCGTCGGCGGACCTATCGCCGGATGTGCCACCCTGATCCTGCTGGCCACCTGCCCGCTATACTACGGCCACATGTTCATCAATCCCAAGGACGCGCCATTTGCGACCGCGATGGTGATCCTGCTGTTCGGCATCGTGCGCGCGCTCGATGAATATCCGCGGCCGTCGATCCGCACGGTCGTCATCGTGGGAATAGGCCTTGGCGTCGCCTTCGGTTCCCGTGTCCTCGCCGGCATTGCCGCGCCCTGCGCGCTCGTCGGCCTGCTCTTCATTATCGCGATGGATGTTCGCGCCAATGGCTTAAAGCCGGCGACGCAACACCTGGGACAATTCATCTGGATCATGCTGCCGGCGCTGGGGCTCGGCTACATCATCATGGGATTGTTGTGGCCATGGTCCGTCGTGTCGCCGCTCAATCCTCTGCACGCCGCTGAATATTTCGACACCTTCTTTGAAAAGCCGTGGGAGGAGTTGTACGCCGGCCAGCAGATCCCGGTACCGAACATGCCACCGAGCTATCTGCCGCGTCTGTTCGCGCTGAAGCTGCCGGAGATCGTCACCGCGCTCGGCGTTCTCGGCTTTGCCGGCATCGTGCAATTGGCGACGCGGTCGGCCGTGCCTGTGAACCGCCGCGCCAGTCTGATCACGCTGGCGCTTGCCGTCATCCTTCCGATCATCGTCGCCATGGTGATGCGGCCCGCGCTTTATAACGGGGTGCGCCATTTCATTTTCGTGGTGCCGCCCTTCGCGGTCATCGGCGGGATGGCCGTCGCGTTGTTGGTCAAGCGCGCCAAACGTCACGGTAAAGCCGCGCTCGGCGTTGCCGCGGTTGTCTTCGCCGGCGGCGTTACGCTGCCGGTGATCGAAATGGTGCGGCTGCACCCTTATCAGTACACCTCGTTTAACCTCGCCTCCGGCGGCGTGCCGATGGCGCACGACAACTACATGCTGGATTATTGGGGCCTTGCCTTCAAACAGGCGGCGGAGGAATTGCGCGAGCGGCTCAAAGCCGCCGGCGAAAAGCCGCCGGCGGGACGAAAGTGGGTCGTCGCCATTTGCGGACCGCAGCCCGGCGCCGAAGTCAGCCTCGGCCCACAGTTCGAAACGACCTACGATCAAAAGCTAGCCGACTTCGCCATGGCGCTCGGCACGTTTTATTGCCGGCATCTGCAGGCGCCGATCATGGCCACGGTCGAGCGCGAAGGTGTGGTCTACGCCACCGTCTACGATTTCCGCGGCCGCGCACCCGAACCCCTGACGACCATCCCGCCACCGTGAGGCTGGCGGCCGCCGCAATGTCGCCAGACTACTTCGCGTCGTGGAAAATGATGCCAACGGTGTGCCGCAGGCCGCTGCGGATGCGGCTCACGCCATGCCGGAGATTGACGCGATAGTTGCCTTTCGTGCCCTTGACCGGCCGGTTGTGTACCGCGAAGGCCACCGCATCGCCCTGCCGCAACGGCACCACCTCGGCCCGACTCTGCATGCGCGGCCGCTGCTCGGTCAGGACAAACTCGCCGCCAGTGAAATCTTTTTCGGGTTCAGAGAGCAGGATCGCGACCTGCAGCGGAAACGCGAGGTCGCCGTAAAGATCCTGATGCAGGCAGTTGAAGTCGCCCGGGACGTATTGCAGCAGCAACGGCGTCGGCCGCGTCTGACCTTGGTCGTGACACCGCTTGAGAAACTCGGCATGCCGTTCCGGATAGCGCTGATCGATCCCCATGCGCTCGTTCCAGCCGTTGGCGATGGTTGCTAGATGGGGATAGAGCGCTGTGCGAAGGCCACCGATCGGATCGGGCAGCGGATATTTGAAGTAGCGATACTCGCCTTTGCCGAAGCCGTGCCGCGCCATGTGGATGTGGCTGCGGAAATGGCCTTCCTCCGGATAGAGGCCTGCAATCTGCCGGCATTCTTCGGGCGGCAGGAGTTTTTCGATCACGGCGCAGCCATAGCCGTTGAGCTCTTCCGATAGCGCGCTCCAGTCGTACTGGTCGACACGCTGCGCCCGACCCGGATCGTCGGCCGCGGCCATGGTCACAGTCCTTGAATTTTTCAGCATCGTCATTGTCATATCCGTTCCGGCGTTCGTTAATGCCGGCAATGTGACGACGCCTGCGCGCGAAGCCACCCGATTCCCATAGGATTGTCCGGAGCAGACATTCCGCCGCCCCTCACAGGCGTGTATGCTGGCACGCCAAACATTCAATCCGGGGGAAGAAACAATGAACCGAACACTGACCATTCTCGCTGCCGGCGTCAGTCTATTCGCCGCGCACGCGGCGCCCGCGCAAGCGGCGGCGGACGTGTCGCTCGCGCGCTTCGACTGCGGCACGCCGCAGGCGCCGGTGCCTGTCAACCAGCGCTTCTCGGACACCTATGCGTATGGCGACCTGAAGCTTCAGTTCGTCTTCAGCTGCTATCTGATCAAGCATGGCGACGACTATCTGCTGTGGGACACAGGCCATGCCATGACCATGCCCAACGTCGCGCCGAAGGTGAGCCTGGTCGATTACCTGGCGAAGATCGACGTCAAGCCAGATCAGATCAAATATGTCGGCATCAGCCACTATCACGCCGATCACACCGGCCAGGTGGCCTCGTTTCCGAAAGCGACGGTGCTGATCGGCAAAGCCGACTGGGACGCGATCTCCAGCCCGAAGCCGGGCCAGGGCGTGAACTTCAAGCCGTTCGAGGGCTGGATCAAAGGCGAGGGCAAGCTCGAGGCGCTCGCCCTCGACAAGGATGTGTTCGAGGACGGCACCGTGATCGTGCTGCGCACGCCCGGGCACACGCCGGGACATTCAAGCCTGCTCGTGAAGCTGCCGCAGATGGGCGCCGTCATCCTTAGCGGCGATGCGATTCACTTCCGCGAAAATGCCAATTCGAGCGGCGTGCCGGCGTTCAACTACGATCGCGCCCAGACCGTGGCTTCGGTCGAGCGCCTCAAGAACATCGCATCGAACCTGAAGGCGACGATTATTATCCAGCACGATGCGCGCGACGTCGAAAAGTTGCCGGTGTTTCCCGCATTCGCGAAGTAGTTGTCGGCGTTCTGGCATCATGTAAATACAAAGTCCCGGACTTTCGTCCGGGACTTTGATGTCAAATCGACCGGCTTGGCGCGATCACCAGCCCTCCTGCTCCTCGCGGCGCAGTTGGGCGCGGATGTTCGGATCCGGATCGGTTCCCTTATAGAACTCGCGCGAGGTCGGGGCTGAACCCGTGACGTCGGTGTGAGCGGGCGCCTGTGCGTATGCTTCGTGCTCGGAACGGGCAGAGGCGATCTGGCCACCCTGTTGAGCTGGATAACGGAACATACCATCCGGATTCGTCGCGTTTACGTTCGGCGCGATGTTGCCGGAGCCGTAACCGGAACTGTAGGCCTGGGCGAACGCCGAGGTACCGGCGAGCGTGGCCAGGACCGCTGCGAGAATCATTTTCTTCATAACTCATCTCCATGTTGTCGTTGGCACCAGCGCACCGATGCCGTACGCAACAGCTAGTGCCGCGTATGGAGACCATTTGATTGTCTTTGCGGCTTTGGATACCGGCTTGCGCAATTGGCGTATGCGTCAAAAGTCGAACGCCCATATTACGAAATGGTAATCGTCACGTAACGAGCGCACGAGCGTATAATCGCAGACTTGTGATCGCGATTAAACTCAGCAACGACGAGCCAAAGCGGCATTGCATGAATGTCATGCATGTTCGCCGCTCGACGATAGGCCGCGCAAGGCATAGCTGCGGTCACGCATGATCTGTCGACGGGGCGACCAATAACCATACCCACAACAAACGCGTTTTGAGGAAGCCTCTGAGGAGTGCGGAGATGACCATCAGTCCTTGGAGACCGCATCATGTTAAGCGACGGCGACACGACCGCTTCGTCACAAATCTCAATTCCTCAAATCTTGCCCCCACCCACCACCGGCCTCGAGCAAACCGCCGCCCCACAAGTCGTTGACTTCTACCCGCCGGAAATCGCCCGCCGACATCTTATGGTCTGGAACGGCATGCACGCCGACACCGTGCAGGTCATCCGCCACGAGCCGTTCGAATTCAGCTATCGCGGCCCCCATCACCTGCTGATCGCAGCCGAGCGGGTCGAACGTCTCAATGGCGAAACGTCGCTCGAAGGGCTGCCGAAATCCGCCGCCCGCACGCTCAACCGCAAGATGACGTTCGTGCCGGCGGGACGCGAGCTTCAAGGCTGGCAGACACCGCGCACGCTGGCGCGGATCACATGTTTCTACATCAATCCGCTGGCGCCGCTGCTCGATCCGCAACTCGGTTTTTCCAAGGTCGAATTCAAACCGCAACTGCACTTTTTCGACCAGGATCTGTGGGAAACCGCGATGAAGCTGCGGGCGCAGGTGGAAAGCTCCGAATCCGGACGGCGGCCCTATGCCGAAGCGCTCAGTCTCGTGCTGTTGCATGAACTGTTGCGCGTCAATAATGGCAGCGCGGCTCCAGAGCCGGTCGTCTATGGCGGGCTGGCGACCTGGCAACAGAAACGCGTGGCCGATTATATTGAGGAGCATCTCAGCGAGGAGATTTCACTGTCGACTTTGGCGAGCCTTGTCAATTTGAGCCCCTATCATTTTTCGCGGGCGTTCCGGCAATCCTTCGCCATGCCGCCGCACCGCTATCACATCAGCCGGCGTATCGATCGCGCCAAGTGCATGCTGACAAATGTCGCGTTGTCGGTGACCGAAATCGGCCAGAAGCTCGGCTTCAGCGAAAGCAGCGCCTTCGCCTCGACGTTCCGAAAATTCACCAAGACCACGCCAAGCGAATTCCGCCGCAGCTTGCGCTGACGGGCTTCGTCAGGCCGCCGGCCAAAACATCAGATACGCACCTTCGATAAGGTAATAGCCGGCGATCGTGGTGATGATTCGGTTCGCCCACAGACGGAACTGCACATCGCTCATCGCTTCGAGCACGCGCGCCGCGAGACTTGTGCCGAGCATCGAGGCGAGGATCGCCAGACCGGCAATGAGCGGATCGACCGATGCCGCCTGATCGATGACGCCGCCGAAATAAACGAGCTTGGCGGCGTGGCCGAAGACCTGGCACGCCGCCTTGGTGGCGACGATCTCGCGCCGATCGAGATTGCCACCGAGGAAAAACGAATCGATCAACGGCCCCGCGACGCCGGTCAGGAGAATAAGCGTCATGCAGATCGTGCCGTAGAACACGCCCTGATGCGAGCTGTGCGGATTGGCGCGCAGCTTGGCCGGCGCCAGCCGGACCATGAACGGCGTGACGCCAAGCATCAGCAACGCCAGCGGTGTGTCCGGCACGTAGCGGAACATCGACCATGCCAGCAGCGCCAGCACACAGCCGGCGACATAAGCGGCAACCGGACGCCAGCGGATGTGCCGCCACCACAATGACGCACGCCATACGTTGGAGGCGAGTTGCGGCACGCCGTGAAGCATCATGGCCGCGGGAAGCGGCAGGATTGCCAGCAGGACACCGACCAAGATCAGGCCGCGGGCCATGCCAAAAATGCCGGACAGGAACGACGTGCCGATCATAGTCGCCAGCACAACCGCGGTCAGAATCAGACTCATGCGTCGCTCCTAGCCGCCTTGATCCGGTAATCACGGCTGCGGCGCAAACGGAGTTATGCTAGGCTCAGCATCAGTTTTTCTGATGGTGGTTCAATGCGGAAGTTACCTTACCTCAACGGAACCAAGGCTTTTGAGGCCACTGCCCGGACTGGCAGCTTTACCAAAGCGGCGGATGAGCTCAACGTCACGCCGGCCGCCGTCAGCCGCATGGTCCATCTCCTTGAGGAGCGCCTCGGGCTGCCGCTGTTCCAGCGCAAGGCCAACCGGCTTAGCGCCACCCCAGCCGGACGCACCTATCAGGCCGGGCTGACGATCCTGTTCGACCAGCTCGCCAGCCTCACGGATCAAGTCACCGCAAGCGCCGGCTCGCGCGTCCTGACTGTGGGCGTCGGCCCGACCTTCGCCATTCGCTGGCTGATCCCGCGCCTAGCAGACTTTCAAAAAACCGATCCTGATATCGAAGTGCGCTTTGCCACCGGCGGCGCGGCGGCGCCGTTCAACGACGACTGGACGTGCGGCATCAGGCTCGGTGACGGCGACTGGCCGGGCCTCGTGGCCGAGCGGCTGTTCGCGGCCGATCTTGTTCCGGTTTGCGCACCGGCGATGGTGAAGCGGCTGACCGCACCGGACGATCTCAAGCGCGCCACCTTGCTGCGCGTGACGCATGCGCCAGGCGATTGGCCGCGCTGGTTCAAGGGCGCCGGCATCCCGCGAATACCTGTGAAGGGGCCGGCCTTCGACTATTACGGCCAGGCGTTGCAGGCAGCGGCTGACGGCGTCGGTGTCGCGCTTGGCATTCGTCCTTACGTCGATGACGATCTGCGCGCCGGCCGGCTGGTGGCACCCTTCGCGCAGTCGGTGCCGAAGGGCGAGCAGTGGTATTTGATCTATCAAGCGAGGCGAAAAGAGGAGCCTGGCTTTGCGGCGTTTCATCGTTGGATCACGCGCGCCGCAAAACGCACGTAGTTCAAGCGTCTTCAGCCTGGCTTGATGTTGCCTTTTTCGATGATGCGCGACCATTTCGCGATCTCATCGCCGATCCGCGAACGAAACTCGCCGGGCGCGCTGCCAACCGCGACGAAACCCAGTTCGGTGGCGCGGCTGCGCAACGGATCGTTCTTGATCCCAGCCGCAGAACTGTCGCTCAACCTGCCGACAATCGCCTGTGGCAGCCCAGCGGGAGCGACGATGCCAAACAAAGGCGAAGCATCGACGGCAGGAAGTCCTGCCTCCGCCATCGTTGGCACGTCCGGCAATTGATCGATGCGTTGACCGGTGACGGCGAGTGCCCGCACCTTCCCGCTCTTTACGTGCTGCAAAATTGCCGGGACGGTTGAAAAGCTCATCTGCACCTGTCCGCCGATCAGGTCGGTATTGGCCGGCCCGCCGCCCCGATACGGGATGTGAGCTATGTCGACATCGGCCGCCTGCCGAAACTGTTCGCCCGCGAGATGGATCGCGGTGCCGAGCCCGGCGGACGCGAAATTGATCTTGCCCGGTTGCGCCTTGGCCAAGCCGACAAGTTCCTTGACGGTGTTGGCAGCGACCGAAGGATGGACCACCAGGATAAGCGGAGACGTCACCAGCAGCGAGATCGGCGCAAAATCGCGGATGGTGTCGTAGGGAAGCTTCGCGCCAAACAGGCCCGGGTTGATCACAAATGCGCTGTCGATCACACCGATGATGTCGCCGTTGGGGGCGGCAGTCGCCACAGCCTGCGTTCCGACCATGCTGGCGCCTCCCGCACGATTATCGACGATGAAGGGCTGGCCGAGTTCGCGTTCCAGATGCTGCGCGATCAGGCGCGCGATGATGTCGGACGCGCCGCCGGCCGCATAAGGAACGATGATCTTGACCGGCCGTTGCGGATAATTTTGCGCAAAAGCCGAGCGCGCAGGCAGCGTGACCGCGGCAACCGCCGCTGTTGCCGTCTGCATGAGAGATCTGCGGCTGATGGACATCTTGGATGGCTCCGGGATCTACCGCACCAGCGACGGGCGCTTGGGGTCGAACGTCCAGTTCGGAATCAGGAATTGCATGGCGACGGCGTCGTCGCGCGCGCCGGCGCCCATGCTCGTGTAGCGTTTGTGCGCCGCCTCGACCTGCGCCATGTCGATCTCGATGCCCAAGCCCGGACGCTGCGGCACGTCGATGAAGCCGTTGACGATCTTGAGCGGTTCTCTGGTCAGACGCTGACCGTCCTGCCAAATCCAATGCGTGTCGATTGCGGTGATCTGCCCCGGCGCCGCGGCGGCGGCGTGCGTCACCATCGCCAGCGAAATGTCGAAGTGATTGTTGGAATGCGAGCCCCAGGTCAGGCCGAAGTCGCGGCAGGTCTGCGCAACGCGCACCGCGCCCTGCATGGTCCAGAAATGCGGATCGGCCAGCGGAATATCGACCGAGTGAAGCTGAATGGCGTGGGCCAGTTGCCGCCAATCGGTGGCGATCATGTTGGTCGCGGTCGGGAGGCCGGTGGCGCGGCGAAACTCCGCCAGGATTTCACGGCCGGAATAACCGTTCTCCGCGCCGCAGGGGTCCTCGGCGTAGGCCAGTACATGATTCTGGCCGCGGCAGAGCCGCACCGCCTCGTCCAATGACCAGGCCCCATTGGGATCGAGCGTGATGCGCGCCTTGGGGAAACGCTGCGCCAGCGCCGTCACCGCGGCGATCTCGTCGTCGCCCGGCAGCACGCCGCCTTTGAGTTTGAAGTCTGAAAAGCCGTATTTGTCGTGCGCCGCTTCGGCAAGACGCACGACGGCATCCGGTGTCAGAACTTCGTCATCGCGCAAACGGAACCAGCCGTCTTTGCTGTCGGGGGCGCTGCGGTAAGGCAGCTTCGTGCGCTTGCGGTCGCCGACATAGAACAGATAGCCGAGGAATTGCACCGACGCGCGTTGCTGGCCCTCGCCCAGCAAAGCGGCCACGGGCATGCCAAGATGCTGGCCGAGCAGATCGAGCAGCGCGGCCTCGATGGCGGTGACCGCGTGAATCATGATGCGCAGATCGAAGGTCTGCTGGCCACGGCCGCCGGCGTCGCGGTCGGCGAAGCGCTGGCGCACGGAATTGAGCACCGCGTTGTAGGATGCGATCGGTTGACCGACGACCAACGGCCGCGCGTCCTCGAGCGTCTGGCGGATAGCCTCGCCACCCGGCGCTTCGCCGGCGCCGGTGTGACCCGCATTGTCTTTCAGGATGACGATGTTGCGGGTGAACAACGGGCCGTGCGCGCCGCTCAGATTGAGCAGCATGCTGTCCTCGCCCGCCACCGGGATGACGAGCATCTCGGTGACGAGCGGCGCGCCCGCTTTGTTCGGGTCTGACACGGGCGCTATTCGGCGGTGATTTTCCCTGTCTCGACCACCGTCTTCCAGCGTTGCGTCTCAGCGGTGAGGAATTCGGTGAACTGCGCGCCGGTGCTGGCGACGACGTCGAAGCCGATATCGTTGAACTGTTTCTTGACGTCGGGCGAATTCGTCGCGGCGGCGATTTCGGTTTCAAGTTTCTTGCGCACATCCGCCGGCAGACCTTTCGGCGCGGCCGCCGCCTGCCAGGAATAGACCACGAGATCGGCGACGCCGGCTTCGGCGATGGTCGGCACATCCGGCAGCGCTTCGGCACGCTTATCGCCTGTGACCGCGAGCGGCTTCAATTTGCCTGCGCGGATTTGCTGAGCGACGGCGCCGAGATTCTGGAACGAGGCGTTGGCGTGGCCGCCCATCAAGTCGTTGATCGCCGGCCCGCCGCCTTTGTACGGCACGTGGACGCCGGTGGTGCCGGTCTTTTGCCAGAACAGCACGGCGGTCAAATGGTCGGACGATCCGGTGCCCGACGACGCGAAGGTCACTTTCTCGGGATTGGCCTTCAGGTGCGCGATCAGCTCGGCGACATTCTTGACGGGGAAGTCCGGGCTCGTGACCAGCACGTTGGGCGTGCGCACCAGCAGCGACAGCAGGTCCATATCCTTGAGCGGATCGTATTTCAGATTCTTGTACAACACCGGGTTGATGGCATAGACGCCGATCGATCCGATCAGCAGCGTGTAACCGTCGGGCGCGGCCGCTTTCACCGTGGCAGAGCCGAGTCCACCATTGGCGCCGGCGCGGTTTTCGATGATCACGGATTTGCCGATCCGCTCCGACAGCTTGTTGCTGGTCAGCCGCGCGGTGACGTCCGACGCGCCGCCGGGCGGAAACGGCACGACGACGGTGATGTTGCGGTCCGGATAGTTCTGGGCGTGGGCCGGCGCGGCGATAACGGCGGCTAGCGCAACTGCGAGCGCGCAAAGAGACTTCATCGAACCCTCCCAAGGCCGGACTTGTGCCGGCTTAACTGATGCATTAGTTAAGGTCACTAATGCATCAGATGTCAACGGCACGAAATGACGCTGGGGGCTGCCGATGGACGCCTTGAAAAACTGGCAACCGCGCCGGCACGCCCAGCAGGCGGCGCATCATGTTTTCGAGCAGCTGCGAGACGACATACTCTCGACCACGCTGGCGCCGGGCACGGCGCTGTCGCGGCAAGCGTTGCAGAAGCAATTCGGCCTGAGCTCAACCCCGATCCGCGACGCCTTGATGCGGCTTGAAGAAGCCGGGCTGGTCGATGTTTTTCCGCAGAGCGGGACGGTCGTCAGCCTGATCGACGTGCCCATGGCGCGGGAAGCACAGTTCCTGCGTCGCTCAATCGAGCTGGAGGCGGTGCGCACCCTCGCCTCTTCCCCGGACGCCGGCATCGTGCGCGATCTGCGCGCCGTCATCGCTGAACAGCGCAACCACGCGAAAGCCGGTGACCTCGAACGTTTCAACGACGCCGACTTGATGTTCCACAAGATCCTGTACGATGCCGCCGGCGCGCCCGAGCTGTGGGCTCTGGTGCGCCGGCAAAGCGTCCACATCGATCGCATCCGCCGGCTTCATCTTCCGGTCAGAGGCAAGGTCGCGCAGATCATCCGCGACCACACGGCTATAGTCGCGGCGATTGCCGATGGCGCACCCGACCGCGCGCAGACCGAGCTGCGCAACCATCTGTCGCAGTCGCTCGCCTTCAGCAGCGAACTGCGCGCGCGGTTTCCCGCCTACTTCAAGGAATAGCGCCGCAAATGATCTGACATCCCGGGATCACGAGACACCCCGGTATGAATGCCCTTCGATCCCTGCCAAAATGTCGCAGCTAGGGATGGAAACAGGAGGGCAAAAATGCCTCGCCAGACGACACTAAAACCAATCAGAAAACTTTGCGTCGCAGCCGCGTTGCTCGCGATGACGGTCGGTCTTCCGGCCGGCGCGGCCTTTGCCCAGGACTATCCCTCCAAAACCGTGTCGCTTATCGTTCCCTACCCGGCCGGCGGCGGCGTCGATGCGGTCGGCCGCCTGGTCGCGCAAAAACTCACGGAAGCGCTCAACCAGCAGGTCCTGGTGATAAACCGGCCCGGCGCCGGCTCGGTGATCGGGGTGCGCGATGGCGCCAAGGCCGCGCCGGACGGCTACACCTTGCTGATGCTGGTCACCGGTGCGAGCCTGCCGCCGGACACGGGCTACGATCTGGCGAAAGACTTCGCCCCGGTCGGGCTGGTCGCCTCCATTCCCATCGTCATCATGTCCAACCCCGATGTGCCGGCAAAAACGATGAACGAGATCGTCGCACTCGCCAAGAAGGAGCCGGGCAAGGTGACGATCGGCACGCCACCCTCGCCGACGCTGAATTATTTCGGCGCCGAGCAATTCAAATCGCTGACCGGCACCGATATGACCATCGTCACCTATAAAGGCACCGGTCCTCTGACCAACGATCTGATCGGCGGTCACGTCATGTTCGCGTTCAACACGCTGCCGCCGGCTATCGGCAATATCCAGGCCGGCAAGCTGCGCGCCATTGCGGTCGCCTCGCCCGAACGCCTTGCCGCCATTCCCGATGTGCCGACAACCGGCGAAGCCGGCATGCCGGCACTCGACATTGTGCAGTATTACGGACTGGTCGCGCCGGCCCGCACGCCGCGCCCCATCATCGACCGGCTCAACAAGGAACTACGCGGCATCCTGGCAAACGACGACTTCAAAAAGCGCATCGTTGCCGCCGGCGGCGGGCCGATAGCCAGTACGCCAGAAGAATACGGCGCCAATATTCAGCGCGAAGAAGACAAATGGGCGATGCTGATCAAGAAGCTCGGTCTGAAGGTCGAACAGTAATGAAAAATATTGTTGGCACCTGGCGGCTTTATAAAACTGCGGCACATGACGACGCCGGCAAGCCGATGCACCCGCCCTACGGCGCGAAGCCACGCGGGCTGTTGGTATTCTACGCCGACAAGCGAATGATGTCGGTGTTGTGCGACAGCCGCAACGAATTGGCCGCGGGCGAGACGGTGCGCGAATATAATTCGTACTGCGGCAACTACGAGTATGACGGCAAGACGCTGGTGACCCACGTCGACGCTTCCGCCGATCCCAAAAGGGTCGGCGGCGACCAAACCCGCTTTACGCATTTCGACGGCGAACTTCTGGTGCTGACTCAAAAACCGAGGCTTTGGCAGGGCGTCATGCAGCACCGCGAACTGTATTGGGAGCGGATCGCCGACGCGCCAGTGGACTAGTCCTTGTCATTCCGGGACGGTCCGAAGGACCGGACCCGGAATCCAGACAAAGGAGTTTGGTCTGAATTCCGGCCTCGCGTGTTGAACACGCGCCCCGGAATGACGGATTTACGCCACCCGATACTTGATCGGCTCTCCCGCCAAGACCGCTCGGCAATTCTCGAGGATCGCTTCGATCTCGTCGACGATCGCCGTTCGCGACCCGCCAGCCAGATGCGGCGTCATGATGACGTTGCGCAGCTTAGCATAACGATCCGACAGGGGCCGCGGCTCCTCGTAATGCACGTCGAGCCCGGCGCCCGCGATCACGCCGTTGGTTAGCGCCGCATAGAGCGCATCCTCGTCCACCATGCGCCCGCGGCTAGTGTTGATGAAATAAGCCGTCTTCTTCATTTGCGCGAAGGTCGCGGCGCCGATCAGCCCTTTATTCTCCGGCAGATTGCTGGCGTGCATCGACACGAAATCGGACTCGGCCAGCAGCTTCGCCACCGGCGCAAACTCGACGCCGAGTTTCTGCTCCTGCTCGACCGGCAACCGGTTGCGGTTGGCATAGAGGACGCGGGCGCCGAAGCCGCGCGCCATGCCGGCGGCAAGCGCGCCGACCTCGCCCAGCCCGATGATGCCGATAGTCTTATTGAACAGCCCGCCGAGGCCCGGCACGCCGGCATAATTATAGGCGACGCCGTTTTCGGGATGAACGCGGGCGCGATCCCAGCGGTCGTTGCGCACCGCGTCGTCGGCTTCGATGAGATGCTTGGACAAAGCCAGCATCAGCAGGATCGCATGCTCCGCGGTATATTGCATGGTCTTGCGCGGCAGGCATGACACCAGGATTCCTTTGGCCGCCGCAGCCTTGAGGTCGATGCTGTCGGCGCGCCCACCGATGCGCTGGATCAACTTGAGCTTCGGGTTGGCGGCCATCAACGCGGCATCAATCGTGCCGCGCCGGAAAATTAGGATCGAGGCGTCACTCCCCTGGCGCACGTCGAGCTTCGCGCTCATCGGGATCAGCGTCACACCATCGGCCTCATGCAGGCCGTTGCCGGCCGCATAGACGCGGCCGATATCCATGTCTTCGGGCAGGAAAAAATCGCGCACCCATTGGTCGGTGATCTCGCCCGGCCCGCCGAGTGCATAGCGCGCCATGCGGATGACGTGATCGTCATCGAGAATAGCGATCTTGTTTTCAGCCATGAGAGAAAGACCAGTACAGCTCGCGCGCCTTGCGGTACAGCGGCCCGGGCTGCAGCGAGCGCCCGTCAATCTTGTTGATCGGCATCACCTTGGAATAATTGCCAGACGAAAATATTTCGTCGGCGGTTTCCAAGTCGCTGTATTTCAGCGTCGTTTCCACCACCTCGACGCCATCGTCCCGTAGCAGCTTGATGACGCGCTGGCGCGTGATGCCGTTGAGGAACGTACCGTTCGGCGCAGGCGTCAACACGACACCGTCTTTGCCGATGAACAGATTGGCGGTGGCGAGTTCGGCGATGTTGCCGAGCGTGTCGTTCATCACGCAACTGTTGAAGCCGCGCGCATTGGCCTCGAGCAGCGCCCGCGCATTGTTCGGATAAAGGCAGCCGGCCTTGGCATCAACCGGCATGGTCTCCATGGTCGGCTTGCGGAAAGGCGACAACGTGATGGAGAAGCCTTCCGGCGGCCGCATCGGCGCTTCGTAGATCGTCAGGCACCATTGCGTCGACTCCGGATCGGGGGCGATCATCAGCTTGCCGCTGTTCTCGGCCCAATAAGTCGGACGGATATAGAGCGCGGCGTCTTTGTCGAAGCGCTTGATACCGTCGCGGGTCAGGCCTTCCCAGGTCTCGGCCGAAACCACGGGTTTAAGAAACATCGCCGTCGCCGAGGTGTTGATACGGGCGCAATGCAGATCGAGATCCGGCGTCACACCCTCGAAGGTCCGTGCGCCGTCAAACACGGACGACGAGAACAAGGCGGCGTGCGAACGCGTGCCCATGATCGGGATATTGCCCTCGTGCCAATCGCCTTTGTAAAACGTCCAAGTCTTGGACCAGTCCGGCGCCGCCATACTTTCGCTCCCTATCCGATTTTCTTCTTTATGCCTTGGTGGGCGTTTTGCGACCATAACCGCTCGGCCCGGAGGATTCCATGTCCGTTATTTCGCCGCCGATTTTTATATTCGACGCCTACGGCACGCTGCTCGACGTACACGCCGCGATTGCACGCTGCCGCGCCGAAGCAGGCCCCGAGGCCGACCGCCTCTCGGCCATCTGGCGCACCAAGCAACTCGAATATAGCTGGACGCTCACGCTCGCCGGGCACTACGTGGATTTCTGGACGCTGACCGAACGCGCGCTGGATTACGCGCTGGCGCTGGTGCCCTCGGTCGACAAAGGACTCAAGACGCGATTGCTCGAGGCCTATTTCAAGCTCGATGCATTTCCAGATGCCCTGCCCGCGTTGCGCGCGCTGAAAGCCAAAGGTCATAAGACCGGCACTCTCTCGAACGGCTCGCCGGATATGCTGAAGGGCGCGGTCGACGCCGCGGGCTTGACCTCCGATCTCGATGCCGTGCTGTCGGTGGACGTGCTGAAGATGTTCAAGCCGCGGCCCGAAGTCTATGGCCTCGTCACGGAATGCTTCAAATGCACGCCCAGCGATGTCACATTCGTATCGTCGAACCGCTGGGACGTGATGGGCGCCACGGCCTTCGGCTTCCGCGCGCTGTGGATCAATCGCGCCAAGATGCCGGACGAATATCCGGAATTCCCGCCGAAACAGGTGTTGGCCGATCTCAGCGCTTTGGCGGCGCTTAGTTAATCGCCGCTTTTTGGGGGTGGCGCGACCCCGCCTCGCGGCCTATATGCGGTGTCCCGCCACTAAGCACGTATCCATGCCGTCCATCATCTCGATCAAGAACCTGTCGAAGACCTACGCGACCGAATTCCGGGCGCTCAAGGACATCAATCTCGAGATCCGCCGTGGCGAAATTTTCGCCCTGCTCGGCCCCAATGGCGCCGGCAAGACGACGCTGATCGGTATCGTGTGCGGCATTCTCAAGCCGTCCGAAGGCATCGTCACGGTCGACGGCCATGACATCATCACCGACTACCGCGCCGCGCGCTCGCTGATCGGCCTGGTGCCGCAGGAATTGCACACCGACGCCTTCGAGAGTGTGTGGGCGACGGTCAGCTTCAGCCGCGGCCTGTTCAACAAGCCGAAAAATCCGGCCTACATCGAAAAGATTCTGCGCGCGCTGTCGCTGTGGGACAAGAAAGACAACCGCATCATGACGCTGTCGGGCGGCATGAAACGGCGCGTGCTGATCGCCAAAGCGCTGTCGCATGAGCCGCAGGTGCTGTTCCTCGACGAGCCGACCGCGGGCGTTGACGTCGAACTGCGCAAGGACATGTGGCAGGTGGTTCGCGACCTGCGCGCCTCGGGCGTGACCATCATCCTCACCACGCACTACATCGAAGAAGCCGAGGACATGGCTGACCGCGTCGGCGTCATCAGCAAAGGCGAGATCATCCTGGTCGAGGAAAAGGCCGAGTTGATGCACAAGCTCGGCAAGAAGCAGTTGATCCTCCAATTGCAGAAGAAATTGGATGTGCTGCCGCCGGAACTGGCCGCGCACAACCTCACGCTGGCCGAAGATGGGCACGAGTTGGTTTTCACCTACGACACGCAGGCCGAGCGCACCGGCGTCACCTCGATGCTGAGCGCGCTGAGCGCGGCCGACGTCCGCTTCCGTGACCTGAGCACCACGCAAAGCTCACTGGAGGACATTTTCGTCGGACTGGTGAGTGAGCGACAATGATGAACCTTCGAGCCGCCGGCGCGATCTATAAATTCGAGATGGCGCGCACCGGGCGCACCGTCTGGCAGAGCATCGTCTCGCCGGTGCTGTCGACCTCGCTGTATTTCGTGGTGTTCGGCGCGGCGATCGGCTCGCGCATTACCGAGATCGAGGGCGTGAACTACGGCGCCTTCATCGTGCCGGGACTGATCATGCTGACGCTGCTGACGCAGAGCACCATGAATGCCTCGTTCGGCATCTATTTCCCTCGCTTCACCGGCACGATCTACGAAATTTTGTCCGCTCCGATCTCCGGCATTGAGATCGCCATCGGCTACGTCGGCGCGGCCGCGACCAAGTCGATCATCCTCGGGCTGATCATCCTGGCGACGTCGTTTTTGTTCGTGCCGTTGCACATCGCGCATCCGTTCTGGATGCTGGCCTTCCTGGTGCTGACCTCGATCACCTTCAGCCTGCTCGGCTTCATCATCGGCATCTGGGCCGACGGCTTCGAGAAGCTGCAAATTATCCCGCTGCTGATCATCACGCCGCTGACGTTCCTGGGCGGCACCTTCTATTCCACCAGCGTGCTGCCGCCGATCTGGCAAACCATCACTTTGTTCAACCCGGTGGTCTATCTGATCAGCGGGTTCCGCTGGAGTTTCTTCGAGATTTCGGACGTCAGCCACACGATCAGCATCGGCATGACCCTGCTGTTCCTGGTCATTTGCCTTGCCGTGGTTTGGTGGATATTCAAGACCGGCTATAAGCTCAAAAACTGAACGATCGACCCGAAACCCGACTCGTGCGATATAATCGGGCACTCTCTATAAAAGCAGTATCGCATCGCGCCGCCGCAGGGCTGGGCGATGTCGAAAGGTGGAGGTTAATGCAAAGTTCCGCGAACGATATCGTCGAAATGATCCGGAGCAGGATTACCTTTGCCCGTGACAAGCTGGAACTGACGGAACCTCTCAACACCCTCGGCCTGGATTCCATGGAAGTGGTTTCGTTGACGTTCGATATCGAAGAAAAATTCAACATTACGATTCCGTTCAACGCCAATACCGACATTCAAAGCAAGACAGTGGGCGACCTCATCCAGACGGTCGATCAGCTTATCGCCGCCTCGAAAGCGCAACCGGCTTGAACAGGGTCGTTATCACCGGGCTCGGCGTTGTCTCGGCGGTCGGACAGTCCACGGGCGATTATTGGGACTCATTGGTCGCCGGCCGCTCCGGCTTCGCCAAGGCGACGCTGGGCACGACGCCCCAGGCCACCGACAAGCTGGTCGGCGAGGTCAAGAATTTCGATCCGGCGGCGCATTTCGATCGGTCACAATTGTTGCTGCTCGATCGCGTCTCGCAATTCGCCGTCGTCGCCGCGCGCGAAGCCGTCAAGCAATCTGGAATCGATCTGCAAGGCGAGCTTGCCGAACGCACGGCCGCGATCATCGGCACCGGCTCGGGCGGCCATACGACGGTCGACGACAACTTTCACCGCCTCTATGCCGAGAAGGCCGCGCGGCTGCACCCGCTGACCATCCCCAAGGCGATGATCAGCGCGCCGCCAAGTCAGGTTTCGCTTCATCTGGGCATCAAGGGTCCCGCCTTTGCGATTTCATCAGCCTGCGCGTCGTCGACCCATGCCGTCGGCGTCGCCTTCCACATGGTGCGCAGCGGCAGCGTGAGCTGCGCGGTCACCGGCGGCACCGAAGCCAGCATCACCTTCGGCGCCATGAAGGGCTGGGAAGCCATGCGCATCATGTCGTCCGACACCTGCCGGCCGTTCTCCAAGGACCGCAAAGGCATGGTGATCGGCGAAGGCGCGGCGGTGCTGGTGCTCGAGACGCTAGAACACGCGCAAGCGCGCGGCGCCGACATCCTGGCGGAAGTCGTCGGCTTCGGCATGAGCGCCGACGCCAAAGACCTGACCGCGCCCGACCCGGCCGGCATGGCGCGCGCCATCACCGGCGCCTTGAACGATGCCAAGCTGTCGCCGGAGCAGATCGACTACGTCAATGCCCACGGCACCGGCACCATGGCCAACGACCTCGCCGAAACGTCGGCCTTGCGGTCCAGCTTCGGCGCGCACGCGGCAAAGCTCGCCGTGTCGTCGACCAAGTCGGTGGTCGGGCATGGGCTCGGCGCCGCCGGCGCGATGGAATTCGTCGCCGCGATCATGAGCATCCGCGACGGCGTCGCGCCGCCGACCATGAATTATCTCGGGCCGGATGACGGCTGCGATCTCGACTATGTGCCGAACGAAGCGCGCCGCATGCCCGTGCATGCGGCGATCAGCAATTCGTTTGCCTTCGGCGGCTTGAACGCGGTGCTGGCCGCGCGGGCTTTCACGGGCTGAGCGTTAGCCCGCCAGTTCCTCACGCAGGATTTCCAGCTCCAGCCATTGCTCCTCCGCGGCGGCCAGCTTGCGCTGCGTCTCGGCAAGATCGCTGGTGACCTTCTCGAAGCCGGTGCGGTCGCGCAGATAAAACTGCGCGTCGTCGAGCTTGGACTGCAGCTCGTTGGCCTTCTGGTTCAAGGCGGCCATGGTCTTGGGCAGCGTTTCCAGCGCGTGTTTTTCCTTGAACTTCATCTTGCGCTTGGGAGCAGCCGTCTCGGCGCTCGCGACAGCGGCCTTGGCGGGTTTATCCCTGTCCGACTTGCCCTGCTCGCGCGTCAGATCGGCGCCGCGCTGCGCCAGCATGTCGGAATAGCCGCCGGCATATTCGATCCAGTTGCCGTTGCCTTCCGGCGCGATCACACCGCTGACCAGGCGATCGAGAAAATCGCGGTCATGGCTGATGAGCAGCACCGTGCCGGGATATTCGCCGATCATGTCCTCGAGCACGTCGAGGGTCTCCATGTCGAGATCGTTGGTCGGCTCGTCGAGGATCAGCAGGTTCGACGGCTTGGCCAGCGCCTGCGCCAGCATCAGCCGGCCGCGTTCGCCGCCCGACAGCTTGCCGAGCGGCGTGCGCGCCTGCTCGCTCGAAAACAGGAAGTCCTTCATATAGCTGATGACGTGCTTGGCGACGCCGTTGACCTCGACGGTGTCGCCGTCGCCGCCGGTCAGCGCCTGCTTGACGGTGACGTTGGGATCGAGGCTGTCGCGATGCTGGTTCAGCGTCGCGATGGCCAGCGTCGAGCCGAGCCGCACCGTGCCGGTGTCCGGCGCCAGAATGCCGGTCAGCATGCTGATCAGCGTGGTCTTGCCGCTGCCGTTCGGTCCGACGATACCGATGCGGTCACCACGTTGAATTCGAATTGAAAAGTCGTTGACGATAGAACGGTCGCCGTAGCTCTTGCCGATATTCTTGGCCTCGATCACCAGTGCGCCGGAAGGCGCCGCCGAGCCGGCGGTGATGGTGGCGTCGCCCGCGGCGCCACGGTAGGTCCGGCGGTTCTCGCGCAGCGCCTGCAACTGGCCGACGCGGCGCATGTTGCGCTTGCGCCGCCCGGTGACGCCGTAGCGCATCCAATGCTCTTCGGCGACGATCTTGCGGTCGAGCTTGTGCTGCTCTTTCTCTTCTTCGGCCAGCAGCATGTCGCGCCATTCCTCGAAATGGGCAAAGCCGCGCTCGATGCGTCGGGTGCAGCCGCGGTCGAGCCAGACCGTCGAGCGCGACAGCGTCGACAGAAAGCGCCGGTCATGGCTGATGATCACCAGCGCCGTGCGGCGCGCGTCGAGATCGCGCTCCAGCCACTCGATGGTGGTGAGGTCGAGGTGGTTGGTCGGCTCGTCGAGCAGCAGAATGTCGGGCGACGGCGCCAGCACATACGCAAGCGAGACGCGGCGCGCTTCGCCGCCCGATAGGGTCGCCGGATCCTCTTGGCCCGTAAGGCCAAGCTCCTCGATCAGATGCCGCGCGATGTAGGGATCGTCGGTCGGCTTCAACCCGGATTCGACATAGGCCAGCGTCGTGGCGAAGCCTTCGAAGTTCGGCTCCTGCGACAGATAGCGCACCACGGCGCCGGGCTGCACGAACACGGTGCCGCGATCCGGCTCGACCACCTTGGCGGCGATCTTGAGCAGCGTCGATTTGCCCGAGCCGTTGCGCCCGACCAGCGACACGCGCTCGCCGGTCGACACCGAGAGTTCCGCGCTGGTGAGCAGCGGCGTACCGCCAAAGGTCAGCGCAATGTCTTTGAGTTGCAGAAGAGGAGGAGCCATATCGCCTATATTGGTGGTCGCGCGGCAGCCCGCCCGTTCCTGCGATCCGTTACAGGCTGAAGCGTCCGAGGTCAAAGATAAACGGCGCTAGAAACAAAGATGCGTGAGGATGTTGCCGCGTTTGTCCTTGAGCACGTGGGGACATTCCAGACGCTTCAGCGCGGCTTTCGCGTCCTCGTTGCCCAGCGCGACGGCGCGTTCGTAATACGACTTGGCGGCGCGCGAGTCCTCCGGACCGCCCCGCCCGTCCTGGGCAAATACACCCATCGCCAGCAAGGCGCCGGAATGATTTTGCGCGGCGGCCTTTTCAAACAAGGCGCGCGCGGCGAAGTCGTCCTGCGCACCGCCGACGCCGTTCGCGAGCATCACGCCAAGCTGATACTGCGCTTCCGCCGAATTGCCTTCGGCCGCCTTGGCCAGCAAGACTCTGGCTTTGACCGGATCCGACGACGCGACCCCGCCGCCGCCGGCAAGCGCCGCGAGATTGGTGTCGCCGCGCGGGTTGCCGGCCGCGGCCGCGCGTTCGAACAGCTTGCGCGCCTGCGCCTCGTCGGGCGCGACGCCGCTTCCGGTGCCGAGCAGAACGCCGAGCTCGATCATCGCCGCGGTGCTGCCTTTGTCGATGGCCTTGCGGTAGCTCGCGACCGCCTCCTGCATCTGGCCGTTGGCGGCGTAAGCCCGGCCAAGCGCAAACAGCGCGCGGCGCGGTCCCGCCGCAGCGGTCTTGCAAAACTTGATTGCGGTCTCGACATCGCCAGCCGCGATGGCCGCGACGCCTTTAACGTCCTTCGGTCTGTCCGGATCGGAAGGATCGGCGGCGAGCCGGTCGCACAGCACGAGGTCGGCCGATTGGGAATGCGCCGGAGAATAGTGAAGTGAGGCGATGGCCAGCGCCAGCAGACCGATCGTCATCGCGCCAGATCGTTTGCTCATGGCCGTACGGTTTACGCCTCCGACAACGCCGCCAGGATCCGCGCCCAACTGCGGATACCCTTATGATAGCACGTCAGGTCGAATTTTTCATTCGGCGAATGCACCCGGTCGTCGTCGAGCGCGAAGCCGACCAGGAGCGAATCCATGCCGAGCACGTTCTTGAAATCGGCGACGATCGGGATCGAGCCGCCGGCGCCGACCGCCACCGCCTTCTTGCCCCACTCCTCGCCCAATACGGTTCGCGCCTTGTTGAGCGCCGGATTGTCGAACGACAATTGCAGCGCCGCCGCCAGGCCGAAATTTCCGAACTCGACGGAGCAATCCGCCGGCAGCCGTGCCTTGACGAACGCGCGGAAATTATCGCGGATTTTTTGCGGGTCCTGCGCGCCGACCAGGCGGAACGATACCTTGGCCGAAGCCTGGCCCGGGATCACCGTCTTGGCGCCGTCGCCGGTATAACCGCCGATGATACCGTTGATCTCGGCGGTCGGCCGCGTGGTGACCAGTTCGATCAGCATACGGCCTTTCTCGCCGGCCGGAATCTTCAGACCGATCGGCCCGAGGAACTTCTCCGGCGTCAGATCGAGCGCCTTGAGGTCGGCCTTGATGTCGTCCGGCAGTTCCTTCACGCCGTCGTAGAAGCCGGGAATGGTGACGCGGCCATCGTCGTCCCACATCGCGCCGAGGATCTTCGCCAGTAGCCGGATTGGGTTCTGCGCCGCGCCGCCGAACACACCGGAATGCAGATCGCGGTCGGCGCAGGTGATTTTGACGTCCTCATAGACCAGGCCGCGCAGCGAGGTCGTGATCGCCGGGGTCTTCTGGTCCCACATGGCGGTGTCGCAAACCAAAGCGAGGTCGAGTTTGAACTCCTCGGCATTGTCGCGGACGAATTTGAACAGATGCTGCGAGCCGCACTCCTCCTCGCCCTCGATCATCATGGTGATCGGCAGCGGCAGCTTGCCGGTAACCGCCTTGAAGGCGCGGCAGGCCTCGATAAAGGTCATGGCCTGGCCTTTGTCGTCGCAGGCGCCGCGCGCAACGATGATCTTGCGGCCGTCGGGCAGCGTCTCTATGCGCGGCTCGAACGGCGGCGTCTTCCACAAATTCAGCGGATCGACCGGCTGCACGTCGTAATGTCCGTAAAACAACACACGCGGGCCAGAAACGCCGTTCGATTTGCCGACCACGACCGGATGTCCCTCGGTCGGGCGGACATCGGCCTCGAAACCGATGGATTGGAGGTCGGCCGCGACATGTTCCGCGGCGTCGCGGCACTGCTGTTTGAAGGCTGGGTCGGTCGATACCGAGGCAATGCGGAGCAGCGCGAACAGCCGCTCGACGCTCTGGTCGATATCCTGGTCGATGCGGCTCAGTACCGCGTCGAGTGTGCTCATGAGAGGCTCCTTATTGGCTCGAAAGCCACGCTAGCAACGACGCCGCGGCGTGAAAAGCCGTGTTCGCGCACAGCCGGCCTGCCTAACCTGGAGGAATTCGGCATTTCGCGGCTTGCTTCAGGAATTCGTAAGCCTACACCCGCTTCTCGTCCCTCGCCGCCTTGAAACTTTATGGACCGGAAGTCTAGAACACGCGGTTCGGCAACACCGCCGTATCCTAAAATTGTGATTTGTCGTCTTCGTCATTTTCCTTGACTTGTTACCTGACTTGCGCGCGACGATGGACATCGCGACTAAATGTGAAGCGACATGACATCGCATCATGCTTGTCATCTTCATCAACGGCGTTCAATATAACGACAACCCGCCTTTCAGTGTGGGTGCGTGAGGGGACCATGGAAGAATTGATCGAGCGTCTCGTCGCCAATGTCGGCGTCGACAAAGCTGCCGCGGAAAAGTCCGTCGGCATTATTCTCGACTTCCTGCGCAAGGAAGGTCCCCCAGACAAGGTACAAGCCCTCATCGACAAGCTGCCCGGCGCGGAAGCGTTGATCGCCCAGCAGGCGGATGCGGGCGGCGGCATGTTCAGCATGGGTGGCATCATGGGCGCCGGCACCAAAATGATGGCGGCCGGCCTGAGCATGGGTCAGGTCCAGGGCGTCACCAAAGAAGTCATTGCCTACGCGCGCGAAAAGGCCGGCGAAGACACGGTCGGCGAGATCGTCGGCGCTATTCCGGGCTTAAGCCAGTTCGTCTAAGCCGGTCCTCCGGTTTCGCATATTTAATTCCAAGCACATTAGGAGACCCTGGATGTCCTATCCCATCACCGATATCGGGGGAATCGACGACGATGTCGCCAAAGCCCTGAAGTCGGCGGGCATCCGGTCGACCGCCAAGCTGCTTGAGACCGCGCGCACGGTGAAGGGCCGGAAAACTCTTTCCGAGAAGACCGGCTTTGCCGAAAAACAATTGCTGTGCTGGGCCAATGTCGCCGACCGTATGCGTATCAAAGGCATCAGCCGTGAATATGCCGAGCTGTTGCAGGCGGCCGGCGTCGATACGGTCAAGGAACTGCGCTACCGCAGCCCGGCCAACCTCGCCAAGGCCATGGCCGAGGCCAACAAGAAGCAAAAAATGGTCCGCCTGCTGCCGTCCGAGAAGGTGGTGTGCCGCTGGATCGATCACGCCCAGAAGCTGGATTTGAAGATCAAGTATTGAAAACTCCGTCTCCCCGGCGAAGAAGCGCGCTGCTTGACAGCGTTTCCGGGACCGCGCAAAGCCAGCCGCATGGCGCTTGCCCGCACCATCGCAAATCCAGCAGGAACGGCCCCGAACCCGGCGCCTGACGCCCTCACCGCGCTGTTCAAGCTTGGCCGGCCGCTCGTGATGGGCATCCTCAACATCACGCCCGACTCTTTCTCGGATGGCGGCCGGTTCATCGATCCGGCGACCGCCATCGCGCACGCCGCCGAGATGGCGCAACAGGGCGCGGACATCCTCGACATCGGCGCGGAATCCACGCGGCCCTATGGCGGCGCGAAGCCGGTCGGCGCGGATGAAGAACTGGCGCGGCTGGCCCCCGTATTGGCCGAGTCGGCCAAGCTCGGCCTGCCGATCTCGATCGATACCATCAAAGCGACCGTCGCCGCCTGGGCGCTCGACAATGGCGCCACTATCGTCAACGACGTCTGGGGCCTGCAGCGCGATCCGGACATGGCGCCGCTGGTCACCGCGCGCGGCGTGCCGGTGATCGTGATGCATAATCGCGACAGCGCCGATACCAACCTCGACATTATCGCCGACGTCGTGGCGTTTTTCGCCCGCTCGCTGGACATCGCCGAGCGTGCCGGCATCGCGCGGGAGAAGATCGTGCTCGATCCCGGCATCGGCTTCGGCAAGACGGCCGAGCAGAGCATCCAATGCCTCGCCCGGCTGGCCGAATTCAAGCGCTTCGGCTTGCCGCTGCTGGTCGGCGCCTCGCGCAAGCGGTTTATCAATACCGTGACGCCTTCGCCGCCGGACGACCGTATCGGCGGCTCGATCGCCAGCCACCTCTTGGCGGTGGCGAACGGGGCTGCCATCATCCGCGCGCACGACGTCAAGGAAACGGTTCAGGCGCTGCGGGTGGCCGCAGCCATCGAGGCGGCACGATGAACGATCGCATCTTCATCAAAGGCCTGTCGCTGCACGCCTATCACGGCGTCCTGGCCTACGAGAGCAAGGTCGGGCAAAGTTTTTCGATCGATCTCACCTTGGAAATCGATTTGTCGGATGCCGCGCGTTCGGACAAGGTCATGGACACCGTCTCCTATGACAAGGTCGCGGAATGCGCGAGCAAGACGTTTTGCGCCAAGCCCTGCAAGCTGATCGAAGCCGCCGCCGGCAAGGTGGCTGATGCCGTGCTGGCGGACTTCCCGCGGGTGCTGTCGGTTGAGGTCACCATCCACAAGCCGCATGCCCCGATTGCCGCGATCTTCAGCGATGTCGGCGTGACGCTGACGCGCAAGCGCGCAAGATCATGAACGAGGCACTGCTGGCGCTCGGCGGCAATGTCGGCGACAGCCGCGCCATCCTCGACCGCGCCGTGACCCTGCTGTGCGAGCGCGGCGACATCGTCTTGAAAGCGCGCTCGGCCGACTATCTGACGCCGCCCTGGGGCTTCAAGTACCAGGCGCCCTTCGTCAATCTCGCCCTCGTGGTCGAAACATCGCTGTCGCCGCGCGACCTGCTGGCGCGCTGCCAGGCGGTCGAACTGCAACTCGGACGCGACCGGGCGCATGAGAAGCGCTGGGGCCCGCGCACCGCCGACGTCGACATCATTGCCTACGGCGATCTGGAAATCGACGAGCTGGGCCTGACACTGCCGCACCCGCGGCTGTTCGAGCGGGCCTTCGTGCTCCGGCCACTTGTCGAGATCGCGCCCGACCGCGTGATCGCCGGCAAAACCTTGCGCGAAGCCGTTACCGCCGTTGATGCCGTCGGAATCAAGCGCCTCCCGCCCCTCTAGGGCATGCAATTTGCTTCGCACTGCAATAGCGCCGTGCCCCCGAACGTGCCATTTTCTAACCAATGACCGAAGAATTGTCCCTCGCCACCGAGTTTCCGCCCGCTAGTCAGGCGGAGTGGCGCCAACTCGTCGACGCGGCCCTCAAAGGCGCGCCGTTTGAAAAGCGGCTGGTCAGCCGGACCTATGACGGGTTGCGAGTCGAGCCGCTCTATCCGCGCGCCGCTGGCGCCCAGGCGGTCGCCGGGCGAACGCCGGGCACCGCCTGGACCCTGATGCAACGGGTTGACCATCCCGATCCTTTGGCCGCGAACAAACAGGCGCTGGAAGATTTAGAAAACGGCGCGACCGGGCTGACGCTGGTGTTTGCCGGCTCGCTCAACGCAAATGGCTATGGTCTTGATGCCTCGCCCACCGTTCTCGAGAGTGCGCTGAAAGACATCGAGCTCGACGCCGGCATCACCATCGACTTCAACCTTAGCGCAGCGACGCGCACGGCCGTGCAGCATTTCGCCGCGCTGGTGAAAGCCAGGAAAATTCCGCCAGCTTCGGTCGACATGCGCGGCAGCCTCAACCCGATCGGCGGCTTTGCCGCCTCGGGAACCAGCCCGCGACAATGGAGCGAGTTGTCGCAATATTTCGCAGAGCAGGTGAACGGTTTCGCTGACGAAGGCTTCCGCGGGCCCTTGGTCGTCGCGGACGGCCGCATCATCCACAATGCTGGCGGCTCCGAAGCGCAGGAGTTGGCCTTTTCCATCGCCGCTGCGGTGGACTGCTTGCGCGCGCTCGAAGCGGGCGGCATGCCGCTCGAGGTGGCGCGCAGCATGATCTATTTTCGCTTGTCGGCCGACGCCGACGAGTTTCTCACCATCGCGAAATTCCGCGCCATCCGAAAACTCTGGGCGCGGGTCGAACAGGCCTGCGGCCTGACGCCGAAGCCGACGACGGTTGCCGCCGAGACGGCTTGGCGGATGATGACCAAGCGCGACCCTTATGTGAACATGCTGCGCATGACGCTCGCGGTGGCCGCCGCAGGTCTTGGCGGCGCCGATAATATCTCCACACTGCCGCACACCGCGCCGCTCGGTCTGCCCGATGCCTTTGCACGCCGCGTTGCCCGCAATACGCAACTCATTCTGCTCGAGGAGAGCAATCTGGCGAAGGTCGCCGATCCGGCCGCAGGCTCAGGCGCCATCGAGGATCTGACGAGCCAACTCTGCGCCGCCGCCTGGGCGAAATTCCAGGTGATCGACGCCGCCGGCGGCGCCTGGGCGGCGCTGGAACAGGGCCTCATTCAGCGAGAGGTCGCGGCTGTGCGCGCCGAGCGCCAGAAAGCCGTCGCGCGGCGCAAGGATGCGCTGACCGGCAGCAGCGATTATCCGAATTTATCGGAACGAGCCGCCGCGGTACTCAACGTCGCGCCGGTAGCGCTGCCGAAAGAACACGTTGTCAAAGTCATCACCGAGCCGTTGCCGAACATCCGGCTAGCCGAGCCGTTCGAGGCGTTGCGCGAGGCCAGCGACCGCATGATTGCCAAGACCGGCGCGCGGCCGAAGGTGTTTCTGGCGACGCTCGGCAAGTTGCCCGAGTTCACCGCGCGCGCGATGTTCGCCAAGAACTTCTACGAAGCCGGCGGCATCGAGGCGCCGATGCATGACGGTTTCGAGAATGAGGCCGAAATGATCGCCGCGTTCAAGAATTCAGGCACGAAGCTCGCCTGCCTGTGTTCGTCAGACAAGGTCTATGCCGTCGAGGCTGCCGGCGTCGCCAAGGCGCTGACCGCTGACGGCGCCACCGTCCACCTTGCCGGCCGGCCGGGAGACTTGGAACCCGCGCTGACCGAGGCCGGCGTGAAAACCTTCGTATTCATGGGCTGCGACGTGGTTTCGACCTTGCAGGCCGCCCATGATATTCTGGGGGTCAAATGAGCCAGGTCCCGAACTTCGCCAGCGTCGACTTTACCGACACCGCGCCCTCGCCGGCTGCGGGCACTGGCAAGCTCTGGACGACCCCGGAAGGCATTCCGGTGAAGCCGTCCTTCGGCGAAAGCGATCTCGCCGGTATCGATTTCCTCGACACCTATCCAGGCAAGGCGCCGTTCCTGCGCGGGCCCTACCCGGCGATGTATGCAGCGCAGCCGTGGACCATCCGGCAATATGCCGGCTTCTCGACCGCGGAAGATTCCAATGCCTTCTACCGGCGCAATCTCGCTGCCGGGCAGAAAGGCCTGTCGATCGCCTTCGATCTCGCCACCCACCGCGGCTATGACTCGGATCATCCGCGCGTCGCCGGTGACGTCGGCATGGCGGGCGTGGCTATCGATTCCATCTACGACATGCGCACGCTGTTCTCAGGCATCCCGCTCGACCAGATGAGCGTGTCGATGACCATGAACGGCGCGGTGCTGCCGGTGCTGGCGCTCTATGTGGTCGCAGCCGAGGAGCAAGGCGTGCCGCACGCCAAGTTGTCGGGCACGATCCAGAACGACATCCTCAAAGAATTCATGGTGCGCAACACCTACATCTACCCCCCGACGCCGTCCTTGCGCATCATCTCCGACATCTTCGCCTACACCTCCGCGGAAATGCCAAAGTTCAATTCGATTTCGGTGTCCGGCTACCACATGCAGGAAGCCGGCGCGACGCAGGATCTCGAGCTTGCTTACACGCTCGCCGATGGCGTCGAATATGTCCGCGCCGGATTGAAGGCCGGCCTCACCATCGATCAGTTCGCCCCGCGGGTGTCCTTCTTCTGGGCGATCGGCATGAACTACTTCATGGAGATCGCCAAGATGCGCGCCGCGCGCATGATCTGGGCGAAGCTCATGAAGCCGTTCAAGCCCGAAGACGCGCGCTCGCTGTCGCTGCGCACGCATTGCCAGACCTCGGGCTGGTCGCTGGCGGCGCAGGACGTGTTCAACAACGTGTCGCGCACGATGATCGAGGCGATGGCGGCGACCCAGGGCCAGACCCAGTCGCTGCATACCAACGCGCTCGACGAGGCGCTGGCGTTGCCGACCGATTTCTCCGCCCGCATCGCCCGCAACACCCAAATTGTCTTGCAGCAGGAAGCCGGCGCCACGCGCATCGTCGACCCGTGGGGTGGGTCGTATTATGTCGAGAAGCTCACTTATGATCTCGCGCGCAAGGCCTGGGCCCATATCGAGGAAGTCGAGGCCCTCGGCGGCATGACCAAGGCCATCGAGGCCGGCATTCCGAAGCTGCGCATCGAGGAAGCCGCCGCCAAGACGCAGGCGCGCATCGATGCCGGCGTGCAGTCGGTCATCGGCGTCAACAAATATCAGCCGACCGACGAAGCGCCGATCGACGTGCTCAAGGTCGACAACACGGCCGTGCGCAATATGCAGCTCGACAAGCTCAAGCGCCTGCGCGCCGAGCGCGATCCCACTAAGCTGCAAGAGGCGCTCGACGCGCTGACCCGCGCGGCGACCGGCAACGGCAATCTGCTGGAACTGGCGATTGACGCGGCGCGGGCCAAGGCCACCGTCGGCGAGATGTCCAGTGCGCTGGAGAAGGTCTATGGCCGCCATCGCGCCGAGATCAAAGCCATCACCGGTGTTTACAAGCGGGAGGTCGGCATGACCGGCGCCGTCGAACGCGTGCGCGTTGCCGTCGAAGCCTTCGAGGCCGCCGAAGGACGGCGCCCTCGCCTGCTGGTCGCCAAGATCGGCCAGGACGGTCACGACCGCGGCCAGAAAGTCATCGCCTCGGCCTTTGCCGACTTAGGGTTCGACGTCGATATCGGGCCGCTGTTCGCGACGCCGCAGGAAGCTGCGCGGCAGGCGGTCGAAAACGATGTTCACATTCTCGGTGTGTCCTCGCTGGCAGCGGCGCATCTGATGCTGGTGCCGGAACTCAAGAAGGAACTGGCGGCGCAAGGCCGCGACGACATCATGATCGTGGTCGGCGGCGTGGTGCCGCCGCAGGATTACGAGGCGCTGATGAAGGGCGGCTGCGAGGCCATCTTCCCGCCCGGAACGGTGATCTCGGAAGCAGCGGAGAAACTCTTGAAGACACTGCATCATCGCCTCGGCCACGATCAGCAGGCCGCGGAGTGAACAAGCTCAGCGTTTGTCTCACAGCGCTTTGCACCCTGTCGCTGGCCGGCTGCATCGACTCCGCCGCCCCTATCGTGACGGATGCGCAACCTGCCTTCGGCCCGAAGCTGAAGCTTCAGCTCTTCACATTGCGCGACGGCTTCGCGCGCGATCCCGAACGCGTCACCTACGCCTGGAACGGCACGCACTATGTCCGTACCGGCGGCGGCATGCGCGACGTCCGCGCCTTCTCGGCGGTTCCGTTCGAAGCCGGCGATTTCATCATTCAGACCGTGCCGGTCAACCGTGCCCGGGGCACGGAATACGCGGTGCTGCACAAAGTCGCCGACGCCGTGTTCCAGGTGATTGCCATCGACGAGGCGGATGCTGACGAGCCGACGCGGGCCGCTTCTTGCAAACACACCGACGGCGCCGCCTGCCGGATCGAGACGCGCGACCAGCTTTTCGCTTTCGCTCGCGCCACCGCGGCGCGCAAGAAGGATAATGGTGGGCTGGCGATCCGCCTCGACGACGGCGCCGACCGGTCCAAACACAAGCCGTCCCATTAGCGTTAGCCGGAAGCGGGTAGAAATGTTGGCAATCCAAATGCGATGCAATGCAAGCCGCTGCTTGATTGCGGCTCTCGCCGCTGTCGCACTGTGCCTGCCCAATGTAGCCGCGGCCGACGATGAAAAGCCGGTGTTGTCGATCGCCACCAAATCGATCGAAGCGAGCATTCAGATCGACGATACGCTCAAGGCCTATCCTGGCCTCTACGACAACCTGCTGGCCGAAGGACGGCGCGGACTGGCGAAATGGCGCCTCGACGCTGACAAGGACCGCAAGGCGACGCCGGAGATCTTCCGGGATGGCCGCCGCTACAGCCACGACCGCGGCTATACGCAACGCTCGGTGATCGGCCGTTATGTCAGCGTGCTTCGCACCGACTATTTCGACGGCATCGGCGCGCATCCGAACACAGTTCTCAATACCATCCTCTGGGACATCGACGCAAAGAAGCCGGTCAGCATCCGCCCGTTGTTCAAGGAAACCGCCGACAACGGCCCGACGCTGAAAAGACTAACGACGGCGATCCGCGCCGCGCTCGCCGTGATCAAGCGATCCCAAGACATTCCCGTCGCCGATCCCGAGACCGATGAGAGCCTCGCCGGCGTGCAGCCGAAACTGCTCGAGATCGGCGCCATCGCCCTCGCACCTTCGACCGAAACCGGCAAAAGCGCCGGCATGCTGTTCTATTTCTCGCCTTACGCGGTCGGACCTTATGTCGAGGGCGCCTTCACGGCCTTCGTGCCTTGGACGACGTTCAAGGATGACCTATCGGCCCAAGGCGCCGCCTTGTTCGGCGGCGAGCGGCCGCAGGACGATATCAAGGACGACTGAGCGGCCCATGACACCGCCCGCAGCCGATGGTTCAGATATTGCCCGCGCCATCCGCGCCGGCGACCGCGCGACGCTCGCGCGAGCCATCACGCTGATCGAGAGCAAGCGCGCCGACCACCGCAAGACTGCCCATTTGCTGGTGCAGGAACTGCTGCCGGCGACCGGCAAGGCGGTGCGCCTCGGCATCACCGGCGCGCCCGGCGCCGGCAAGTCGACCACCATCGATACGCTCGGCACCAATTTGACGGCGCAAGGCCACAAGGTCGCGGTGCTGGCGGTCGATCCGTCGTCGAGCCGCACCGGCGGCTCGATCCTCGGCGACAAGACGCGCATGGCGCGGCTCGCCATCGACCCGAACGCCTTCATCCGCCCCTCGCCGTCCTCCGGCACGCTCGGCGGCGTCGCCGCCAAAACGCGGGAGACGATGCTGCTGTGCGAGGCCGCCGGCTACGATGTGCTGATCGTCGAAACCGTCGGCGTCGGCCAATCCGAAACCACCGTCGCCGATATGACCGACTTTTTCCTGGTGCTGATGGTCGCCGGCGCTGGCGACGAATTGCAGGGCATCAAGAAGGGCATCGTCGAACATGCCGACATGATCGCGGTCAACAAGGCCGATGGCGACAACATCGCGCGCGCCAATATGGCGGCGGCGGATTATCGCGGCGCGCTGCACATACTCGCACCGCGCTCGCCGACCTGGTCGCCGCCGGTAATGACCTGCTCGGCCATGACCGGCACGGGCATCGCCGAATTGTGGTCACAAGTACTTGACCACAAAGAGAAAATGACGGCATCGGGCGAGTTGGCCGGGCGGCGGCGCGAGCAGCAGGTCAAATGGATGTGGACCATGCTGGAGGAACGTCTCACCGCGCGGCTGCGCAGCGATCCCGCCGTGCGCGCCAAGGTTAAGCAGGCGGAGACCGCGGTCGCTGCCGGCAGACTGGCGCCGACGCTGGCCGTCGAACAGATCGCGCAATTGTTGGGGGTGTGATGCAGACCGTCCTCATCACCGGCTTTGGACCGTTCCCCGGCGCGCCGTTCAACCCGACCGGGCCGCTCGTCAAGCAGTTGGCGAAGGTGCGTGTGCCGGGCGCGAAGATCGTCACGCATATTTTCGAGACGAGCTATCAAGCAATCAATCACGACCTGCCCAAATTGCTGAAGCGCCACAGGCCGGACGCGGTGCTGATGTTCGGGCTGGCGACCCGCGCCCGCATCATTCGTATCGAGACCCGGACGCAAAACGCGCTGGCACGGCTGCCCGACGCCGCCGGCAAAACGCCGCGCCGTGCGGCCATCGCCAAAGGCAAGCCCGCAGCCACGCCGATGAGGGCGCCGGCCCAACTCCTGTTGAAAGCCGTGCGCAAGACCGGCGTGCGGGCGAGGCTGTCGCGCGATGCCGGACAGTATCTGTGCAATTACCTGTGCTGGCAGGCCACCGAAGCGGCCGCCGCTAAGGGCGGTCCCCGCCTCGCCGCCTTTGTCCACGTGCCCCTGGTAAAGCCGACGGTCACCGCTCAGACCAACCAAGCAAGCAAATCTCGCCTATCAACCGATGACCTGGTGCGTGCCGGAACGGGGGTCCTGGCCGCGGTCGCCGCGGCGATCCGCCGTTAACCGGACTTAACGTCTCCGGCG